>Ga0164243_10005529_pt1 | contig 19284 bp, 23 predicted proteins | sample OricompcompostOP_FD_108781 | JGI IMG/M metagenome (GOLD analysis project Ga0164243, IMG submission 108781) | Organic Plus compost microbial communities from Emeryville, California, USA - Original compost - Organic plus compost (OP) | ecosystem: Engineered > Solid waste > Mixed feedstock >... | reverse complement strand
TCTCACGCGCGGCAATGCCGTGCAGCCGGATTCTGGGGCCCTCGGCGCACCATATCGGCCCGTCCCCGTCCCAGACCACGGTCGGAGTGCAGGTGAAGGCGGTGCCGGCGGCGACCGCCGGGAGCAGCGATGCCAGGATCATGCTCAGTGCGCCACACCCCGACCGTCGCTGGCTCGCGTCAGCTGGTCGAGCCGGGCTGCGATCGCGCGCCACGCCTCAATCCCGGCGGCATCGCCGGCAACTGCCAGCGCACCGATCCGTTCGGCCACGAAGCGGGGCGCCTGGTCGCCATGCTGCCGCTGCACCATCGCAGCGGCCGACCAGAGCTCCCGTTCGGTGAGGTGCATGCCGCTCCCCTGGATCCGATACGCTCGCGCATCCGCCGACTTGGTCCGGATCGGAGGGTTAACCCTTCGTACGGGCCTCAAGCGGGGCGAGCCACGATATAGATGCGGAATGCATAAGATGCCGGAACACGCCGACCGTCAAGAAGCCCTCTCCCATATCCGCGAGGCGATCGCGCTTTGCGACCGGCTGGGGGAGTCCATGGTAGCCTGCCACCTGCAGCTCGGCGCCGATCTGCTGGAGGCCCGGGCTGCCTGTCGGCCGGCTTCCGGGCAGGCCAATCGCTAACCGCATCTTGCGTCCTGCCCCTGCAGCCACCGCGCCGATCGGGCGGCGCCTTGCACACTTTCCCGGCACGCGGCAGGAAATCCCAAGCAGTTGAGGGATGTGGGACTTCATGGACGCGATCGATCGCCTGACCGAGCGCCAGAAGGACTGTCTGCGCCTCGTCGGGCGGGGCTACACCTCGAAGGAGATCGGGCGGCAGCTCTCCATCAGCCCTGCAACCGTCGACAACCATATCCGCTCGGCACTCGAGGTGCTGCAGGCACCGGGACGCGCCGAGGCGGCCCGCCTGCTGCTCGCCAATGAGCATGGTCAGCCATTGACTAGTCAGCCGCCAAGCCTTGCCGATCCGGCTGGCCTGCCCGCAACTCAGCACATCGAGCCGGGCCGCCGAGGCTGGTGGCAACGGCTCGTGCCGCCACTGGGAGGGACACGCAACGAACTGGGCTGGGAAAGCAAGAGCCTCGCGATCTTCCGCGTGGCACTTGCGGGTCTGATCGTCCTCGTACTGCTGACGCTCGGTCTCGCCATCCTGCTCTGGGCGCTCCGCTAGCCCTTCCTGCCATCACCGATCATCGAGCGCGGGAAAGGCCATTTCCCGCGAGGGGGAAGCTTATGCACAAGATCCAGGCCGCCGTCGTACCCGTCGTCGCCGCTGAAACACGCGCGATCCTTGCAGCCACCGACCGGGCGCTGCTCGCCCATGCGCAGATGTTCGCCGCAGTCATCGAGGGCGCGCAGGGCTCGGACGTGCCGATGCACATTACCCAGGACCTGTACGCCCGGATCGCAGCGCATGGCGGCAAGCTCATCGAAGGCCGCGACGATCTGCGTCAGCTGATCGGACGGCTGACCGCGGTCAAGAATCTGAGCGATCAACGCGAAGTCGCGCTCGACTGCCCGGCCGGAGCGCCCGAGAAGGTCGCCGAGTTCTTCACCGACGCGAGGCTGGAGCCAACGATTCAGCCCGCCTGATCAACGGCCTTGACCGGGAGAGCAGGTGCATGCTCGGCCTCCGAAATCATGATCGCGCTCTCTTTCTGGGCCCTGACGCTCCTGTGCTGCGGCTTCGCCGCAGCCGGGGGCGGCCGCGATGGCCGGCGGGTTGCCGCGACCTATGTCCTCGGCTGCCTGGCCACGGTCGGCGCCTGGTTTGCCCAAAGCGACTGGTCGCACACCCACTATGCGACTTTCCTGGTCGACGTCGCCCTGCTCGTCGCCTTCTGGTGGATCGCGATGCGCTCCGACCGATGGTTCCCGACATGGGTCACAGGCTTCCACCTGGTCACGGTCGTGTCGCATGTGGCGAGCTTCGTGGTGCCCGGCTATGCCTTCAAGCTCTATTTCTTCCTGCAGGGCTTCTGGTCGGTGCCGATGCTGATCGTGCTGGTCGCAGGCGTGGCGCTCGATCGGCGCGGGGGCATCGCTGATGCGCCCCGTGCCGGAAGGTAGCCCGGAGCATCCTGCACGTGCGGACGCGCCTGTCGCCCCGATGGAAAACGGAGGCGGGATCGTCAGTGCATATCCCGCGCAGGAGCTGATGGCGCTCTCCGGTAATGCCCGTGCCATCGCTGAGGCGCTGGATGGCATTGCGGCGCGGCAAGCGCCCACTGCAGGACGCCCGCCCGCCGGATCCGTTCGATCGACTGCCGGCTCCGCCCCTCTGGCGATGCTCGCCAAACGATATCTGCGCCATCGTCACACGCGGGGCGCGCTGTTCCCGGCAGGCCTGTTCGCCGATCCGGCCTGGGACCTGTTGCTCGACCTCTACGTGGCCGGCGTGGAGCGACGACGGATCAGCATATCGAGCGCCTGCATTGCAGCCGCGGTCCCCCCAACCACGGCGCTGCGCTGGATCGCCTTGCTCGAAAGCAACGGCCTGGTCTTGCGCATCGCCGACTCCGACGACCGCAGGCGCGCCTATCTCTCGCTCGCACCTCGGGCGTCGATCTCTATCGAGGCTTGGCTGCAGGGCATGTGCGACATCTGCAGTCCAGCTGCCGACTGACGCGGCGCCATTCCGACCGACGCAGCTATTCGGCAGCAGGTCCGCCTTGTGCATGCGTTCCGCATTCGCCGCATCGGATGCGGCGAGGCAAAGGACCGCTTTGCTGAGGCTCCGAATGGAACGGTCGCGGTCTGCTGTTGACTGTTACGGTGCAGTGCCAGGAAGCCCGCCGTCGCTGCACGAAGGGCCGACCATGCTTGGTCGGCTTTCGGCATGCCCAGGCAACCAGGGGCCGACGTCCGACGGCGTGAAAGCGGGCGCCCGACCGCTCCTGCGACTATTCCGAAGAGATCCCCGCAATTGCGCACCCAGGTTATTGCGGATCGGCCCGCCAACCCGAACTGCTGCACGTAATGGGCGGACAAGTCGGTTCGCCGCGTTAGGATCGCCCCACCCTATCTGATGCGATGCCGCAATGCGCTCACGTCAGCGCCGGCCACCTTGCGCGCGGGCGACAATCTGCGCCACCGCCTGCATTCTCCTGCGATGGTATCTGGCGAGTCCCGCCATGATCTCCTTCCGTCCGCCGCGTGCGAGGTCCCGGGATAGGGCATGATATTCCTCCACCAGGCCGTCCAGCACCAGGGCCTCCGCCCTGCGATAGACGGCGAGCCTGTCGTTGAGCTGCCGGACGGCGTCGGAAAGTTCACCGCTTCCGCCGAGATCGGCGGCTTCGAGGAACAGACGCGCGAAGTGCGCGCCGACATCCTCGGCGTCGAGCTGGGCCGCAGAATCTGTCGAAAGCGCTGCGTCAGCCGGACGCACGCGAACGGCCAGGCCGAGCAGCTGCGCGTTCCAGCCGTACAGGTCGCGCAGCCCGGCCTCGGTGAGTAGCGGCACGCGAAAGCCGTTGTGGTTCGGCGCTTCGACCAGGCGCTCGCCGGTGAGCCGGTGGAGCGCATCGCGCACCGGCGTGATGCTCGACGCGATCTGCTTGCCGATGACGGCCGGCTCGATCGGCGTGCCCGGCGGCAACTCGCCTGTCGCAAGCATGCGCTTGAGCTCGTGATAGACGCGCGCGAAGGTGGCGCCGGGACTCATGCGTGGTGGCCCTAGGCACGCTGGCCGGCGACATGCGCCTCGATCAGCGCCTGCTGGTCGGGCCGGAGGGCGTCGATGGCGCCGATCGGTTGGTCCTGCCTGTTCCCGAGCAGGATCGACGGACATTGCCCCTCATAGTTGCCGAGGTTGGGACGATGCTGGCGATAGCCGACCAGGGCCGCGAGTTCGGGCGGGAAGCGTCGCGCGGTCTCGGGTGGATAAGCGAGCCACTGGTTCTCATAGGGCTTGAGCCAGCCGAGGCAGTAGCTGACGATCGCGCCACGGCGGACCGCGAAGCTGCGGTTGCCGCCGGCGCCGTGCAGCGTCGAGCCGAGGAAGATCAGCGCATCGCCCGGGTCGAGCGCGATCGCGACCGGGTCGGTCTCGGGCTCGGGCTCGAGCGCCCTGGCGCCGTGGCTGTGGGGCCAGATCAGCGTGGTGCCGTTCATCTCGCGATAGGGCGTGAACGGCCACATCACGTTGAGGAGATATTCGATGGTGCCGACTGGGCCGCGCCACATGTCCTGGTCGCGGTGCGGCAGCTGCGGCAATGCGCCCGGGTGCAGCGCGATCGCCTGGGTCAGGTTGAGCTGCAGGCAGTCGCACCAGGGGCCGAGGATCGCGTTCGCGATGTCGAGGATTTCGGGGTGCAGGACCAATTCGGCGGCATGGGGGCTGCGCGCGAGCAGCCGGCCGAAGCGCCGGGTACGCTCGCCGTAGAAGCCGCCCCGGCAGAAGGGCGTCTGCGCGAACGCCTCGGCAAGGTCGGTATCGAGCGCCGCGATGGTGTCTGTCGCTATGGTGCTCTTGAGGACCGCATAGCCTTGCGCGCGGAGCTGCCGCGTGGCGTTGCTTGCGATGTCGGCTTCGGGCGCCGGGTGCTCGGGCTGGGTTACCATCATGCTGCCTCCGCCTCGAGCTCGACCGGCGCCACGATGCCGTTCGCGGCGAGCAGTGCAGGCGTGTCCGGCCTGATTTCGATCCTGAGCGCGCCGAGCGTCATCCCGCCGATGATGCGCGGAGGGCCGAGCGGGGCTGCGTCCCAGCCGAAAGCGAGGATCTGGTCGAGCCAGCTCTTTTCGGCGACGCCGGTATAGGTCGTGATCTGATGCTCGAGCGCATAGTGGGCGAGCCCGGCGACCAGCGCGTTGCGCCAGCGCCGGCGCTCGGCGGCGCGCAAGCCGCGATCGAGGCAGAACCGCGTGATCTCCCAGCTGTGGCGACCTGTCGGCGGCGCGGCGGCGCACAGCTCGGGGAAGAGCTGACCGAGGATGTGCGGCCGGGTGGTCGGCAGCAGCCGCGCCGAAGCGAGATGGCGGTGGTCGGTATCGGCGAGGATCAGGTAGCGCGCATGGGCGTCGTCATACTGGTCGACCTCATATTGGCCGGCGAGCACGGCCAAGTCCCAGCCGAGCAGGTCGACGAACACGCGCTTCCTGGCCTCGAACATCGCGCGCATCACCGCGTCGTTGGCGGCGCTCTCGTCGTCTTGCGTGAACAGCATGGATGGGCTCCCGTGGTGGAGCCTGGATGCTGTGCCTGGCCGCGGGCGCTGGCCATTCCCCAGAAATGGGGAGTTTCACCGCCTCAGCGCATCGATGAAGGTAAGCGCCCCGTCATAGAGGGCGTGGATCGCGAGCTGGGTCCGGTTGGTGACTCCGTAGCGGTTCCGGGCCTCCTTCATGTGCTGGATCGCCGTGTCATGCCCGATGCCGAGGATCTGCGAGGTCTCCCAGTCCGACTTGCCGCGCGCCGCCCAGTAGACGCAGTCGCGCTGGCGATCGCTGAGCCGCGGCCGGTCGGCGTCGATCCGGCGGATGCCGGCCAGCCGCCTTGCGCCCGCGAATGCGGCGGCGCCGACGAACTGTGCGAGCGGCAGCCATTCCCTCCGGTATGTCCGTCCGATTGTCGTCGCGAACGAGCACGATCCTTCCGCTTCGCCGGGGACATGCGCCGGCACCGTATAGCCGTCGCCAAGGCCGGCGCGCTTCGAGCTCGCGATGATCTCCTGGTCCCGGCGGGTCAGGTCGATCAGCTCGTGCAGCCTCTCCCAGGGGAAGCCGAGATTGGTGAGGTGGCTCGCCCGGTGTACCGGGTCGGAGCGGCCGAGCCCCTCGGCGTCGAAGAACGCCTCCCATTCCGCGGGATAATTATGGATGCGGATCGCCGGCTGGGCGCTGCGCGCGATGTCGACATGATGGACCAGCGCGAAATAGCGGAACCCCATCTCGCGCGTGATCGCCTCGACCAGGGCGCCGAGTTCGCCGATGCTTTCGGCGGCCTCGACCGCAGCTGCGAATTTCTGTGCTGTCGCGAGTACCATGGGCAACGCCGTACCGATGAAGGACGCGCCCCAAGCCGCCGCGCCCGTGACCGAGACCTGCCCTGTCCGCGCCCGGCGCTTTTCCCTCGCCGCCGCGGTCGGATCGACAAGGCATTGTATTTAGACGGATACGCGCGGCGGGGCAAATCTGCATGGCAGCAACCGGCGTCAGGTCGGTCCGGTGCAGGGCCGCTGCCGCCCTGGGTTGACGATGGGGCCCTCGCCTGAGGGCCGTCCGGACTGGCGGGACAGCGCGCCCTATCGCGCGCTGGCTGGGATCGACCGCGCCGGCCTTGCCTGGGAGTGGCTGCGGCGCGATCCCGCCTATGTCGCGATGAGCACGCGGCTGCGCCGCTCGCGCGTCGCGACGCATCTCGAGACGGAGGCGGACGCCCGGGCGTTCGGCTTGTGCTTTCGCCGAGGACGCCGATCGTCCCGCGCCGGAAGCACGATTGTTGTGGCATGCCGACCTGGACCCTTTCGTGCTCCAGGTACGCGCGGTGCCGAGTGCCGGCTCGGATCCCGAGGCGATCGACCTCGCCCGCCTCGCGCGCTGGGCGACGATCGTGCGCGGCGGCGACCGCGAGCATGTCGCGCTGTCCGATGGCTGGCATCGCATCCGCATCGACGTAGTCGAGGGCACGCTGGTCGAGGAGGGGCCCGCCCGACTTGACTATCTGCTTTCGGGACTGACCCGGGTCGATGCACCGGTGCTGACGCTTCGGCGGATGCTGGGGCTGTGGCGGACGGGGCGGTTCGTCCGAACGCTCTATCCGACTGAGCCCGGCCTGCCGCGGCGACTGGAGACACTACGTATCGCAGATGCGATCGCGGCAGGCGCTTCCTATCGCGAGATGGCCAGCGCGCTCTACGGTGAAGCCGTGGTCCGCTCCGAATGGAAGGGACGGTCCGACTTTCTGATGTCGCGGGTGCGGCGACGCACGGCCGAGGCGAGGGCGATGGCGGCGGGGGGATGGCGGGCGCTGCTGGGCCGCTGAGCGCGAGAACCTGTCAGCGACAGAAAACCTTCGTTCGATCCTCGTTCCTGCTCGGCAACACGAAGCAAGTGCGCGCGGCGCGGACGCCAATAGCTTTACCCGCCTTGCATCATCTAGCACGCAAACATCCAGTTTGGACCATTCTGGAAGCAGATCATAGCGTGAACGATGCTGTCGCGTTATGATCTTCATCATGAGCTACTTCGCCGCGCACTACACGGATCTTCGCTTTCCCGTTCAGACCGAGGGAGATGCAGCGTCACCGGGCTTTCGGGAGGCACAGCGCGGTGCGTTATTCGCTATCGCTGCGCATTTTACGCAGCGGAACGACCCTGCGATCGTGACTATGCCCACCGGCTCAGGCAAGACGGCAGTGCTCGAGGCTTGCACTTATCTGCTTCAGGCGAAGCGCGTCCTGATTCTGACGCCAAGCCGGCTGGTTCGCGAGCAGATCGCCGAGGACTTCGCCTCGCTTGGCGTACTCAAGCGGCTGACCGCGCTCGGGCAGGACATTCCGCCGCCGAAGGTCATCGCCACTTCAGGGCGGGTTAAAACCGCAGCGGATTGGGAGGCGATGCGCGACCAAGACGTCGTCGTTGCAACGGTACAAAGTGTAAGCCCGCAGCTTGTTGAGGTTCCGGCGCCGCCTGCCGACCTTTTCGATCTGATCTTGGTCGATGAAGCGCACCACAGTCCCGCGCTAACCTGGAAGACAGTTATCGAGGTATTCGGTGACGCACGTAGGGTGCTGTTCACCGCCACGCCGTTCCGACGCGACGATCGCGAAATCAAGGGACGGTTCGTCTTCACCTATGATCTCAAGCGCGCTTATCGTGACCGCGTCTTCGGGCATATCGACTATGTCCCGGTTGCGATCGAAGGCGAAGACACGAGTCGAGAGCGGGAAGATCGTGCCATTGCGCGAGCAGCTGAAGCGAAATTCCACGCCGATCGCGAGGCGGGATACGACCATCTGCTGATGGTGCGGACCGACAGTCGAACTCGGGCCCGGGATCTTGAGCGCATTTACGCAGACGTCACCGCGCTCAGGCTGCAATTGATAACAGGCGACCATTCGCTGGCGCATGTGCGGCGGGTGCTGACCAAGTTGGCGGCAAACGAACTCGACGGCATCATCTGCGTCAATATGCTCGGCGAAGGGTTCGACCTTCCAAGGCTGAAGATCGCGGCGGTGCATGCGCCACATCGTTCGCTCGCAGTCACATTGCAGTTCATTGGCCGCTTCGCCCGTACCGCAGGCGAGCGCCTCGGCAGTGCAACCTTCCTGGCGCCGATGTCGGCGATTGAGGTCGAGGCGCGCCAGCTTTACGCCGCGGGCGCAGTCTGGGCCGAGATCATTCCGAATCTCAGCCAAGCGCGTATCCAGCGCGAAGTCGATGCGCGCGAGACGCTCGAAACCTTTGAGCCCGTAGCGGCGCTGCCCGATCTTGCCGATCTGTCGCTCTATAGCCTGTCGCCCTATGCGCACGTGAAAATCTTCCGCCTCCGCGAAGCGCTTGATCTCAACTCGGTCCCTCTCTTTGGAGGTGATCGAGAGATCGTATTCTCCTGGATAAGCGAGGTGCAGCGCGCGAGCGTCTATATCACGCGGCGCGCCAGCGGCGTGCGATGGGCCTCCGACGATAGGCTGGTCGATGTGCGCTATGATGTGTTCATCTTCTACTATGATGACGCATCAAAGCTGCTGTTCGTATGCGCATCGCAGCGAGCGGATGGCTATTATCGAAAGATCGTACAGAGCATGCTCGGTTACGATCCGCGCATCCTTCCGCTAAGTCACGTCAATCGCGCGCTGAAGGAGCTGGATGACCCCCGCTTCTTCCAGGTTGGTATGAAAAAGCGCCAAGCTGCTAGCCTCGCCGAGTCCTACCGCATCATGGCAGGATCGCATGCCGACGAGGCCATTCGGGCAGAAGACGCGCGCCTCTACGATCGCGGGCATTGTTTCGGAAGCGCCAATGATGGCGAAAAGCGCATCACGATCGGGTTGAGCAGCGCGTCGAAGATTTGGAGCAATGCGACGCTGACCTTACCAGCGCTGCTGGGTTGGTGCCGGAAGCTTGCCCGCAAGATCCACGACAAGAAAGCGGCCCGTACAGGAAGCAAGCTCGACATGCTGCTGACTGGAACGACGGTAACCCACATTCCGGCGCGAGCTCTTTATGCGATGTGGCCCAATCACATCTACGTTGAGCCGCCACTCGCGGTATTCACGGCTGGTGGCAATAAACATGCGCTCCCGTTGACCGATTTCAGTCTTGAGATTGCGCATTCCGATGCGGACAGAATTCAACTTCGCCTGGCGGGAGAACTGATCGAGACGGCGATTGACTTCAGCCTCTCCCAGGATGAAGCGTTCTTTCGCTATGCCGAAGGCGCGCCAGCCATCCAGCTGAGCTGGCCGGGCCATGATGTCGACATCATCGACTATCTCAACGACGATCCTGTCGGCTTCATGCTGGATGATTGGTCACGTCTTGACGGTGAAGAACATTTCCCTGCGCCCGAGGGCGGGTTCGATCTGTTCAACGATGCGCAGGTCGATACTCTCGATTGGCAAGCCGACGGCATCGATATTCGCAACGAATATGAAGCCGGCGCCAAATTGGCCAAGACGATCCAAGGGCATTTGGCAGAGGTGCTCAACACCGACGAATTCGACATAGTCTATTGGGATCACGGCAGCGGCGAAACGGCCGATTTCGTAACCTTCAAGGCACGCGATGATGGTGGTGTCGATGTCCGCTTCTATCATTGCAAGGGCGCTTCGGGTGATGCGCCCGGGAATCGCGTCGCCGACGTTTATGAAGTTTGCGGGCAAGCAGTGAAGGGCTTCATCTGGTGTGATTTACGCCGCCTTGTAAAGCAGCTGACCAGCCGCTTCGGCCGGAAGACCGGAATGGCGCAATTCATTCGGGGCGACGAGGCACAATTGAAAGCCTTGGCGGCTGCCAAACCACAAACATTTCAAATGATCGTCGTGCAACCCGGCATCGCACGTGGTGCGATCGAACCCAAACTCGCCGAGGTGCTCGGCGCCGCGACCGCACACTTGGAGACATCGGGCCTGCTGCCGATGCGCCTGCTCGGATCGCCAGCCCCGACCTCCTAGTGCCCGCGGCGCCCCTCGACTTCCGCCGTGCCGCCTGGCCATCTCTGCGCCTGCCTACGCGTACGATCCTGCCACTACCATTACACGCCGTAGCGTTTGTTGCCGCCGCTGGTGATGCAATAGCGCCCTCCGCGCGGGCCGATACAGACCAGGCGTCCGGAGCAGGGGCAGCCGCTGCCGGAATAGTCGCCACCATAGGAGCGGCGCTTCTTCCTGGGCGTGCTCCAGCCATGGGACCTCGCGCCGTACCGTGACGATCCGCGGGTGTGGCGCGCCTTCCTCGCCGAGCTGGTGCTCGGGAGCGAGATATCCGTGGTCGTGAGGTCCGAACTCGCGCTGGCTTCGGACGTCGAAATCGGGTCGGTGGAGCCTGGGGAGGCCATCAGGGTGTTCGCCTTCGCACCCGCCCGGACCGGATCGGGAGAAGTCGAGAGCGCGGCGAGATACCGGGTGGCGACCCAGCAACCCGGGCTGTCGCCGACATGCGACCAGCCCTTGGCCTGGTCGGTGATCCGCACCGCGTCATTGCGGGCGAGGGTCTTGAGAACCGGCGCGGTGGCCGAGGCGACCGAGCGGCACTTCAGCGACCGCGCGGACACTTTGTGCGTGGCGGGTGCCGGCGCTGTCGCCGGTGCGGTGGTGGGTGTCGACGTGGTGACGGGGCTTCGCGAGCATTGCGCAATCGCCACCAGCCCCAGAAGTCCGGCAACCACCCAGCCGGCAATCCCCGCACCTGACATGCCTGTCTGTGCCATGACTATACTCTCCCCCGAGAGGCAATGTTGCAGAGAGAAGTCGCGCGTTCAATTGACGAAGCAGTTGTCGGGGCCGATGCGACTCGTGGAACGTCGGTCCGAAATGGCAGCAATTCTTGCGGTGGGAAATGGATGTCATAGCCGATGGCGCGCGCCGCCGCCGCTTGTCACGTGAGGAGATTGCGGAGCCATGACGTTACTGCCATGCACTTCGTCTCGCACAAGGCGGGCAGGCTTGCTGGAGCCGCCTCGTGATCGTTTGCGAGATCGTGGGGCACAAGTTTGGCTGGAATGATAAAGCGCTTCATCTTGATGGGCATGTGCGGGGTGCTTGCCAGTTGTGGCCCTGCGACGAGCAATCGTGCTGCACCTTCTCCAACCCCCACGCCGATGCCGACATTCAAACCGGTTGGCGAGGTTAAGGGGATCGAGCTGGGGTCCTCCTTCGAGGAGGTGATAGGGTCGGTAGATGCGGACCTGTTCAACCCGTATTCGCTGAAGGAGTGCTTCAGGGACATCGCGCTTCGGGGCTGTAGTCTCCATCGAAATTCGGACGACACCGTGTTCGAGATGCGGGTCGGCATCCCCTATGCGCTGACGCTCAGCTTCAATCGTGCCGACAAGCTCACCGACATCGGCCTCAACTATCACCGCGAGAAGGGCATATCAGGCGAGCAGTGCCGCGACCTGTTCGCCCGCACCATCGACTGGGTCGCGAAGGACTATGGGCCGCTCACGCACAAGCGCGCGGGGGACGAGCCCGGAAAGGCCGCCGGCAACCTGGTCGGCAAGACACCCGACGGCGCGTCTTTCGAATATCTGAAGCCCGACGCCGCAGGCTCCTTTGTCACCCAGTTCATGCACCTAGCCGCCGAGAAGTTCGAGCGCAGAACGGTGAACGGCAAGGTGCAGGGGCGCACGCTGAGCCGCACGATTAGCCTGTTCTCCAGCTATATCGTCGTGGGGCACGGCATCTGCGACATCGACGTCGATTTCAAGGAGCCCGATACGATCGAGCGCGCCGCGATCGTCACCGAGGCCGAGTGATGATGAAGTTGGCCATGGTCCTGCTGGCCTTCCAGCTGACCCCGGGTCAGGAGGCCGATCTCGCCGCCGGCCTCAAGGACCTCGCGGCGATCGACACGGAACTCCTGGCGATTACCGAGCACCAGGACGCGCTTCGCAAGTCGCGGGCGGCGCGGCTCGACGAGATCGCTTCGCTCAGGAGCCGCTATCCCGAGATCGTCCTGACCGAGGCCATGACGCTCGAGCAAATCTACAAGACGCTCTACGCCGTGCGGATGGGCCGGGCCGCCAAGCTCAAGCCGCTCGCGGTGGAGAAGAAGCGCGCGGCGCATGTCGAGCTGTGCCGGGCACGTGCGAAGGTTCTGGAGACGCGCGTGCAGATCGAGGCGAGCGACGAGTACAAGCGGCTGAGCCTTGCCGACCGGCTCGAATGGCGCAGTTCGATGGACGCGTTGATCGGGACGGAGGATTGTTCCGACGTCCGATAGGGCACCTCGCAGCGCGATGCTCAAGGAGCGCGGGATCTGCGGTGCGCACACTGCCGCTTGCCGAGCAGCGGCAGGGTTCGCGCGTCATGGTTGGCCGCGCTTGCACACTTGCCTTGGACCGGGGGGCGCGGCGGCGGCTGGCCCCCTTGGCCCGCGCGCACGCCGCCGCGCCTGCGGTGTCGGCAAGAGTGCGGTTGTTTGCTCTGCATCGCGTCGCTGCGACCGCGCTCTACGGCGCTTCGCGCCGCCAGGCCGCGGTGCGTCCCGGCCTGGCGGTGACGATCGCTGGCGCTTCCTGATGCGGACGGCGCGCTCGCGCGCCGACGTCTCTTGGCCGGTCCCGGTTAGCGGGATGGCCGTCGCGCCCTTCTAGGCCCGCTCGGGCGGGGCGCAACCCGGGCGCTGCCCGGGTCCTCCACTCGCGTTCCAGCCTGCGGTGCGCCCCGCCCTGGCAAGCGGGCCTTCCAGGGCTTCCTCGCCGCCCACCCCGCTTTCCGGGGCCGGGTGCGGCTTTTTTTGGTGAGGAGGACAGGTCGTGGGCGAACAGGATCGGCATGGCGAATTGGGAGAGGGTGGCGGGCGCATGGGCCTGCTCACTCCCGGGCTTCGCGCGGCGCTGCGCGAGCAGGCCGGCAGCGATGCGGGGGACAAGCGTCCGCTGGTCAAGCTGTTCAACCCGATGGGCGCCGCGACATGGCTGGCGAGCGAGCTGGACGCGGACGGCGACACGCTGTTCGGGCTCGCCGATCTCGGCTTCGGCTGCCCGGAACTGGGCTATTTTTCGCTGGGTGAGATCGAGGCGCTGCGCCTGCCCTTCGGGCTCAGGATCGAGCGCGACCTGCATTTCTCGACGAATGTGTCTCTGTCCGAGTGGGCGGCATGGGCGCGCAAGGCAGGCTCCATCCTTTCCGCCGAGGCGATGATCCGCCGCGCGCACGCCACCGCCTGCGATCTGACCGACCGGTTTCCGTCGTCCGAGTGACGGCGGGAAGGCGCGCGGCGCGCCTTCCCGCCGCAAACCAAGCCGGCCCCGCCCACCTTGCATGACGAGACGGGGCCGGCGCTCACAAGGAGCGATACCTATGAAGCTGGAATTCATCGCGCTCGACAAGCTCTATGTCGACAAGGCAAATATGCGCTACGCCAAGCGCCCGCCCGATGTCTCCGACATCCTGCCGAGCGTGCGCAAGCGCGGCATCCTCCAGACGCTGATCGTCCGGCCCGGCGACGAAGGCCGGTTCGGCATCCTTGCCGGCGCCCGGCGCTTCCGCGCCGGCGAGATCGTCGCCGCCGAGCGCGTCGGCGACGGCGGCAACGAAGCCGAGACGTTCCTCCTGCCCTGCGCGATCCTCGAAGACGGCGACGATGCCGCCGCCGTCGAGGCCTCGCTGATCGAGAACATGGCGCGGCTCGATCCCGACGAAGTGACGCGCTGGGAAACCTTCGTCCGGCTGGTCAGGGAAGGCCAGTCGCCGGAGGAGATCGCCGACACCTTCGCGCTGCCGGTGCTCGCCGTGCGGCGCACGCTCGCGCTCGGCAACCTGCTGCCGCGCATCCGCGACCTCTATCGTCGCGACAAGATCGATGCCGCGACGGTGCGCCACCTCACTCTTGCCAGCAAGGCGCGGCAGAAGGACTGGCTCGCGCTGTGGGATGCGCCCGACACCCATTGCCCGACCGGCTGGCAGCTGCGCGGCTGGCTGTTCGGCGGGCAGGCGATCTGCGCCTCCTATGCGCTGTTCGACGTCGATGCGAATGGGCTGGCGCTGGTCGCCGACCTGTTCAACGAACAGCGCTATATCGGCGATGCCGACGCCTTCTGGACGGCGCAGAACGCCGCGATCGAGGCGCGCCGCGCCGCCTATCTGGAGGCGGGCTGGACCGGCGTCGAGATCGTCGGCCCGGCCGAGCAGTTCCAGCACTGGGAACATGAGAAGGCGCCCAAGCGCAAGGGCGGGCGCGTCTATATCGACGTGCGCGCGAGCGGCGAGGTCGTGTTCCACGAGGGCTATCTCAGCCGCAAGGAAGCCAGGCGCCTCGCGCGCGGCGAGGCGCCGGCGAGCGACAAGCCCAAGGCCGTGCGGCCCGAGATCACCGGCCCGATGCAGACCTATATCGACCTGCATCGCCATGCCGCCGTGCGCGCGGCGCTGCTCTCACGCCCCAAGGTCGCGCTCCGGCTGATGGTCGCGCATGTCATCGCCGGTTCGCATCTCTGGCGGGTCGATCCCGAGCCGCAACAGGCGCGCAACGAAGCGACCGCCGAGTCGGTCGAGACCTGTCGCGGCGAGACTTTGTTCGACGCCAAGCGGCGTACCCTGCTCGCCACGCTCGGCTTCGATCCCGAGACGCCGACCCTGTGCGGTGGGCGCGTCGAAGGTGCCGAGGGGGACCGCCTCTCCGCGATCTTCGTCCGGCTGCTCGATCTGCCGGACCGGGCGGTGATGGAGGTCATCGCGGTGCTGATCGGCGAGACGCTCGCGGCCGGCATCCCGGCGGTCGAGGCGGTCGGGCTCGAGCTGGGCGTCGCCATGGCGAACTGGTGGCAGGCCGATACCGCCTTTTTCGAGTTGGTCCGCGACAGGGAGGTGCTGACCTGCATCGTCGCCGAAGTGGCCGGCGAAACGGTTGCCAGCGCCAATACCGGCGAGAAGACCGCCACGCTCAAGAAGATCGTCGCCGACCATCTCGGAGGTATCGGTGGCCGGGCCAAGGTTGAGCATTGGGTGCCGCGCTGGATGGCCTTCCCGCCCTCGGCCTACACCACGCGCGGTGGCGCCGGCACGGTGGTTGCGCATGCCAAGGCGGGGGCGGCGCGGCCCGCACCTGCCCCCGAGCCCCAGCCCGAGCAGGCGTCCGGACCTGTTCCCGAGCCGCAGGCGCTGGCCGCGTGATCCTTGCGGGGCGGCGGTGCCGCCCCGCATCCCGTCCCGTTTTCGTCGCGCGCTTCGGACCTGCGTCGCGCGTTTTCTTGCCGATCCCGGCCTCAGTGCGCCGCGCGCCGGATCACCTTCTTGGTCGCGCCGCAAAGCGAGCAGCTGTCGATCCCGCGCTCGAACCCGCCCTGGCCCGCGAGCTCGTGGGTCTTGTGGTTGGCGTGCTGCGGACGCTCAGGCCGAGCCGCTCGGCGATGCAATCGTCGCACACCGGCTCCGGCGACAGCCGCTCGATCAGTGCCCGGACCTGGTCCAAAACCGTCATGTCTTCCCCCTCGAACCCGGCTTCATAGCCTGCACGGGCGCGTGCCGCAGCCGGGGCTGCGGCGAGCTGAACGGATACGGGAAGGTGCCGATGGGCGGGTAGGCACACTCCTTGTATCCGCCCGGCAGCCCCATGCGGCCTCTTCACGATGGCCGTCTGGCACCGCGCGGCCTTGGCCAGCAACGGCGTCGCCGGCTTTCTTCCCCGGCTGGGGGCTTCGCCCCGGCGCCTTCCTCGCGAGGCAAGAAAGCCGGCTTTGGCCGCCCTTCGCTGTCGCTGCGGCCCGGCCCTGCGGGGCCGGGTGCATGCCGGCCGCTGGCGGTGCCGCCTCGACGCCATCGAGGCCGCACTGGAGCGGCTTCGTGGGAACGAGGAGAAATACCATGGCCACCATCGGCAGCTTCACCCGCGACGATTCCGGCGTGTTCACCGGCACCATCCGGACCCTGACGCTCAACGTGAAGGCGAGCATCCGGCCCGCGACCAAGGACAATGACAAGGCGCCCGACTACCGGGTGATGAACTCGGGCAATGTCGAGTTCGGCGCCGGCTGGACCAAGACCTCGCGCGAGGATCGGCCCTATGTCTCGGTCAAGCTCGACGATCCGTCGCTGCCCGCGCCGATCTACGCGACCCTGGTCGAGGGCGAGCACGGCATCCACAACCTGATCTGGTCGCGCTGAGCCCCTCGCGTCCCGCGCCGCTCCGGCGCGGGACGCAGCCTTGCAGGGGGTGTCGAAATCGCCCCTGCCAATTTTCGACACTCTTCGCCGGGTGTCCCGCCCGCCATCCCCGGTGCCGTTCGAAGCACCCCAGGAGTTGCGGCATGGACGGCGACGATATCGACCGGGCAAGCAGCGCCAGGCGCGGCTCGCCCTTCCTCAACACCGACCAGGCGGCGAGCTACCTCGGCCTGTCCAGCCGCTCGCTCAAGCGGCTGCGGGTGCGCGGCGACGGGCCGGTGTTCCGCCGGCATTGCCGCTTCGTCCACTATCATATCGACGACCTCGACGCCTGGAGCCGCGAGCACAGCGCGCGGGGGATTCGGCCATGATCCGGCGTCGCCCGCCCAGCGACGCGCCGCTGCTCGCCTGGGGCGACGCGCGCCATGCCCATCGCCAGCGCGAGCTTCGCCGGCTGCGCCTCGCCATTCTGGGCGGCGCGGCGCTGGTGCTGCTCGCAGCGCCGGCTATCGATTCGCCCGCGCCGCGCCTCGTGTGGAATGCGAGCGCCAGCGCGCCGATCGGGCTCTACTGGGTCTGGCCAGGCGACGCGCCGGCGCGCGGGGAGATGGCCATCGCGTGGGCGCCGCCGCGCTGGCGCGCGCTCGCCGCCGAACGCCATTATCTCCCCGCCAATGTCCCGCTGGTAAAGCGCGTCGCCGCCGCGCGCGGCGACCTGGTCTGCGCGTCGGGACCTGAGGTCTCGGTCAACGGCGTGCGCGTCGCGACCCGCCAGCCACGCGATCCGAGCGGCCGCGCCCTGCCCTGGTGGCACGGCTGCCGCCGGCTCGGCCCAAGCGAATATCTGCTGCTGATGGATGCGCCCGGCTCGTTCGACGGGCGCTATTTCGGCATCAGCGCGGGACGAGACCTTGTCGGCCGGGCGAGGCTGATATGGCAGCGCTGAGCCTGCTCGCGCTCCTCGGCGCGCTGGTTTCGGCCGATCCGCCCGCCGGGATATGGCGCTGGTCGGCGGAGATCGATGCGGCCGCGGCGCGCTGCGGCGTGCCCGCCGTTTGGATCGAGCGCGTGATGCAAGCGGAGAGCGCCGGCCAGGCGACGATCGACGGGCGGCCGGTCCGCAGTCCCAGGGGCGCGATCGGGCTGATGCAGTTGATGCCGGCGACCTGGGGCGAGCTGCGGCGCGAGCTCGGCCTCGGCACCGATCCCGACCTGCCCGCAGACAATATCGTCGCCGGCGCCTGCTATCTGCGGCGCATGTACGATCGCTTCGGCTATCCCGGACTGTTCGCCGCATATAATGCCGGGCCGGCGCGCTATGCCGCCTGGCTTGCCGGCGTGGGGGAATTGCCGGCGGAAACCACCGTCTATCTGCGGCGCGTCACCGGCGCCGCACCGGCGCCGGTCGCGGTGGCGACCCTGCCGCCGCAGGCGCTGTTCCTCGTTCGCCGGGAGGCGCCTGCACTGCCCATCGAGGCCGCGGCACCGCCCCAGGCACCGGCGATGTTCGTGCTCCGTCGTAAGGTGCCGTGACGTGGAGAAGGTGGGAGGGCTCGTCGTGAAGTCCCAGCATGACGGGCGGCGAAGCGGCCCTCAAGGCCCATGGGCGCCCCCCAATTTGCTCCGCAAATCGGTTCCCCCTATGTCCGCTTCGCGGCGCCTCCGCTCACGCTCCGGCGGCCCTGACCGCCGCTTCGCCGCCCGTCTTCGGAACCCTGTCCTCGATGGTGAGGACCGCAAGCGGAGACTGATCATGGCACAGTTGGTATCCATCTCGGACGCAGCCGATCGCGTGATGGCGGCACTGGTCTCGGGGCTCGAGATCGAGTTCGGACGGCAGGCGGGCATGGCGCTCGCGCAGCGCTTTCTCGACGCCGAAGAGGCCGATTTCCTCTGGGACGCCCGGGTCGAGGAACGCTGGCTCGGCGGCTATTTCGGCGGTGAGGAGAGCGAAATCGAGCTCGACCGGGTGCGGATTCTCGCTCGGATCGACGGGCGCTGGTTCGTCGCGGTGATGCTTGTCGACGGCGACGGCAACGCCCATGGCATGCTCGGCAAGCGCAGCTTCGGACGCGCGGCCCAGGCGCGCAGGGCGTTCGCGGATGCGTGAGAATTGCTTCGGTTCGGGCCGGGATGCGCTGCGGCAATGGCAGCGTGTCCCGGCTATCTTTTTGCGTCTTGGGGAAGGCAGACAGGAGGAACAGGGAAAACAAGATAAAGGCAGTGTCTCGCGACCCTGCATAAATATCTGTCTGCACATCCTTTTTCGGCGAGACTCCTGGTCGGGCGCGCGAGACAGGCTGCGCGGGAATGGCGGAAATCCGTGCTTTCCTGCGCTTTTCCGCGAGATTCCGCGAGGCCGGCGGTGAGCGAGGACGAGTTCACGCCGAAGCTTGGCAAGCCCGGCGCCAGGGACGGCAAGCGCCTCGCCAGCTACGGCGGCCGCGTGCTTGCCGCGGCGCGCTTGGCGGGCAACAAGACAGGGGTGCGGGCGCGGCGGTTCGATGGCAGCCGGATCGGCCGCGGCGCGAGCATCGGCCGGCTGCTGTCGAGCCGCGACCGGTTCGCCGACACGCGGGCGCGGCGCGCGATGGTCAAGGTGCGGCTGGTGCGGATGGCCGGCAGCGGCTTCGCGGCGGCACGCGCCCACCTGCGCTACATCCAGCGCGACGGGGTGACGCGCGACGGCAATCCCGGCGAGCTCTACGGGCGCGACGTCGACACCGCCGACGGCAAGGCGTTCCTCGATCGCTGTGCCGGCGACCGCCACCAGTTCCGCTTCATCGTCTCGGCCGAGGACGGCGCCGAATATCCCGACCTCAAGCCCTATGTCCGCCGGCTGATGGCGCAGGCCGAGCACGACTTGGGCACCCGGCTCGACTGGGTCGCGGTCGATCATTTCAACACCGACCAGCCGCACACCCACATCATGCTGCGCGGCGTCGACGACCAGGGGCAGAACCTCGTCATCGCCCGCGAATATATCGCGCATGGCCT
>Ga0164243_10005528_pt1 | contig 19285 bp, 17 predicted proteins | sample OricompcompostOP_FD_108781 | JGI IMG/M metagenome (GOLD analysis project Ga0164243, IMG submission 108781) | Organic Plus compost microbial communities from Emeryville, California, USA - Original compost - Organic plus compost (OP) | ecosystem: Engineered > Solid waste > Mixed feedstock >... | reverse complement strand
ATTCCGACCGACGCCGTCTCGCCACTTCCGGCAGAGGCTGTCCACCTGGGCTTCGTGTCCGAGGACGGCATCACCATCACCACCGACCGGTCCGGCGACCCCACCATCGCGTGGGGCGGCGACAAGGTGGCCTACCTGCAGTCGTCCTTCGGCATCAGCTGGAACCTGACGCTGCTGCAGTTCTTCAACGCTGACGTTGCCCGGTTCGCCTACGGCAACGCCAACGTGGCGGAGATCGCAGCGACCTCGGGCCCGACTGGCCACGGCAAGCAGATGGTCATCAAGCAGAACAGCCAGATGCTCGATCTGGGCTGCTTCGTCATCGACAGCTTCTACGGCGTCAAGAAGGTTCGCGAGGTCGCTCCATATGCGCGGCCGACCGAGCTGGGTGACCTGACGCTGGTCCACACGGAGCTGTCGGGCATCGAGGCGACCATCGAGCTGTTCCCGGACAACGACGGTAACGCGGCCTACCGCTACACCGACGACGGCATCAAGGCTCCCGAGACGCCGTAGCAACAGACGTCGGGCGGGAGGCATTTTCTGGCGGTGTCTCCCGTCCGGCTCTACGCCAGAAACGTCAGAGATTAAGGAACATAAGGTAAATGACACAACCTGTCAAGCGGGTCCCGAAGAAGGGCACGAAGCGCGCAGGCGCTCCGAAGAAGCAGCCCGAGCCCGGCGATCCGAACTTCGACTGGAAGGCGCTGTACAAGCCCGACACGCAGCTCTTCCGCTTCCGCTCCGAGGATGGCTTCGTCGTGTGCTTGCCGTCCTACGACGACCCGGGCGAGGGTGAGGTCTTCGGCCTCATGCTCCTCAACAAGTCGGAGAGCGACCTCCTCGTCTACGTGATGAGGCAGCACATCATCGACCATGCCAAGGACGCGGAAAGCCTGCTGCAGGTGACGTTCCGCGCACTTCAGCGCATGAAGGCGCCAGGCGTGATCGAGCAGCTGCTCAAGGACTGGCCCGAGGCGTCGGGCAAAGAACTGGGGAAATCCTAGCGGTCCTTCAGTGGTCTGCTAAGTACGAGAACGCTTTACGCGTAGACCTGTTGCGGCTGGGGACGTCGCTGGAGTCGTGTGCTATCAGCTGGAACGATATGTACGCACTCTTCGTGGCGTCTCCGCCGTACACAGCTCTACACCATGCGTTCAACGAAAAGTGGACGCTGACGGACCATATCCTCGTCACTGCCCTCGACCGCCTCAACACGCTCCTGTGGACGAAGACGAAGGACGCCCACAAGAAGCCACCCCGCAACGCGCCCAAGCGGATTCCGCGGCCCGGTGTGGAACAGAAGAAGTCTCAGGATCCTGTTGTCCAGAATAGCGTGATGGACATAACGCAGTTCCTGAAAATGCAGGCGGCATCAGGCCGCAACTCGAGAATGTATCACCGAGAGGAGAGAGCATGACGGCAGCGCTTGGGGGTGGCGAGCTCGCAACCGAGTGGGTTACCCTTCTGCCGGAAACCGCTACCCTCGCCCGGAAGCTTCGCGAGTTCAAGCCCCGTCCCATCAAGGTTGAGGTCGAAGCTGACTATGACCAGATGGAACGTGAGGGAGAGCGCAGTGGTCGGCGCACGGGCCAGAAAGTTGACACGGAAGTTCGCCGTGGGACTCGAGGCACCGGCACCGCCGCTGCGCAGAACATTGCGCACGGGCTCAACGACCGCGCAGTTACGCAGGCCGCCGAACGGCTGGGACGAGCCATCCGGCATGAGGTCGAGAGCGAAACTCGCAAGATCAGCTTCAAGCACATTGGTGCCGGCTTGGCCACAGGACTCCGTGAAGCCGCGTCGGGCACCATGCAGATCATTCGGAACATCGGTTCCATCGCTATGGTTGCCCGGTATGCAGCTCGAGCAGCGAGGGGGTTGTCACTCAGCCTACTTGCCGGCGCTACCGCCGCACGAGCGCTTACAGGGGCGGCAATCGCTAGGTTTGGGGCCGTCCTCGGATTCACTGCCAACCAAGCGGATCGTCTCGCCAAGCAAGTCGCACGGGTGACTTCTGCTGTCCTTGTCCTGACCGCGGTCGCTCGAGGGCTCCAGATCCTCCACACCGCGTCGAAGTGGATGGGCTTGCTGACCATCGGCATGGGAGCTCTGACCGGGCTCAGTCTCGCGGCGTTCCATGTCATCGTGCAGTGGGGTACGCAAGCGGTCGCCGTCATCACAACGCTGGGCAGTGCATTAGGCATTGCTGCTGGCGCTGCTGCGGGCCTTTTGGGGCCGATGGTAGCGGTCGCCAAGATCGGCTTCAAGGGAATGTCTGAGGCAGCCAAGCTGGTTCAGAAGGACTTCAAGGACGCAGACGAGCAATTCTACAAGATGATCGGTGAGCGTATGCGGCCGATGATCGAGGCTTGGCGTAACTTGGGACACTCGATCACCAACGCAATGTCTCATCAGATGCAGCCGGCCTTCAAGAACCTCGAGACGGTGATGAACCGCCTGGGTCCCGGCGCAGACATCCTCGCTCGCACGTTCGGCGACCTCGCCAACGAGGTAACGGGAGCACTCGCAGGACCTGAAGCACAGGCCTCGCTGGACAAGATGTTCGCGGCGTCGAATCGCTTCTTCCGCAGCTTCCTCGGGGAGAGCGGAATCAGTGGTCTCACAACGGGATTGCTCTCGTTCTCCGCAACTGCAGCTGACACCTTTGCGGGTGTGGGTGGCGACATCAACAACCTGCTGCTGCGCTTCGGCGAGTGGTTGCGTGGGATCAGTGCGGATCAGATGACGGCGGTCTTCGACAAGATCAAGACTGCAGTCAAGAGCTTCATGGATGTGGCTGGTCCGGCGTTCAACATGCTGCGTTTCCTGGGAGCTGATGCTGCTACTGCGTTGGCACCAGGCTTCAAGGCTGTGGGTGAGGCGATCAAGCAGGCTACGCCGGGCCTCGTGGAGATGAGTCGGATTCTGATGCCGGCTCTTTCGCAGGTCATGCAGAACCTTGCGCCGATCCTGCCGACGCTGGTGCACGCCTTCATGCCGATGGCTCGGATCCTCGCGGTCATCGCTCCCCCCATTGCAACGCTGGTTGAGAAGATGGCACCGTTGGCGCCGATCATCCTCGCGGTTGCGACTGCGGTCAAGGTGGCGACCATCGCGTTGGCTCTGTACAACACGGCCATGCTGCTGTTCACCAACATCACGAAGATCGCTCGAGCGGTGCAGTGGGCTTTCAATGCGGCGTTGGCTGCCAACCCAATTGGGCTCGTCGTCGCTGCTATCGCTGCGGTTGTTGCAGGCCTGACGCTGTTCTTCACCAAGACTGAGACCGGGCGCAAGCTCTGGGACAAGATCTGGACCGGGATGAAGAAGGTTGTCTCGGACGTCTGGAACTTCATCAAGGTCGAGGGCGGCAAGATCTGGAACGACCTGAAGCCCTCGCTCGAGAACCTCGGGCGCACCGCTGGCGATACGTTCGGCAAGTTGAAGGCTGCATTCCAGGAATTGTGGCCGAAGATTCAGCCTGTCATCGCCGGGATTGCCAAGGTAGGCTTGCAGATTCAGAAGTTCAACTGGACTGTCGCCATCAACGCGCTCAAGATTCTTGGCCAGGTTGTCGGATGGACGGTGAGCAACGTCATCGTTCCGGGCTTCAAGCTGCTCATCGCTGCGGCGAAGCAAGCGTGGGAGAACCTCAAGACAATCTTCAACTTCATCAAGGGTGCATGGGAAGTTCTGTGGTTCGGCATCCAGGTCGGTTGGGAGATCGGCAAGCGGGTGTTCGAAGCCGTCGGCTCCGTGATATCCGCGGTGTGGAATGGCATCCTGAAGCCGATCTTCGACGCCTTCGGTGCGATCTGGGACTTCCTCGTTGAGAAGCTCAGCTGGTTCGGCGGTGTGTGGAACACTGTGTGGGACGGACTCAAGACTGCCGTACAAGCGGTCTGGGACTTCCTGCAGCCCGTGCGTGACTTCATGGGTGACATGTTCCAAAAGATCGGCGACATGGGCAAGGCTGCGGGTGATGCGATCAAGTCCGCATGGTCGGGCCTGACGAACATTCTCAAGGAACCGTTGCGTGCCATCGGACGATTCCTGCAAGGCTTGCCGGATTCGGTTCTCGGCGTTGAGATCCCGTTCGTCGGGGAGCTGAAGGGCTGGGGAGCATCGCTCGCCGGGTTGCGTGACGGTGGCATCATTCGAGGACCCGGTACAGGCACCTCAGATTCAATCCTGGGCCTCAACGAGCGCGGTGTGCCTGTCGCCCGCGTGTCGAATGGTGAAGGCGTCGTACCGGCTGCTGCATTGGCCACACCGCTAGGCAAGGCGCTGTTCTCGGCGTTGCTTGGCTTGCCAGGTTTCGCAACTGGCGGTGTTCCTGGCGGCGACAACAAGTGGGGCCTCAACCCGGGCGCTGCTTGGCTTGCTGACTTCATCTCGAAGAACTTCGGCATCACCAACATCGGTGGACGTCGAGGCGAGGATGGCTACGGTGAGCATAGCTCGGGCAATGCCATGGATATCATGACGCCGAACAAGGCTGTGGGCGACAAGATCGCTGGCTTCTTGCTTGCGAACAAGGATACCCTCGGCCTCGACGGCATGATCTGGCAGCAGCGTAGCTACGGGTACGGTGGTGACTGGAAGGGCAAGTTCATGGGTGACCGTGGCTCGCCGACTCAGAACCATATGGACCATATCCACGCAATCCTTGGAAAGGGAAGGGGCTCAAGCGCTCCCGCGGTGGGTCTGCCTCGAGGACCGATCATCGACCCGGTGTCTGGGCGCAACATCACAGGTGCGTCGTCGTCGCCGGGATCCTTGAGCTATGACGCCTACACGGGCGGTTCAGTGATGGGTGGCGATGGTGCTACCGCGGGCCACTATGTGGTCGATCAGAAGAAGGTGCGAGAGGCGGAGGACCGGGTCACCGACCTGACCAACTCCCTCGACATCAAGCAAAAGCGTTTGGACGAATATCTAGCGAAGCAGGCTGCCGGTGAAAAGGTCAGTAACACCACTATTGAGGCTGCAAGAGATGCAGTCGACAAGACAACAAGAGATCTCGAACAAGCGACGAGCGACCTGGAAACGGCAAAGCAAGGCAAATTTGTCGAAGGTCGTAAATCAAGGTCGGGTTCCGAGAGTGAGACCGGATCGGGTTCGGACGACTGGTCAAGCGTAGGCGGCATGATCTTCGACGGGTTCCTGGAGAGCATGGGCTTCGATGGCTCGGTCTTTAAGAACCTGTTCGAGACGCCAAATGTCAAGTCTGCCATGGCCGGTCTGAACTGGGGCATGAACGTGGCTAGTGCGTTCTTGAACCCGGAGACGACTTCGGAAGGTGCAGGTGCACCGCAGGACCTCGGTCTCAGCGGGCCTGACGGAAGCGGAATCCTCGGTGTGGGCACGGAGATGCTTGCGGGCATCGGTGAACAGGCCGGAGTGAACTTCCCGGCTGCACACGGCGATCAGGCTATGGCGGGAGGTACGCCTGGGCCTGGCAACGTGTTCGACCTGCGCGGTTCGCAATTGGGCGTCTCGCCTGCTGCGTTCGAGGACAAGATGGGCGAGATGACTGCTGCCTCACGGCGGCATCCGACGTTAGGACCCAACTGATGACTGATCTACCTCAGGACGACTACGTTCCGCCACGGGACGACTGGATGGGGAAGGACCCCTACTCGGGTGAGCCTGAACCGATCTACCAGCCGCAGAACCCGCGGTGGCCCGGGTGGCAGAAGAACACCAACTGGGACTGGGCATCTCAGATGCTCACAGCGGAGTCGACCAAGATGGTCTGGGTTGGGCCTAACCTGAAGTGGTGGGACCTTGCTGGTAACCTCCGGGGCCGGCAAGGTGTCATCGCCACCAACGAGATCACCGGTGTGGGCTTGGCTCCCTGGGAACACAAGTTCTCCGAGGGGCCGTATGTCGCCGGCGCAACGCTCGAGCGGACGGATATCAGGAAGCGCATCATCACCTTTGGCGCTATCCTGAATCCGAACACGAACCGGATGGACAAGCGGCGGTACAACACCCCCTTCAAGTACCGGTTCATCGAGTCACAGTGGTGGCAGTCGTTCAGCAAGACGGAGTTCGGGTATCTCGGCTTCTTCACGCGGTCGACGGGGTGGCGCTGGATCAAGTGCATCTTGAACTCGGACTCCGCTTCGGGCTCACACTCGCTTGACCCAGTAGCCCACAACAACAACTCGGTCGTCTACGACATGTCGCTGGTGGCAGTCGATCCGTACTTCTACAAACTGCCCTTCTTCAAGACGTGGAAGAACTCGCCCGAGCTAATCGCCAAGGGCAAGAACGGGTTTGGCGAGGGAACGATCACGCTGGCCAATCGAGGAACCATCGTGGCGAATCCGCTCTACATCGTGACCTGCCCGGGGCAGGCCATCATCGGCGACGGTCCTGATCGGCTCATCGAGATGCCGGAGACGTCGACCGCTGACAAGTACTACATGATTGACACCAACGAGAACATGAAGACGATTACGGGTGCGGTTGATCCGGTCGACAACCCGTTCTATCGCTTCATTCGTCAGGCAGGCCTCATCAACTTCTTCCTGCATGACATTGCCGCACAAGGACTTCCGTTGTGGCGACGCTGGGACAACCCGATGGAGTTTGAATACGCCGTAGGGCCCATGTCTCAGGTTACTGCGAAGGTCAAGCACGACTACCCTGACGGAGAGATCACCATGATCTTGCCTCAGCGATACGAGAGCGCATGGGGGTGAGATGGCTGACGGATGGGTAAGAATCGAGGATCTCCAGAAAGAGCTCCGGGACAACGACCCGAAGTATAACGCGTCCGTCATCGGCCTCAATGGTCGGCCTGACGCGCATAAGGATCCGATGCAGGCGTACCGCTACATCGTGTCCCGTCGTAACGTCATCATCGGGTCTCACAAGCAGCGACCGCTGATCCGCTTGTGGGACAAGGACATGAACTACATTGGCCGGATCACGGGCGAACGCTCAGTGGACTGGCAAGAGCTGATGCACTCGGCAGGTGCTGGCTCTGTCAAGATCCTCCGGTCAAACTGGTTGGCTAAGTTCCTGATTGAGGACGTGCGTGCTGACGAGGACCTGCACATTACCATCGACCCACGCCCGACCAAGCGGTCGTGGCGCACTCGGTGGGCGGGCAAGGTCACGGCGGCGCACATCAAGCGGACCTCGGAAGGTACGCATGAGGTTCAGCTGGACCTGATCTCGGTGTGGGAACACTGGCGCCACATTGCCTTTGCGGCGAACCCGGTGCTTCCGCCTGAGTTCCAGCTGCCGAAGATCTACATGATCGCCATGAACTGCCGTTCGGCGGTGGCTTACACGGGCATCATCAACTTGATGCGACAGTACAATCCGGCACTGTCCATCATGACCAACCTGTTCAATCCGGGCCACTGGTTGACGCCGGTGGTGGATCCTGCACTACCATTCAAGAACAACGACGGGTCACTCCCCACCATGGGGAACTTCAACCCACTTGACTGGCCGGTGCAGATGGCCTTCGTCAACCCGGTGCTTGATCAGTCTCGGTTCTCGTTCGTCGTCTCGCGCTGGTCGATGGCAGACGTTGCGACAGAACCGATTCTGAAGGATGCCGGCTGCTTCATGCGCGCTGTCATGTTCCTCGAGGAGGACGAGGACACGCCGCACGAGGAGCTTGCGGACCTCATAGGTCAACGCCTGGCGCGTCCAACGCGTAACGCGGTGGTGTTCATCCCGATGAACAAGTCGGGCGTCACAGGGCCAACTGGGACCTTGATTGACGGCATTCTGAACCTCGTTGGCGCTACGGGCGACGACCTGCTGACCGAGATCATTTTCCCCATCGACAACGACCTGGACGGGATCACCGATCCGCTGTTCAGGAAGTGGCTGGGGGTAGCACCGGCCAAGCCAAAGGTCATCTTCCGGGACGGTGAGTTCTCAGGCATCATCGAGAGCGACCGAATACAATACAAAGCGAAGGCTCGCACCATCATCACTGGTGGTAAGAGTCCCGGCTGGCTCAATCAAGCGCAGACCTTCGCTATTCGGTACGCAATCTCGAAGATTGCTGAAGCCATCACATCGTTCCCCGGCGCACCTGCTCAGATCCCAGGTTCGGAAGGTATCGAGAACGTCTACCAAGGCCAACTCGATGACACCGCCTTCGCGTTCCAGAAGTGGACTGATCCGAAGCGCGTGTTCAGCATGGGCGCTCATGCCCTGCTCGAGCACATGGAGAACGGGTCCGGCACAGCGTGGACTGTGTCGGGCGGAATCACGCTACGCATTGGTCAGTGGAAGACACGTCCACACACCGCCTGCAAGGTGTCCGTCGTCAACGGATACCCGTGGTTGGTGTACGACGACTTCGAGCTTGGCGACCGTGTTGCCTTCGAGCTCGCGGATGTCTTGTTCACTGATCAGGTTTCTGGAATCAAGTGGAGCTACTCTGATACTGAAGCTCTGAAGTGCGATCTGTCGATTGGCACTGACGAAGATGAGGAGGACCCCTTTGCCCGAGGCCTGCGCGCTATTCAGGGAGTCTGGAGCGTTGTGGGTATGATCTTGGGTGACGGAGGGAGTACATTCTAATGGGTGAAGGTCAGAATCGCTACCAGGCGATGAAGGAAGCGCTCGCAAACAGCGCGAATCAAGAAGAGGCAATCGAGAGGGCCCGGGACCACGCAAAAGCGTTGTACGACTTGGCAAATGACCTGACGTATCCGACGGATGCAGATGGCAACCAGTACAACGTCCACGCGCTGATCCCGGTCCTCTCGGACCACCTCGCTCGGTGTGGCTATCGCAAGCACGAGGAGCTCGCCACAATCAAGCAGATTCCTCATCCTCGACGTGGCCATGCAATGGTCGCTGAGGACGCTGTGTTGTACGTGCCGGTCGATGCAACGGGAACGGTCCCAGCGGCGTTCATACCGACGCCTGAGGAGCAGCCTCACGACCCGATGAACGACCAGTGGCGCACGAAGACACACATCACCATGGATGGCGAGACAATCAAAGGAGGACCCTAAATGGCGCCAGCCAACCTAGGCGACCTTGTCCCGTTGGGACAGGCGCTGATGAACTTCACTTGGTGGGGCTACGTCACCGACATCGACACTCCCACCGGTGTGTGGGCAACTATGGAGGCGGTGGGCGATGAAGCCTTTGTCACTATGGACGTTCTGCAGGGCCCTCGCGGATTCCCCGGCCAGAACGCGCCTTTGGTCGAGGTTCTCTGGGATCCGGACATCGAGACGGTGGACGACCTCGCCAAGTACGATCACTGGGGAGCCGCCGAGAAGAACAAGGGTTTCTGGATCGGCGACCTCGTCTACATCTGGAACGGTGCTGGCCAGTGGATCCCGAAGCGACCTGGTCCTGCCGGTCCTCGAGGGAACACGCCTGTCATCTCGGTCGAGCCTCACCCCGACGGAATCCTCACGTGGGAAGATCAGCTGCTCGGCGTTGAGCCGAAGGTGGAAGTCGCTGGTACACCGGACAATCCACTCATCTACATGCAGCTTCCGCAGGGTGAGCCGGGTGATCCAGGTCCGTCGGGTCCGATCCGTGAAGCGGCCGACTACATGGAACCCGCGGAAGGTCCTGTACACCGCGCTGCTCTCCTCTGGAACGAGAGCGAGCAGAAATGGGAAGCAACCAGTCCTAGCCTGTTCGCTCCTCGGTTCTTCACTGTCCCTGAGGGGGCTTTTACTAATTTCTCTGGAGTCGCGACCCGGCAGCAAATCTGTGCTTTCGAGATACCGGCAATGCCGTTCGACTACGTCATCAGGTGCGGCGGCCATATCCGCGCTGTTGGACTCGAAGTTGATGCCGACCCCCTCATCATCGGTGCTGAGGTCCGCCTCGGCGATGCCACCGCGGGACAGCTGATCGCACGAGGCTTCGGCAACATCTCGACCTGGACGACGTTCACGCCGCACTTCTCAACGCAGAGCGCGACCATGGACGCGGTGACTCCAGACGGTACCATCGGGCGTGTTCCGAAGAACACGGTCGGGCCGGAATCCACTGTCTACGTAAACCTTTACAACGACGGGCTTTTCGGCATCTACAACTTCAACAAGAAGGGTGCGCAGCTCGACCTCGAGCTGATCCCTGTAGGAGTCTAAATGGGTTTCTATGACGGCGCCCAGCGGCCCCAGCCAGATAAGGACCCCACCAAGCAGATTCAGTGGGAGATCCAACACCTAGCCCAAAAGCTCGGTGGCGACCTGATGCAGGCGCTTATCGAGATGATCGAGGGCGCTATCGGTGCTGCGCTCGAGGGCCTCGGTGGCATCTTTACGGGACTGTTCGAAGCGCTGTTGTCGGGCAACATCGTGGAAGGCATCGAGACCTTCCTCACCAACATGCCCGGAGTAGGATTCCTCGTCAAGGCTATCCTCGGTGACGGCTTCGAGGTCGGCGATCTTGCGGACTGGTTCACCGACATGTTCGGTGGCATCACCAAGACGATCATCGACCTCGCAAGCAACTTCCTGGTGCCCATCGGTCACCTGACCAATAAGCCGGTGAATCTGCTTGTCGCAGGAGACTTCAAGGACATCCACTCCTTCGCCGCTGGATCGGGCTGGGTGTGGGATGCCTCGAAGGGTAGGTCGTCGCTCGGGTGTGCCAAGGCCGTTGCGAACGGCCAACCTCGCGAGCTCATGTCCATCGACATCAAGGTGGTCGAAGGGCAGAAGATCTCCCAGGAAGTCTGGACGCAGTGGGCCGGTGCCTCGTACACCGGTACCAACCACGTTCAGCTGGGCCTGAGGTTGTACTCAGGCGACGATGAGGCCTCATACACTGGTACGCACGTCATACAGTCATTGACGCTTACAGGCGCCGCACAGGCGACCTGGCAGCGGCTAGGCGGTGACTACATCGTGCCGGCGGGCGTGACTCGCATTCGCACTACACTGAAGGTGAATCAGAATGTCTCGCTTGGTGAGTTCTGGTTCGATGACGCAGACGCGAAGAAGACGGGGCTCATTGAGATCCCGTGGGTGCGTGACTTGGACCGCGTGTTCGATGGCATCCTCGACATGCTCGGTCTGTCGTTCCTCGATGACCTGATCGCGCCGAACGTCGAAGGCATCTGGTCCTCGATCATTACCACCATCATGAATCCGCTTGGCTTGATTGAAGATCTGCTCTCGCGGGACCTGATCGGTGAGATGGTCGACGGCTTCGGGAACATCTTGGAAGGGATACCATTTGCAGGTCCCTTCCTCGCGAGCCTCTGGGAGACGCTGACCGAGTTCTTCGATGACCACCTCGACACTGCCGCCACGGCGAGTGATGCGAAGCTGGGGCTGACGGCCACACGCGAGATCGCGGTGTCGACCATCACGGGCAACGAAGTCGAGGCTCCCGTGGACACCGAGGTTGAGGAAGCCTTCGCCGGCCAGACGGATGTCGTTGGTACACTTGCTTATCGGCTGGCTGTCGTTGAGGCACAGCTCGCAGACCTGACGACGCCCGCGACCATCATTGTTGTGTCGGAGCAATGGGAGTACAGTGCTTCCACGCCTGATCCGCTGATGTGGGAGCTCTACGGGTACGGGCCGGTCAGCACAGGTCATGTGGGAGTGGACGGTCACGATCTCCGCTGGTATCCCTCGGGCGGCGGTCAGCAAGGCGTGAGGCTGAAATACATTGGGCCCGATGCTCAGTCGACCCATAATCTCGCTCCGGTCTACATGACGATGGGCGCGTCATCCATCCCGTCGAACTTCCATGAGCCATCGTATATGTACCTGATTACCGCGGCCAATGAGGACTTCGACACCTTTATCCAGGCTCGGTTCGGTCGTGGTGATGTACGGTTGTCCGTGTTCAACGCCGGCAACGAAAGCGTCATCGGCACACAGGAGATCCCGTCGGTCCCGGGTGTGGGCGCGGAGTTCGGCTTGATTCCTTACAACGATGGGTGTGAGATCAAGGTGAACAGTTCGACCTACGAGTTCGAGACGCTGGCACATGTTCCGATCCTCGGCAGTGCAAATCGCTTCCGCGGCTTGGGACTTCATGCTGGCCTGACTACCGCCTTCGGCGCGTTCGCTCAGGGTAACACCGGGCGAGTCGCTTACTGGTCCTCGAGGAATGCTGCATAATGCCTACTGGATGGTTCGTAGTCGACCCGCCTGTTCCAGGCGTACTCGACGCAGACATAAGCCCTGTGGTGGCCAACCTCGTCGGTGAGAACCCGAACGCGGGCTTGCTCGATGCTGATGTCAAGGCCGCGATTATCTCGATGGGTGCGGAGACTCCGCTGACCGGCAACCTCATCGCTCAGGTCAAGCCTGCGCTCATCAATCTTTCGGCCGCGCAAGTGATCCCGGGGGACCTAGCGACTTCGTTGCAGAAGGCCATCTTCGCGGGTGCCGGCGGTCAGCTGATCCCAGGCAACCTCATTGGTAGGCTCAACAAGGCCTTGTTCTCGGGTAACGGTCAGCACTTCAACAACGCTACCCTGACAACAGCCACTGTGAAACTGATTGCTGCACTTAACGGTTCGCAGATTCAATCGGGAGCGCTGTCGGCAAGTGCGAAGAAGGCAATCATCCAGATGGGTGAAGGTCAGGTAGGCCCGCTCGCCTCAGGGACCGCCAAGCTTGTCATCACCATGACGGGCACGCAGCTTCAGACCGGTACCATCGCCACGGCCACACCGAAGATGCTTGCGTCGTTGAGCGGTCAGCAGATCCTGCAAGGCCAGCTGGCTCTAGCGCTGAAGAAGCTGTCCTTCGCGGGCAATGCACTACACGCTCAACAGGGCACTGCGGCAGCTACTTTGGCCAAGGCAGTCATCGCTATGTCGGGTGCTCAAGGCTCGCTCGATGTCGCAGTCGACGCCTACGGCGCTGGCGGTCAGACGACGAACTCGAACTCCACGACCATCTCGCATGTCGTCGGGTCGGGCAGCAATCAGGTGTTGCTCATCTGGGGCTGGACGAATAACCCGAACTGGACAGCGCTTTCGAGCTATCCGACCAAGACCGCAGTATCGAGCTTGAGCGGGTCAGCGACGATGCTCGTGGCTCAGGACAACACGGGTTCGCAGCAGCAGGGCGGTGTGGTCTTGTGGGTCATCACCAACCCGGCGCAGGGAACACACAGCATTCCCGTCACCATCGCGAGAAGCTCAGGCACGCAGACGATTACGATTGGGTACTCGATCTCGCTCAACAACGTGAGCAGCCTTGACACTCCGGTTGTTGCTCGAGTTGGCGGCTTCACGGCCCCGGCGATCAGCATTCCGAGTGACCCAGGTGATTGGACCATCGCCGCGTTCGGCCGAGATGAGTACAGCTTCAATGGCGTAACCAACAACCGCACCACGCGATATACCGCGGGTGCTTCGACGTCTGGTGAGGGTGCTGAGTGGGCCCTCGTCAGTGACGCTGCTGGTGCGAGTCCTTCAGTGGCACATACACTTTCGGCCCCGCCGGATCAGTGGTCCAACTGTGCTATCGTGGGCATCAATGCGAATAAGGCAGCGTAACAACAAGAAAGGTAAGTGATGCACCAACTGCTGGAAGACCTCCGCACGGCATGGAGTGAGGAGGACAGGGAATCACGGAACGAGGTCGTCGCTCGTGCCAAGGCCGACGCGTATGTCGCCGAGTTCCCCGAACAGTTCGAGGGCTGGGAGAACATGGCCATGCCGGACCTCGTTCGGGCGGTGGAGACCTTCCGGGACGCAGGGATGGAGGCTGACCGCTGGAAGGTCGAGGCCTACCTCCTGCATCGGTTCAAGCCACAACAGATCGGCGGCACTTACGTCGCTGAGGTAAGGAGCGTCTAGGACATGGCACTCTCCGTCACTCAGGCAGTCGCACAGTCGATGCTCACCGCCCTCGAGGCGGCCATCGACGCCGGTACGGCTGCCGTCATCAACATCTACTCCGGTACGGTTCCAGCGAACGCTGACGCCGCCCTCAGCGGCAACACGCAGCTGGCCCAGCTGGTGTGTGCGGCCAGCGTGTTCGCGAGCAAGACGGACACTGGGTCTGCCGCTCGAGGCACGTTCGCCGCCATCACCGCGGACGCCTCGGCGGATGCGACAGGCACGGCCACGTTCTTCCGGATCCTGACGCAGAACGGTGGTACCGTTGTCGCACAGGGCACGGTCGGCACTGCCGCCGCAGACCTGATCCTCAACACGGTCAGCATCACTCTCGGCTCCACCGTGTCCATCACCTCCGCCACGCTCGACGTTCCGGAAGGACCGTAGATGAAACTACTGGGCGCACTGCTCAGTTCGTTGGTCGTCCTGGTCGGTTGCAGTGTAGCCACTGCTGCAACTGATCAGGTCTACCAAGAGAGCAGCTTCACTTGGACCCCCACCGATCAGTACCGAGCTGTCGTCGCCGACGCCGCAGCTACTGACGGGTCGGCCTTCAGGCTCTCACAGAACGGCAGCGGAAAGCTAACGGCCTCAACGCCTTCCGTGGTCAACATCAGAGTCAGAGCACGAGGCGAGCAATACGTCAACGTGTGGCCCAACATGAGGATCACCCTCAATGGCACGGTAGTAGCCAATCAGGTTGTCGGCCAAGGCACTTACCTCGACTACAACTTCCCGGTCACCGTACCCGCGGGCAGCAACACTTTTCAGATCGCGCTGACCAACGGCGGCTGTGACTGGTGGGGCTGTAATCGTGTGCTCTTCGTGGACAACGTGACAGTCGCTTTCGAGGACACCAGCACAACCACCACGACGACGACATCTGAGACGCCTACGACGACCACAGAGCCCACTACACCGCCTCCTACCGGCGTTGATTACGTGGCGATGGGCGACTCGTATTCGTCGGGCTGGGGAGCCAATCGCAACGTGGCCGGCGTTGACCCGTCAGCGTCGTATGAGGCGTGTGGCCGTTCCAACAAGGCTGCGCAAGTCGTGCTCGCCGCCGAGCGCAACTGGAACTTGACCAACCGCGCTTGCGGCGGAGCGAACACTCAAAAGAACCTCACCACCGAGAGCATCGACGGCGAGGGGCCCCAAATGGATTGGGTGACAAGTACTACCGATGTCATCACTCTGACTATCGGCGGCAACGACACCTCGCTCATCTGGATTCTCGATCAGTGCGTGAGGGCAGCGAGTCCATTGTGTTGGGGCGGTATCAGTGGTGCCTCCATGCAGAACCAGTTCAACGACAAGCTGGTGGCCTTTGGCCCGAAGATGGACGCGGTACTGAGGACCATGGTTCAGCGTGCTGCACCAGGAGTGAAGATCCGAGCAGCGGGCTACCCGTTCATCGTCAGCCCAGTCGGCGATCCCGTTGGGACTTGCACCTGGATGACGGCCTCGGAGCAAGCGGCTTTCCTCGAGATGCACATCAAGACCAACAACGCCATCCGGGACTCGGTGCAGAGGATCGCTACGGAAACCAGCGCGGATATCGCTTACGTCGATCCGCTTTCTGCGACAAGCCCTTTCATGGCTCGGGACAGTGCGGGAGTGCTCGGCACCAGCTGTGCTCCTCAGAATGCACCGATCCGGTACATGAATAACGTCACCGAGGTCACGCTCGCCAACGGCGGCTGGCACCCGAACATCTCCGGTCAGTATCACTACAAGGAGTTGTACGCGGCCGCGTTGCCGTAGGATTGACTGGTAAGTACAACCCGAAGGAGGAGCATGAGCTTCCGAACCATCTACGGGTACAGTCGCAGTGAGAACGGTTGGCGCATGTGCAACCGCGACGAGTGCGTCCTCGTACCCGGTCCCTACATGAACACCGCGCCGCTGCGTCGAGGTCCTGCAGAGATCCTGCTGGGCGACTTCGTGCGGCGCCATCACGTCGAGGTCGAGCCGATCCGTTCTGCGGTGTGGGGCTGGTCGGCGACCAATGATGTGGGCAACTCGAATCACCTGTCCGGCACTGCGGTCGACATCCTCGCGCCGTGGCGTCCGTGGGGTGCAAGGGTGTTGTCTCGCAACATCATTGACAAGACCAACAACCTGCTCGGCTTCTACGAGGGCGCTATCTACTGGGGCCGCAACTGGAGTCGTGCGGACGAGATGCACTTCCAGCTCGGTTGGCCCGAGGGAGACCGTCGCTACGACCGCATCATCCAGAAGGTTCTCGGGAAGCCCGTACCTGCTCCGATTCCGCCCACACCGTCCGCACCGAACGGCTCGTGGAATCCCATGCTGCAGTACGGATCTTCGGGCAAGGCAGTCCTCGAGTTGCAGCGTGACCTCAACCGGATCTTCCCGGGTTACGAGGCCACACCGCTCGCAGAGGACGGCGAGTTCGGCCCCGCGACCAAGGCGGCCGTCCAGGAGTTCCAGAGGCGTGTGGGCATCGCCGCCGACGGAATTGTGGGTCCCGTCACGTGGACTCACCTCAACAAGTACGGAGTCAAGCTCTAAGGAGGAGCAATGGCAGCTGAAGTAGAACCGGGCTTCCGCCCGATCAAGACGAAGGAAGACGTCCGCCTGCTGTTCCACACGCTGGCGCTCGTTCTCGGGCCGGTGTTCATCATCGGGGGCTTCACCACCGAGACGGGGTGGACGTACTGGACCGGCTTGGTCCTCGCGTTCATCGACGCACTGCTCAGCCTCGTGCTGACGCCGGATGGTCTGCGAAAGGTGTTGTACGCCTTGTCCGCATTGGTCGTGGCCATTCTCGGTGTGCTCAATCTGGGGGATCCAGCCTTCACGTCGTCGCTCGCCGTGGCCATCGTGGGTGCTATCAGTTCCGTGATTGCGGTGTTCTACACTCCGGCGTCGGTAGCGACACAGCTACCACCTCGCGCCGGCGTCGTACAGGACTAGCCGCCCCAGACGAGGAAGGCCCGGGTTCAGCCACAGCCCGGGTCTTCTTCATAGCCCAGAAAGAAGCGTCGATGTCAGAAGAAGAAAAAAGCATCTCACAGCGGATCGAGGAACTACACCAAGACCTCACCTTTGAACTTCAGAAGCGGGAACGTCCTGATCGCCATCCGTACCAAGTAGGTTGCCTCTCCGGGCTTTTGGTGGTAGCGATCATGCAGAGCTTCGTAGGCCTCCCGCCCCAGTCCGCGTTGTACGGAGTAGTCGATCGTTCAACCTCCCTCGCAATCAATCTGGCTTTTATCGTTGGTTGCGTGATGTGCTTGCATGGTGCATATCTCAGTCGAGAGCGCCACTTCCTCCTGTCCATTCGGATCGGAATGTACGGGCACGTTTCACTATTCGTAGCATCACTCTTCTATACTCTCACTGTCATGGTCGCCACAGGCAAGAGCAGTGAGGGGTGGACGCCTTACTGGCTAGCAGTCACGTCAGTCGGGCTCAGCCTGGGTATCGCTTACGCTTCAGTTCAGAGGTTCAGGCAGATGCGTGGACTACTAAAGGAGTACAAGAAGCGGAAGCGGGAGAATCGCTATGCTTAACAACGTCATCGTCCAGATAGGTTTGGTCCTTGCCGCCGCCATCTCGGCAGCTGGTGGCATCTATGCGGTGATTGCGTCGAAGGACAAGACCGAGGCCGAAACCGAACAGCTCAGCGACTCAACCCTGATTCAACGGCTCAACGCCTTGAGCAAGGACTTTGATCGCTTGCAACAACTTTCAAACGAGCGGTTCATCAAGCTCATCGAGATCGAGACCTTGGTGACCCGTCACGTCTCCTGGGACTTCCAGGTTGTCCGCGAGTGTCGCCGCCGCGGATGGGACATCGAAGATCCGCCTTCGCTCGAGTACGTTCGTCAGAAGCTCGATGAGGCGAAGGAGAAGGAAATCGAGCAACAGCATCAGCACGACGGGACCAGCCCACTCAGTTAGGAAACATCATGCCAGAGATCAAGCTCGGCTCAAACGATCAGAACACCGGCGGGCAAGTCACGCCGTGGCAGCAGTGGTTCCAGCGCTACGCTCGCTCCTACGCGCCTGCAGTTGACGGGTACGTAGGCACACCGGACGTCGCCGCCATCAGGACGTTACAGACGAACCTAGGCATCGTTGTGGACGGTGTGTTCGGTGATCGCACGGCTGCCGCTGTCGGATACAAGTGGAAGGGCTCATCAGCTCCGCCCGTTGTGCCGGCACGTCGACCGATCTGGTTCTACTCTGCACCGGGATCCGGCGCGGATTGGTGGGTGGGCCCTTCATTCGAGACAGGCGAGTACGCGAAGAACGTGCTCAACATCAACCACCAGCCGCTGTACTTCCAGAAGGGCGGATACCTCGGCCTGCTCGGCGGTGATCCGAAGTTCAGCTACAACGAAGTCATCTTCGATCTGTACCTGTCACTGAAGCACTGCCTCGACAACAACCCAGACGTAGACGTGGCGATGGCGAAGCGACGCCTCAACCGCCTGACTCCCGTCGATGTCGAGCTGCACTTCTCGGGCTACAGCCAGTCGGCCCACGGCATGCTCGAGGCTGTGCTGATGCTGTTCGGCGACGGCGGGCCGTACGAACTCATCCGCGACCGGATCAACTACGTCATCTGCTTCGGCAACCCGGCCACACCGAAGACGGGCATCGCCAATCGCACGTACCCGCAGTGGCTCAACGAGAAGACCCGAAACCTCAACCAACCCAACGACTTCTACGCGTTCGCACCTGACCCGATCCGTCGGGCCATGTTCAACATCATTGTGGAAGCAGAGATGGAGCTGCCGTTCTTCGTGCACTGCCTCCAGATCGCCGTGCCTGTAATCCTCGGTGTTGCACCTGTTTTCGGCGGGTTCTTCGGTCCTCTCGGACAGCTGGGTGTGGCCGCGCTCACAGGACTCAGCGGGTTGACACCGTTGCTCGGTAATCTGATGGGCCAAGCTGCCTCAGGCAAGGACGCGCATGTGCATGAGGACCTGGTGCAGATGCTGTCAGTGTCGGGCCTGATTACGAACGTGCCCGCATTGATTCAGGTTATCGCAGCGCTGCCAGGGCTCCAAGCCCACGGGGACTTCGCGCCGTTGGTACCGCTCGCATGCCGCCTGTTGGACGACTTCAGAAAGTAAAACAGGTCTTGACCTGCAGTTCTCCTAAGGCAGAGGTGCTGTGTGTTACGTTTTCGAGGTCCGAACGACAAGGACTGTCAAACACATCATCACCTACGCCAGAGGAGCACACCGTGGCTGCACGTACCGCGACGAAGTCCCGTCGCACCACCAAGAAGGCCGCCCCCGTCGAGGAGGACCTGGACGACGACATCGACATCGAGACCGACGAAGACGAGGTCGAGGAGGAGCCGACGCCGCGCAAGTCCCCCGCCAAGAAGGCACCCGCCAAGAAGGCACCGGCGAAGAAGGCCGCCGCCGAGGTCAAGGGCACCGCGTGGCTCAAGGAGCACGT
>Ga0164243_10005527_pt1 | contig 19285 bp, 19 predicted proteins | sample OricompcompostOP_FD_108781 | JGI IMG/M metagenome (GOLD analysis project Ga0164243, IMG submission 108781) | Organic Plus compost microbial communities from Emeryville, California, USA - Original compost - Organic plus compost (OP) | ecosystem: Engineered > Solid waste > Mixed feedstock >... | reverse complement strand
TGCGCGCCCGCGAGGCCCGGTCCCACGACCTGCCCGAGCGCTGGCTCGAGCAGCCCGGGGCGACCGCATGAGCCCGGCGGGAGCGCCTGCGCGCCTCGGCGTGGGCGTCGTGGGCGCGGGACGCGTCGGCGCGGTGCTGGGCAGCGCGCTGCGGTCGGTCGGGCACGCGGTGGTGGGGGCGAGCGGCGTCTCCGAGGCAAGCCGCGAGCGCATCGACGTGATGCTGCCCGGGGTGCCCGTGCTCGAGGTCCCCGAGGTCGTCCGGCGGGCGGAGCTCGTCCTGCTCACCGTGCCCGACGACGAGCTCGCGCCCCTCGTGCAGGGCCTCGCCGACGTCGGGGCCTGGCAGGCGGGGCAGCTCGTCGTGCACACGGCGGGCAGCCAGGGCGTGCGGGTGCTCGAACCGGCGCGCGCGGCCGGAGCGATCCCGCTCGCGATCCACCCCGCGATGACCTTCACCGGCACGTCCCTGGACCTGTCGAGGCTCGAGGGCACGACGTTCGCCGTGACCGCCGCGGCCCCCGTGCTCCCGATCGCGCAGGCGCTCGTCGTCGAGCTGGGCGGCGAGCCCGCCGTCGTCGCGGAGGACGCCCGGCCGCTCTACCACGCGGCCCTCGCGCACGGGTCCAACCATCTCGTCGTCCTCGTCGCGCAGGCGGCCCAGGCGCTGGCCGCGGCCGGGATCGAGCGACCCGGGCGGGCGCTCGGACCGCTGCTGGGTGCCGCGCTCGACGGCGCGCTGCGCTACGCGGACGTCGACGCCCCGGGCGACGGCCCGGTCGACGCCGACCGTGCGCCCGGCAGCCCCCTCGGCCTCGGCGCCCCCGGTGCTGCCGCGATCGGCGCGCTCACCGGCCCGGTGTCCCGCGGCGACGTCGGCACCGTCCGCGCCCACCTGGCCGTCCTCGGGGACCCCGGCCTCGGCGCGCCCGACCTCCCGCCGTCGTACCGGGCGCTCGCGCGCGGGGCGACCGTCCGCGCGCTCGCTGCCGGACGCATCGGCGAGAACCGCGCCGCCGAGCTGCTCGACGCCCTCGCCGAGCCGACCGCGCCCGGCGAACCACCCGCGACCCCACCCGCACCCGGATCGGAGAGTGACGCATGACCAGCCCGCTCGTCGTCCAGACCGTCGCCGCCCTCGACGACGCGCTCGCGCCCTTCGACGCCGCCCGGGGACCCGGGGCCGGCGCGGACGGGCCGCGCCGCGCCGTCGTCATGACGATGGGAGCGCTCCACGAGGGCCACCTGACGCTCGTCCGACGGGCGCGCGAGCTCGTCGGGGCGGCCGGGCAGGTCGTCGTGACCGACTTCGTGAACCCCCTCCAGTTCGGGCCCGGCGAGGACTTCGACCGCTACCCGCGCGACCTCGACGGCGACGTGAGGTTGCTCACCCCCGAGGGCGTGGACGTCGTCTTCGCGCCGCACCTCGAGGAGATGTACCCCGACGGGGACGCGCTCGTGCGGGTCAGCGCCGGCCCGCTCGGCACGATCCTCGAGGGTGCCGCCCGTCCGGGCCACTTCGACGGCATGCTCACCGTCGTCCTCAAGCTGCTCCACCTCGTCCGCCCCGACGTCGCGCTGTTCGGCGAGAAGGACGCCCAGCAGCTCCTCCTCGTCCGCCGCATGGTGCGTGACCTGGACGTTCGCACCGAGATCGTCGGCGTGCCGATCGTCCGCGAGCCCGACGGGCTGGCCCGCTCGTCCCGCAACGCGTACCTCAGCGCCGACGAGCGCACCCGCGCCCTCGCGCTCAGCGCGGCCCTGCGCGCGTCCGCCGACGCCGCCGACGCCGGGGGCTCGCCGTCCGACGTCGTCGCGGCGGCCGCGGCGGTGCTCAACGACGCCGACGGCGTGGTCGTCGATTACCTCGCGCTGGTCGACCCGACTACCGTGGAGGACCTGACCCTCGCCGGAAGCGTCGAGCCCGGTCCTGCGTTGGTGCTGGTGGCGGCGCGTGTCGGCACGACCCGGCTGATCGACAACACCACGGTCCGGCTCGCGTAGCGCGCACCTGCGCGCCTCACGCCGGCCGGCCCACTGACCTCGGAGGCAACCGCCGTGACCCGACGCCCGCACGAGCGTGCGACCACGCTCCGGCGTCCGATGATGATCGCCAAGATCCACCGGGCGACCGTGACCCAGGCGGACCTGCACTACGTGGGCTCGCTCACCGTCGACTCGGACCTGCTCGACGCCGCGGACCTGCTCCCCGGCCAGCAGGTCGACGTCGTCGACGTCGCGAACGGCAACCGGCTCACCACGTACGTCATCCCGGGCGAGCGCGGCAGCGGGGAGATGTGCATCAACGGCGCCGCCGCGCACCTCATCAAGCCGGGCGACCTGGTCATCGTCATCGCCTACGGCACCCTCGCCGACGACGAGGCGCGCACCTTCGTGCCCAACGTCGTCTTCGTGGACGAGCACAACAAGATCGTCGACGTCGGCGACGACCCGGGCCAGGTGCCCGGCGGCTACGGGCTCGAGCCCAGCGGCGTCCCGTTCGAGCAGGTGCAGGGGTCGGTCGCCGTCCTCGGCACCCGGTCGCAGGACCACCCCCTCGCCGGCGACGACGCCCTGGCCGCCTGGTAGTGGCCCGCCTCCACCGGCGGCTGCGCGCCCCGCAGCCGGGCTGGACGACGTCCGCGGACGTCGTCGTCGTCGGGAGCGGGATCGCCGGGCTGACCGCCGCGCTCGAGCTGCGCGCGCGGGTGCCGCGGGTCCTCCTCGTCACGAAGGGCGAGCTGTCGTCGGGGTCGACGGTGTGGGCCCAGGGCGGCATCGCCGCCGCGCTCGACCCCACCGACTCGCCCGAGGCGCACCTCGCCGACACCCTCGCCGCGGGCGGGGGGCTGTGCGACCCGCGCGCCGTCGAGGTGCTGGTGACCGACGGGCCCGAGCGCGTCCGCGAGCTGGTCGCGCGCGGCGCCGTCTTCGACACGGACCGCGACGGCGGCATCGCGCTCGGCCGCGAGGGCGGGCACCACGCCGACCGGATCGCGCACGCCGGCGGCGACGCCACCGGGGCCGAGATCTCCCGTGCCCTCGTCGCACAGCTCGACGCCGTCCGGAACGACCCGGGCATCGAGGTGATCGAGAACGCGCTCGTCCTCGACGTCCTCACCGGAGCCCCCGGGCCCGACGGCCGCGCGCCCGCCTGCGGCGTCACGCTCCACGTGCGCGGCACGGGCTCGCGCGACGGGGTCGGTGCCGCGCTCGCGCCCGCCGTCGTCCTCGCGACCGGCGGGATCGGCCAGGTGTTCCGGTCGTCCACCAACCCGCCCGCCGCCACCGGCGACGGCATCGCCGCCGCCCTCCGCGCCGGCGCCAGCATCGGCGACCTCGAGTTCGTCCAGTTCCACCCGACCGTCCTCTGGCTCGGGTCCGGCGCGAAGGGCCAGCTCCCGCTCATCTCCGAGGCCGTCCGCGGCGAGGGCGCCGTCCTCCTCGACGAGCTCGGCACCCGGTTCATGCCCGCGATCCACCCGATGGCCGAGCTCGCGCCCCGCGACGTCGTGGCCCACGCGATCGTCCGGCAGATGGCGGCGACCGGCTCCGACCACGTTCTGCTCGACGCCCGCGGCCTCGCCGCCGAGCACGGGAGAGGGTTCCTCGCGCGCCGGTTCCCGACCATCACCGCGCGCCTGCGGGACGCCGGGATCGACTGGACCGAGGAGCCCGTGCCCGTCGCGCCCGCCCAGCACTACCACTCGGGCGGCGTCGTCACCGACCTCGACGGGCGCTCCGACGTCCCCGGCCTCTACGCGGTCGGGGAGGTCGCCTGCACCGGCGTCCACGGCGCCAACCGGCTCGCCTCCAACTCGCTCCTCGAAGGGCTCGTCTTCGCGCACCGCGCGGCCCGCGACATCGCCGGGCGCCTCGCCGCCGGCGACCTCGTCCGGCACGACCCCGTCGAGCGCGCCGGCGCTCCCGGGCTGGTGCCCGCCGCCGCCCGCTCGCGCGTCCAGTCCATCGCGACCGCCGGCCCCGGCGTCATCCGCGACGAGCGCGGGCTCCTCGGCGCCCGCACGCACCTCGCCGCCGTCCTCGACGCCGCCGACGAGGGGGACGTCGTCGCCGAGCCGCAGCTCGCCGAGTGGGAGACCACCAACGTCCACCAGGTCGCGTCCGCGCTCACCGAGGCCGCGCTGCGCCGCACCGAGAGCCGGGGCGGGCACTTCCGGTCCGACTTCCCGGCGGTCGACCCCACGTGGGAGAGGCGCGTCGTCGTGCGGCTCGGCGCCGACGGGGAGCTCGTCGTCACCTGATCGCGACCCGTGGTCGGGTTCGCGGTGGGCGGGGGTGTGCGCGCCGTCTTCCATCCGCCTCGCTCGTTCCTCGCTCGGCTTCCCGCCCACCCGACCACGACGGCGCGCACACCCCCGCCCACCGCTCCTGCGCGCGTCTCACCTTCGCCGACGGTGACGTTCCGTTCGTCGACGGTGACGTTGCATTCGTCGACGGTGACGCTGCGTGCGTCGACGGTGACGTTCCGTTCGCCGAGGGCGACGCTGTGCTCGCCGACGGTGACGTTGCCTGCGCCGACGGGGACGTGCACCCGTCGCGCCGAGCACGCGGCTCGTCATCGACGCGGGATCGACCATGCGCTCACGCGCATGGTGGGCGCCGAGAAGGGGTTGCTCGCCTGGTCGAGCCAGGGACCGGCGCGGACTTCGCGGAGCAGACCGGCGGCCGGCAGACCACGCGGAGCGGCTACCGTGAGGCCGTGACCGACGCCTCGACCTCCGCCGCCTCGACGCAGCCCCCCGTCAGCTCGCCCGCCTTCGACGACGCCCTCGACCACGCGTGGGTGGCCGGCGTCGTCCGCACGGCGCTCGACGAGGACCTCGGCCCCGAGCCCGGGCGGGACGTCACCACGCAGGCCACGGTCGACGCGGGAGCGCGCGGGACCGCTGACCTCGTGGCGCGCGAGGAGGGCGTCGTCGCCGGGCTCGTCGTCGTCCCGGAGGTGCTGGGCCAGGTCGCGCGCCGGCTCGGGCTCGAGGAGCCCGCGGTGACCTTCGTCGCGCGCGACGGCGACCGGGTGGCCGGCGGCCAGGTGCTGGCAGCGATCGAGGGGCCGACCCAGGCGCTCCTGGTCGCCGAGCGGACCCTGCTCAACCTCGCGAGCCGGGCGAGCGGCGTCGCGACGCACACGCGCCGGTGGGCCGACGCGCTCGAGGGCACGGGGGCGCTCGTCCTCGACACCCGTAAGACGACGCCCGGCCTGCGGGCGCTCGAGAAGTACGCGGTCCGCGCGGGCGGCGGGACGAACAAGCGCATGGGCCTGTACGACGTCGCGATGGTCAAGGACAACCACGTCGTCGCCGCGGGCTCGGTGGCGGCAGCGGTCGCGGCGGTCCGCGCGCGGTTCCCCGACGTCGCGGTGCAGGTCGAGGCGGACACCGCGGACCAGGCCGTCGAGGCGATCGACGCGGGCGCCGACTTCCTCCTCCTCGACAACATGCCGACCCCCGTCCTGGCCGCCACGGTCGCCGCGGTCCGCGCCCGCCAGGGGACCCCGGCGTCGGGCGTCCCGGGGGCGACGGTGCCGGAGCACGTCGAGCTCGAGGCGACGGGCAACCTCACGCTCGACCGCGCCGCCGAGGTCGCGGGCACGGGCGTCGACTACCTCTCGGTGGGGGCGCTCACGCACTCCTCGCCGATCCTGGACCTGGCCCTCGACCTGCGGCCCGCCTGAGCGGCGCTCGCCGCGTCGGCCGGCGCGTGTCCGAAACGTCCGCGCCGCAGTGGCCTCGCAGGCTCCGCCCGTAGAATCGCCGGGTGACCTCCCCCGACCCCGCGCGTCCCGCCGTGCCGACCAACCCGTCCGCCGCGACCTCTCCCGAGGCCGTGGCCGACGACCTGCCCGAGCAGCTCCGGATCCGCCGCGCCAAGCGCGACCGGCTCCTGGACGAGGGCACGCAGGCCTACCCGGTCTCGGTCCCGCGGACGCACACGATCGCGCAGGTGGTCGCGGACTACGGCCACCTCGAGGCGGGCCAGGAGACCGACGACGTCGTGGGCGTCGCGGGCCGCGTCGTCTTCCTCCGCAACACGGGCAAGCTCTGCTTCGTGACCCTGCAGGACGGCGAGGGCAACCGCCTGCAGGGCATGCTCAGCCAGGCCGTCGTCGGTGAGGAGTCGCTCGCGCGCTTCAAGGGTGACGTCGACCTCGGCGACCACCTGTTCCTGCACGGCCGCGTGATCAGCTCGCGGCGCGGGGAGCTGTCCGTGTTCGCGGACGAGTGGACGATCGCCGCGAAGGCGCTGCGCCCGCTCCCGGTGCTGCACAAGGACCTCTCCGAGGAATCGCGCGTGCGGCAGCGCTATGTCGATCTGATCGCACGCCCGGCGGCGCGTGACATGGTGCGTTTCCGTGCTGCCGTCGTGCGTTCTTTGCGCGAGAACTTCCATCGTCGCAACTTTCTCGAGATCGAGACGCCGATGCTGCAGACGGTGGCATCCGGTGCGGCGGCGCGTCCGTTCGAGACGCACATGAACGCGTACGACATCGACCTGTTCCTGAGAATCGCCCCCGAGATCTTCCTCAAGAAGGCGGTCGTGGGCGGTGTGGAGCGCGTCTTCGAGATCAACCGCAACTTCCGCAACGAGGGCGCGGACTCCTCGCACTCGCCGGAGTTCGCGATGCTCGAGGCGTACGAGGCCTACGGCGACTACGACACGATGGCGGCGCTCACGCAGGACCTCGTGCAGACGGCCGCGCAGGACGCCCTCGGCACCACGACGATCACCCTGCCGGGCGGCGAGGAGTACGAGCTCGGCGGCGAGTGGACGACCCTCACCATGTACGGGTCGCTCTCCGAGGCGCTCGGCGAGGAGATCACCCCGGAGACGTCGGTCGAGCACCTGTCCAAGCTGGCCGAGCGCCTCGAGGTCACCCACGACCCGAAGCGCGCGAGCCACGGCAAGCTCGTCGAGGTGATCTGGGAGCACCTCGTGGGCGACCACCTGGTGGCGCCGACGTTCGTGCGCGACTTCCCGGTGGAGACGTCCCCGCTGACCCGCGACCATCGCACGATCCGCGGCGTCGTCGAGAAGTGGGACCTGTACGTGCGCGGCTTCGAGCTGGCGACGGCGTACTCCGAGCTCGTCGACCCGGTCATCCAGCGCGAGCGCTTCGAGGCGCAGGCGCTGCTGGCCGCGGCGGGCGACGACGAGGCGATGCGCCTCGACGAGGACTTCCTCACCGCGATGGAGTACGCGATGCCGCCCTCCGGCGGCATGGGGATGGGGATCGACCGCCTGCTCATGGCGCTCACGGGCCAGGGCATCCGGGAGACGATCCTCTTCCCGCTCGTGAAGCCCGCGCAGTGAGAACGATGGACGAGCGGCTCGGTCGAAAGGTGGCGTGACGACGATGGTCGGTGTTCTCGAGGCGGTCGTCCCGTCGATCGCGGTGGGGCTGATCTTCTGGCTCGCGATGCGTTTCGTCGTGCGCGCGGACCGTAACGAGCGGAATGCGATGGCGGCGCTCGAGGCGCGCGAGGACCAAGAACGCGCGCAGCGCGAGGCGGCGCGTTCCGCGGCGGCTGAACACGACGGCGCAGAACCGACACGGAATGTCTAGCGCATTCCGCGGCTAAAAAATGCGAACGGCGGGCGCGTCTGCTTTGACGGTACCTGTTCTCGGTGGCATCCTCGTGGTGTTCCCCGAGCAGTATTCCGACAATGCACGAATCGTGAGGTGCCCCTGTGGCTCAGAAGGTTCAGGTCCTCCTCGTCGACGACCTCGACGGCGGTGCGGCCGAGCAGACGGTGACGTTCGCGCTGGACGGCGTCTCGTACGAGATCGACCTCAACGACAAGCACGCCGCCGAGCTGCGTGAGGCTTTCGCCACGTGGATCGGCCACGCCCGCAAGGTGACGGGCCGAGCCGCGGCGCGCCCGGGCCGTCGGTCGTCCTCGCGTGGCAGCGGCTCGGAGGCCACGCAGGTCCGCGAGTGGGCCCGCGCCAACGGCTTCACGGTCTCGGACCGCGGCCGCATCCCCGCGGACGTCAAGGCCAAGTACGACGCCGCGCACTGACCACGTCCGAAGGCCCGGCACCGGTGGTGCCGGGCCTTCGTCGTGCCTGGCTACGCTTCTCGCATGACCGTCCCACCCTCCCGTCCTGACGTCCGCCGGCTCTGGCTCGGCACCTATCCGGCCCCGGGGACGGCATCGGGCAGCGGGGAGGGCGTCTGGCGCGTCGACCTGGACCTCGCCGCCGGCCGGTTCGACGGCGCCCGCCAGGTGGCGACGACCGCGTCGCCGTCGTTTGTGGCGCTCTCGCCGGACGAGCGCACCCTGTACGCGGTCGACGAGACCGCCGACGGCGGGCTCTCGGCGTTCCGCGTGAGCGCCCCCGACGGCGACGGGCTCGAACTCCTCGGGTCCGCCCCGAGCGGTGGCGCGGACCCGTGCCACGTCGTGGCGACGCCGGGCGCGGTGTGGGTCGCGAACTATTCGAGCGGCACGTTCACGACGGTCGCGGTCGACGGCTCGGGCGCGTTCGCCGGCGAGCCCGCGACCTTCGCCGGCGAGGGGACCGGCCCCGACGCCGACCGCCAGGAGGGTCCGCACGCGCACTTCGTGGCCCCCACCCCGGACGGCGCGGCCGCGTGGGTCGTCGACCTGGGCGCCGACCGGGTCCGCCGGTATCGCGTCGGCGCGGCCGGCTCGGGCGTCGAGGAGGCCGGCACGGCGGCGACGCTCCCGCCGGGCACCGGACCCCGGCATCTCGTCTTCGGCACCCCGGGCACCGCGGGGGAGGGCTTCGCGTTCGTCGTCGGGGAGCTCGACGACCGGGTCCACGTGCTCGCCCTCCGCACCGACGACGACGGGCTCCTCGCCGCCGACGCCGTGGCCGCGGTCCCCGCGTGCTCGACGCCCGGGCCCGAGGGCGTCGGCGCCTTCCCGTCGCACGTCGCGCTCAGCTCGGACGGCACGCGCCTGTACGTCGCGGTCCGTGGCCCGGACGTGCTGGCGGTCCACGACCTGGAACGCGACGGCGAGGCCGTGCGGCTCGTCCACCGGGCCGACGCGCCGCTCGAGGGCGTGTGGCCGCGCCACTTCGCGGTGCTCGACACCGCGGACGGCGACGTCGTCGTCGTCGCAGGGCAGAACTCGTCGACGCTCGAGGCGCTGCGGGTCCTGCCGGGCGCCGCCGGGGCGGAGGCCGTGGCGTCGCTCGCGCTCCCGAGCCCGGCGTGCGTCGTCGAGCGGCGGATACTGGAGGGGTGACCGACCCCCGCCGACCGCTGCACGTCGCGATGCTCAGCGTCCACACGTCCCCCCTCGACCAGCCGGGGACGGGCGACGCGGGCGGCATGAACGTGTACGTGACGGGGCTCGCCCGGGCGCTCGCCCGCGAGGGCGCGACGGTCGAGATCTTCACGCGCCGGACGTCCGGCGCCCAGCCGGACGTCGTGCCCCTCGCCGACGGCGTGTCGGTGCGGCACGTGACCGCGGGCCCGTTCGAGGGGCTCGACAAGAACGACCTGCCGGGACAGCTCTGCGCGTTCACCGCGGGCGTGCTGCGCACGGAGGCCTGGCACGAGGCCGGGTGGTACGACGTCGTGCACGCGCACTACTGGCTGTCGGGGCAGGCGGGCTGGCTCGCCGCGGACCGCTGGGACGTCCCGCTCGTCGCGACCATGCACACGCTCGCGCGCGTGAAGAACGCCGCGCTCGCGCCCGGGGACGCGCCCGAGCCCGCGGGTCGCGCGATCGGCGAGGAGCAGGTCGTGGAGGCCGCCGACGCGCTCGTCGCGAGCACCGCGCAGGAGGCCCGCGAGCTCGTCGACCTGTACGGCGCGGACCCGGCCGAGGTGCACGTCGTCGAGCCCGGCGTGGACCTCGACGTGTTCCGTCCGGCGCTCGTCTCGACGGAGGGCCTGGACCGCGCGGCCGCCGCGGCGGTCGTCGACGCGGACCGCCGGGCGCGGCGAGCCGCGCTCGACCTCCCGCCCGACCGGCCGCTCGTGCTCTTCGCCGGCCGCGTCCAGCTCCTCAAGGCGCCCGACGTGCTCGTGCGCGCCCTCGGCGTCCTGCGCGACCACGAGCGGCTCGTGCCGACCCTGCTCGTCCTCGGCGGCGCGAGCGGTCGCCCGACCGCCGTGCGGGAGCTCCAGGCGCTCGCGATGCAGCTCGGGGTCGAGGACCGGCTCGTCGTCCGGCCGCCCGTCCCCGCGGACGAGCTGGCGTCGTACATGCGTGCCGCGGACGTCGTCGCGGTGCCCTCGCACTCCGAGTCGTTCGGGCTGGTCGCGGCGGAGGCGCAGGCGGCGGGGACGCCCGTGGTCGCGGCCGCCGTCGGGGGCCTGCCCACCGTGCTCGACGACGGCGCGACGGGCGTCCTGGTCGACGACCACTCCGCGTGGACGTGGGCCGACGCCCTCGGCGGCCTGCTCGACGACCCGGAGCGCCGCGCCGCGCTGCGCGAGGCGGCGCTCGCGGCGAGCCCCCGGTTCGGCTGGGACCGGGCCGCGAAGGAGATGCTCGCCGTCTACGCCGACGCGCGTGCCGTCAGGAGCGCTCGAGCACGAGCACGGGGATGACCCGGTCGGTGCGGGTCTGGTACTCCGCGTAGTCGGGGTAGGCCGCGACGGCGCGCTCCCACCACAGGTCGCGCTCGGCGCCGTGCACCTCGCGCGCGACGTAGTCGTGACGCTCCGGGCCGTCCTGCAGCTCGACCTCGGGGTGCGCCACGAGGTTGTGGTACCACTCCGGGTTCTTCGGCGACCCGCCGAGCGACGCGACGACGGCGTAGCTGCCGTCGTGCTCGACGCGCATGACGACGTTCTTGCGCACCTTCCCCGAGCGCGCGCCCGTCGAGGTCAGGACGACGACGGGCATGCCGCGCAGGGTCGTGCCCTTCGCGCCTCCGGACGACTCGTAGAGGGCGACCTGGTCGCGGGTGCGGGCGGACGTGCTGGGGACGTACTCTCCGGTCACTGGCATGTCCACGGAACGTCGTCGCCGCACGCACGCATTCCGGGTGCGGCAAACTAGGGGCATGACCTACACCCTCGTGCTGCTCCGCCACGGCGAGAGCGAGTGGAACGCGAAGAACCTGTTCACCGGCTGGGTGGACGTCGCCCTCTCCGAGAAGGGCACCGAGGAGGCGAAGCGCGGTGGCTCCCTCCTCACCGAGGCGGGCGTCCTGCCCGACGTCGTGCACACGTCGCTGCTGCGTCGCGCGATCACGACGGCGAACCTCGCCCTCGACGCCGCCGACCGCCACTGGATCCCCGTGAAGCGCAGCTGGCGCCTCAACGAGCGTCACTACGGTGCGCTCCAGGGCAAGGACAAGAAGCAGACCCTCGAGCAGTTCGGCGAGGAGCAGTTCATGCTCTGGCGCCGCTCCTACGACGTGCCGCCGCCCGCGATCGAGGTCGGCTCGGAGTTCTCGCAGGACGCCGACCCGCGCTACGCCGACGCCCCGCAGGTGCTGACCGAGTGCCTCAAGGACGTCCTCGAGCGCGCGCTGCCGTACTGGGAGGGCGAGATCGTCCCCGACCTCAAGGCCGGCAAGACGGTGCTCGTCGCCGCGCACGGCAACTCGCTGCGCGCGCTCGTCAAGCACCTGGACGGGATCTCCGACGAGGACATCGCCGGCCTCAACATCCCGACCGGCATCCCGCTCCTGTACGAGCTCGACGAAGACCTCAAGCCCGTCACGAAGGGCGGCACGTACCTCGACCCCGAGGCCGCGAAGGACGCGATCGCGGCCGTCGCGAACCAGGGACGGTGAGCCTCGCGGCTCGCTGACCGGACGCGCGAAAGGCCCGGCACCCTCGGGGGTGCCGGGCCTTTCGCGCTGCCGCCCGTCCACCTCGCGAGGTGGACGGGCGGCAGTCCTGCTTCGCGGCGACCCGGGGTGGTGGGTCAGGCGAGCTCGGCGGGCTCGCCGGTCACGAGGTACGCGATGCGGCGGGCCACGGAGACGGCGTGGTCGCCGAACCGCTCGTAGTAGCGCGACGCCAGGGTGACGTCGATGGTCTCCTGGACCGACCCGATCCAGTCCGCCGACAGCAGCGCACCGAACGTCTGCTCGTGGAGCACGTCGAGCAGGTCGTCGTCCCGCTCGACGGTGGTCGCGAGCGCGAGGTCGCGGGTCTCGAGGAGCGAGGTGGTGCGACGCGCGACGCGCGTGGCGGCGTCGTGCATCTGGGTGAACGTGTCGGTGACGGTGGGCGGCAGGGCGTGCGCCGGGTAGCTGCGACGCGCCAGCTGGGCGAGGTGCCGCGCGAGGTCGCCCATGCGCTCCAGGCTCGAGCTGATGCGCAGCGCGGTCACCACGACGCGCAGGTCGGTCGCGACCGGCGCCTGCTGCGCGATCAGCCGGACGCACTGCTCGTCGAGCTCGCGCTCGCGCTCGTCGATCTCGCGGTCGGAGGCGATGACCTCCTGCGCGAGGCCGAGGTCGGCGGTCAGGACGGCCTGGCCCGCGTCCGTGATGGCGCGCTCGACCAGGCCGCTCATGGCGGTGAGGTCGTCGCCCAGCTGACGCAGCTCGGCCTCGAAGATCTCTCTCATGGGCGCCACGGTCCCACGCGCGAACGCCCTCCGTCCGGCGCCCGGGTGAACGGGGGGTCGACTGGTGGTGAACAGTTCAGGGCGGGTGACCGCGTGACGGTCCTCCCGTCCGGTCGGAGCCCGGGCGTCCGTAGGCTGGTGACGTGGACTTCTTCAACGGGGGCTGGAGCGCGCTCGCGGCGGGGCTCGTCGGCCTGCTGGTCGGCGTGTCCTCCGTGCTCGCCTTCCGCCTGAGCGAGCGGCAGCGCTCCCGTCAGGCACCCCGTTCGTCCGGGTCCGGGACGGACGACGCAGGGTCGGACGCGGGCCTCGACGAGGGCCTCGTCCGCGTCCTCGCCGTGCTGCGCTCGGCGGCCGTCGTGCTCGACGACGAGGACCGCGTCGTGCGTGCCAGCCCGCCCGCGTACGCGCTGGGCGTGGTGCGGTCGTCGGAGGTCGCGCACGCGGCGATCCGGGACCTCGTGGCAGCCGTCCGACGTGACGGCGTGATCCGTGACGAGGAGCTCGAGCTGCCGCGCGGACCTGTCGGGCGGGGGACCGTCGTGCTGCAGGTGCGTGTCGCGCAGGTGACGCCGCACCTCCTGCTCGTCCTCGCGGAGGACCGCACCGAGGCACGCCGCACCGAGGCGATCCGCCGCGACTTCGTCGTGAACGTGTCGCACGAGCTCAAGACGCCGGTGGGAGCGCTCGCGCTGCTCGCCGAGACCGTGCAGGACGCCGCGGACGACCCGGAGGCGGTGCGCCGGTTCGCCGGCCGCATCGTGACCGAGTCGGAGCGGCTGTCCGCGCTCGTGCACGAGATCATCGAGCTGTCCCGCCTGCAGGCGGAGAGCGCGGCCCAGCAGGTCACGGTCGTCCCGGCGGGCGCCGTCGTCGAGGAGGCCGCCGCCCGCGCGCGCACCAACGCGCAGGCCAAGGGCATCCGGATCGCCGTCGGCGGCGACCTCGACGCCCGGCTGTACGGCGACCACGCCCTCCTCGTGACGGCGGTCCGCAACCTCCTCGACAACGCGGTCGCCTACTCGGGCGAGCACTCGCAGGTCGCCGTCGGCGTGCGGCAGACGGGCGACCTCGTCGAGATCGCCGTCGTCGACGAGGGCATCGGGATCGCGCCCGAGGACCAGGACCGCGTGTTCGAGCGGTTCTTCCGCGTCGACCCGGCGCGCTCCCGCGCGACGGGCGGCACGGGCCTCGGCCTCAGCATCGTCAAGCACGTCGCCGCCGACCACGGGGGAGACGTGACGGTCTGGTCCGAGCCGGGCCACGGCGCGACCTTCACCCTGCGGATCCCCGCCGCGCCCGACGACGTCCCGCAGACGAGGCCCGACCCGATCGACGACCTCGACCCATCCGATGCACGAACCGACAAGGAGGTGGATGCGTGACGCGCATCCTCGTGGTGGAGGACGAGGAGTCCTACCGCGACCCGCTGACCTACCAGCTCGAGCGTGAGGGCTTCGACGTGGCTGCCGCCGCGACCGGGCCCGAGGCGCTCACGACGTACGACGCCCTGGAGTCGCAGGGCGGCGTCGACCTCGTGCTGCTCGACCTCATGCTGCCCGGGCTCGACGGCACCGAGGTCTGCCGCGAGCTGCGGCGCCGCGGCGACGTGCCGGTGATCATGCTGACCGCCAAGGACACCGAGATCGACAAGGTCGTCGGGCTCGAGCTCGGCGCGGACGACTACGTCACCAAGCCGTACTCGTTCCGCGAGCTGCTCGCCCGCATGCGCGCGGTGCTGCGTCGTCGCGCGGTCGCCCAGCCAGGTGCCACGGGCGCCGCCGGCGGTGCGGGGACCGACGAGCTCGGCGACGACGTGCTCGAGGCCGGACCGGTCCGCATGGACGTGGACCGGCACACCGTCACGGTCGGCGGGGAGCCCGTGTCGTTCCCGCTCAAGGAGTTCGAGCTGCTCGAGCTCCTGCTGCGCAACGCGGGGCGGGTCCTCACGCGCGGCCAGCTCATCGACCGCGTCTGGGGCTCCGACTACGTGGGGGACACCAAGACCCTCGACGTGCACGTCAAGCGCGTGCGCGCCAAGGTCGAGCCCGACCCGGGGAACCCGCAGCACCTGCTGACGGTCCGCGGCCTGGGCTACCGGTTCGTCGACGACGAGGACTGAGGGAGCGGCGTCGGCCCGGTGGGCGACGTCACGGTCGGCGACGACCGCGGTGGTTGGTCGCACGGTCGCCGGTCGGCCGTCGCGGGCGGGAGGCCACGAGAGACGAGCGGCCGGACCGAGGGCCGCGATCAGGCCTCCCGCCCCACCCGCCTGGACCACGTCCCCGTCCGTCACGGGGTATCAACCAGGCGGAAACGGACGTCGCGGACGATGACGCCCGCGATCCAGCAACGCCTGGACCCACTGTTCACCCTGCGTTCACTCTCGCTGTGCTGCCCGGTCATCCGTTCTCCCTACCGTCAGGGTCGTCGCCGGCGCTCGCCGACGAAGCATCACAGTGCGAACAGGATGGAACGACACGTGAACCTCAGCCGACTCACCCGCGTGGGCTCTGCCGTCGCGATCGGCGCGCTCGCCCTCAGCCTTGCCGCGTGCGGTTCCGACGACGCCACGGGGAACGGCACCGGCTCCGGTACCAGCACCGAGGGTGCGGCCGCTGGCGGCGGCAACCTGAGCGGAGAGCTCAACGGTGCCGGATCGTCCGCCCAGGGCAGCGCGATGGACGCTTGGCGTTCGGGCTTCCAGTCCGCCAACAGCGGCGTCACCGTGAACTACGACCCGATCGGCTCGGGCGACGGCCGCAAGCAGTTCCTCAGCGGCGCCGTGCAGTACGCCGGCTCCGACGCCTACCTCACCGACGACGAGATCGCGCAGGCCAAGACCACCTGCCAGAACGGCGACGTCGTCGAGCTCCCCGTCTACATCAGCCCGATCGCGATCGCCTTCAACCTCAAGGGCGTCGACTCGCTGAACCTCGACGGCCCGACCGTCGCGAAGATCTTCAACGGCAAGATCACGAAGTGGGACGACCCGGCGATCGCCAAGCTGAACGACGGCGTCAAGCTCCCCAGCACGGCGATCACGCCGGTGCACCGCTCGGACGACTCGGGCACCACGCAGAACTTCACCGAGTGGGTCAAGGCCAACGGGGGCGCCGACTGGCCCTACGAGCCCTCGCAGACCTTCCCCGTCAAGGGCGGCCAGTCCGGCGCCAAGACCTCGGGCGTCGTCCAGACCATCACCGGCGGCGAGGGCACGATCGGCTACATCGACTCGTCGCAGGTCGGCAAGCTCGGCACCGCGAAGATCAAGGTCGGCGACACGTACGTCGCGCACTCGGCCGAGGGCGCGGCCGCGGCGGTCGGCCAGTCGAAGATCGTGTCCGGCCGGGCCTCGTCGGACATCGCGATCGACATCGACCGCACCCTGACCGACGCGTCGACGTACCCGCTGGTCCTCGTGTCCTACGACATCGCCTGCACCAGCTACGCGGACGCCAACCAGGCCGCCCTGGTCAAGGGCTTCCTCAGCTACGTGATCAGCGACGCCGGCCAGCAGTCCGCAGCCTCGGCCGCGGGCTCGGCCCCGATCTCGAAGGACCTGGCCACGAAGGCCCAGGCTGCCGTCGACGCGATCAAGGTCGGCTGACGTTCGACGAACGACGTGGTGGCCGGTGCCGGCGGATGGGGCGTTGCGCTCCGCCCGCCGGCACCGCCTCGCATCCCAGGTCCCTGAGGTGCGGCCCACGATGAAGAAGGAGACGGTGTGACCACCACAGCCGCCGACACGCGGGAGACCAGCCCGGCGTCGACGAACGGCCCCGGCCGCGGCCGGCCGCCTCGTCGGCGCACGCGCGCGGCCGACCGCGGGCTGAACCGCGCGTTCCGCTACCTCGCGACGAGCGCGGGGACGCTCATCCTGATCGCGCTCGCCGCGGTCGCGGGCTTCCTGGTCTGGCAGTCGTGGCCCGCGCTCACGGCGGGCAGCTCGGAGATCGCCGCGAAGGTCAGCTTCGTCCAGGGACAGGGCTCCCTGGTGTCCTACCTCGGGCCGCTGATCTTCGGCACGCTGCTGGCGGCCGCGGTGGCGCTGGCGGTCGCGACGCCCCTCGCGATCGGCATCGCGCTCTTCACGTCGCACTACGCCCCGCGTCGTCTGGCGTCGCTGCTCGGCTGGATGATCGACCTGCTCGCCGCCATCCCGTCGGTCGTCTACGGTCTCTGGGGGGCGCTGGTCCTGGCGCCCGCGATCCAGCCCGTGTGGCAGTGGATCTCGAACGTGCTCGGCTGGATCCCGCTCTTCCAGGGCCCTGCCGCCGACCCGGCCCGCGTGCTCATGACGGTCTCGCTCGTGCTCGCCGTGATGATCCTCCCGATCATCACGGCGGTCTCGCGCGAGGTCTTCCTCCAGACGCCGAAGCTCCACGAGGAGGCCGCGCTCGCGCTCGGCGCGACGCGCTGGGAGATGATCCGGACGGCGGTCCTGCCGTTCGGGCGCTCGGGCGTCGTGTCGGCGGCGATGCTCGGCCTGGGGCGCGCGCTCGGCGAGACCATGGCCGTCGTCATGATCCTGTCGCCCGGGCTCACCTACTCCTTCGCGCTGCTCCTCGCGGGCAAGCAGCAGACGATCGCAGCGAACATCGCGCTCAAGTACCCGGAGGCGAACTCGCTCGGCATGAGCACGCTCATGGTCACGGGCCTCGCGCTGTTCGTCATCACGATGGTCGTCAACATGGCGTCGCGCTGGGTCGTCGGCCGCCGCAAGGAATTCTCGGGAGCGAACTGAGATGGCCGTGATCCCCACCACCCTCGACGGCGCGCCGCGGCCTCCCCGCGGCGACGACGTCCGTGCCCTCCTGCGCACGTCCGACGCCCGCCGGCGCCGCAAGGACCGGCTGATGACGGTGCTCGTGAGCACCGCGTTCGCCGTCGCGCTCGTCCCGCTCGTGTGGCTGCTCTGGACCGTGGTCGCCCGCGGTCTCGGGCGCCTCGACCTGTACTTCCTGCTGCACTCGATGCGCGGCGTGTTCGGCGGCATGGACGCGGGCGGCATCTACCACGCCATCGTCGGGACGATCTGGGTGACCTTGGGCGCGGCGATCATCTCCGTGCCGATCGGCATCCTGACCGCGATCTACCTCGTCGAGTACGGGTCCGGCGGCCGGCTGGCCCGCGCGGTGACGTTCTTCGTCGACGTCATGACCGGCATCCCGTCGATCGTCGCCGGTCTGTTCGCCTACGCGCTGTTCTCGCTGTTCCTCGGGCCGAGCGCGCACTTCGGTGCGATGGGTGCGGTGGCGCTCAGCGTCCTCATGATCCCGGTCGTCGTCCGCTCGACCGAGGAGATGCTCAAGCTGGTCCCGAACGAGCTGCGCGAGGCCGCCTACGCGCTGGGCGTCCCGAAGTGGCTGACGATCATCAAGGTCGTGCTCCGCACCTCGGTCGCCGGCATCACGACCGGCGTCATGCTTGCGGTGTCCCGCGTGGTCGGCGAGACCGCCCCGCTGCTCCTCACGGTCGGCGTGATCGACTCGATCAACTTCAACCCGTTCCAGGGCCGCATGATGACCCTGCCGGTGTACGTGTACCAGCAGTTCACCGCCGGCGTCGTGCCCTGCAACAACCCGAACGTCACCTGCATCTCGACGATCAACTACGACCGTGCCTGGTCGGCCGCGCTGACGCTGATCCTCATCGTCATGATCCTCAACCTGGTCGCGCGGCTCGTCTCCCGTCTCTTCGCCCCGAAGCTGCGGTCATGAGCGGCCCCACCACACCGCGCGACGACGCGGCGGCGGCCGGACGCACCGGCGCCGCCCCCGCTCGCCCCACCAGCCCCCAGCACGACACACCGAAGAAGGACGACCCCGCGATGGCACAGCGCATCGACGTCAAGGACCTCAACATCTACTACGGCGACTTCCTGGCGGTCGAGGGCGTCACGATGACGATCGAGCCGCGCTCGGTCACCGCGTTCATCGGCCCGTCGGGCTGCGGGAAGTCGACGTTCCTGCGGACGCTCAACCGCATGCACGAGGTCATCCCGGGTGCGTCGGTGCACGGCAGCGTGGAGATGGAGGGCGTGGACCTGTACGGCGCCGACATCGACCCGGTCGCGGTGCGCCGCCAGATCGGGATGGTGTTCCAGCGTCCGAACCCGTTCCCGACGATGTCCATCGCGGAGAACGTGCTCGCCGGCGTGCGGCTCCTCAACAAGAAGATCTCGAAGTCCGACGCGGCCGACCTGGTCGAGCAGTCGCTGACGAGCGCCAACCTGTGGAACGAGGTCAAGGACCGGCTCCAGAAGCCGGGCGCCGGGCTCTCGGGCGGTCAGCAGCAGCGCCTCTGCATCGCGCGTGCCATCGCGGTCAAGCCGCAGGTGCTCCTCATGGACGAGCCCTGCTCGGCGCTCGACCCGATCTCCACGCTCGCGATCGAGGACCTCGTGACCGAGCTGAAGAAGGACTACACGATCGTCATCGTCACGCACAACATGCAGCAGGCGGCGCGCGTGAGCGACCGGACCGCGTTCTTCAACATCGCGGGCACCGGCAAGCCCGGCAAGCTCATCGAGATGGACGACACGGGCACGATCTTCTCGACGCCCAAGGAGAAGGCCACGGAGGACTACATCTCCGGCCGCTTCGGGTGACGCGGCCGGCCGCTCGGCCGGACCAGCACCAGCAGACAGGCCCCTGGGACGCACGTCCCGGGGGCCTGTGTCGTTCGCTGACGGTGACGCTGGGTCCGCCGACGGTGACGTGGCTGGGGCGGGTGGGGCGGG
>Ga0164243_10005525_pt1 | contig 19288 bp, 11 predicted proteins | sample OricompcompostOP_FD_108781 | JGI IMG/M metagenome (GOLD analysis project Ga0164243, IMG submission 108781) | Organic Plus compost microbial communities from Emeryville, California, USA - Original compost - Organic plus compost (OP) | ecosystem: Engineered > Solid waste > Mixed feedstock >... | reverse complement strand
TACTACCGCGGAAAATGCCGTTGGATCGGGAGTGCTGTCCGGAGCGGGGACCCTGTAAAACGCGGTGATTAAGGCGTCAGGCGCTTCTACCACGGAAAATGCCGTAGGATCAGGAGTGCTGTCCGGAGCGGCCCCCCTGTAAAACGCGATGAATAAGGCGTCAGGCGATACTACCGCGGAAAATGCCGTAGGATCGGGAGTGCTGTCCGGAGCGGGGACCCTGTAAAACGCGATGAATAAGGCGTCAGGCGATACTACCGCGGAAAATGCCGTAGGATCGGGAGTGCTGTCCGGAGCGGGAACCCTGTAAAACGCGAATGGCGCCCGCCTCACGTCGAACTCCGCACAATCAACCGGCCCGGGAGCGCTACCTGCGATTCCTTAATAGGCCCGGACTGTTTATCCAGCTGCTTCATCAGCAAACTGATTGCCTTCGCGGCAATGCCTTCGATCGGCTGCTCTATCACCGTAATACCCGGCGGATAAAGGCGGAAAATATCGTGATCATCAAAGCAGATGGCCGCCATTTGCTTAGGCATGCTGATTTTCAGTCGGCCCATGGCCTCGAGCCCCAGGATGCCTAAATAGTTCGTAGCGAAGAAAATAGCATCCATATCGCGGTTCTCCTGTATGAAAGCTTCCAGCGTAGCGAGGTTTTGTTCCCTGCTCTCATGGTAATTCAGTTCCAGCACCCGCTTCTTACGGAAAGGGATATCCTTTTTCTTCAGGGCCTGTGTATAACTGCGCTGGCGCTCGGCCAGCTGTATCAGGGACACATCTACCGTTACGTAACCTATTTTGCGGTAGCCCCTTTCAAAGAGGTGATCCATGCCCAGCTGCACGCCGTGAAAATTATCGATGAGTACATACGGCGCTTTGATGCCCGGAAAGTAGCTGTCCATCAGCACTACGGGCTTATGCATCTGCAACAGCCGCCTGATTTCGTTTTCCATACCGGGGGCGGGCGTGATCAGGTAACCATCCACCATCTGGCGGCCCAGCATACGAATCAGCTCACCGCCTTTCTCCGCATTGTTTTCCGTACTGCAGTACACCACGTTATAGCCCAGGCGCTCCGCCTCGGTTTCGATGGTGCGGGCCAGGCTGGCGAAGAAGCTGCCTGAAATACTTTCCACAATAAGGCCCAGTGTTTTGGATTGCCCCGTACGTAAGTTAACGGCTACACGATGCGGCTCGTAACCGGACTGATTCACCACACTCATGATCTTTTGCGCTACCTCGTCGCGGATACGCATCTGTTTTGCCTTTCCGTTTAAAACAAAGGATACGGTACTGGGAGCTACGCCAGCCATCCTGGCTACATCTTTGAGTGTGAGTCTCTTCATTTGGGAATTTTTTGGACAGTTACCAGCACGCTCTTCCACGTTTTAACATTTCTTTAAAAGCGTTCTGCCGATTTCCGGGGGCGGAAATTACAAAAATACTGGCAGACCAACTTAAATTGCTTATATTACGAAAACAGTTTTTTGGCCGGATAATATTGGATGTGATTCCACGTTAAGCAAATATAGCTACTCAATAATTCACAAAGGCCATTTGTACTGTAGCCAACATTACACAGTTATCATGAAGCAACTCACAACAATCAACGATCCGATTTACATCAAGCCTGCAACCGAATCGGCAGCCGACCGTTTTTTTAAGCGCTATATCCGCGATGAAAGGGACTTGCCTTTCGTGTACCTGACGCTGAAAATCACCTTCACGCTGTGGCCCCTGGCCATCCTGTTGTACATCCCCGGATTGAACAACTGGATGTGGTGGACTGCCGCGATTGCTTACCAGTTCCTCAACAACGTGACGTTCAAAGGGCCGTTCGGCCTCATGCTGCATTGCACCAGCCACCGCGTATTCTTTGACCGTAAATACCAATTCCTCAACCACTACCTCCCCTGGGTGATTGGCCCGCTGTTTGGCCAGACGCCTGAAACATATTACAGCCACCACATCGGCATGCACCACCCGGAAAACAATATGCCGGAGGATGAAAGCTCCACCATGGCCTATCGACGGGACTCCTTCCGGGGCTTTCTCCATTACCTCGGCAGTTTCTTTTTCGCAGGTATATACCACCTGGCCACTTACCTGTTCCGGAAGAAAAGGAAAAACCTGCTCATGCGCTCCGTAAGGGGCGAGCTGCTGTTTATCCTCGCCTGCGTGGGATTATCCTTTATCAACTTCCCCGCAACGTTCGTTGTGTTTATCCTGCCGTTCATTATTTCCAGGATCATAATGATGGTGGGCAACTGGGCGCAGCACGCATTCATCTGTCCGGCCGATCCTGACAATCCCTATAAGAACAGCATCACCTGCATCAACACTAAATACAACCATAAGTGCTGGAACGACGGGTATCATATCAGTCACCACGACAAGCCCAGCATGCACTGGACGGAGCATCCCGTTTATTTTAAGAAAACTTTGGGATTGTACATTGAAAACGACGCGATCGTGTACGACGGCATTCACTTCCTGCACGTATGGCTGTGGCTGATGACCACGCGGTACGACCTGCTGGCCAGGCACTTTGTGGACATCGGCGGCAAATTCCGCTCCGAGGAAGAAGTCATCGCCTTCCTGCGGGCCCGTACCCGCCCGATCCTCACGGTTCCACAGCCGGCAATGGCGGCCGCTTAGCAGGATTATTTACCGTTTTTGTCTGATTTTTTAATTTTTATACCAGGGGCAGGGGCTTAAAACCTTTGCCCCTGTTGCGTTTTAAGACTATTTAACAGATATTATAACAGAATATCTTAATGATTATGATTATTCATAACAATAAGTAACTAAATTTGCGCTCTAACTTTTTTTATATAAAGTAAAAAATATGCGTACTGTTACACTGAAAAGGGTTGTGATCACCGGCTTGGGGGCATTAACACCTATCGGGAATGATGTAAATACTTTTTGGAGCAACTTAAAGGCGGGTGTTAGTGGCGCTGGCCCTATCACCAAATTTGACACCACAGAGTTCAAAACAAAATTTGCCTGTGAGGTTAAAAATTTCGATGTAGAAAAATACATGGATAAAAAGGAAGCCCGCAAAATGGACAACTTCACCCAGTACGCTATGGCGGCTGCGCACGAAGCTGTTTTGGATGCAGGCCTCACCAACGAAGGCATTGATAAAACTAAAGTAGGGGTGATCTGGGCTTCCGGAAACGGCGGTATGCTCACCTTCGAAGAGCAGATCGTGGAATTTGCACAGCAAAACTTTGTGCCTAAATTCAACCCGTTCTTCATTCCGAAACTGATTTCCGACATCGCTGCCGGCCAGATTGCCATGAAATATGGTTTCATGGGTATCAACTTCTGTACAGTTTCTGCCTGCGCTTCATCCAGCAGCGCGCTGGTGGATGCGTTCAATTATATCCGCCTGGGTAAAGCCAATGTGATCGTTGCCGGCGGCTCCGAAGCCCCTGTAACCCGCGCTGGTATTGCCGGCTTTAACGCGCTGAAAGCGCTGTCCACCCGGAACGACGATCCTTCCACCGCTTCCCGTCCATTTGACGCCGACCGCGATGGATTCGTTATGGGAGAAGGCGCCGGCGCCATCATCCTCGAAGAGTATGAGCATGCCATCGCCCGCGGCGCCACCATCTACGGCGAAATGATCGGCGGCGCTATGACCTGCGACGCTTACCACCTCACCGCTACCCACCCTGAAGGCCTCGGCGCAAGACTGGGTATGGAGCAGGCTTTGGAAGATGCCGGCGTAACCGTGGCCGATGTGGATTATATCAACTCCCACACCACTTCCACTCCTGTTGGAGACATCAGCGAGCTGAAAGCCATCAGCGCAGCATTTGGCGAGCATGTTGAAAAACTCAACATCTCCGCTACCAAATCCATGACAGGCCACCTCCTCGGCGCTGCCGGCGCTATCGAAGCGATCGCCTGCATCAAAGCCACCCAGGAAGATATCGTTCCGCCTACCATCAATACCAGGGAGCTGGGCGAAGGTATCCCGACAAACCTGAACCTGACCCTCGGCAAAGCCCAGGAACGCCCTGTGAACATCGCCATGAGCAATACTTTCGGCTTCGGCGGTCACAATGCTATCTGCGTATTCAAAAAATACAAAGCGTAAGTTTTAACGCTATTAAATAAGTGAAAAGCTGGTCGTACGACCAGCTTTTTTTCGTATATGCCTACCCGGAAAACCACTTTTTTTCCCACCGCCCCGCCGCGTAATTTTACAGGAAACCTATACCGGGTACCCCTGCTAACTGTAAAAACCCGGGATCAACCGATCCCCGCGGACTTATTGCTCTTAAATTAAAAACATATGATCCCAACAAGCGTTAAAAATCTTGGCGTGGCAATGCTGGCAGCCCTGTTGCTCCCGGCATGCTCCAAAGAGCCACTGACCCAACACGAGGCCATTACCGGCACGACGGCTATGTCTCTCCCCCCCAACACCCCTGATACCACCTGGAGAATTACCGCATGCTGGTACAGTATTAACGGCGTACTAAGACCGATGGCCCTGTACACCTACGACAGTACCAGCGGCAGGCTCTCCCACCTCACCATGAACTCCGGCTATAACGATAACTGGCATTTCTGGTTCTTTACCGTAAAATACGACGGGGATAAAAGGTACTTTATCCAGGGCGCCGGCGATACTACCCTGCAGGTGCGGGTCGACAGCCTTGGCAGGGCCACGGATTACGCCTGCAATATTTTCGGCAACGGGCAGCCGGTGGCGCAGCAGGGCCATATTACCTATTACGAGCCGTCCCGCCTTATCAGCCACATCACCCGTACCATGAACGGCGTAGTAGATACGCCCGTCATTTACTGGAACGCGCCGGACTATGAACCGTTCCTGAAAGCCTGGAAATCCCCGGCAGGAAGCTGGGTGACCCTGAACTATGACCGGTCCAATATTAACGACACCACGCACTACGCCATCTACGATGAACTGGACCAGCCGGATGAATTTCCGGTCAGGATCATGCGCCTCAGCGGCCTGCTCCCGTACCGGTTTAAAACGAAGGTGGGCAGCCTCAGGTACGTCAGCGGCGGCAGCGTGGTCGACAGCCTGATACTGACGGACCATGTGATCGACAGCCGGAAAAAATTACTGGCCTATAAGTGGGGAGCTATTCAATACACCTTCAACTGGACTCCCGTGCCCTGATACCGCTACCCGTACGCTTTCCGCCATTTATGAGCCCAAACGCAGGCCTGTCAGCAATTCTGACAGGCTTCTTTTCTTTGCCAAAAATCCGGTAACTTTATACCTTAATTCCTGTTCACAACTGCCCGCTTACTTAAGATGCTGCTAACCTGATGTGAATTACTTATACTCTAAATCTTAAGCGGACTGCACTTTAGTGAACACCTGACTTATTATGGCAAAGAAAAAAGAGAATGTATCTGCTGCTTTAGCTCCACAGATCCCTTCAGATGACCATATCGCCGTGTACGGCGCAAGGGAGCATAATCTGAAAAATCTGGACCTGCAGTTGCCCAAAAACAAACTGGTTGTAATCACCGGCATCAGTGGCAGTGGAAAATCATCACTGGCTTTTGATACGATCTATGCGGAAGGCCAGCGCCGTTACATGGAGAGCTTTTCCGCCTACGCGCGCCAGTTCATCGGCGACATGGAAAGGCCCAATGTGGATAAAATCACCGGCCTCTCGCCCGTGATCTCCATCGAACAAAAGACGACCAACAAAAACCCGCGTTCTACCGTGGGTACTATCACCGAGATATACGACTTTCTCAGGCTGCTGTTTGCGCGTGTAGGCGTGGCTTATTCCTACAACACCAACAAACGGATGACCCGCTTCTCTGAAGAAGAGATCATCGCGCACCTGTTTAAGCACTACAACAAAAAGAAACTCGTAATCCTCGCGCCGCTCGTGCGTGGCCGTAAAGGGCACTACCGCGAACTCTTTGAGCAGGTCCGCAAACAGGGCTACCTCAAAGTAAGGGTAGACGGGGAAATCATGGACCTGAAAGAACGTATGCAGGTAGACCGCTACAAGATCCACGAAATCGAACTCGTGATCGACCGCATACAGGTACAGGAAGATGCCCGCACCCGCATCAGCCAGAGCGTGCAGAAAGCGCTCACCATGGGCAAAGGCCTCCTGTTCATCCAGGACCATGACAGTGGAAAGGTGAGCCAGTTCAGTAAGCAGCTGATGTGTGAAGACACCGGCCTGTCCTACGAAGAGCCATCGCCCAACACCTTCTCCTTCAACTCGCCCTACGGCGCCTGCCCGCGCTGTAAAGGGCTCGGCACCATCTACCAGATCAATATGGACGAGGTAATCCCGGATTACAGCGTATCCATCAACGATGGCGGCCTCAAACCACTCGGCGAAGCCCGCGATACCTTTACCTTCAAACAGGTACAGCAACTCGCTAAAAAATATAAATTCTCGCTCTCCGCCCCGATCTCCGAGATCCCGCAGAAAGCGTTGAACATGCTGCTCTTTGGCGACGAAAACGGCACGCTGGAAGCGGATGTGGATGTGGACGAAACCATCGACACCTCCAAGTACTCCGCTGATTTTGAAGGCGTGATCAACACCGTGCGCCGCTTTTTTAACGATACCTCCTCCGACCATGTACGCAACTGGGCGGAAAGCTTTATGCAGCTGGATACCTGCCCTGTGTGCGAAGGTACCCGGCTGAAAAAGGAAAGCCTCTACTTCAAGGTGGACGAAAAAAATATCGCGGAACTGGGCAATATGGACCTGGATCAGCTGTATAAATGGTTCGCCAATATTGAGGACAGGCTGGAAAATAAACAGAACGTAATCGCAAAGGATATCCTCAAGGAAATCCGCGAGCGGCTCGGATTCCTGCTGAATGTAGGGCTCACCTACCTCACGCTTAACCGCGGCACGAGAACGCTGAGCGGGGGCGAATCCCAGCGTATCAGGCTGGCCACGCAGATCGGCTCCCAGCTGATGGGGATCACCTACATCCTGGACGAACCGAGCATAGGCCTGCACCAGCGGGATAACATGCAGCTGATAGACGCCCTGCGCAACCTGAAAGACATGGGTAATACCGTGATCGTCGTGGAACACGACAAGGACATTATGCTCCATGCGGATCACCTGGTGGATATAGGTCCGGGCGCCGGCGTACACGGCGGCCAGATCATCGCGGCCGGCACGCCAAAGGAAATCCTGAAGCTGAAAACGCCTACTGCCGGTTATCTGAACGGTACCACCCTGCCGGAAATCCCGAAGGAGCGCCGCAAAGGCAACGGTAACTTCCTGGAACTGAAAGGCGCTACCGGCAACAATTTGAAGAATGTGAGCGTGAAATTCCCCCTGGGGACTTTCATCTGCGTTACCGGCGTTTCCGGCAGCGGCAAATCCACGCTGATCAACGAAACCTTATACCCGATCCTCTCCAAACATGCGTACGATTCCAAGATGGTACCCATGCCATACAAGAGCATCAAGGGATTGGAGCATATTGATAAAGTAATTGAGATTGACCAGTCGCCGATCGGCCGTACCCCGCGCAGCAACCCGGCTACGTACTGCGGCTTCTTTACGGACATCCGCACCCTGTTTTCCCAGGTGCCGGAAGCGAAGATCCGCGGCTACAACGCCGGCCGTTTCTCCTTCAACGTAAAAACCGGCCGCTGCGACGTTTGTGAAGGCGGTGGTATGCGCGTGATTGAAATGAACTTCCTCCCGGATGTATATGTGCCTTGTGAAAAATGCAATGGCCGCCGCTACAACCGGGAAACGCTGGAAATCCGCTATAAAGGCAAATCCATCTCCGATGTGCTGGACATGACGGTAGACGAGGCCGTGGAATTTTTCCAGGCCGTGCCATGGATATACCGCAAGATTAAAACCCTGCAGGACGTAGGTTTGGGATACATCACCCTGGGGCAGTCCGCCGTAACCCTTTCCGGTGGCGAGGCGCAGCGCGTGAAGCTGGCGACCGAGCTGTCCAAAAAAGATACCGGTAAGACGATCTACATTCTTGATGAACCTACCACGGGCCTGCACTTCCAGGATATTCAACTGCTGCTGCAGGTACTGAATAAGCTGGTAGACAGGGGCAACACCGTTTTGGTGATTGAACATAACCTGGATGTGATACAGATGGCGGATTATATCGTGGACCTGGGGCCGGAAGGCGGCGCCGGCGGCGGTAATATACTCTGTACCGGCACTCCTGAGCAGGTAAGTACCTGTAAAGACAGCCATACTGCCCGTTTTCTCAAAAAGGAGCTGGGAATTTAATATATTGCCATCGCAAATTTCAGCATGAAAACGATTTATAAACTGATAATCGCAGGCCTCTTCCTCGTGGGGATGGCGGCCTGCGAAAATGAAACCAAGGTCTGCGACCAGACGTTGCGCGCCGATGCGCACGTGGAGTTCCGCCGGGACAGCGCAGGCTTTGTATGGGACTCCACCTTCCGCGCCGTGACTACCCTGGCGCTGGACAAGGATACCCTCCTGAAAAATGTGCGTACCAACAACGTGTATTTTACCCTGGACCCCATGCATGATTCCAGTCGCTTTATGCTGCGGATCGACTCCCTGGTGGGTAAGGACACACTAACGTTCAGGTATAAACGAACACCGATGTTTATATCGCCCGGATGCGGTTTTGGCACTACTTTCCAGCTGGATACCGTCATCGCCACCAGGCACCTGATCGACTCGGTTATAATTACTCAAAAGTCAGTAGTAAACAGCAATGATACGCACGTTCAACTTTTCTTTTATACTGAGTAGCTGCCTTTACTGCGGAACCCTGTTTGCGCAGAACAAGCCAGTTGCCCCTGCCGCCAAACCGGCGAAGGACACGACGCGTCAGAGCGCTGTTAAAAAAATTACCGTCGCTCCTCCGAAGGACAGCTCCTGGCTGATTCCCGGCGGACTGCGCCTGGGGGTGGACCTGGGCAGGATTGTGAATAACATTTACTATCCGTACCGCCAGGAGTACACCATCGTGGCCGATGCGCGCATCAACGCACGTACGTACGCCGCCGTGGAAGTGGGTTATACCAATACGCCGCATTCCGATACCAATTACACATACAAAGGCAACGGGATGTTTGCCACGCTGGGGGTGGATTACAACTTCCTCAAACGCCAGTATGTGAATGAAAAGAACATGTTTTACGGAGGTATCCGTTACGGTATTTCACATTTTAACTACGAGGTGCCAACTTATACCATCCACTCACCGTACTGGGGCGGGCAGCTTTCCGGCTCCTATCCCAAAACCAACGTCACGGCGCATTGGGCAGAGCTGGTGCTGGGTTTAAAAACGGAGGTTTTAAAAAATTTCTTCCTGGGCTGGAATGTGAGAACCAGGATACTGATGAACAGTGTGGAGAAGGATGGTTTCAAGCCGCTGACTATTCCGGGATTTGGCAGCGGGTCTAAGCGTACGGTATTTGATATGCAATATACGGTTTCGTATGTGTTGCCGTTTTATAAGGTGCGCGAGCGGTATGTGCCGCCGAAGGTGAAGAAGGAGGTGTCGACGAGGTAAATGAAATAACTCCGGACCTCTTAAATTGCTGAAAAAGCCATTCACGGGATAAATTATTACAACAAAGGAGCCAATGGCTCCTTTATTTTTTTATATCCTTTATCGCCTGCATACCTTACGCCTTCAGCATTTCCACATGCGGGATATTATCTTCCAGGTACATATCGCTCACGGTTTCAAACCCCAGGGAGCTGTAAAACTTTTCAAGATATTGCTGCGCGCTGATGCGGATGGGTTGCCTGCCAAACTGCCGGTAGATCTGCTGGATGGAGGCTTCCATCAACTCCCGGCCTGCGCCTTTCCCCCGCGCAAATGGAGCAGTAACGACCCTGCCAATGCTCGCTTCTGCGTACTTGATGCCTTTATCAAATATACGGGTGTAGGCAGCCAACCTGTTTTCTTCGTCGTATCCCATCAGGTGCAGGGCTTTCTGGTCCGCATAATCGAGGTCCTGGTAAGGGCAATTCTGTTCAACTACAAATACTTCCACGCGAAGCTGAATTATCGCGTACAGCGCTGATGTAGTCAGCTCGTCAAATGATTTTATCTCCCAGCGCATAACCGTTGTTTTATTCACATAAAAATACGTGAACCTTTCAATAATCCTGTTATTTTTACCCCTGTATGCATCACTAAATAACAGATTAACATGGGAACCAATGCAGCCATGTTCCTCTCGCTGGAACACATTACCGTCAGATATCTTGATAAAACCATCTTTTCAAATCTCTCCTGGGACATTAAGGAAAACGAACAATGGGCCATTACGGGGCCAAGCGGCTCTGGCAAAACGGCGTTGCTCAATACCATACTAGGTAAGTTTAACGTCATCAACGGCGGTATCCGGTATTACTTTTATGAGCAGTACAGGCAAACGCATACCATCACCGATCCTTATTTCAATTACCGCAACCTGATAGCCTTCGTGGGGCATCATCATACCTTCAAAAACCTGTCGAACACCACTACCGATTTTTATTACCAACAACGGTTCAACAGTATGGATGCTGATAACAGTCCTACCGTGGCCGAGCACCTGGGCATAACCGACATTCCCGCGCTGCTGGCGCCACTGAAGCTGCAACCCCTGCTGGCGAAGCGGCTGATCAAGCTCTCCAACGGGGAAACCCGCCGGGTGATGATTGCCCACGGGTTGCTGAAAAGCCCGAAGCTGCTCATGCTGGATAACCCGTACATCGGCCTGGATGTACAAACCCGCAAGGACTTTACCCAAATGGTAAACGAAATTATCAAGGGCGGCACCACCGTGATACTCACGACCTCTCCACGCGAGATACCTGCGCATATTACACATGTAATGACGCTGGAAAACGGGACTATAACGGGCAAGTACACACGCGATGAATTCCTGCAGCTCCCGCTGCCTGATGAATCGGCTGCGGACCTGCCGGTGATCGAAGCGAAAAAGATAGCATCCCTTACCAAACATATTGTTCCGCAGCAGTTCGAAGATATCATCCGCATGGAGCAGGTGAAAGTGAAGTACGGGGAAAACACCATCCTGGAAGATATTAACTGGACCGTGAAACCCAATGACAAATGGGCTTTGCTGGGGCATAACGGCGCCGGTAAATCCACCCTGCTCAGCCTTGTGAACGGGGATAACCCGCAGGCGTATGCCAATAAGCTATGGCTGTTTGACCGTAAACGCGGCAGCGGGGAAAGCATCTGGGATATCAAGAAAAAAATAGGCTTTGTTTCCCCGGAACTGCATCAGTACTTTACCGCCAGGGATAACAGCCTGCAGGTAGTATGCTCCGGGTTTTCTGATATTATAGGCAGCACCAGGCCAGCCACGGAGGAGCAGAAAGCCATTGCCGCCAGCTGGCTGGATATACTGGGCGTGGGCCATACGGCTTCCCAACCTTTCAAACAAATACCGGAAAGCAACCAGCGACTGGTATTGCTGGCGCGGGCGCTGGTAAAGAATCCGCCGTTGCTGATCTTCGATGAACCCTGCCAGGGGCTGGACCAGCAACAGAAAAACCATTTCAAGAAAGTGATAGAAGAGCTGTGCGAACATATGCCCGTTACGCTGATCTATGTGACGCATTATGAAGAGGAACTGCCTTCCTGCGTGAATAAATTCCTGCGGCTGGAAAGGGGGCACATGATATAATCAGTATATTCGCACCAGTTAATCACCATAATCCTTTACTGATGTACCCAAAAATACGTCATGCTGTTTTAGCATCCCTATTTTGTGTAGCATTTGTATGCCTGTATAGTGCATGTAGAACTACTAAGAAAGAACCCAGTGTCGCCTTTGCGAAATACATCGAAGCCTATACGGCGGGGATTATTTCAAAACAAAGCGCTATCCGCGTTCACCTGGCCGGACAAGCCAATGTTACCCACACGCAAAACGAACCTGTAGATAAGCAGGTATTCGAATTTTCGCCATCCATCAAGGGAAAAACCTACTGGATCGACGCTACCACCATCGAGTTCAGGCCGGATGAAAACCTGGAACCGGGCAAGCAGTACAACGCGAAGTTCCTGCTGAGCAAAGTGATGGACGTACCGGCGGACCTTAAAACGTTTGAATTCAGTTTTAAAGTAATCCAGCCTTCTTTTACAGTTGAAATGAACGGCCTCCGGGCGGCGGACAACTCCTCGCTGGACAGGATGTCCTTTTCGGGCAGCCTGTTTACCGCGGATGCGGAGCAACCCCAGGCTATCGAGAAGATCCTCACTGCCACGTACCAGGGCAAAAAGCTGCCTGTCACGTGGGAGCATAACGCTGCGGAACATACGTCTAAATACACCATCAACAATATCCAGCGCAACAACAGCGCCACCAGCCTGACGCTCACCTGGAGCGGCGCGCCGCTGAAGGTGGATAAGGAAGGGAAGGAAACCATAGAAGTGCCCGCCGTTGGAGATTTTAAGGTGTTAAACACCAAAGCCATGTCCGACCCGGAGCAGCACCTGCTCGTACAGTTCTCCGACCCGGTCAGCATGGCGCAGTCGCTGGAAGGGCTGATCAGCATCAGCGGCCAGAGCGACCTCCGGTACAGCATCGACGGCAGCGAGGTAAAAGTCTATTCGCCGAACCGGCTGGAAGGTAACTACAGCGTGGTGATCAACGAAGGTATCCTCAACATCACGGATAAACGACTGGCAAAGAATTACAGCGCCAATGTAAACTTCGAGAACACCCTGCCATCTGTGACCATCCCCGGGAAAGGCGTGATACTGCCGGAAAGCAACAAAATGGTGATGCCTTTTGAAGCGGTGAACCTGAAAGCGGTAGATGTAAGCATCATTAAAATCTATGAAAACAACATCCCGCAATACCTGCAACAGAATGACCTGAACGGCTCCCAGGAGCTGCGCAGGGTAGGTAAGCCGGTAGTGCAAAAAACCATCCGCCTGGATAACGATAAGTCCCTGAACCTCCACAAGAAAAACCGTTTCTTCCTGGACCTGGATCAGCTGATTAAAACAGAGCCGGGCGCTATTTACCGTATTACCATCGGCTTCCGTAAGGATTACGCGCTCACGGCCTGCGCTGCCGGCAATACCGCCTCCTCCGGCACAGCTGAAGAAGGCGACGAGTATGAAGGCGATTACAACTACTACTCTGATAATGCCGGTGTGGATGAAGATGATGAGTTCTGGGGCAATTATGATTCCTATTATCCAATGGGCTTCCGCTGGGACGAGCGGGATAACCCTTGTTCCAATTCCTATTACAATAAAGACAGGTGGGCTTCCCGCAACGTGATGTCGTCCAACATCGGGCTGACGGCCAAACGCGGTAACGACAACAGCATGGTTGTAGCCGTGACGGACATCCGGGATACCAAGCCCCTCATGGCTGTAGAACTGGAACTGCTCGACTTCCAGAACCAGGTAATCTTCAAAACCAAAAGCGATGGGGATGGCATGGCCACTTTTGACCTCAAACGCAAACCATACCTGCTCATTGCCAAAAAAGGTTCCGAACGCGGCTACCTGAAGCTGGACGATGGCAGCTCCCTGCCGCTCAGTCGCTTCGATGTGAAAGGCGAGGAAGTGCAGCAGGGCATTAAAGGCTTCCTGTACGGAGAGCGTGGCGTATGGCGCCCCGGCGACTCCATCTACCTCACCTTCATCCTGGAAGATAAGGATAAGAAGCTGCCGGCTGATATGCCGGTGACCCTGGAACTCTATAATCCGAAAGGGCAGCTGTATAAACGCATCAACGCCAACAACAGCCTGAATGGCTTCTATAACTTCGCTACCGCTACCGAGCCGGAAGACATTACCGGCAGCTGGCTCGCCAAAGTAAAAGTGGGCGGCGCCACCTTTACGAAGAATGTGCGCATTGAAACGGTGAAGCCCAACCGCCTGAAAATTAAAATGGACTTCCCGGGCAACTCCCTGTCCAAATCCGGCACCCAGGGCACGCTGACGGCCATGTGGCTGTTTGGCGCTACCGCGCAACACCTGAAGGCCAAGGTAGACGTAAATCTCACCCAGCAAAAAACCGCCTTTAAAGGCTTCCAGGACTATAGTTTCGATGATCCTGTCACCCGCTTTGAGGCAGAAAATAAAACCATTTTTGAAGGCAGCCTGGGCGATAACGGCAGCGCGCCGGTAACCGCCAACATCCCGCTTGGCAAGCCGGCGCCGGGACAGCTGAAAGCGAACTTTGAAGTAAAGGTATTTGAGCCGGGAGGCGATTTCAGTATCGATAACTTCTCCCTGCCGTATAACCCGTACACTTCCTATGTAGGATTGCGCGTGCCGCAGGGCGACCGTACCACGGGCATGCTGCTCACGGACAGGGCCCACCCGGTAGACCTGGTAAGCGTGGACGACCAGGGCCGCCTGCTCTCCGGCTCCAGGGAGGTACAGGTAGAACTGTATAAAGTGCGCTGGAGATGGTGGTGGGATGGCGGCGATGCCGACGACTACTCCAACTTTACGCAGGACAGCTATAACCAGCTGCTGGAAAAAACCGTTGTCACCCTCCGCAATGGTAAAGGCCAGTGGAACCTAAGGGTGAACGAACCGGAATGGGGCCGTTTCCTCATCCGCGTGAAAGACCTGGAGAGCGGCCATACCGCCGGTAAATCCGTTTATATCGATTACCCGGGATGGGCAGAGCGCATGCAGAAGGAAAACCCTGCGGAAGCCTCCATGCTGGTGTTTACCTCCGATAAAACCAGTTACAAAACCGGGGAGGACATTACTCTTACCATCCCCAGCAGCGAAGGCGGCAGGGGCTTGATCAGCATTGAAAGCGGCAGCAGGGTGCTGCAAACGGAATGGATCAATACCAAGAAAGGACAGACTATCTATAAATTCAAGGCCGCCAAAAATATGGCGCCTAATATATACGTAAACGTTAGTTTGCTGCAACCGCATGCGCAGACCCTTAACGACCTTCCCATCCGCATGTACGGTACTATCCCGATCCTGGTGGAAGATCCGCAGACGATCCTGAAACCGGTCATCGCGATGCCGGAAAAGCTGAAGCCGGAATCCGAAGCCAACATCACCGTGAGCGAGGCAAGCGGCAAAGCCATGACGTACACCATTGCTATCGTGGACGAAGGCCTGCTGGACCTTACCCGGTTCAAAACCCCGGACCCGCACAGCGCCTTCTATGCGCGTGAAGCGCTGGGCGTACGTACCTGGGACCTGTTTGATTACGTAATAGGCGCCTGGGGCGTGGATATGGACCGCATCCTCAGCATCGGCGGGGACGAAGGTTTGAACCGCAATGCCGGCGCTGCAAAAGCAAACCGCTTTAAGCCGGTGGTAAAATACATGGGACCATTCTACCTGAAATCAGGCCAGAAGCAAACCCACAAATTCAAATTACCGCCATACATCGGCTCCGTGAAAGCGATGGTGGTAGCCGGCCAGGACGGCGCATACGGCCAGGCGGAAAAAACCGTGGCCGTGAAGAAACCGCTGATGGTACTGACTTCTGCGCCGCGCGTACTCGGCCCATCCGAAACCATGCAGCTGCCGGTAACCGTCTTTGGTCTTGAGCCAACGGTGAAAACAGCTACCGTTACACTCAGCACCAATCCGTTGCTGGAAGTGGTAGGCGAACGTACGAAAACAGTTAGCTTCCCGATGCCGGGCGAGCAGATTGTGTATTTTGATGTGAAGGTAAGACCGCAGGCAGGCGTGGCGAAAATCAAAGTGCTGGCCGCCAGCGGCCGCGAACAGGCGGAAGACAATATAGAATTGCAGGTAAGAAACCCGAATCCGTTTATTACTAACGTAGAAGAATATACGCTGGAAGGCAGCAAAGGATGGACTGCCAACTATACGCCGGTGGGCATGGCGGGCACCAATACCGCTGTATTGGAAGTATCTGCCATTCCATCGCTGAACCTGGGCAAGCGCCTGCAATTCCTCATTAGTTATCCGCATGGATGTATAGAACAAACTACCTCCGGCGTGTTCCCGCAACTGGTGTTGAACCAGCTGATGGACCTGAAGGAATCCCAGATAGCGGAGATTGACCGCAACGTAAAAGCCGGTATCAATAGGCTGCGCGGCTTCCAAACCTCCGACGGCGGATTTGCCTACTGGCCTGGCGGCGCTACTGCGGACGAATGGGGCACCAACTACGGTGGCCACTTCCTCGTGGAAGCGCAGGCAAGAGGTTATACCCTTCCTGCCGGCCTGCTGGATCAATGGAAGAAATACCAGCGCAATAAAGCCAATACCTGGGCGCCGAATACCACCAACTTCTACGGCGGCGACCTGACGCAGGCTTACCGTCTGTACCTGCTGGCGCTGGCCAAAGTGCCGGAGCTGGGCGCGATGAACAGGCTCAAAGAGTTCCGCTATATTTCCGCACCGGCCAAATGGCGGCTGGCGGCAGCCTATAAACTCGCCGGGCAACCGGAAGTAGCCAACAGCCTGGTGGCTGGCCTCACCACTGATGTGAAAGCCTATAACCAGCTGGGCGGCACCTTCGGCTCCGACCTGCGCGATAAAGCCATGATCCTGGAAACAGAGGCCATTCTGGGGCAAACGGCCAAAGCCAATGCCCTCACCAGGGAAATAGCCATTAAGCTCTCCCAGAACGATGCCTGGTACAGTACGCAAACAACGGCTTACTCCCTGATTGCGATTGCCAGGTTCACCGGCACTAATAAAGGCGGCAGCAAGATGAATTTCAGCTATGCCGTCAACGGCGCGAAAGCTACCGTCAACAGCAAATCCGTGGTATCGCAGATTCCGCTGAATGCCAATACTGCCGGCACGATCACCATCAACAACAGCGGCAGCAATACGCTGTATGTAAGGGTGATATCCCGCGGCCAGCCGGAATCAGGCACTGAGCCTGCCGCCAGCAACAATCCTGACATCCTGGATATGCAGGTGCGCTACCTGACCCGCGGCGGGCAGCCGCTCGACCCAACGAGCCTGCGCCAGGGCGAGGACTTCGTAGCCTCCGTGACTATACGAAACCCGGGCAAGCGCGGATACTACGAACAGATGGCGCTGTCGCAGATATTCCCATCCGGCTGGGAAATCCTCAATACCCGGTTGATGGGTAACGACAGTGCAAACCAATCTTCCCCGGCTACGTATATGGATATACGGGACGACAGGGTGTACACCTACTTCAATGTGGAAGAAAACCGGTCCCGGACCTACAACGTATTGCTCAACGCGGCCTATCTCGGCAGGTTCTATCTGCCGGCTACCAGCTGCGAGGCCATGTACGATAATACCATCAGCGCCTTTACCCCGGGTAAATGGGTAGAAGTGAAGAAGTAAGTAAACACAAAATCCCTCTCATACAAAAAGGGTGTTCCGTAACGGAACACCCTTTGTTTTATCTGCACAGTGTTAAAGCCTATTTCAGTAACCACATTACATTATTAGGATCGTCGTTACCGCCAAACTGTGTGTTCAGCGCGTTTGTAACATTCTCTGAATTGTAATCCAGTTCTTTCTGCGGATACATCCATCTCAGCGGCATAGCAGCAGGCGGCGTATTCAGGTTGGTGCTGGTATTTAAAGTAAATACCGGGTAGCCTGTACGCCTGTTTTCGTACCATGCAGTGAAGTCGGAGTTCTGGAAGAAACCTGCAATGTATTTCTGTGTAATGATCTGTTTGATCTGGTTTTCGGTGGAACCAGTTAACGCTACGGTAGCAGGGAATGCATTGATATACGCATCATCCATCACCATACCGTGCGCATACGAAGCCGGTACATATTTCAGGAAGAAATTCATGTGGCTCTTAATCCCGTTGGCATAGTAGGTTTGCGCATCCGTGCCGGAAATCCAGCCACGCACCGTGGCCTCCGCGAGGATGAACTGTATATCCCAGTAGTTCAGCAGTCCTACCGGTTCCGCATTATACATTTGCTCGTACCGCTTGTTCACCGGGCAATAATTACCTGCGCTTTTGCGGGAAACGATAGAAGCCATTTCATCTGCCGGATCGATGCCCAGGTAGGCGGTGTAATCGCTGGCGGCCTTACCAGCTTTGATTTGCGCAGGGGAAGGCTCCGCCATGTAGAACAGGCGTTTATCCCCGGTGGCTTTCATCGGGTCCAGCAGGTAGTTCGATAGTACCGGGTAGTCGAGGAAGGAGTTGGTTTGCGCCGGCGTGTTGCTCCACGGATAACAGTACCCGGCGGAAGCCGTGTAGGTAACGGCGAAGTTATCATTGAAATCGCGCATCAGCGGGCGGGCGGCCACCGTTTTAAAACGGTTGATCACATCCAGGTCAGCGTCGCCGGTTTTCTTGTACAGGTTGATCAGCACATAGAGCTGGAAGCTGTTGGCCAGCCTTCTCCACTTATCCACATTACCCTGGTAAATGAAGTCGCCGGTAAAGTTGGTACCTTTCGCCAGCAGGGAATCTGCCTGGTCCAGCTCTTTCAGGATGCCCAGGAATACGTCTTTCTGCGTATCGTATTTCGCTTTAATCACGCCACTGGCGCCCTGTATAGCATTTGCATAAGGGATATCGCCCACCTGCATGGTAGTTTGGAAAAACTGCCAGGCGCGGATGAAATGCCCGAAGCCTTCGAAGGTAATCTTCTGCTCCGGCGTGGCAGCATTTTTAATCATTGGCTCTACGTCCCGCAGGACGAGGAGGCGCGCAAAGTCGACCCGGGTCAGTTTATTATACTGGTAATCGCTCACCAGCTCCGTCCAGCCGATGTATTTACCGAGGGTAAAAGGTTGGCGGAAGCCCGTTCCCTGGGAGATATCCTTAGAGGTGACGGACGTAAGGATGTTGGTAGCCAGCCATTCTGAAGAAGCCTGCGTAGGCTTGTCAGGGTTGGTGTTGATAGCATCGAATTTTTTGGTGCAGCTGCTGAGGCTGAAGCCAGCCACCAGCGTAGCGATAACCGATATTTTAGAAATATGCTTAGTCATGATGTTATTATTTTTTAGAATCCAACCTTAACGTTCACACCCACCATACGTTGCGCAGGCGCGTTCATATCTTCAGCATCCACGTCCGGATCGGAGTATTTGAATTTGGTAAAGAGGAAGAGGTTCTGACCGGTTACAGCCACGGATGCGTTCTTGATGCCTGATTTACCAAACCATGCCTGCGGGAATTTATATCCTATAGATACTTCGCGGACTTTTACAAAGCTTTTGCTCATCACGCCGTTTTCATAAGAGTTACCCCATTTACGCATATAAGCCTGGTAGCTTACCGGCACGTCGTTTGGCGCATAGGTGCGGGTATCCTTAACGATACGGCCGTAATTGTCGAAGCTCACTTCACCGCTTACCACTTTC
>Ga0164243_10005524_pt1 | contig 19294 bp, 18 predicted proteins | sample OricompcompostOP_FD_108781 | JGI IMG/M metagenome (GOLD analysis project Ga0164243, IMG submission 108781) | Organic Plus compost microbial communities from Emeryville, California, USA - Original compost - Organic plus compost (OP) | ecosystem: Engineered > Solid waste > Mixed feedstock >... | reverse complement strand
GCGTCGAGCGCGGCGTCCGCGGCCTCCTCGGCGGCGTCGTCCTGGCGCGCCGACGCGGACGAGATCCCGACGCACACGAGGCCGCGGTCGGCGGTGTCGCTGCACGTCGCGGTGCCCTGGGTGTCGGTGGTGATCCACGCCGGCCGGGCCTCGGCGCTGCGCGCGGTCACGGTGCCGAGCGCGGTCTCCGGGGCAGCGCGCGCCGTCACGCGCTCGTACGCGAGATAGCCCGCGGCGAGCAGCACCACCACCAGCAGCCCGGCGAGCACGGGCACCAGCGCCGACGACCGCGGGGCGGGTTGCGCGAGGAGCTCGGCCGACGCGGCGGCGAGCGTGGGCGCCCTCGCCATCGGCTTCTTGTCGCGCTGCGCGGCGAGCGCGCGCTCGCGCAGGATGCCCACCGACTTCACGAGCTCGGTGCTCGCGGTCGGCGCCGGCAGCCCCGGTAGCTGCGCGATCAGGACCTCGCTCGCGACACACCGCATGGCGAGCTTGCACGCCGGGCAGCGGAGCTCGGGCGCGGCGCCGACCTTCAAGCGGTCGTGGTGGGTCGCGACCTCGAGCAGCTCCTGGGTCGTCGTCCCGCAGCGCTCGCACGCGTACGGCACCGTCAGCGTCACGACCTCGCCCTTGGGCCCGAGGTCCTCGGGGCTGACGAGCTTCTCGGCGAACGCCGGGGTCACGCCCGCGAGGTAGAGCCGCTCGACGATCGCCGACGCGGCCCGCACGAACCCGCGCCACGCGGCCGCGCCCGCCGGCTCGATGCGCCCGAGCGCCGCGAGATCGACGATCACGGCGCCCTCGAGCCCCTCGGCGAGCTTGTCGCGCGGGAAGCCGCCGTCGAGATCACCGGCGAGCCGGAGATACGTCGTGCGCCCCTCGATCACCTTGTCGATGCGCAGCTTGCGCGACAGCTCGCTCACCGCGTAGCTCAGCTTGCTCGCGAGGAAGCCGGCGACCTCGGGCTCGAGCTCGAACCGCTCCTGGCCGAGCACGTACGAGAAGTACGTCGCGCCGTCCTCGTCGAAGTACATCGCCTCGTGGCACGTCGGGCACGGCCGCTCCGCGAGCTTCATCGACTTGATCGTCTCGTGATCGCGATCGACCTGGAGCAGCACGCGGTGCTCGGCGTCGCAGTAGTCGCAGCGGAACGGCGCGTAGAACGAGAACACGCGGCCCGCGCCCGCGAAGTTCGCGACCATGTTCAGCTGGTCGACGACCTTGGGCGAGCACTCGATCAGGATCATCGAGCGCACGGTCTTGCCCGCGGTCGCGACGAAGTCGACCCACTCGCGGATCCCGAACGAGGAGATCTTCTTCACCCCGCCGAGATCGAGCACGAGCGTGTCGCCGGTCGTGGTCGCGCCGAGCTTCTTGCCCTCGAACCCCTCGTCGATCGTGCCGGTGAACTTCAGGCACGCGATGTCACCGTCGGCGAACTTCTCGATCATCAGCTTCGGAGGCGGTGCGCCACCGAGCGCGGGCTGACTCGGCCGGTGACCGGATGGACGATCGACAGCTTCCATCAATGGCTCCAGTAGTGCAGCGATTTGGCCTGCGTACGGAGCTCGCGCAGGTTCAGGTCGAGCTCCAGGAGCGCGGTGACCTCCGTGTGCCGGCCGCGCGCCACGTCGAACACCAGCGCCGACGTCGCGTTGTGACACACCGCCATCCCGAGCCCTGCCCCACCGTGCGTCCGATCCATCTCTCCCGCGAGCCCGCGCGCGAGCCCGTCGACGACGTGCGTTCGCTCGAGCCGCCCGAACGGGTCGCGCACCTGCAGTGCCAGCACCGATCCGTCGGTGCCGACGCGCACCGTCGCGCGCTCGTGCGGGGCGAGGACGACGTCCGCCTTGCGATCCCCGGCGTACTTCGGCCGCCCGTGGCCGTCGATCGGCGCGTCGTACACCGCGTTCATGATCAGCTCGTGCGCGAGCTCGCCGACGAGCTCTACGATCCGCCGCGGCACCGCGAGCGCGCCCACGAGCTCCTGGATCTCCGCGACCGCCGCGTCGCGGTCGGCCGTGCCTCCGACCGCTCGCTCGAGCGAGCGCGCCCCCCAGGCGAGATACGCGCCGAGCGGCGGCGGCTCGCCGCCACGCGCGAGCCGCCGCGCGACCATCACGACCTCCCACGCCCGCGGCGGCGACTCGAAGTCACGGCGACCGAGCACGTTCGCGATCTGGCTCGCCTCGGCGAGGTAGCGGAGCACGCGCCGGATCGGCTCGGCGGTCCACAGCACGCCGCGCAGCCGCGGCCGGCCGCGGAGCTGCTCGACGACGAGATCCGCGTCGAACGCATCGGCGCACACGACGTCCGCGTGCTCGAGGCTCGCCGCGAGCAGCGCGGGCTCCTCGACGATGCTCGCGGTGGCGCCCGTCGCGAGGAACAGCCGCGCGACCTTGCGCGCGACGAGCTTGTTGCGTTCGAGGATGACCGCGTGCATCGCCTGGGTCCCCGGAACCACGGCTCCACGGTATCACGGCGTCTCCGTCGGGGACGTCGCCTGTTCCGAGGCCCCGCGGGCTCGCACGTAACGACCGTGGGCTGTCCTACGGATGCATGTATTGCGCGTGACTACCTCGGCGGAGCGCACGCGCGCGTGGTGATAGGATGGTCGTGGTGACGTCCGGCAGACGAGTCGTGAGAGGAGCCACGCGGGCGGCGCTCGGCGCGCTCGCGCTCGCGGTCGCGCTGCCCGTCGCGCCGGCCGCGGCGGACTGCGGGACGGTGAACCCGCTCGCGCGCGGGGGCGGCTGCGAGCCGACGGCGTCGGCGTCGTCGAGCGCGCGCGGCGGCGAGCTGTACCAGACCGTCGCGACGAAGCAGTCGCGCACCGAGCTGTCGGCGTTCCTCGAGGCGCCCGCGAAGAAGGCGGTCACCGCCCGCGCGTGGGCGCGCGCGATCCCGCTGTACCAGGCGCTCGTCGTCGCGCGCGGCCCGGGCAGCGCCGAGGCGAAGCAGCTCGCGACGCTGTGGACGCTCGCGGGGCAGAACGAGCGCGCCGCCGAGGCGTGGAGCACCTACGCCGCCGCCGTCCGCGACGCGAAGGAGCAGGCGGCCGCGCTCGCCGAGGCCGAGCGGCTCGCCGCGATCGAGGATCCGTTCGCCGACAAGCTCGCGCTCGCACCGCTCGTCGCCGAGGCGAGGCGCGCGTTCGCGCTCGGGCGCCAGGCCTACGCGCGCAAGCACTACGGCGACGCGCTCGTCTACTTCCACATGGGCTACGCGCTCGCCCCCGAGCTGCCCGGCTTCCTCCGCGAGCTCGGCGCCACGTACGACAAGCTCGGCGCGTCGGCCCAGCGCCGCGAGCTGTACCTGCGCTACCTCGTGCAGCGCCCGGTCGGGCCGAACGCCGACGCCATCCGCGCGCAGGTCGCGAACGATCCGGTCGCGCGCGAGCGGCTCGGCACGCTGCGCCTGGCGTCGAGCCTGCCGTGCGCCGAGGTCTACCTGAACCACCAGCGCCTCCCCGGCAAGCTGCCCGCCCGGGGGCTGCTCGTCGCGCCGGGCAGCTACAAGGGGCTCTGCGTCAGCCCGGCCCACGAGATGCAGCTGTTCGAGTACGCGACCGTGCACGCGGGGAAGACGGCGACCATGACCTTCCGGTGGGGGATCGTGGAGAACCGGCTCGAGCGTCCCTTCGGCCGCATCGTCCTCGAGAACCCCAAGGCGCCCGGCGTGATGATCGACCTCGGGATCACGGCCGCCGAGGTCGGCGTCGCCGCCCCCGCGGACGGCAGGAAGTTGCGGATGATCCTCAAGGACGACGCCGGCCTCCGCACCGAGGAGCGCATGGTCACCATCGAGCCCGGTCGCCGCCTGGTGGTGCGGTGGTGAAGCTGGGTGTAAGGTCCCCCGGAGCGTGGTGACCGAGCGTCCATCGCAGGAAGGCAAGCTGTCGCCGGGGGCACCGAACGATCCGGTGCCGTTCGGGCACTACCACCTGCTCGGCCTGATCGCGCGCGGCGGGATGGCCGAGGTCTACCGCGCGCGGCCGCAGACCGGTCCGCGCCGCCTCTACGCCGTGAAGGTCATGCGGCCGCAGCTCGCGCGCGAGGCGCGGTTCATCGACATGTTCCATCGCGAAGGCAAGCTCGCGATGGTGCTGAAGAACCGCTGCATCGTCGAGACGATCGAGGTCGGCCAGCACGAGGGCCGGCACTTCATCACGATGGAGTACATCGGTGGTCGCGACCTGACGGCCGTGCTGCGCCGCTGCCAGGAGAGCGGGCAGCGGATCCCGGTGCCCCACGCGGTCTACATCGCGGCGCGGATCGCCGAGGGCCTGCACTTCGCGCACACGCTCGCGGACGAGGACGGTCGGCCGCTCAACATCGTCAACCGCGACGTGTCGCCGTCGAACGTGCGGCTGTCGTACGACGGGGACGTCAAGCTGCTCGACTTCGGCATCGCGCAGGCGCTCATGAAGTTCACGAGCGAGATCGGGATCCTCAAGGGCAAGTTCAGCTACATGTCCCCCGAGCAGATCCGCGGGATGCCGCTCGACGCGCGGACCGACGTGTTCTCCGCCGGCATCATCCTCCACGAGATGCTGACGACGGAGAAGCTGTTCCGCGGCGACACCGAGTTCGCGCTGATGGAGAAGGTGCGCAAGGCGGAGGTGCCGCCACCGTCGAACTTCAACCGCCGCGTGACGCCCGAGCTCGACGCGATCACGCTGCGTGCCCTCGCGCGCGACGTGGCCGATCGCTACCAGACCGCGGCCCAGCTCGCCGCCGACCTCGACGCCCTGATCGCGGGGTACCGGTTCGATCCGAAGGAGCTGCGCCAGTTCATGCGGCAGCTGTTCCGCAAGGAGTACGCGAAGGAGGTCGAGGACACGCAGATCGCGCTCGACCTGGCGCCCTCGATCACGACGACCGGGCGGATGCTGGCGCAGCAGCCGAGCGCGTCCGGAACGCCGTCGGGCCCGTTGCCGCGCGTGACCTTGCCGCCCGAGCCGGCCCCCGAGCCACCACCGCCTCCCCCTGCGCCGCCGCCCGAGCCGGAGAAGCCGCGCGGCTTCTGGGGCTCGCTGTTCAGGAAGCGGAAGTAGCCGACGCGGCCACCGCGCCGGCCGACTCGGCCTCGGCGCGCTGGACGAGCCGATCGATCGTCTGCTGCACGCGATCGAGCGAGATCGGCTTCACGAGGTGGGCGGAGAAGCCCGCGCGGTGCGTGCGCTCGAAGTCGCCCGGCTGGTCGTAGCCGGTGACCGCCACGAGCTTCAGCTCCGTATCCGTCTCGCGCAACCGGCGCGCGAGCTCGTAGCCGTCCATCACGGGTAGCCCGATGTCGAGCAGCGCCACCTCGGGGTGGACCTGCGACGCGACCGCGAGCGCCGACGGCCCGTCGTGGGCACGCGCGATCTGGTACCCGCGGAGCTCGAGCGCGTCGGCGAGGAGCGAGAGCGCGTCGGGGTTGTCGTCGACGACGAGCACGCGGTGCGTCCCCGCGTGGACCTGGTGCGAGCGCGCCACGACCGGGTGCTCCGCGAGCGCGGGCAGCGTGACCTCGAACGTGCTCCCCTTACCGGGCCCCTCGCTGTGCGCGCGCGCTCTCCCCCCATGGAGCTCGACGAGGTTCTTGACGATCGCGAGCCCGAGCCCGAGCCCGCCGCGCGACCGATCGAGGGCCTGCGGGGCCTGCACGAACATGTCGAACAGATGAGGCAGCATGTCCGCCGCGATCCCGATGCCGTTGTCGTGGACGGTGATCTGCGCCTCGTGCCCGACGCGCCTCCCCGTGACCTCGATGACCCCGCCCGGCTCGGTGTACTTCGCCGCGTTCACCACGAGGTTGGACACGACCTGCGCCAGCCGCGCCGGGTCGCCGTCGACCAGGAGGTCGGGATCGGAGTCGACCCGGAGCTGATGCTGGCGGGACTCGATGAGCGGGCTCGCGAGCTCGACGCCCTTGGTGACGATCTCGTGGAGCGTCAGCGGCTCGCGATGGAGCTCGACCTTGCCGCGCGCGATCCGCGACACGTCGAGTAGGTCGTCGACGAGGGACATCAGCTGGTCGAGCTGCCGCGTGATGACCCTGCGCTCCTTCTTGAATGCATCGCCGTCGCGCATCTCCATCAGCTCGAGGGCGGTGCGGATCGGCGCCAGCGGGTTGCGCAGCTCGTGCCCGAGCATCGCGAGGAACTGGTCCTTGGCGTGGCTCGCCTGCTCCGCGCGCGCGCGCTCGGTCTGCGCTTCGCGGTACAGCCGCGCGTGCTCGATCGCGAGCGCCGCGCGCGATCCCAGCGCGAGGGCGACATCGAGGTCGTCGGGCTCGTAGCTCCGCCCGGAGTCCGCCATCGCGAGCCCGATCGCGCCCATCACCGCGCCGTCCTCGCGGCGGATCGGAACGACCATGTACGAGCAGACGCCGAGCGTGATGAGCTTCGTGCGGATCACCTCATCGGGACAGCACTTATCGAGCTTGCTCCGATCGATGCGAGGGTACAGCTCGGGTTTTCCCGTCCGGACGACGGCGGCGACGCCGCGCTGGGCGTTCGGCTCGACGGGGTACCGGCGCGCGAGCTCCTGCGTGCGCACGATCGCCTCCGGCGCCTCGGCGGCGGTCGCGATCCTCCGCAGCGCCCCGTCTTCGAGCACGTAGACGGTGCACCAGTCGGCCAGCTGCGGGACCATCTGCCGCGCCACCGTCGCGAGCGTCGTCTCGTAGTCGAGCGAGCGGTCCAGCGTGCTTCCGACCTCGGCGAGCAGCAGCCTGCGTTCGTGCTCGCGTCGCTCGCGCTTCAGCGCCGCGCGGTGCGACGCGATCAGGATGATGATGACGATGCCTACGAGCAACGTGAACGTCGCAGCGAGCGTGGCCTCCACGTCGAGCGTGAACCGGCCCGCCGGCTCCCGGACCACCAGGTTTCCGAGCGCCACGCACCCGAGCAGCGTCACGATCCCGGGGATCGGCCCGGCGAACCAGGTCAGCAGCAAGACCGCGATCGCGAACAGCACGAACTGGACCGCGAAGATCGTCGCCGTCAGGGAGAAACCGCTCGCGACCGCCACCGCGATGACGGCCGCGGCGAAGGCGTACACACCGAGCAGGTGCAGCCTCTCTCGTCGCTTGCTCCGGGGCGCAGGCACAGCTCCTCCTCCGCGGCGTACCACCCTCACCGCGGCTCGCCAGCGGTCCCTTGTTCGATCGAGGAGGGTAGCGCATGCTGTAGGCCGATGACCGAGCAGCGCGCCAACGATCCACGGCAAGCCGTCCAGATCTCCGCGACGATCTTCGTGGTCGCGCTGCTGCTGAACGCCCTGGTGTACTTCGTCGCAGAAGACTATTACCGGACTCGCCTGGGACCTGCGCCCGTCCCCGAGGAGTTGCTCGCGAACACGCGGGCCGTGTTCGCGCAGTTCTCCGGCATCACCGCACTCGCCGCGATGGCCGCGGTGTGGTCACCCAGGATCGTCGGCCACGCGCTCGCCGGGCTCGCGCTCCTCGGCTCGCTGGCCGGTGGGATCGCGGCGTACGACGCCGGATATCACCCCGTGCTGCCGGCGTCGCTGATCGTGATCGCGTTCGTGCTGGAAGAGCTGATCCGCCACTCGCTCGAGGGCTCGCGGGCCGCGTGGGCGTTTCTCGTGTCCACGCTGGGCGTGCTCGCGACGGTGACGCTCTTCGGCTCCACCAAGATTCGCTCCGCCCTCGACATCGGGCTGTGGCAGGCGATGATCATCCCCGGCGTCCTCTCGGCCGCGACCACGGCGCTGGCCCTCGCGCGCGACGACTATCGAGCGCCCGCGCCAGCGCCGGCCCGCGCGCGTTGATCTCGGCACTTCTCGCCAAGACGCTTGCCCGCACGCGGCGCGTCCGCTATACCGGATGCACTTTCACGATCACGGAGGCCGCCAATGGCATTGCAGCTTGGAGACGAGGTTCCCGACTTCACCGCCGACACCACCGAGGGCCCGATCCGGTTCCACGAGTACCTCGGCAACAGCTGGGGCGTGCTGTTCTCGCACCCGAAGGACTTCACCCCGGTCTGCACGACCGAGCTCGGCCGCGTCGCGGCGCTGAAGCCCGAGTTCGACAAGCGCAACGTCAAGGTCATCGGCCTGTCGGTCGACCCGCTCGGCTCGCACAAGGACTGGGCGAACGACATCGCGGAGACCCAGGGCCACGCGCTCAACTTCCCGCTGATCGCCGACCACGACAAGAAGGTCGCGAACCTGTACGGGATGATCCACCCGGCCGCGAGCGACACGACGACGGTGCGCTCGGTGTTCATCATCGGCCCCGACAAGAAGCTCAAGCTGACCCTGACCTACCCGGCGAGCTGCGGCCGTAACTTCGACGAGATCCTGCGCGTCATCGACTCGCTGCAGCTCACGGCGAAGCACAAGGTCGCGACCCCGTCGGACTGGAAGCAGGGCCAGGACGTGATCATCGTCCCGTCGGTCAGCGACGACGAGGCGAAGCAGCTGTTCCCGAACGGCTACAAGACGGTCAAGCCGTACCTGCGCGTCACGCCGCAGCCGAAGTGACGTAGCGGCCGTCTCAGCGCCCGAGCGGCGTGTTCGCGCCCGCCGGCAAGAAGCTCGCCCAGAAGAACGGGTGGGCATACTCCCGGCGCCCGAGCAGCTCGAGCTGGACCTCGCGTAGCGCGGAGCTGCGGGGGCGCCCGGCGCGCAGGCGGGTGTAGTACCCGTCCATCAGCTCCTTCGTCGCGAGATCGTCGACCTGCCACAGGCTCATGACGAGGCTCTCCGCGCCGGCGATCACGAGCGCACGCCGGAGACCGTACACGCCGTCGCCGTTGGTCACCTTGCCGACGCCGGTCTCGCACGCCGACAGCACGACGAGCTCGGTCCCCCACAGATCGAGGCCGGTCGCCTCGAGCGCGGTGAGGATGCCGTCGTCCTCGCCCGACACGAGCTGGTTCGCGCCGGCGAGCGCGAGCCCCGAGCGCAACAGCGGGCTCTCCTGGAGCTGCGCGACCGGAACCACGGGGCCGACGAAGGGAGCCTGCGGCGCGGGCGCGGCGTCTCGCCGAGGCGCGTCGGGCAGGAAGAAGCCGTGCGTCGCGAGGTGGAGGATGCGCGGGCCGCGCACCTGCTTGAGCGCCGTCTCGGTCGCCTTCGCACCGCGGTACACGGTGAGGCCCGCGAGCCGGCGCGCGACCGCGTCCGCCTCCTCGGCGGTGCCCGGCAGCCGGGGCCACGCCAGCGAGGAGAGCGCCGCCGATCGACGGCCGCGGGTCGCCGGAGCGTTCGAGGTCGGCGCCGGCGCGCCCGTGTCGAACGCCGGATCCGCGAACAGGACACCCCCGCCCTGCGCCTTGGTCTTCACCGCGAGGCGGAGCAGGTCGCGCCCGCTCGTCAGGTACGTGAACGTGAAGCGCTGGATCAGGAACTGCTGCTGGGCGTCGACGAGCGCCGAGAACGGGACGACGTTCAGCGCACCGTCGGGAGCGATCAACAGCTCGGTCGCACCGCCGAGCACCGGCTCGATCTTCGCGAGCGTCAGATCGTAGAGCGCGCGCCCCATGTCGAGAGCGCGCGCGTCCCGCGGGTTGGACACCGCCTTGCGGAACTTCGCGACGGCGTCGTCGATGTCCGCGGCCGGGCCGAGGTCGACGAGCACCGGATCTCCCGTGCGGCCGACCACGTACGCGGCGTAGCGCCGAGGGAGCGCGACCGGCGTCAGGCGGTACGTCGGCCTCGGATCGGCGGGCTGGAAGTTCACGATCTCGACGAGGCGCGCGCGCGCCGGGATCCGCTTCTGCACGTCGGCGAGCGTGATCGGCTGGCTGACGACCCGGTACGCGGCGCTCCGCTTGCCGACCGCGACCTCGAGCTTCTGGATCTGATCCTCGAGCCGGGCGACCTCGCGGGCGTAGTCCGCCTGCCCCGTCGCGGAGGGTCCGGCGACCATGAGCTTGGCGAGCTGCGCGCGCGCCGCCGCGAGATCGTCGAGCAGGCGCTTGTCCTCGCGCGACAACCGCGCTCGGATCGTGGCGAGGCTGGCGGCGGCCGCGTCGAGCACGCGGCCCTTGCGGCGGAGCAGCGTCGTGAGCCCGAGCCGCGCTGCGGAGGCACGCCGGGGCGCGTGGTCGCGGTGGAAGTTGATCGCCGTGTCGAGCTGGTAGCTGCTGCGCGCGAAGTACACGGCGTGGTCGGCCTCGGTGCCGGTCTGGAGCACGAGCGACAGCTCGCGCTCGGAGCTCTCGAGGCTCTCGGCGAGCATGCGCTCTGCCTCGGGGATCCGGCCGGCCGCGATGTAGACGTACGCGGCGCTGAGCTGGCTCATGCCGTAGATCGGGTGGCGCTTGCCGTACGTCCGCGCGAGATGATCGAGGTGCGCGAGGATCAGCTTCTCGGCGCGCGCGACGTCGCCGAGCTCGCGCAGCACGTCCGCCATGATCGTGTTGTAGGTGGTCGCGCTCTGCGCCGACCGCTTCGTGAGCTCCGCCTGGGCGCGCTCCAGCAGCGCCAGCGCGTCCTTCGGCTTGCCCTGCGCGCGCTTGATCTCGGCGAGCGCACCGGCCCAGCCCGCGAACCCATGGCGGTTCTCGTCGAGCGCGACCGAGCGCGCGAGCGCCTTCTCGGCGTTCGCGAGATCTCCCGCCTGACGGTAGGTGTAGCCGAGCTGTCCGAGCAGCGAGGGCAGCATCGGATCGTCCGGGCTCGCCTTCTCGAGGCGCGCGATCTCGGCCTCGTACAGCTTCACGACGCGCGCGCGCAGCGGGGCGGCGAGCTCGTCGCGCCCGGCGTAGTGGTAGATGCTCGCGATCCCCCACATCGTCGACGCCTTCATCGCCACGTTCGAGCCCGGCGCGGACTCGACGATCGCGATCGCGCGATCGTAGAGCGCGATGGCCTTGGGCCACTGGTGGGTCTGCCAGTACACGTTGGCGAGGAGCTGCAGCGGCGACAGCAGCGCGAGGTCGTCGCGCTTGCCGGCGAGCGCTTCGTGGACCGCCAGCGCCTTCTCGAACACGCGCTGGGCCGACGAGTACTGGCTCCTCGCGAGGAGCAGACCTCCGTAGCTCGTGAGCTGGGCCGCGTGCGAGATGCTGTTCTCGCCGTCGAGCTTCCGCGTGAGCGCGAGCACGCGCTGCGCCAGCGGCTCGAGCTCGTCGTAGCGGTTCTGCGACGACAGCGGGCCGAACATCGGGACGAGCGCGTTCAGCGCCTGGCGCGACTGGGGCCCGTGCTGCTTCTCGGCGATGGCGAGCAGCTTCTGGTACAGCGCGAGCGCGCCGGGGTGATCGCCGGTCTGGTGCAGGAGCGCCGCGAGGGTCTGCATGCGCGGGAGCGTCTCCGGCGCCTCCTCGCCATAGACCTCTCGCGCGATCTGGTATGCCTCCCGCGCGGCCTTCACCGCGGCAAAGAACGCCTGCTTGATCTGGTGCTGCGTGAGCTCCTGCTCGACCGCGACGAGGCGCGCACGCTGACGCTGCGTCGGAGACGGCGCGGCGCGGCTCGCGGAGCCCAGCGCAGCGATGGCAACGACCACGACGACGACCAGCGAAGCGACGCGCATCGCGACAGTCGTAACACGGCGTGCGGATCCGTTAGGATGTGCGAGATGAAGCTGGTGCTCGCGACGTGTCTGTTCGTGATGGGGTGTGGCGGTGGGGGCAAGGCAGCGCCGACGCTGCCCGAGCCTGCCCGAACCGAGACGCCCGCGCCGGAGACGGTCGCGCCCGACGCGCCCGCGCCCGCGGCGACGGAGGTCGGGGCGCCCGAAGCCGAGCCCGCGAGCGCGCCCGCGCCCCACGAGCAGGCCGCACCTCCCGTGCGCACGCGGGGCCCGGTGCCGAAGTCCGAGGCCACCGTCGATCCCTGCGACGGCGGCGAGTGACGCGCTTCCGGAGGTGGTGCGAGATCGAGGTCGCAGCCCGTCAGCTCGTGCCAACGCCCGCGATTGACAGGCCAAACTCCGTGTGCCTGAATCGCGGAGTCGTGCTGTCGCGCTGGCTGCTCCCCGTCGTCGCCGCACTCGCCGTGCTGACGGGATCGGTGACCGCGTACGCCGCCGCGGGCGTGATCGGAGAGGTGACGTGCTGCTGCCCCGATCCCGACGCCTGCAAGTGCCAAGATCACGACGCGGCGCCCGACGACGCGCCGACGTTGAAGCGTTGCAGCGGGGATGCGAGCTTCGTCACACCCCACGTGAGCGAGGCGGTCCTCCCGGCCGCCGAGCCCGTCGCGGAGCACCGGACGAGCACCACCGTCGCTCACGCGGCGATCCCTCCTCCAGACGAACGTTACGTCGACATCGAGTCGCCGCCCTTCTAGCGCGCGTCCCATCGCATCGCACGCGTCGTACGTCTCGTTCCACCCCAGGCTGGCTGCCCGCGGTCGCGGCGTGGCCGGAGGTTCCCATCACCATGTCTCGCACGTACCTGTTCGCCGGCGTCCTCGTCGCCGGCCTCCTGTCCTCCTCGATCGCGCTCGCGCACGTCTCGATCAGCAGCGGCCCTGCCACCGCCGACCAGAGCCAGAAGATCACGCTCGGCGTCGGCCACGGCTGCGAGATCGGCGGCGAGCACTACGACACCGCGAAGGTCCGCGTCGACATCCCGACCGGGTTCACCGGGGTCCGCGCGCTGTTCAGCGACTTCGGCAAGCCGACGCTGATCCGTGACGGATCCACCGTCACGGCCGTCGAGTGGGCCAAGCCCGCCGCCGACATCCTCGACGGCGATGACGGCTACTACGACCTGACGTTCCGCGCGCGCACGCCGAACGCGCCGTTCAGCCAGGTCGTGTTCACCGTCCACCAGACCTGCATCGTCAACGGCGAGGAGGTGACGGTGGTGTGGACCGGCACCGGCGCGGAGAACCCGGGCCCCGTGCTCACGTTGATCCCCGCGCGCACGAACCCGAAGGGGTGGAACAAGCTCACGATCCCCACCGGCGTCACGGTGCCCGCCGACAAGATGGGGACCTACTTCGCCGACGCGCTGATCGTGTGGCGGGGCACGGAGGCGTTCAGCACGAACGCGAACACCGCGGCCCTGATCGCGTCCACCCCGGGTGTCACCGCGCTCACCGGCGATCTCGCCGCCGGCGACGTGATCTGGGTCAGGTACTAGCGATGCGGCGACTGATCCTGCTCGCTGCCCTCCTCGTGGGGGCCTGCGGCGACGACACCGGGGGCACGACCGGGGACGCCGGCGTCTCCGACGCGCCGACGGATGCAGGTCCGCAGGCGCTCGCGCCCTGCCTCGACACCCCCACCCAGCTCGCGCGGCCGCCCGAGGGCGTGCTGCCGTGCGATCTGCTGCCGCCCGACTTCGCCGCGGCCCGGAGGCGCTGACATGCACCGCTCGCTCCTGTGCCTCGTGACCACGGCCTGCCTCGTCGGCGCGTGTGGAGACGACGGCGGCCCCGCGACGCCCGTCGACGCCCAGGTCCCCGACGCCATGCCGCGCGAGGTCATCACGTCGACGCAGCCGCTGGGGCCCGGGATGCTCGTCGAGGGCATCATGACCGGCGATCCCGACGACCTCGCCGTGATCGATCTGTCCGCGCCGGTCGCCGCGCTCGGCTGGAACATCCACGGCCACGCCAACGGCAGCACGCAGGTCATCTACGAGGAGTTCGACAAGATGACCGTGCGCTACGTGTTCGTGCCGCCGGGGGCCGCGGACTGGTACCTGCTCGTCCGTAACGAGGGCCAGCTCAACATCGACGTGGACATCCGCGTCGAGCTCTACGGAGACATGACATGGGAATGGCAACAGTGACCCGTCTCGCGTCGCGCTCCGCGCTCGGGCTGGCGCTCGTGCTCGGGCTCGCGCTCGCGGCGGGCTGCTCCGACGATCCGCCCCTGTTCGGTCCACCGACGGAGTCGGTGTGCCCACCGACCTCGACGCTGACGTATGACAACTTCGCCAAGCCGTTCATGGAGGCGTACTGCACGCAGTGCCACCACAGCTCGCTGCGCGGCGAGGCGAGGATGGGGGCGCCGTCGTTTCACGACTTCGACACCCACCAGGGGATCAAGGTCGTGAAGGGTCACATCGACCAGACGACGGCGTCGGGCCCCGCCGCGACCAACACGTCGATGCCGCCAGACGGCTATCCCGCGCCGTCGCTCGAGGAGCGCCAGCAGCTCGGCGAGTGGCTCGCGTGCGGCCTGCCCGAGTGAGTCGCGTCAGCGTGCCGCGCGCGGGCAGGCGCCGCGGCCACGCGACACGCTCGATGGATGCGGTCGTGTCGTCGTCGCGCGTCACCTGCGGATGAACCCGGCCAGCGAGCAGCTGCGGCCGTCGACGAGCACCTCGATCACGCTCGGCCCCTTGCGCGCGAGGGCCTCGGCGAGCGCGCGCTTGATGGTGCCGGGGCGGCCGACGAGGGACACGGGCAGCCCCATGGCCGCAGCGAGCGGCGCGATGTCGACGCGCCGGCGATACCGGAACGACTCGGGACAGCTCCCGATCGCCGCGCGGCCGTGCCACGTCACGCCGTGCATGTAGTCGTTCTCGACGATCCAGATCACCGGCACGTCGTACTCGGCCGCGGTGAGCAGCTCCATGCCGTTCATCGTGAAGCAGGCGTCGCCCACGATCGCGATCACGGGCCGATCGGGAGCCGCGAGCGCGGCGCCGATCGGGGCGACCGTGCCGTGCCCCATCGAGCCGAACCCGAGGTTGAGCACGAAGGACTGCCCTGCCCGCACCTCGAGGTGGTGCAGGTTGAACAGCATGTGGCCGCCGATGTCGGAGTACACGACCGCGTTCTCGGGTAGCACCTCGCGCAGCTCGGCACGCCAGCGCTGCGGTGTCAGCGGGACCGCGTCGCTGCTCCGCAGCGCGGGATCCTCGTAACGCGCGTCGCCGCGCGGGGGCGGTGGCTCGGCGGCCCACTGCGAGCGCGGCGCGCGACCACGCTCGATGGCGTGGCGCACGTACGTGACGAGCTCGCCGAGGATCGCGCGCGCATCACCGACGAGCGCCACGTCGACCGGGTTGGTGCGCCCGATGCGATCGGGATCGATGTCGAGCTGGATCAGCGATCTCGCCGGCTGGAGCGCGCTGTTCCCGTCGAACGTGGTCGTCTCGTCGAGCGACGCGCCGAGCGCGGCGAGCACGTCCACGCGCCCCCCGAGCAGCGTCTCGCGCGCCGCGACATGACCGGCGATCCCGAACACGCCGAGCGAGCGCGGATCGTCCTCGGGGAACACGCCCTTGGCACGCGGCGTCGTCGCCACGCGCGCGTCCACGAGCGCTGCCAGCGCGCGGACCTCGTCGTGCGCCCGCGCGATCGCCACGCCGGCGCCCACGAGGAGCACCGGCCGCTGCGCGTCGAGCAGCGCGTCGCCCGCGGCCGCCACGCTCGCCCGGTCGACTGCGTGCGTGACCGGGCGATAGGTGCGCGGCGCGTACCACGTCTCCCCGAGCCTGCGTTCCCAGAGATCGACGGGCACGTTCAGGTGCACGGGCCCCGGGCGCCCGGTCAGCGCGCGACGCAGCGCGCGACGGAGATGATGCGAGAGCGTCTCGGGCGAGGTCACCATCGCCGAGTACTTCGTGATGGGCGCGAACATCGCGACGATGTCGATGTCCTCGCGCGGCGTCTCCCGCGCGGCGCCCGTGCCGAGCGCATCTCTCGCCGCCTGCCCGGTCACGACGAGCAGCGGCACGCCGTCGGCGTACGCGCAGGCGACCCCGGTCAGGAGGTTGGTGGAGCCCGGGCCTCCGGTGCCCGCGCACACCGCGAGCCGGCCGCTCTGGCGGGCGTAGCCGTCCGCCATGAACGCGGCGCCCTGCTCGTGCTTCGCGACGACGAGCTCGAGATCCGCGGCGCGTTCGACGGCCTCGAAGAACGGGTACGAGAGCCCACCCGGGATCCCGAACACGTGACGGACTCCCTCGGCGCGCAGATACTGCAAGAAGACGTCGACGGCGCGCGTCTCGGCAGACGCGGTGGGTACGGCCATGCTGGTACTACCTGTGAAAGCGTGGTGCCCGGTCGGTGCCGCTCTCCACCCACGACGGGACAACCGTCGCGCGCGCTCCCACGCGATCACCCCGTGCGAGCGCGCCCCCACACCCGAGTACATCCGGGCGGCGCGGCACGCGCTCGGATGGTGGGCGCCGCATCGACCGCGGGCGGTTCCGGCGCGCTTGCTCTACGGGTACACTCGCCCGAGCGGGTCTGACCATGGTGCAGGTGAACCATGGCCGCGCGAGGTGTCGTGAGTCGCCGACGTCCCATGAATCCCGAACGAGCACAGCGAGAGATCTCCGAGCTCGCCGTGACCGCCGACGATCGGGCCTCGTTTCGCGCAGCGCTGTTCGACGTGCTCGACCGCCTGATCGGCTTCGACGTGGGGTCGATCCACGCGGGCGCCGACCCGCATCAGCACGAGCTGTACGTGCGAGGGTACGAGCCGCGGATCGTCGAGGCGAACCTGCACGGTGCCGTCCTGGAGCTCGAGCCGCACGAGATCGAGCCGAGCGAGCGCCCGCGACCGATGGTCGACCTCGACGTCATCCCGCTACGCCGTCGCGAGCGGCTGGCGATGTATCGCGAGCTGCTGCGCCCACACGGGGCCACGGTGTTCACCACGAGCATGTGGCGCAACCGACATGGCGGGTTCGGGTTTCACCTCGCGCGCAGTGGCCCGGGGCGCACGTTCCAGCGGCGCGAGATCGACGCGCTCGAGGCCGTGCTCCCCGCGATCAAGCTCGCGGAGGCCTACTGGGCCGCGCAGACCGCGAGCGCCGGGTCCGCGGACGAGGTCTCGTTCGAGAGCTGGGCCGACGACATCGGCCTCACCACCGCCGAGCGCCGGGTCGCGGAGCTCGTCTCGCGCGGCCTCCAGAACCGAGAGATCGCGGCGCTCGTCGGCGTCTCGCCGCTCACGGTGCGTAACCAGCTCGGCACGGTGTTCCGCAAGGCCGAGGTCTCCACGCGCGCGGAGCTCGCGTTCGTGGCCTCGAGCGCCGAGCGCCGCGCGTCGGGGCGTGCCGCGACGCCACCGTCGCTGTGGACCTTCTTCCGCTCGGCGCCCCACTCCGGCCCGGGCCGAGCTACGGCACGCCGATGATCTTGTGCGTCTGCAGCGAGAGCCGCCAGCGCGGCCGCTTGTGGATCAGCGCGATCGTGCGCGCGAGGTGCTGCTCGTAGCGATCGTCCATGCACGGCTGCACGAAGTAGTGCTCGCAGCGGTAGCGCGCCGCATAGCGATCGAGCGTGGCCTCGTCGACGCTGTCGTCGATCACGACCTTGACCTCGTCGGGCTGGACGTCCGCGAGCGCGAGGCTCGCCGTGTGGAACTGGGGCTTGGGGGAGATCGTGAGCCAGTCGACGGCGCCGCCGAGCGGGCGCGTCCCGTTGGACTCCATGTGCACCCGGAAGCCCGCGCCACGAACGGCCTCGGAGAGCGGAGCATCCCACTGCAAGGTCGGCTCGCCCCCGGTGACCACGATCCGGCGCGTGCGCGACGTATCGAGCTCGCCGAGCCGCGCCACGATCTCCGGCGCGGTCATCCGGGTCGCGCCCTCGGGAGCGAAGTCGGTGTCGCACCACGAGCACGCGAGATTGCAGGCGGAGAACCGCAGGAACACGACCGCACGGCCGCTGTGGGCCCCTTCCCCCTGGAGGGTGGGACCGAACATCTCCTTCACGAGGTAGCGGCGCTCGGACATCGGGAACGCGGGATGCTATAGCGCGGAGGTGAGCCGGTTCCTACTCCTGGCCATGCTCGTCGTCGGTTGTGGCAAGGAGTCCTCGGAGCCACCCGCCACGCAGGCTCCTGCCGCCCAGCCCGCAGCCGCGACGCCCGAGGAGCCGCGCGCTCGGTGCGTGCCGGTGCCGTTCGCGGCCTCGACGCCCGTCCCGGAGGCCTCTGGCGCGGCGTGGCTCGAGCTCGAGGGCACGCCCGCGCTCGTCGTGATCGGCGACAGCGGCCACGACGGCGCATACGGCGTCATCGATCCCGAGTCCGGCGAGACGCGCGAGACCGGCAAGCTGCCGCTCGGCGACGGCGCCGGGGAGGACCTCGAGGGCATCGCGGCCCGCGGCGGCCGCCTGCACGCGATCACCTCCGCGGGCTGGCTGCGCTCGTGGAAGCGCGCGGGCGACGGCTTCGAGCTCGTCGCCGGGCCGTACGCGCTCGGCCCCGTGGATCTGCCGAGCCGTGGGGGCATCGGCGACAAGCCGCCCGAGGGCACGGGCATGGTCTGCGACGCGCGCGGCGTGAACTGCGGCCGCAACTACGAGGGCCTGTGCCTCGCCGAGAAGGCGTTCGCGAAGGGGCCGTGCGTCGGGTTCGCCGCGTCGAAGGCCGACGGCCACCTGTACTGCATCGTCGAGGACGGCGAGCGCCTCGCGGTCCGCTATGCGCCGCGGATCCGGGTCACCAAGCCCGGCGCGATCGCCGACTGCGCGTTCGCCGACGACGGCACGCTGTGGGTCGGCTCGAACCTGTTCGACGCATCCCAGGTCTATCGCGTCGACGGCTGGCAGGATCCGGAGCACGCGGAGGCGATTCCGTTCGCGAAGATCGGCATCGGCTTCTCGGAGACGCTCGCGGTCCGCGGCGACGTGATCTACCGGATGTCCGATACGGGCTCCGCGCCGAGCCTGATGGCAAAGTTCCGCTGCGAGCGGTAGGTCGGCCGAAACTTCGACGCGCGGCCACCAGGGCGCTACGATCCGCCCGTGCAGTGTCCGTATTGCACCGGCGACTCCAACGTGACCGAGACGCGTGTCACGGCGGACGGGCTGCGCCGGCGCCGCGTGTGCGCGGTCTGCAAGCGCCGGTTCACCACGTACGAGAAGCTCGGGGCGCCCGGCCTCAAGGTGCAGAAGCGCGACGGCACGATCGAGCCGTTCGACAGCGACAAGCTGTTCCGCGCGCTCCAGCGGATCGCGGCGCACCGCACCGCCGTTCGCGACGACGATCTCCGCCGCATCACCCGCGACATCGAGGCCACGCTCGTCGACAGCGGCCGCAAGTCGGTCGCGTGGAGCGATATCGTGACCCACGTGCTCGATCGCCTGCAGAACGTCGACCCGGTGTCGGCGCGACGCCTCGCCGCCAACTACACCGACGAGGGCGGCGTGATCCGCCTCGACGGCAGCGGAAAGCCCGACACCTCGCAGCAGCTCGGCCTACCGCTCGAGGAGGAGTAGGCACCGCGTTCGCGGGAGTCACGGCCCGCGGAGGCTGAGCGCGATCACCTGGCGGAGCGTCCGTCTGGCGCGGGTGCGAAGACGAACGTGCGGTCGGGGAACCGCGCCCGCAGCTCGTCGAAGCGAGCGATCACGTCGTGCGACGTCGGGGTGACCGCGCGGCGCGTCGAGCGCGACGTCGG
>Ga0164243_10005523_pt1 | contig 19294 bp, 17 predicted proteins | sample OricompcompostOP_FD_108781 | JGI IMG/M metagenome (GOLD analysis project Ga0164243, IMG submission 108781) | Organic Plus compost microbial communities from Emeryville, California, USA - Original compost - Organic plus compost (OP) | ecosystem: Engineered > Solid waste > Mixed feedstock >... | reverse complement strand
CGCGGTCCGGTTTTTTCATGGGCTCGTTCTGAAGACGAAGCGACGTGCAACGACATCATGCTCGCATCAGTGAGCATCGATCACCTTGGATCGATCCTCACACATAAAGCCGTTCGCTCTCGAGACCCTTGTAAAGATCGGCGACATATTCGCCATAGCCGTTGAACAACAGCGTCGGCACGCGCTTGCCGCCAGAGCCAATCACTTCTTCCGTCGCCTGACTCCAGCGCGGATGATCGACCTTCGGATTCACATTGGCCCAGAAGCCGTATTCCGACGATTGCAGCGACTCCCAATACGATTTTGGCCGCTTGTCGGTGAAGGTGAAATGTGTGATCGATTTCACCGATTTGAATCCGTATTTCCACGGCACCGCCAGACGCAACGGTGCGCCCATCTGCTTGGGCGCCGGCTTGCCGTAAACGCCGGTGACAAGGAAGGCGAGATCGTTGTTGGCTTCCTCCACCGTCAGACCTTCGGTGTAAGGCCAAGGATACCAGGTCTGGCGCTGTCCCGGCGCCATCGACGGATCCTTGAAGGTCTGCATCTGCAGATATTTCGCTGACGACAAAGGCTTCGCCATCGCCACCAGCTTGGCGAGCGGAAAGCCAGTCCACGGAATGGTCATGCTCCAGGCTTCGACGCAGCGCAGGCGATAGACGCGTTCTTCAAGCGTCATCTTGCGGATTAGATCGTCGATGCCGATCTCGATGGGCTTTTCCACCATGCCGTCGATGGTGATGGTCCATGGCCGCGTCTTCAGCACCTGCGCGCGCCTGGCGATCGCCTTGTCGCCGCCGAATTCATAGAAGTTGTTGTAGGTGGTGGCGATGCCTTCGTCGGTCTGCGGCCGGTCGATCGGATATTTGCCGTTGGCCTTGGCGGGATAAAGATCGGCCGTCGGATCCGGCACGTCACCGACGCGCTGGGCCTGCGCCTGTTGCGGCGACAGCGCCGTCGAGGCCGCGGCGATGCTGGCCGCGCCGACGATAAAACTGCGCCGGTTGAAAAAGACGTGCTCGGGCGTGACCTGACTTTCCGGAATGGCCCAACCGTGGCGGCGGATGATGTTCATGCCTGTCCCCGTGCGTCCGTATGTGTGACTGATACGCGTGCCGGCGCGGTTTGGATCACGCCGTATGATCAGCCGTCTGCATCGAGAGATAGGCGAGCCTGCGCACGGCGGCAAATCACAGATAGCGGAAGTCAGTTCCCGGGGATGTCCGGAGCCGCGCCGGATCAGCGCGGCTCCGGATCGTTACGCGGTCGGCTGGGTCGATAGTTGGCGTGGCCGCCGCTCGACGCTGAGGCCAAAATAGGGGCGCATCCAGATGCCAACGTAGCTGCCGGCAAAGGCCGCCACCAGCCAGATCCAGCCATGCAGGCTGGACGAGGCGATACCGCTGAAATACGCGCCGATGTTGCAGCCATAAGCCAGGCGCGCGCCATAGCCGAGCATAAGACCGCCGATCGCCGCCGCCACCAGCGACAGGAATGGCACGCGCCAGCTCGGGCTGAACTTGCCGGCTAGCCCCGCCGCCAGCAAAGCGCCGAGGATGATGCCGAAATCCATCACCGAGGTGACATCGGCAAACACGCTTTCCCGCAGCATCTTGGCGTTGGCCGGCACCTTCCAATAGGCCCAGGAGGCGACATCGACGCCGCCGAGCGCGGCAATCTTCGAGCCCCAGAGCGCAAAGGCGGAGGTGATGCCCCATGGCCGGCCGGCGAGCCAGAGCGTCGCGAAATTGCCGATCGCCAGGGCCACCGCGCCCGCCACCAGCGGCCACGGCCCTTGCAGGAAGCGGCGCCAGCCGCGATGGGCCGGCGTCACGCCCGGCTGCAGCGCGCCATGCCAGCGCTTCTCGATCGCCACCGTGACAGCGGCAATCACGGCAAAGAGGAGCAGGCTGCCGGCCAGCGCCAGCGGCCAGCCGAAGGTCTCGATCAGCGAGACGCTGCCGATATTCGGCTGCGCCGACCACCAGGGCAGGTCATGCGCGCCGAGCACCGAGCCGATGATGAAGAAGGCCAGCACCACGAACATGCGGGTGTTGCCGCCGCCGGCGGTATAGAGCGTGCCGGAGGCGCAGCCGCCGCCAAGCTGCATGCCGATGCCAAACATGAACGCACCGACGAGCAGCGACATGCCAACAGCACCGGACAGGCCGCGCACCGGATCGCCGAACAGCGTGCCTTGCGCCAGCACCGGAAAGAACATGATCGAGGCGACCGCGAGCATCACCATCTGCGCACGCAGGCCGGCGCCGCGGCCGTCCGCCACAAACACGCGCCACGCCGAGGTGAATCCGAACAGCGCGTGATAAAGCACGAGGCCAAGGAAGGCGCCGAGCCACAACAGCGCGCCCTGCCGCCAGCCATAGCTTTGCGCGAGCGCAATGGAGCCCGCCGCCAGCACCGCTAACGCGATGGCGACAACGCGCTTGTCGATGGACACTTCGGCCGGCTTTGATGTGTCGAACAGCCGGGCATCGACGGAAAGATCGGTCATCACGGGTCTCATACGATTGTGCGGAAAGTCTCGCAAAAATAGGGAGAGACAGTCCGCATCACCATTGCATTGTTTGGCGATAACCCATGCGTTATCGCGCGACAGAGGGCCAAACGTTCTGCCGCGCAGCTTGTTCAGAGGAATTTGTTTCACGAAACGCGGCGCGCGCAGAATGCGCTAAAAACGCGGAATATCCGGGAACGCCACCTGCCCTCCCCGCACATGCATACGGCCCAGTTCTGCGCAGCGATGCAGCGTCGGAAACACCTTGCCGGGATTGAGCAGGCCGCGCGCATCGAAGGCGCATTTCAGCCGTTGCTGCTGGTCGAGATCGATCTTCGAAAACATCTCCGGCATCAGATCGCGCTTCTCGACCCCGACGCCATGTTCGCCGGTCAGCACGCCGCCGACCTCGACGCACAGCTTGAGAATGTCATTGCCGAAGGCTTCGGCGCGTTCGAGTTCGCCGGGCTTGTTGGCATCGTAAAGAATGAGCGGATGCAGATTGCCATCGCCGGCATGAAAGACATTGGCGACGCGCAGATCATAGGTCTCACTCATCTCCCGCATCCGCGACAGAACGAGCGGCAAGGCGGCGCGCGGAATGGTGCCATCCATGCAATAGTAATCAGGCGAGATACGACCCACCGCCGGGAATGCGGCCTTGCGGCCGGCCCAGAACAGCAGCCGCTCTTCTTCGCTTTGCGACACGCGGCAGGTCAGCGCCGCGCATTCCATCGCGATGGATTCAACCCGTTCGATCAGAAGATCGACCTCGGCTTGTCCGCCATCGAGTTCGACGATCAGCAATGCTTCGACATCGAGCGGATAGCCGGCATGCACGAACTCCTCCACCGCATGAATGGCCGGACGGTCCATCATCTCCATGCCGCCGGGAATGATGCCGGACGCAATGATGCGACCGACACAAGCACCGGCATGTTCGGACGCGGCAAAGCCGATCAGCACCGCGCGCGCGGTTTCGGGCTTCTTCAGAATGCGCACGGTGACTTCGGTGACGACGCCGAGCAGACCTTCCGAACCGGTGATGACGCCGAGGAGATCATAACCACCGGAATCCAGATGCCGCCCGCCGATGCGCACGATCTCGCCGGTCATCAGCACCATTTCCAGGCCGAGCACATTGTTGGTGGTCATGCCGTATTTCAGGCAATGCACGCCGCCGGAATTTTCAGCGATATTGCCGCCGATGGTGCAGGCAATCTGCGAGGACGGATCGGGCGCATAATAAAAGCCCTGATGCGCCACGGCGGTCGAGATGCCGAGATTGGTGACGCCGGGCTCGACCACCGCAACGCGGTTGTCGAAATCGATCTCGCGGATGCGACTGAATTTCGACATCCCCAGCAGCACGCCATCGCCGAGCGGCAAGGCGCCGCCGGACAACGACGTGCCGGCGCCGCGCGGCACCACCCGCACATTATTCTCGTGGCAATAGCGCAGCACCTCCGACACCTGCTGCGTGGTGGACGGCAGCACCACCACCATCGGCAATTGCCGATAGGCAGTCAGGCCGTCGGATTCAAACGGACGCATCTCGCGCTCGCCGGAGATGACACCTTCGCCCGGCACGATCGCGCGCAAGGCAGCGATGATCTCGTCGCGCCGCGCCAGCACGCCCTCATCGACCGCTGGCATTTTCACGGACATGTCATCTCTCCATTAAGCCAGCGAAGGGTTGCCGCGCGAACGTCTTCTCTCTAACGTTGACGTGCATCAACAAAGCTGGCGACTTAGCATCGCATGATCAAAGCGTCACACAGCTAGCATACCACCAGGCGGAGATCACCCTTATGATCAAGGATATTGTCGTCCATCTCAGCGCAGGCACGGACCGCGATCCGGCCTGCCGTTACGCCCTGTCCATGGCCGAGGCCTTCAACGCCCACGTTACGGGTGTGGCCTTCGCGTATGATCCGCCCTGGCCGCCCGCGCTCCTGGAGGGCGCGATCATCGACATCTATACAACCGTGAAGGACGACGCGCAGAAGAAAGCAAAGGCCGCCATCGCGCAATTTGAAAGCGCGGCGAAGCAATCTCAACTGACGTACCAAGCGCTGCTACAGGAGACATCGCTTCTTGGCGCAACCGATGCCTTCGCGGCGCTGGCTCGGACGGCCGATCTGACAGTGGTGAAGCAGCCCAGTGATAATGACGGCAGTAACGAGTTTGACATGGTCGAGACGGCCCTGTTCGCATCTGGCCGGCCGGTACTGATCGTTCCTTATATCCAGACCGCGGCATTTTCACTCGGCACCGTGCTGTGCTGTTGGGACGGCAGCCGCACCTCTGCGCGTGCCATTGCTGACAGCCTGCCGCTGCTGAAAAAAGCCAAGCGGGTGGAAGTGCTGACGGTGATCACCGGAAAGTTCGACGACAACGATGTGACCGGCGCCGATCTCGCCACCCATCTGGCGCGACACAGCATCAACACAGAACTGGTCCGTATCCCGGCGTCCGATATCGACGTCGCGAATGCGATCCTGTCACATGCCGCCGATACCAATGCCGACCTGATCGTCATGGGCGGCTTTGGACATTCGAGGCTGCGGCAATTCGTGCTGGGCGGCGCCACCCGCGGCATGCTGGAATCGATGACAGTGCCGACCCTGATGTCGCATTAGCAGGACGGAGTGGGCCGACCCTGAGGGGTCGGCCCGGCCGCTTTTGCGGCCGACGTAAAAAATTCGGACACCAGCGAAACCGACTTACCCTTACTGCGTTGCCTTGCGCTTTTGCATGTGGTTCGCCTCGTCGGCCCCATTTGCAGGGCAAAACGAATATGCAATGAGGGTGAATGTCCTTTTCTTTCGGTATTGAAGAAGAATACTTTCTGATCGACAGCGACACCCGGGCGGTGACGCGGAAGATGCCGCGCGAATTCTTTGCCGCCGCCAAGGCCGCGCTGGAAGACCGGGTCACAGGCGAATTTCTGCAATCGCAAATCGAGGTCGTTACCGTCCCGCATAGCGACATTACCGTCGCGCGCGACGAACTGCGTTTCCTGCGTACGACGCTCGGCGAGATCGCGGCGCAGCATGGGCTCAGCATTCTGGCCGCCGGCACGCATCCGACTGCGGTCTGGGAGCGATCCCATCAATCCAGCGGCGAGCGCTACAACAATGTGATGGACGATCTGCAGATGATCGGCCGGCGCAACATGCTGTGCGGCATGCATGTCCATGTCGAATTGCCGGACCCCGATCAGCGTATCGACGTGATGACGCGGATGCTGCCTTTCATCCCGCTCTTCATCGCGCTATCGGCCTCGTCGCCCTTCTGGCGGTCGCAACTGACCGGCCTGCAGGGCTACCGCCTCGCCGCCTATGACGAATTGCCCCGCACCGGCATCCCGGATCTGTTCAGGTCGAAGACAGAATTCGATGGCTATATCGAAGCTTTGGTGAAAGCGGGCGTCATGCCCGATGCCAGTTACATCTGGTGGACGATCCGCCCGTCGGTGAACCATCCGACGCTGGAATTGCGGGCGCCGGATGTCTGCACGCGGCTCGATGACGCCATCGCCATCGCCGCTTTATACCGCTCGCTGATGCGGCGGATTTATCATAATCCGTTCCAGAACTGGGGGATGACCACAATCTCGCGTGCGATCATCGTCGAGAATAAATGGCGGGCGCAGCGATATGGCACCGGCGGCACCTTCGCCCGCATCGAGGGCGATGGCTCGATCACCGTCGCCGAGATGCTCGAACAGACCATTGCCGAAGTGCAACGCGATGCCGAAGCGCTCGGCTGTTTCGAAGAGGTGATGCATTGCCGCCGCATCATCGAGCACGGTACCTCGGCCGACCACCAGATCGCGATCTACGAGAAGGAGGCCGACGATCCGGAAAAGGCCCTGCAGGCTGTCAGCGACTGGCTGGCCGATACGACGCTGCGGTGAACCTTCACCTCTCCCATAGGGAGAGGTCGACTTGCGAGTGACACGAGGAAGTCGGGTGAGGGGTTACGGGCAAACGAAAAAGATGAGTCCCCTCACCCCAACCCTCTCCCCACAGGGGAGAGGGAGCAGAGACCTGCTCCAGGCGTAGCATCCAGATTCAAACTGAAATTTGTCAGTTCTTCAGCCGATAGCCGGTGCGGAAGATCCACCACACCGTGACCATGCAAACGGCAAGAAACACCATTGTCATGGTCAGGCTGACGCCGATGCCGACATCGGAGGTCTCAAAGAAGCTCCAGCGAAAGCCGCTGATCAGATAGACGACCGGATTGAACAAACTGACGACCTGCCAGAATTTCGGCAGCACATCGATCGAATAGAAGCTGCCGCCGAGGAAGGTCAGCGGCGTGATGACAAGCAGCGGCACCACCTGCAGCTTCTCGAAGCCATCCGCCCAAATGCCGATGATGAAGCCGAGCAGACTGAACGTCACCGCCGTCAGCACGAGGAAGGCAATCATCCAGAACGGATGCGCGATATGCAGCGGCACGAACAGGCCGGCGGTCGCCAGCACGATGCTGCCGAGGATGATTGACTTGGTCGCCGCCGCGCCGACATAGCCGATGACGATTTCCAGAAACGACACCGGCGCCGACAGGATCTCGTAAATCGTGCCGACGAAGCGCGGGAAGTAGATACCGAAGGACGCATTCATCACGCTCTGCGTCAGGATCAGCATCATGACGAGACCCGGCACGATGAAGGCGCCATAGGATACCCCGTCGATCTCCTGAATGCGCGCGCCGATGGCGGCGCCGAACACCACGAAATACAGCGATGTCGAAATCACCGGCGAGACGATGCTTTGCAAAATCGTCCGCCCGGCACGGGCCATTTCAAACTTGTAGATGGCCCAGATTGCGCGCCAGTTCATTTCCGCCCCACAAGCCCGACGAAGATATCCTCCAGCGAGGATTGGGTGGTCTGCAAATCATTGAAGCGGATATTCGCCGCGTTCAAATCGGCGAGCAGTCCGGTGATACCGGTGCGCTCGCCCTTGGAATCGTAACTATAGACCAGTTCATGGCCATCGCCCGCCAGCGTCAGATGATGCGGCGCGAGCGTCGCCGGGATCTCTTGCAGCGGCGCTTGCAGCATGATGGTCAGCTGTTTCTTGCCGAGCTTGCGCATCAATTCGGCCTTCTCCTCGACCAGCATGATCTCGCCCTTGGAGATCACGCCGACGCGGTCGGCCATGTCTTCGGCCTCTTCGATATAATGCGTGGTGAGGATGATGGTGACGCCGGAGGCGCGCAGCTCGCGCACCATCTGCCACATATCCTTGCGCAATTCGACATCGACGCCGGCCGACGGCTCATCAAGAAACAGAATGCGCGGATTATGCGACAGCGCCTTGGCGATCATGACCCGGCGCTTCATGCCGCCGGACAAGGTCATGATCTTGGAGTCTTTCTTCTCCCATAGCGACAGTTGCCGCAGGATCTTTTCGATATAGGCGGGATCGCGCGGCTTGCCGAACAGGCCGCGGCTGAAATTGACGGTGGCCCAGACGGTCTCGAAGGCGTCGGTCGTCAATTCCTGCGGCACAAGCCCGATCTCGGACCGGGCGGCGCGGTAATCCTTGACGATGTCATGGCCGCTCACCGTTACCGTGCCGGTGGACGGATTGACGATGCCGCAGACGATGCCGATCATCGTCGTCTTGCCGGCGCCGTTCGGGCCGAGCAATGCGAAGATCTCGCCTTTGCGGATTTCCAGATTCACGCCCTTGAGGGCCTGAAATCCGCTGGCATAGGTTTTGGAAAGGTTCTGAATGGAAATGACGGGCTGCATGCGGTTCACAATCTAGTGCACCCGATCCCGATCGGAAGGGGCCGCCTGGCAAAGCAGGCCGCGGCCCATCTGATGGCGTCCCCTCACGGGCCGTCCCACTGGGGCGTGGTGCCGGGTGCGACATAACTGCGGCAAGCTGGCCGGTCAATCTATGATAATTGAGGGGGCGGTCACACAGATCGATACAAAAAAAAACTTTAGGGGAAACACCGATGCATCACAGACGCGATATCCTTATATTATCCGCCGCGCTGCTGACCACTGCCATGACCGGGCGCGCCGATGCACAAAACTTCCCCTCGCAGCCGATCAAAATCATCGTACCGCTGGCGCCGGGCGGCGTAGCCGACGTCATCGGCCGCGCCTTTGCCAACAAGCTGGGCGAGGCCGGGTATACCGCGATCGTCGAAAACAAGACCGGCGCGTCCGGCATCATTGGCGCTGACTTCGTCGCCAAATCCGCGCCGGACGGTTACACCATCTGTGTGGGCTTTCACGCGATCAACGCCATCCTGCCCCATCTGCAAAAGCTGAATTACGATCCGGAAAAAGACCTGATCCCGATCACCGTCGCCGCCAGAACCGCGAATGTGCTGATCATTCACCCGAGCGTGCCGGCGAAATCGCTGCAGCAACTCGTGGCCTATGCCAAGAGCAATCCCGGCAAGCTGACATTTGCCTCGCAAGGCAACGGCAGCACCGGCCACATGATCGGTGAGCAATTCAAGGAAGCCGCCGGCATCGACATCCGGCATATCCCCTATAAGGGCGCCGCACCGGCTGCGCAGGATCTGATTGCCGGGCATGTCAGCATGCTGTTCGACGTCCTCAATACCGCCGTGCCGCAAATCAAATCCGAGAAAGTCATTGCGCTGGCGGTTGCGGATTCGGCCCGGTCACCGCTGCTGCCTGACGTCCCGACGGTGGTCGAGGCGGGCTTTCCCGAGCTCGAAAGCGGTCCCTGGTTCGGCTTTTTCGTCCCCGCCAATACGCCGAAGTCGGTGATCGACTGGCTGCACGGACAGGCCATCAAGGCCTTCAACGCGCCGGAGGTCAAAGAGCAATTTGTCAGGCTCGGGCTGACGCCGATGCTCGGCACGCCCGCCGAAACACGCACCTTTGTGGCCAATGAATACAAGCGTTGGGGCGACGTCGTGAAGAAAGCCAACATCACTTTGAATTAGGCCGGCAGTAGCAAGGCGCGATGATGTCTGACCGGCCGGGCATCATCGTGGCCTTAAAACAGGCTTGCCATCTCGCGCGCCCCCGGCAGCGCCGATTCCCGGTCCATCACCGCATTGGTCGCCGCCAGCAGCGTCTCGACGGTGTTGTTGCGCACCGCGATCAGGTTGCGCTCATAGCCGCGCCGCTGAAAGAAATTCGAGGTCGGCACCTGCGGGCGCATCTCTTGCGGCATTGCGATCATGTCGAAGCCATTGCCGTCGCCAGTGAGATTCATCATCTCAAGTTCGGCCGCCGTCAAAGGCCGCGTGATGCCCTTGGCGCGCGCGAAGCGCACGGAATCGGCGAGCTTATGGATCTGCAACAGCGGGCCGATATCGATATCGAGATTGAGTGCCTGCACGCCAAGGCCCTGCGGCGTGCGGGCGAGCTTGACATGTTCGCCCCAGCTCTGCGGCACCGTGCGCGTGACCGTCACCATGCGTTTGAGAATGTCGATCTTGCCCGCGAGCCGTTTTTTGCGCTCGCCGTCTGCGGCATTGGCCTTGCCCTGCATCGCCTTGATCAGGCGATCGCCATGGGCGGCGAGAAGGCCGATGGTGTTGGCGGCCAGCAATTGGTTATAGCCAAGCGCCGTCGAGAGCGCGCGCGTCTCCGGCTTTGTCGGATCGATGCCGGCCTGTACATCGTAGGTGCCGTTGCCGCCGGCTTCGAAGCTGTAGATGCGCACCACCTGATCCTGCGCGAGGCCGGCCGCCTTTGCCGCAAGGACATATGCGCGCTTGAAGTCGATCTCCTGGTCGGGGCGCTCCGGCGTGAAATCATAGGCTTCCTTGGCGCTGCGGAGAAAGTCAGCGACCACCGGCACCGGCTCACGCTCGGGCGGCGGCGTCTCGGGGCTGGATGGATCGATAGGCCGTGACGGGCCGGTATATTGCGGCGGCTGTTCGAGCACGTAATCGGTGAGCGTGATGGCTTGGAGCTCACGCCGCTTGGCGGCCCGGACCTTCCGCCTCAGCTCGACGTCATTCCAGTACAAAGCGGCGACAGCTTCGAAGCTGGCGCGGGCGTCTTCATAGTCCTTCAGCTTGCGCTGATAATCGGCGATCGCCTGTTCGGACACAGGCGGCTTCACGGATGGGTCGGTCTGCGCAAGGCCGCCCTCGCCCGAAAGGATCGTTGCCGCGATGGAAAAGCCGATCAGCCAATACCGCATGCAACGATCGCCTTTTTGAAACGCATCGATCCGCGGTCGGATCGATGCGTTTGATCATCATCTCACTCCGCCTTCACGCCGGCATCCTTCACCACCTTGCCCCAGCGCGCGATTTCGCTGTTGACGAAAGTGGCAAACTCTTTGCCCTCCATCTCCGGCACGTCGGAGCCGTTGCGCTCCCACGCATCCTTGATGGTTTGCGTCTGCAACGCAGTCCGCAATTCCTTGCGCATGCGTTCGATGATGTCGGCCGGCGTATTTTTCGGCGCGAACACCGCATACCAGGTCGCGACCTCATAGCCCGGCAGGCCGGCTTCCGCAGCCGTCGGCACGTCCGGGAAGGTCGGCACGCGCTTGGGCGCGGCGATCGCGAGCGCACGCAGATTGCCATTCTTGATCTGGCTCGCCGATGAGCCCAGGCCATCGAATTCCATGTCGACATGGCCCGCGAGCAGATCCTGCATCGCCGGTCCCGCACCGCGATAGGGCACGTGCAGGATACGCGTCTTGGTCATGGTCTTGAACAATTCGCCGGCGAGATGATGCGTTGTCCCCGCACCCGCCGAGGCATAGCTCAGCTTGTCGGGATTGGCGCGTGCGTAATCGAGCAGTTCGGCCACGGTTTTCGCCGTCACCTTTTTCGGATGCACGACGAGCACCTGCGGCGGGCGGGCGATCATGGCGACCGGGATGAAATCTTTCTCAAGGTCGTAATCGAGCTTGTAGAGCGACGGCGCGATCGCGTGGTGGGCACCGCCGATGAAGAATGTATAGCCGTCGGGATCAGCCTTCGAAGCGTGCGACGCTCCGATGGTGCCACCTGCGCCGGGCTTGTTCTCGATCAGCACGCGCTGTCCGAGCTGGCCATCCAGCTGAGCCGCCAGCGGCCGCGCGAAAGCGTCGGTGCCACCGCCGGCCGCGAACGGCACGACGAAGATGATCGGCTTGTTCGGCCAGGATTGCGCCTCCGCCCGATCCGACGCCATCGCAAGGCCCGCGAGCAGGCCCAGTGTCAGACAAACCCCAGTCGAAAAGCGTTTGCCAGTCAAAAAGCGTTTGGCAAACGAAGCGTCGGTCGCAGTCATAGCGTCTCCTCCGTGTGGGTTACGTTTCCTCAGTCTTTTTTTGATTTTTGGTAGCGACGCCCTTCTCCATCAGGAGTAGAGCGCCTTGTTCTGCTCTCGTAGCACGTTCTTCTGCACCTTGCCCATGGTATTCCGTGGCAGGTCGTCCACGAACAGCACGCGCTTGGGCAGCTTGAATTTGGCGAGCTTGCTTTCCAGCGCGCCGATGATCGTCTTCTCGTCCGAGGTGGCGCCCTGTTTCATCACGACGACGGCGGTGACGCCTTCGCCGAAATCAGGATGCGGACAACCGACCACCGCCGATTCCACAACGCCCGGCAGCGCATCGATCTCGGTTTCGACTTCCTTCGGATAGACGTTGAAACCGCCGGTGATGATCAGATCCTTGGCGCGGCCGACGATATGCACATAGCCGCGCTCGTCGATCTTGCCGACGTCGCCGGTGATGAAGAAGCCATCGGCGCGGAACTCGGCCTTGGTCTTTTCCGGCATCCGCCAATAGCCGCCGAACACATTCGGCCCCTTGACCTCAATGACGCCGATCTCGCCCTGTTTGAGCACAGCGCCGGCATCATCAGCGATACGCACCTCGACGCCCGGCAGCGGAAAGCCGACCGTGCCGGCGATGCGGTCGCCGTCATACGGATTCGACGTATTCATGTTGGTTTCGGTCATGCCGTAGCGTTCAAGAATGGCCTGACCGGTCTTGGCGCGGAATTCGTCATGCGTTTCGGCCAGCAGCGGCGCCGAGCCCGACACGAACAGACGCATATGCGCGGTGGCGTCCTTGGTCAGGCCGGGATGTTTGAGCAGCCGCGTGTAGAAGGTCGGCACGCCCATCATCGCGGTCGCTTGCGGCAGCTTCTGCATCACCTCGTCAGCGTCGAATTTCGGCAGGAAGATCATCGCGCCGCCGGCCAGCATGATGGTGTTGCTGGCCACGAATAATCCGTGCGTGTGATAGATCGGCAAGGCGTGCAGCAGCACGTCCTTGTCGGTGAAGCGCCAGTAGTCGACCAGCGTTGTCGCGTTGGAAGCAAGATTGCGATGGCTCAGCATCGCGCCCTTGGAGCGGCCGGTCGTGCCCGAGGTGTAGAGAATGGCGGCGAGTTCATCGTCCTCGCGCGGCACGGTGGCAAACTCGGTCGGCGCCTTGTCGGCGGCTTCGCTCAGACTGCCCTTGCCCTTGGCGTCAAGCGTTTCGACCGCAGCAACGCCGCGCTTCTTCGCAATTTCCTGCAACCCCTCACGCTTGGCCGGATCGCAGATCACCAGCTTGGGTTCGGCATCGCCGATGAAGTAATCAAGTTCAGCCAGCGTATAGGCGGTGTTGAGCGGCAGATAGACAGCGCCCGCGCGCAGCACCGCAAGATAGGTGAGAAAATTCTCGACCGACTTTTCCACCTGCACGGCGACGCGGTCGCCGGGCTCGACGCCATCAAGCACCAGCACATTGGCGATCTGCGCCGAGCGCTTGAGCATGTCGCCATAGGACAAGGTCGAGCCATCGGCATTGATGATGAAAGTGCGGGACGGATCGGTGATGCGGCCGCGGATCAGTTCAAAGAGATTCATGTCAGGTCAGGCTTCAATAATGTTCGAACGTCAGTTTGTTCTGGTTGGAAAGATGGAAGAGTGAGATCAGGCTTTCTGCGGCAGCGCCACGAGGTCGCCGGTGGGTCCGGGACGCGCCATCTTGCGAATGGCATTGGCGGCCACCACCACGCGGTTTTCCGCGAAGGCTTCGTGGTTCTTCTCGATGTCATCGAGATCGTAGAGATAATTGACCATCACGCCGTAGGACTGGCGGATGCCATTCTCGGAGCCATCGCCGAGGAAATGGATGCGCTCCAGCCGCGCGCCATTGCCGAGATGGAAGCGCGCCACAGGATCGGCCGGAAAGCCGCGCGAATTCTTGGCATAGAGGAAATACCAGGCGGCGGCGCGCATCAGCGCCTCTTCCATCGGCTGGCGCTTTTCCGGGACCTGCCACCAGCCTTCTGTGTCGAGACCGGCCAGCGCATCGCGATCTTCCTGCGTCAAGGCCTTCGACGAATCTGCCGCGCGCTCGCGCTTCAGCCATGAGGCGAAGCCCGGCACCGGTGACAGCGTGACGAAAGTCTTCAGGCGGGAATTGTCGCGCGAGATTTCCTCCACCACCTGCTTGATCAGGAAATTGCCGAACGACACGCCGGCAAGGCCGCGCTGGCAATTGGAGATCGAATAGAAAGTTGCGGTATCGACCTTGTCGGCTTCCAGCGTCTCACGCTTGGCGGCAAGGATCGGCGCGATCGCACCCGGAATGGCATCGGTCAGCGCCACTTCGACAAAGATCAACGGCTCGTCGTTGAGTGCGGGATGAAAGAAGGCGAAGCAGCAGCGATCGGAGGGATCGATGCGGCGGCGCAGGTCGTCCCAGGAACGGATCTTGTGCACCGCTTCGTGCTTGATCAGTTTTTCCAGAATGTTGGCCGGAGTCGCCCAGTCGATGCTGCGCAGAACGAGGAAACCGCGATTGAACCAGGACGAGAACAGGTGGACGAAGTCGGCATCGACGACCTTGAAATCCGGCCGATGCGCCATCGCATCCAGTAATTGTTCGCGCATGCGCACCAGCGCTGCGGTGCCGCCGGGAGCGAGGTTCAGGCGGCGGAACAGCTCCTGCCGGCGCGGCTCAGCGGCGAGATGCAGCTCGGCTGCGGTGGCGTCATTGGGGTTGGCTTGCCAGGCGGCAATGGCCTTTTCCATGCGCTCGCGATCGGGGCCAAAGCGCTGCGCCAGCGCCTCGAAAAAGGCCATCCGCGGGCCGGTGGTGAGATTGGCGTAGCGGCCGAGAATTTCCCGCGCCAGCGCCACGCCCGAGGCTTCGCCCCGGCCGGACAAGAGATGCTCGCACAGCACAACGAAATCGGCGGAGCGGCTCACCGCATCCGGACGCCGGGACCAGGTGCGGTCCAAGAGCTTGCGGCCACGGTCAGAGATGGATTGCAGCATATCGCCAAAGAAGGCGCCATTCATGGACAGATCGGCTCCAGGTTCTCGCGAGGGGCGTCCCCTAATGGGTCCGCACTGGGACACAGGAAGGTATAGCAGAGATGACGGCCAGGCTGGCGGTTTTTCGCATTTCCGGCCTCCGGGCGCCGATCGCCTGGCCGCCCTGTCCCGGTCCGGACCGCCCTGCCCCGGCCACGTGCATTCAAACGCGGCTAAAAATCGAAGCGTTCCAGGAAGAAAAGTTCAAGCGCCGGCGTGTTCATGTCGCCGCATGGATGGTTTGTCACGCTTTGCGCTTTTCGTGATGGCGCGCAACGCCGGCCTTGCCGCGATGGCTGCCGGCATTCTCATGCTCGCCTTCAGCGTCGATCTGCCGGTGGCGTTCGTCATCGGCGCGTCGGTGTTCATGCTGTTCGCCGGCGCGTTGCTGTTCCGCGCCTTCCTGCTCAGCGAGGCCCGCGTGATGGCGACGCACGGCTTGTCCCAAGGCATGACACATCGCATTCAGCTGCTGCAATCGCCGGAGCGCGCTGGCGACGACGCAAAGGCGCAGGTCCAAGCCTATGCGACCGAGCCACTGGAGACCCTGCTGCTGACGAGCGCCAAGAGCGCCGCCGGCGCGGCGGCACTCCTGTTCGCGCTGGGGCTGCTGACATCCTGGGCGTGATCAGAATCTCGCGGACATGCCGATGAAGGGCGCGATGCGATCGGCAGCCGGCGTCACGCCGAACAGAATGCCGCCATCGAGCTGAAGATTTTTCCGCAGCATATAGGTAAAGCCGGCGGCCAGTTGGACCGGATCGCCGCGCTCGTCGCGGGTGTTGAAGCGCGCGACCACCTCATAATAGGTGCTGACGCGATCATTCCATTCGTACGACAGCATCGCGGTATTGAGCGATTCGGTATGCGTGCCACGTCCATCGTCATTGCGGACGATATGGAAACTATTGTTCATGCCGAACGAGAATTTATCAGTCAGTTGCAGGCCGAACATCGCGATCGCGCCGCCTTCGATCTTCGACGGCCCGATGCCATTGTCGCGATCGGTCGGCAGAGTGACGAACGGCAGTACCGCGAAAGCGGTATCGCCCGGCTTCTCAAAGCTGTCATTGCCCCACAGATTGAACTTCATCCGCACGTCAACGCCGCCCATGCCGGAGAGGCGCGACCGCGTGCCGCCGCCCGATGACTTCACCTGCTCATACGGATTGACCACGACACTCAGCTCCGACCAGTTGGTCAGGCCAAGCCGGAAATTGGCGGTGGCGATGTGATAGCCGCGCGATGTCACGCCATAGCGGTCACGGCGCGAGAGGCCGTAGCCAAACAGATCGCTTTCGATCTGCAGATGACCGGCATCGATGGTGAACGGTGTCTCGGTGATATCGGGCCGATCGGTCGTCATGTCGCGCATCAGATGCTCAGGCGTCGGATTGAACAGCGTGTAGCTGCTCTTGTCAGGCTCGGCGGCGAGACCGGCGGGCGCGAAAAGCATCAGCGGCGACAGGGTCAATGACGACGTGACAGCCCGGCGCAATTTACGTCGACGCCGCCGCTGCCCTTTGTCCACCAGGGTTTCCGGCTGCACCACCCTCTCGCCAGCCTGCGCTTCTGAACGCTCCTGAACCCTCTTCCCCCACGCCACACGTCCCACCAAAACCCCCACCCCGTTCTCTCCTCACTGCAACTGCAACTCATTCGCAACAAGATTGACCAACCTGTTCCATCCTGTCAATCTTTTTGCGAATAATTTGCAATTGCAGTTTTGACGCCCTAAATCTGGCGTCGCATGGAGAAGGCAGAATGGATCGGGGATACCAAGGTTTTGGGAGGCACAAGAATGGGTATTGGAGCCGCAGAAAGCTGGTGAGCGTTGTGGCGCGGGGGGCGCTCATGGCCGCCCTAATCGCCGCTCTGCCCGCGAGCGCGGTCGCCCAGACCGCTTCTCAACCCAAAGCCGACAAGCCGTTCCGGGTGCTGACCACCTTCACCGTCATCCAGGACATCGCCAAGAATGTCGCGGGCGATGCCGCCGTGGTCGAATCGATCACCAAGCCAGGCGCCGAGATTCACGACTATCAGCCGACGCCGGGCGACATCGTGCGCGCACAATCCGCCGATCTCGTGCTGTGGAACGGCTTCAATCTCGAACGCTGGTTCGAGCGCTTCTTCGATAACGTCAAGGACGTGCCGAGCGTGGTCGTCACCGACGGCATTGAGCCGATCGGCATCACCGAAGGCCCCTATTCCGGCAAGCCCAATCCGCATGCCTGGATGTCGCCCAGCAATGCGTTGATCTATGTCGAGAATATCCGTAAGGCGCTCGTCAAGTACGATCCCAAGAACGCCGACACCTACAACAGGAACGCCGCAGCTTATGCGCAAAAGATCAAGGCGCTCGACGAACCGTTGCGCAAGCGCCTCGCGGCAATCCCGGAAAACCAGCGATGGCTCGTCACCAGCGAAGGCGCGTTCAGTTATCTGACCCGCGACTACAACATGCGCGAAGCCTTTCTCTGGCCGATCAATGCCGATGAGCAAGGCACGCCGAAACAGGTGCGCCGGGTGATCGACCTTGTGCGCAAGAACAAAATCCCGGTGGTGTTCAGCGAGAGCACGATTTCCGACCGTGCCGCCAAGCAGGTGGCGCGCGAGACCGGCGCCCGTTACGGCGGCGTGCTTTATGTCGATTCACTCAGCGCCGAGGGCGGACCGGTGCCGACCTTCCTCGATCTGCTCAACGTCACGGTGAATACCATCGCCAAAGGCTTTGGCACGTGACGGCATTCGGAGCATGATCAGGCTATGCTCATGACGGAGACGGCAGCATGAATGCGCCGATACAGGATGTGCGCCCGGCCGCCGGAGACGGCGGTACAGGCGCGCCGGGCATCCTGGTGCGTCATGTCAGCGTCACCTACCCGAACGGCTTCACCGCCATCCGCGACGCCAATTTCGAGTTGAAGACCGGCAGCATCTGCGCGCTGGTCGGCGTCAATGGTAGCGGCAAGTCGACGATCTTCAAGGCCATTATGGGCTTCGTGCGTCCCTCCGCCGGCGAGGTCCGCCTGTGCGGCATGCCGGTCCGGCAGGCGCTGAAGAAAAACATCGTCGCCTATGTGCCGCAGAGCGAGGATGTCGACTGGAATTTCCCGGTGCTGGTCGAGACCGTGGTGATGATGGGCCGCTACGGCCACATGAATTTCCTGCGCATCCCGTCGAAAGAGGATCACCGCAAGGTGGATGAGGCGCTGGAGCGCGTCGGCATGAGCGCCTATCGCCATCGCCAGATCGGCGAATTGAGTGGCGGCCAGAAGAAGCGCGTGTTTCTGGCCCGGGCGCTGGCGCAGGAGGGCAGGATCATCCTGCTCGACGAGCCGTTCACCGGCGTCGATGTGAAGACCGAGACGGCGATCATCCAGCTGCTGCAGGAGTTGCGGGCGTCCGGCCATCTGATGCTGGTGTCGACGCATAACCTCGGCAGCGTGCCGGATTTCTGCGATCAGGTGGTGCTGATCAATCGCACCGTGCTGGCCGCCGGCCCGACGGAAGCGGTGTTCACGCAGGCCAATCTCGAACGCGCCTTTGGCGGCGTGCTGCGCAATTTCCATCTCGGCGGCCGTGATCTGCATGACGACGACGATGGCCGCAGCGTCACCGTGCTGACCGATGACGAACGCCCGCTGGTTTTCTATGGCGCGCGCAAGGAGCCGGATTCGCAATGATGAGCGAAGCGATTCAGATGAAGCGCACTTTCACCGCCGGCACGTTTCACCTCTCCCATAGGGAGAGGTCGACGGCCGAAGCGAAGCTGAGGCAGGCGGGTGAGGGGTTGGGGCCCATCGATCGACCGATCCCCCTCACCCCACCCCTCTCCCCGCAGGGGAGAGGGAGCGCACCGACCGTGGTGCTCACACAGCAATCTCTATCAGGCTCATCCACATGAGTGAGTGGCTCTCCGAATTGCTGGTGCCGTTCAGCTATCACTACATGCTGAAAGCGATGTGGGTGAGCGCGCTGGTCGGCGGCGTTTGTGCTTTCCTCTCCGCCTATCTGATGCTGAAGGGCTGGTCGCTGATGGGCGATGCGCTCGCGCATTCGATCGTGCCGGGCGTCGCCGGCGCCTATATCATTGGCGCACCCTTTGCCGTGGGAGCATTCTTTGCCGGCATCATTGCCTCATTGGCGATGCAATTCATCAAGCAAAAGTCGCGGCTGCGCGAGGACGCGATCATCGGCCTCGTCTTTACCGCGCTGTTCGCGCTCGGGCTATTGATGGCGTCGATCTGGCCAACCTCCGTCAGCATCCAGACCATCGTGCTCGGCAATATCCTCGCCATTTCCGATGAGGATGTCGTGCAGGTCGCCGCCATCGCCGCGGTGTCGCTCGCCATTCTGCTGCTGGTCTGGAAGGACCTGATGGTGACGTTCTTCGACGAGAGCCATGCGCGCTCGATCGGCATCCGCACCGGCTTTCTGAAAGTGCTGTTTTTCACGCTGCTGTCTGCCTGCACGGTCGCGGCCTT
>Ga0164243_10005521_pt1 | contig 19298 bp, 18 predicted proteins | sample OricompcompostOP_FD_108781 | JGI IMG/M metagenome (GOLD analysis project Ga0164243, IMG submission 108781) | Organic Plus compost microbial communities from Emeryville, California, USA - Original compost - Organic plus compost (OP) | ecosystem: Engineered > Solid waste > Mixed feedstock >... | reverse complement strand
GTCCAGGGCGCCGACCGGCCCCTGGGCCCCGGTCAGGCGCGTCAGCTGGTCGTCGTGAAAGACCAGCGCCGTGCCGTCCGCGGCGCGCTGGATGTCGCATTCGATGCCATAGCCGGCCGCGATGGCGGCGCGGAATGCCGCCATGCTGTTTTCCGGCACGCCCGGTCCATGCAGCCCGCGATGGGCGATGGGCAGGCGCAGAAAATCGGGATGCAGGCCCATCAGGCGAACTCGAAGATCGCCTCGATCTCGACCGCGACGCCGCGCGGCAAGGCCGGGGCCGAGACGGCGGCGCGGGCATGGCGGCCCTTGTCGGCAAAGACCTCGACCATCAGGTTCGAGCAGCCGTTGATCACCTCGGGCTGGTCGGTGAATTCCGCCGTCGAATTGACAAAGCCGGTCAGCTTGACCACCCGCACCACCCGGTCCAGAGACCCCAGCGCCGCCCGCGCCTGCGCCAAAAGCGCAAGCCCGCAACCGCGCGCCGCCTCGGCGCCTTCCTCGACCGCCAGATCGGCGCCCAGCCGGCCCTTGGCACCGCTGATCTGGCCGGAAACGAACAGCAGGTTGCCCGTGATCACATAGGGCACATAATTCGCCGCGGGCGCAGGCGCATCGGGCAGCGTGATCCCCAGTTCTGCCAATTTCGTCTCGATGGACATGTCTTTCTCCTACCAGTCGATGAAGTCGCGGAAATCGCTCAGCACGATGCGCCAGATCTCCAGCGCGTCGTCGAAATTCTTGCGCCCGATGCCGTCGGCCGCAAGCCCGATATCCATTTCGACAAAGGGATCGCCGGTTTCGTCCAGCCAGACCTTGCCGAAACGCTTCTCGCGGTTCCAGCGATTGGCCATGGGCTGGGGCATCGGGTCGTCCAGGTCGAAGCCGGCCGAAAGCTGGATCGCGGTGCAGGTCTTTTCGCAGCCGTAGAAATAGACCTGAAAGCTGGTGCCGTCGATGCGACTTTCGATCAATGGATCGCCGGTCCCGTCATCGACCAGCCTGGCCGGCAGGCCGAAATCCATGATCATCAGGCGGATCGCCTCGGGATCGCCGGTGACCTGCGCCTGCGCGGCGGGCGCCTGGACCAGCGCCGCCAGCACAAGGGGAACCAAGGTTCGCATCATTTTCTCCGTTGGGGAATCGGGCGCTGATTAGCGCCTCGCGCGTCAGGCCACCAGAGCTTCCGCGCGCTTCAGGTCCACGCTGACCAATTGGCTGACGCCCTGTTCGACCATGGTCACGCCGAACAGCCGGTCCATGCGTGCCATGGTCACGGCATGGTGCGTGATCACAAGAAAGCGCGTCTCGGTCCGCCGCGTCATCTCGTCCATCAGGTCGCAGAAACGGGTGACATTGGCGTCGTCCAGCGGCGCGTCCACCTCGTCCAGCACGCAGATCGGCGCAGGGTTGGCCAGGAAGACCGCAAAGATCAGCGCCAGCGCCGTCAGGGTCTGCTCGCCCCCCGACAGCAGGCTGAGGGTGCTGAGCTTTTTCCCCGGCGGCTGGCACATGATCTCCAGCCCTGCCTCCAGCGGGTCGTCGGATTCGACCAGCACCAGCCGCGCCTCGCCGCCGCCGAACAGATGCGTGAACAGGGTGGTGAAATTGGCGTTCACCGTGTCAAAGGCGGCCAGCAGCCGCTCGCGCCCCTCGCGGTTCAGGCTGCCGATGCCCTGGCGCAGCTTGCGGATCGCCTCGGTCAGGTCCTCTTTCTCGGCGCCCAGCCGGTCGCGCTCGGCCTCCAGCTCGCGCTTGTCCTCGTCGGCGCGCAGGTTGACGGCGCCAAGCGCGTCGCGGCTCTGGCGCAGCCGGGCAATCTGGTCTTCGAGCAATTCGGCGGCGATTTCCTCGACCTCGCCCAGGGATTCCAGCAGCGCCTCGGGCGTGGCTTCCAGTTCTTCGTGGATGCGCAGCCGGGCGGCGGCCTCGGCCTCGATGGCGGCCTCGGCGCGGGCCTGGCGGGCGGCGCGGGTCTCGCGCGCGTCGGATGCGGCGCGCTCGGCCTCGCGTTCGGCCTCGGCGGCCAGGCGCAGCGCCTGGTCGGCGGCAGACAAGGCATCGCGGGCGCGCGACTGGCGGGCGAGGGCCTGCGCCTCGGCCTCGGTCAGCAGGTCGCGGCGCTCGGCCAGGATCTCGGGCTGAGCCTCGGCTTCCTCCAGATCCGCCGCCGCCTGCTCGCGGCGGGCGGCCAGTTCGGCGGCGCGGGTGCCGGCCTGGTCCAGCCGCAGCCGCCAGCCCGATTCCTCCTTGGCGATCTCTTGCAGGCGCCGGGTTCGCGCGTTGGCTTCGCGCCGCAACTCTTCCAGCCCGCTGCGCCGGGTCATGGTGGCGATGCGCGCCGCCTCGGCCCCCATGCGGGCATGGTCCAGCGCCGCCGCCGCGGCCGCGCGGTCGGGCAATTCGGCCAGCGCCCGCTCGGCCGCGGCCAGCCGGGCACGGGCGTCCAGCGCATCCTCGCGATGCCGGGCCAGTTCGGCGCGGGCCGATTCGGCGCGGCTTTGCGCCATGGACAGTTCCGATTCGGCGCGGGTCACGGCGCGCACGGCATCCGACAGCCCGCGCTCGGCCTCGCGCCTTGCGTCGCGGGCGCGTTTCTCGGCCTCGGTCGCGGCCAGGTGGCGGTCGCGCAGCGCCTGATGCGCGGCCTGCGCATCCTCGGCACGGGCCTGCGCCGCCCCAGCCTGTTCGGTCAGCTCGGCCAGTTGGTTGACCTTTTGCAGATGCAGCGCGGCCGAGGACGCGGCCTCGCCCGCCATCGCCCGCATCCCGTCCCAGCGAAACAGGTCGCCCGCCCGCGTGACCAGCCGCTGGCCAGGGGCAAGCGCGGGCTGCATCGCCGCGCCCATGGCCGCATCCGCAACCAGCCCGACCTGCGACAGCCGCCGCGCCAGCGCCGCGGGGCCGTCCACATGCGGCGCCAAGGGCTCGGCGCCCTCGGGCAGCGGCTGTGGCGCGTCATAGCCCGGCAGCAGGTGCCAGCCCGAGCCGTCCTCGGCCAGCCCGACGCCCAGGTCGTCGCCCAGCGCGGCGCCGAAGGCCATTTCATAGCCACGCGCCACGCGCACCAGATCCAGGATCGAGCCGCCGACCTGGCCGCGTTCCACCAGCCGCTTCAGCGCCGCCATCTCGGCATTCAGCGCCGAAACCTCGCCCTCGGCCTCGGCCCGTGCCGCGCGGGCGGCGGATTCCGCGGCCTCCAGCACGGCGCGGGTTTGCTCGGCCTCGGCCAGCGATTCTTCGGCGGTTTCCACGCGCTCGCGGGCCTCGTCCTGCGATTCCTCGGCGGCTTCGCGGGCGGCCTCGGCCTCGGCACCGGCCTCGGTGGCGCGGGCGGCGGCGGCCTCGGCCTCGGCGGCGGCGCGGGTGGCGCGCTCCTGCATCTGCCGCAGGTCCTGGACCAGCCGCTCGGCGGATTGGTGGCGGGCGGCAAGCCGGGCCGATTCGTCGGTCAGTTCGGCCAGCTTGGCCTCGACCTCGCGCAGGGCCTCGGCGGCTTCCTCGGCGGCATTGCCGGCGGCGTCCAGCCGTTCGTCATGGCCCTGCCCGGCCTTTTCCAATTCGCGCCTTTCCCATTCCAGCCGTGCGATCACCTCGCCCGCATCGCGCTTCAGCGCCGATTCGCGCTCGATATCGCGGTCGAGCTGGGCGATGCGCGCCAGCAGGGTCTGGATCGTCTGGGCGGCGCGGGCCTCGGCCTCGGCCAGCGCCTCGCGCTCGACGGTGGCGCGGGACAGGACGGCGCTTGCGACCTGCTCTTCCTCGCGCAGCGGGGGCAGCTTCGCTTCGGCCTCCTCGCGGGCGGCAATGGCGCGGCGGGCCTGGGCCTCGGCTTCGGCGGCGGCGCGGATCGCGGCCCGCAGCGCCTCGGCCGCCCCGGCCTTGGCCTGGTCGGCCTCGGCCCAGCGGCGATAGAGCAGCACCCCTTCGGCCCGGCGCAACGCGGCGCCGATCTCGCGATAGCGGGCGGCGGCGCGGGCCTGCCGGGCCAGGCTGGCCGCCTGGCTGGAAAGCTGGTCCAGCGTGTCGTCCACCCGCGTCAGGTTCGCCTCGGCCGCGTTCAGCCGCAACTCGGCCTCGTGCCGGCGCTGGTAAAGGCCGGAGATTCCCGCCGCCTCCTCCAGCACCCGCCGCCTTGCCTTGGGCTTGGCGTTGATCAGTTCGGAAATCTGCCCCTGCCGCACCAGCGCCGGCGAATGCGCCCCGGTCGAGGCATCCGCGAACAGCATCTGCACGTCGCGCGCCCGCACCTCCTTGCCGTTGATGCGATAGGCGCTGCCGGCGTCGCGGGTGATGCGGCGGGTGATGTCCAGCGAATCGGCATCGTTCAGCCCGGCGGGGGCAAGGCGGTCCTTGTTGTCGATGGTCAACGTGACCTCGGCATGGGCGCGGGCGGAACGCCGGGCTGTGCCGGCAAAGATCACGTCCTCCATCCCCTCGCCGCGCATGGCGGTGGGGCGGTTTTCGCCCATGACCCAGCGCAACGCCTCCAGCAGGTTCGACTTGCCGCAGCCATTGGGTCCGACCACGCCGGTCAGCCCCTCGCGGATGACCAGGTCGGTCGGGTCCACGAAGCTTTTGAAGCCGTTGAGGCGCAGGCGGTCAAAGCGCAAGGCGGGGATCCACGGGGTCGTTGCAATGCCCGGATTCTTTGCCATCCGGCATCGCAAGTCAACAAAAACCCCCAGATATGGCAGGCGGTCATATCTTGCCCACAAGATTTAAGGGTTCACCACAAGCAGCACCCTGCTAATGTGGCGCCATGATTCCCGCGATTGCCATCATCCTGGTCTTTCAACTGACGGGCGAGGTCGCCGCCCGCGGCCTTGGCCTGGTGCTGCCCGGCCCGGTGCTGGGGCTGCTGCTGCTGGTGCTGGCCTGTGCATTGCGGCCGCGGCTGGCCGAGATGCTGCGCCCGGTCGTCACCGCCATCCTGGGCCATCTGTCGCTGTTCTTCGTCCCGGCCGGGGTGGGCGTCGTCGCGCATCTGGGCCAGTTCCGCAGCGACGGGCTGGCGGTGGTGCTGGCGCTGACCGTCTCGACCGCGCTGGCCATCGCGGCAGGGGCGCTGGCCTTTCGCGCCGTGGCGCGCTGGACCGGCGGGGCCGAGGAATGACCGATGCGGCGCTGATCTGGAGCTATCTGACCCAAGGGCCGCTGCTGTGGCTGACGGCGACGCTGATCGCCTATTGGCTGGGCGACAGCTTCTTTCGCGCCATGGGTCGGCAAAGCTGGGCCAATCCGGTGCTATGCGCGGTGATCCTGCTGGCTTGCGTCCTGGGGCTGACCGGCACCAGCTACCAGACCTATTTCGAAGGCGCGCAATTCGTGCATTTCATGCTGGGTCCGGCCACGGTGGCACTGGGAATGCCACTTTACGACAACCTGCGCCGCGTCCGGCGGGCGGCGTTGCCGCTGGTCGCGGCGCTGGTCGCGGGTTCGGTGACGGCGGTGGTCTCGGCGCTGGCCATCGGCAAGGCGTTCGGGCTTGGCGTAGTGATGCTGGCCAGCCTGGCGCCGAAATCGACCACCGCCCCCGTCGCCATCGGCATCGCCGAGGGGCTGGGCGGCGAGCCCACGATCACCGCCGTCCTGGTGCTGGTCACGGGAATCATCGGCGCGATCATCGCCACGCCGCTGCTGAACGCGCTGGGGATCCGCGACTGGCGGGCGCGCGGCTTTTCGCTGGGCGTGGCGGCGCATGGCATCGGCACGGCGCGGGCGTTTCAGGTGAACGAGACCGCCGGCGCCTTCGCCGGCATCGGCATGGGGCTGAACGCGGTGCTGACCTCGGTGATCGCGCCGCTGGCGCTGTATTGGTTCGGGTGAGGGGGAGAGCGGGTCGCCCACGCATGGGAAATGAACGCCCGGATGCTGGATGCCGCACAGGAAATTTATCTCTCGATGAGAACCGACAAGCAGTTGCACCAGAGCGTCAATGCCGCGCTGTGGGAAGCCGCTACTGGGAGAAAAGTATAGCTTACCGTCTGCTCCGCCCCGCGAACCGCCTTCTCCCACCGCCCAACGAAAAAGGCCGCCCCGCGGGACGGCCCATCAGCGCGCGACGGGGCGCTTACGCCGCGTCGGCCTCTTCGGCGGCGTGGCGGCGCTCGCTTTCCTCGCGCGACAGCGCGACCGAGGTGCGCACGCCCTTGGCCACGAATTCCATCAGCCCCTTCACCACGCGCTCGTTCGGGTCGATGCCGGCACAGGACAACACCTCGCGCCCATCGCGCGAGCGTGCCCAACGTGCAATCTGATCGGGCCCGTTGCCGTATTTCTTGTCATCGGCGATCGCATCGTCCAGCGCAGCCAGCACGACAGCAGCAAAAAGCTTGCGGGCACGTTGCCCTTGTTCAAAATTGAAAGCCGAACCATCCACGAAATCGCGCATCATTATTATCCTGTTTTTCTTGCGGTGCCCCCGCTCCTTGACCAAGTGCCAAGGTTGCTGCATCTTCTTGCCTCCAGGCGGCATTGGCCGGCTTAGCCGATCCATGCCGTGATTCGGTATGCCCTCTGCCGCATGACCGCCATGCGCCGCACGCAAGCCCCGGCAGATACGCGCAATAGCCGCCAAAAGCAACGATCTTGCGACATGCGGAAATTCGCAGGCACCCTTGACAACCCGCAAAACGTCATCAGCTGCCCTGAGGCACGGCTATGGATATAGGTGCGCGCGATCCCGGTTCAACCCTTGGCCCGGCAGAAATCATCCAGTATTTTCAATGTGATCTCGCCAGGCGGCAAAACCGGCCCCGGCATGCGGGGCGAAACCTGCCCGCGGGCGGCGGGCGATGGCCCGCCCGGCGGTGCCCCTGCCGGGCGGGCATACCGGGCGGCGGCTCGCCCACGGCACCGGGCTTTTCCGAACCCCTCCGCCGGCGCCGGGCGCGCCTTTCCGCCTGTCCCCTCGGCGGCATATGGCCAAGACTCGTCCGCAGACTTAGGATCGGTGCCAACGCGGTGTCGAAAGCGATAGGGCGGGATGGCACGAACGGCTGGCAGGACGACGGGCACGGACAGTTCCGGCAGGAATGTGGTGACCCGGTTTCGCCGGATTCGCGGCGACAGGGACGGCCTGGACGAGGTGCGCGCCGCCATGGCCGACGCCATCGCCAGGCTGGACCGGCTGAAGGACATCATGCAAGAGATGATCGGCGGGCTGGAGCCGGAGGATAAGCCCGCGCCCCGGCCCGATGCCGACCGGACCCGAATCACCATGCCCCGGCCCCCGCTTCGCGGCCATATCCCGCGCCCCAAGCTTGACGAGCTGGCGCTCTGCCTGGGCGAGACGCCGCTGCACGCGCGGGCGAATCGCGGGCTGCGCCTGGCCGGCGCATCGCGCCAGGAAACGGCCGGGCTTTTCCTGCGCCTGGACCGGCATCTGCGCCTGCCCCTGGACAGCGGCTCGAACTCGCTGGAAATCGAGCAACGGCTGGACGGGCGCTGGCACCGCACCGGATTGCGCGCCGTCAAGGACGGCTGGGGCGGGCTGGAGGTGGATATCGCCCGGCTTGAACGCCTGGCCGGCCCGCTCTCGGCCGAATTGCGACAGGCCCTGCAACCGCATCCGTCCCGCAACGACAGAGGAAACCATGGTGCAACCGACCATCCAGGTCACGCATGAGGACCACGGCAACAGGGGCCGCTATGTCGCGACCCTGCCCGGGATCGAGGGCGAGGCCGAACTGACCTGGCGTGCCGGCGGTCCCGGCATCATCATCGCCGATCATACCCATGCCCCCCACAGCATGCGCGGCACCGGCGTCGCCGCCGCCATGGTGCAACAGCTGATCGCGGATGCGCGCCGGCGCGGGCTGCGGATCGTGCCGGCCTGTTCCTATATCCGGGTCCAGTTCCAGCGACACCCGGAATGGGCCGATCTGCGCGCCGATGGCTGACCGGGCTTGCCACCTGCCCGGACCGGATCGGCATGGCGGACCGCAGCCGCATATCCATTCCGATATGCAAACTCGTTTTCTGAATAATTGACGGACATATCGCCCCGGACTAGCCTCGCGATCGGGCTGGCGGTCCGGGACCGCCGCCGCAGCGCGCAATCGGCGGGAAAAGCCCGGCCTTTTTCGCGCCGAAAAGGGGGAAGCACCGGCTGGACCCTGGCTGTGGAGGCAGCCACCACCGGGCGATATCGACAGGGAGGAAACATGCTGAACCTCAGGAAATACGCCCTGGCGCTGGCCTCGGCGGCGGCGCTTTCGCTGCCCGGCATCGCCGCGGCCCAGGGCATGGTCGGGATCTCGATGCCGACCAAGACCTCTGCGCGCTGGATCGACGACGGCAACAACATGGTCAAGCAGTTCCAGGAAGCGGGCTACCAGACCGACCTGCAATATGCCGACGACGACATCCCCAACCAGCTGGCGCAGATCGAGAACATGATCACCAAGGGCGTGAACGTGCTGGTGATCGCCGCCATCGACGGCACCACGCTGTCGAACGCGCTGGCCAATGCCAAGGCCGCCGATATCAAGGTGATCGCCTATGACCGGCTGATCCGCGACACGCCCGACATCGACTATTACGCCACGTTCGACAATTTCAAGGTCGGGGTGGAACAGGCCACCACGCTGGTCGACGGGCTCAAGGAACGCTTCCCGGACGTGAAGCCCTGGAATGTCGAGTTGTTCGGCGGCAGCCCGGACGACAACAATGCCTATTTCTTCTATGACGGGGCGATGTCGGTCATCCAGCCGCTGATCGACGACGGCTCGGTGGTGATCCCTTCGGGACAGATGGGCATGGACAAGGTTGGCACGCTGCGCTGGGACCCGGCCACCGCCCAGGCGCGCATGGACAACATCCTGTCGGCCAATTACACCGACCAGCAGGTGCATGGCGTGCTGTCGCCCTATGACGGGCTGTCCATCGGCATTCTTTCGTCGCTCAAGGGCGTGGGCTACGGTTCGGGCGACCTGGCCATGCCCATCGTCACCGGCCAGGATGCCGAAATCCAGTCGGTCAAGTCGATCCGCGCCGGCGAGCAATATTCCACCATCTTCAAGGACACCCGCGAACTGGCCAAGGTCACCGTCGGCATGGTCAATGCCATGATAAAGGGCGAAGAGCCCGAGGTGAACGACACCGAAAGCTATGACAACGGCGTCAAGACCGTGCCCTCCTATCTGCTGGAGCCGGTGGCCGTGACCGAAAAGAACCTTACCGAGGTCCTGATCGGCTCGGGCTATTATACCGAAGACCAGCTGAAATGACGGCATGCCGCCGCGGGTCCCCCTGCGGCGGCACCATCCGCGTGACCGCAAGGGGTGGCCATGGACGCGATTCTGGAGATGCGGGGGATCACCAAGGAATTCCCCGGCGTGAAGGCCCTGGACGATGTCAACATGACCGTGCGGCGCGGCGAGATCCGCGCGCTGGTGGGCGAAAACGGCGCCGGGAAATCCACCCTGATGAAGGTGCTGTCGGGCGTCTATCCGCATGGCAGCTATCAGGGCGAAATCCTGTATGACGGCCGGCCGATGGCGTTTCGCGACATCAAGGACAGCGAGGCGCAGGGCATCGTCATCATCCACCAGGAACTGGCACTGGTGCCGCAGATGTCGATTGCCGAGAACATCTTCCTGGGCAACGAGATCGCGCAGCGCGGCATCATCGACCGGCGCGAGACCAACCGCCGCACCGCCGAGCTGCTGGCCCAGGTCGGCCTGCGCGAAAGCCCGGAAACCAAGGTCGGCAGCCTGGGCATGGGCAAGCAGCAGCTGATCGAGATTGCCAAGGCGCTGTCGAAAAAGGTCGATCTGCTGATCCTGGACGAACCGACCTCGTCCTTGAACGAACATGATTCCGACGCGCTTTTGCGCCTGCTTGCCGGCTTTCGCGACCGGGGCATGACGGCAATCCTGATCTCGCACAAGCTCAACGAAATCAGCCAGGTCTGCGACAGCATCACCGTGCTGCGCGACGGCGCGACCGTGGCCCATCACGACGGCATGGTCGAGGAATCGCGCATCATCCGCGACATGGTCGGCCGCTCGATGAACGACCGCTATCCGCCGCGCCAGCCCAAAATCGGCGAAGTGGTGATGCAGGTGCGCGACTGGACCGTTGCCGATCCGGCGCGCGACGGCCGGCTGCTGGTCAAGGGCGCCGGCTTCGAGCTGCGGCGCGGCGAGGTCCTGGGCATCGCCGGGCTGATGGGCGCGGGCCGCACCGAATTGGCGATGAGCCTGTTCGGTCGCTCGATGGGCGAATGGAAATCGGGCTCGGTCATGCTGCACGGCAAGCCGGCCGACCTGTCCACGGTGCCCCGCGCAATCAAGGCCGGGCTGGCCTATGTGACCGAGGACCGCAAGTCGCTGGGCCTGGTGCTGGACGACACGATCCGCCGCAACATCCCGCTGGCGAACCTGCCCGGCATCTCGACGCGCGGGATCGTGGACCGCCAGCGCGAGGGAGAGGTGGCGCGCGACTATCGAAGCCGCATCAACATCCGCTCGCCCTCGGTCGAGCAGCGGGCGGTCAACCTGTCGGGCGGCAACCAGCAAAAGGTGGTGCTGGCGAAATGGCTGTTCGCCGAACCCGACATCCTGATCCTGGACGAGCCGACGCGCGGCATCGACGTGGGCGCGAAATACGAAATCTATACCATCATCCGCGACCTGGCCGCCGCCGGCAAGTCGATCATCGTCATCTCGTCGGAAATGCCCGAATTGCTGGGCATCACCGACCGCATCCTGGTCATGAACGAAGGCCGGCTGGTCGGCGAAATGCCGACGGCCGAGGCCACGCAGGAACGCATCATGCAGGTCATCATCCGGTCGGGCCACGACCTGACCGACGACACGCTCACCCCCGAGGAAATCGAGGCAGAGGCCGTCCATGTCTGACACGACCACCGAGCGCCGCGGCGACAGCTTCGGCTTCATCCGCCGCAATATCCGCGAATACGGCATTCTTTTTGCCCTTATCGTCATCATGGCCTTTTTCCAGGTGGTGACGGGCGGCATCCTGTTCCGGCCGGTAAACCTGACCAACCTGTTCCTGCAAAACAGCCATATCGTCATCATGGCGGTCGGCATGCTGCTGGTCATCGTCGCCGGCCATATCGACCTGTCGGTCGGCTCGGTCGCGGCCTTCGTCGGCGCGCTTTCGGCGCTGATGATCGTCCGGCTGGACCTGCCGATTCCGGTCGTCGTGGTGCTGAGCCTGGCCGCCGGCGCGGTGATCGGCGGCATCCAGGGCTATTGGATCGCCTATTGGAAGATTCCCAGCTTCATCGTCACCCTGGCGGGGATGCTGGTATTCCGCGGCCTGACCATGTGGATCCTGCAAGGCCAGTCGATCGGCCCCTTCCCGCGCGAATTCCAGATGATCGCCTCGGGCTTCATTCCCGATCTCTTCGGCCCCGACAAGCCCAACACCCTGTCGCTGGTCCTGGGCTGGGGCGCGGCCGTGGCGATCCTGTGGCTGCAGATGCGCGGCCGCCGGCGCGAAGAGGCGGTGGGCATCGTGGACGAGCCTTTCGCCTTTTTCGCCGCCAAGAACGCGCTGATCTTTCTGGCCTTGGTCTGGATGACCTGGGTGCTGGCGAATTTCCGCGGCCTGCCCAATGTCTTCATGGTCATGGCGATACTGGTGGCGCTTTACGCCTTTGTCTCGGAACGCACCACCATCGGGCGGCGCATCTATGCCATCGGCGGCAATGCCAAGGCCGCCAAGCTCTCGGGCATCAATTCCGAGCGGGTGGTGTTCCTGACCTTCATGAACATGGGGATGCTGGCGGCACTGGCCGGGATCGTGGTTTCGGCCCGGCTGAACTCGGCCACGCCCAAGGCCGGGGTCGGGTTCGAGCTGGACGTCATCGCGGCGGTGTTCATCGGCGGCGCCTCGATGGCGGGCGGCGTCGGCACGGTGATCGGCGCGGTGGTCGGGGCCTTCATCATGGGGGTGATGAACAACGGCATGTCGATCCTGGGCATCGGCATCGACTATCAGCAGGTCATCAAGGGACTGGTGCTGATGGCCGCGGTGATCTTCGACGTCTCGAACAAGAGCAAGACGTGACGCCCGACCGGATCGCGCCGGACTGGATCGCCGTCGATTGGGGCACCACGAGGCTGCGGGCCTGGGCGATGCGGGATGCAGTGCCGCTGGCCGCCCGCGCCTCGGATCGCGGCATGGGCGGGCTGGCCCCGGCGGAATTCGAGCCGGCGCTGCTCGACCTGATCGGCGGCTGGCTGCCCGCGGCCGGCCGGATGCGCGTCATCGCCTGCGGCATGGTCGGCGCCCGCGGCGGCTGGGCCGAGGCCGAATACCGCCCCGTGCCCTGCCCGCCCATCGACCCGCGCCGCGCCATCCGCGCGCCCGGCCGCGACCCGCGGCTGGATGTCCGCATCCTGCCCGGCCTGTCCCAGGCCGAGCCGCCCGACGTCATGCGCGGCGAGGAAACCCAGATCGCCGGTTTCCTGGCCGAAAATCCCGGTTTCCGGGGCACGCTCTGCCTGCCGGGCACCCATAGCAAATGGGTGCGCCTGTCGCGGGGCCGGGTCGAGGCTTTCCGCAGCTTCATGACCGGCGAGGTCTTTTCGCTGCTTGCCGGCCAGTCGGTGCTGCGCCTGACCATCGGCGCGGCCCAGCCCGATCCGGCGACCCTGGCCGAGGCGGGGGCCGAGGCCCTGGCCGATCCCCATGCCGCGCAAACGGGACTGTTTGCCCTGCGCGCCGCCGCTTTGCTGCGGGACCTGGCGCCGGAACGGGCGGCCGGGCGGCTTTCCGGCCTGCTGATCGGCGCCGAACTGGCCGCCGCGCGCCCGTTCTGGCAGGATTCCGCCGTCGCGATCGTCGGCGCGCCGGACCTGGCGCGGCTTTACGAAACCCTGCTGCTGGCGGCCGGCGCCGATGCCCGCCATAAGGACGGCACGGCATTGGTCCTGGCCGGCCTTGCCGCCGCAAGCCTCGATTTGCCGGAGAACACATGACCTTGCCCATCATCGCCATCCTGCGCGGCCTGAGCCCGGCCGAGGCCCTGCCCGTCGCCCAGGCCCTGGTCGAGGCCGGTATCGACCGGATCGAGGTGCCGCTGAACTCGCCCGAGCCGCTGGACAGCATCCGGCTGATGGCAAGGGCGCTGGCCGGGCGGGCCATCATCGGCGCCGGGACGGTGCTGACGGCGGATCAGGTCGCGCAGGTCGCCGACGCAGGCGGGCGGATGATCGTTTCGCCCAATGCCGATCCCGTGGTGATCCGCGCGACGCGGGCGCGCGGCCTGCAATCATGGCCCGGCGTCTTCACCGCCACCGAATGCTTTGCCGCCATCGGCGCCGGCGCGACCGGGCTGAAGCTGTTTCCCGCCGACCAAGCCGGCACCGGCACGCTCAGGGCGCTGCGCGCCGTGCTGCCGCCCGGCCTGCCGGTCTATGCGGTGGGCGGCGTCGGCCCGGCGAATTTCGCCCCCTGGCTGGAAGCCGGCGCACAGGGCTTCGGCATCGGCAGCGCGCTCTATCGCCCCGGCGACGATGCCGCGACCGTCGCCGCCCGCGCCCGCGACATCGTGACGGCGCTGCGGGCCTGCGCATGAACGCGCAGCTCTTCGACCCCCGCATCTGCGAGCTGGGCGAAGGCGCCTTCTGGCATCCAGAACGCGCCCAGCTCTTCTGGTTCGACATCCCTGGCCGCCGGCTTTTGTCGCGTCTGGACGACGGAACCGAGCTGGAATGGCGCTTCGACGAGATGGTTTCGGCCGCGGGCTGGATCGACCGCGACCGCCTGCTGGTCGCCAGCGAAACCGCATTGATCCGCTTCGACCTGCGCGACGGCCGGCAGGAACGGCTGGTCGCGCTGGAAAGCGACCGGCCGGAGAACCGCTCGAATGACGGGCGAGCCGATCCTTGCGGCGGTTTCTGGATCGGCACCATGTCCCGCCGCGCCCAGGCGGGAAAGGGCGCGATCTATCGGTATTTCAACGGCGAGCTGCGCCTGCTGCGGGAAAACATGTCCATTCCCAACGCGATCTGCTTTGCCCCCGACGGCACCCTGGCCTATTTCGCCGACACCGCCGCCCAGACCGTCTGGTCGCAGGCGCTGGACCGGGACGGCTGGCCCTGCGCCGAGGCCCGCATCTTTCTGGACCTGGCCGGAACCGACCAGTTCCCCGACGGCGCCGTGACCGACGCGCAAGGCCGGTTCTGGAATGCGCGCTGGGGCAGCGGCTCGGTCGCCTGCCATGCGCCGGGCGGCCGCCTGCTGCATCGCCTGACCCTGCCCGCCAGCCAGCCCAGCTGCCCCGCCTTTGGCGGCGCCGGGCTGTCGCGGCTGTTCGTGACCAGCGCCGCCGAGGGCCGGCACCAGCCCGGCGACGGTCAGACCTGGCGTCTGGACCCCGATGCCCGCGGCCGCCCCGAACCGCGGATCGGCGGATGACGCCGCACCGCTTCGGCACGCTGCCAGACGGCCGGCAGGTGCTGCGGGCCACGATCTCGGGCCATGGGCTGACCGCCTCGGTGATGACGCTGGGCGCGTCGCTCCAGGACCTGCGGCTGGCCGGCCGGGACCATGCACTGGTGCTGGGCTTTCCGCGGCTCGGCCCCTATCTGGACGAGGGCCGTTATTTCGGCGCTGTGATCGGCCGCTATGCCAACCGCATCGCCCATGGGCAGGCCGAGATCGCCGGCCACCGGCTGCGGCTGGACCGCAACCAGGACGGCCGCCACCTGCTGCATGGCGGCCATGACGGCTGCGGCACCCGCAACTGGACCCTGGCGGGATGGAGCGAGGACTGGGTGGCGCTGGTCGATTACCTGCCCTCGGGCCATATGGGCTTTCCCGGCGCCATGCTGGTGCGGGCGACCTGGTCCATCCGGCCGGGCCCGGCGCTCGTGCTGGCCATCCTGGCCGTCTCGGACCAGGCGACCTTTTGCAATTTCGCCCAGCACAGCTATTTCAACCTGGACGGCGCCGATACCGTGGCGGACCACTGGCTGACCGTTCCGGCCCGGACCTACCTGCCGGTGGACCGGGACATGATCCCGCTTGGCGCCCCCGCCCCGGTCCAGGGCACCCATCTGGATTTCCGCACCCCCGCCGCCCTGGGCCCGCGCCTGGGCAGGGCACGCATCGACCACAACCTCTGCCTTGCCGGCCGACGCCGGACCGAGGCGCGCAGGGTGGCGACCTTGCAGGCGGGCGGGCTGGCCATGGTCCTGCATTCGACCGAACCGGGGCTGCAAGTCTATGCCGGCGAACATCTCGGGCCCGGCGCGGCGGGGCTCGACGGCCGGCCCTATCGCCGCCATGCCGGTATCGCGCTGGAACCGCAGCTCTGGCCCGATACGCCCCATCATCCCGACTATCCCCCGGCATTGCTGGAACCGGGCCAGGTCTATCGCCAGCTGACGGCAATGACCTTTCACCGCACCCCAGAAGGTTGACGCAAGGTCAGGTCGCAACCTATTGCGGGTTCAGGGAGGATACATGGACCCAGCATCGACCGAAAACCCCTTTGCCGCCGCGACCTCGCCGCCCTTTGCGGCGCAGCTGCATGCCCGCCTGCGCCAGCGCATCGTCCATGGCGAATTGCCGCCCGGCACGCGCCTTTCGGAACAGGAGATCGCCGACCAATATGCCCTGTCGCGCCAGCCGGTGCGCGAGGCGTTCATCCGCCTTGCCGGCGAAGGCTTGCTGGAGGTCCGGCCGCAGCGCGGCACGTTCGTCACCCGCATCGACATGGAATGGGTGCTCTGCACCCAATTCATCCGCGAATCGGTCGAATCCGACATCGCGCGCCTGGCGGCCGCCCAGGCGCTGCCGCAGGATCACCAGGCGCTTTTCGACCAGATCGACCGCCAGCAGGCCGAGACCCAACCCCCCGCCCTGGTCCGGCTGGACGAGGAATTCCACGCCATGCTGGCCCGGATCGCCGGCAAGGCCCTGGTCTGGCAGCACCTGCAACAGGTCAAGATGCCTCTGGACCGCGCCCGCCACCTGCTCAGCGCCATGACGCCAAGAGAGGTCATGCTGGCCCAGCACCGCCATCTTGCCGAAGCCATCGCCGCCCGCGACCCCGATGCGGCCGAGGCGGCGATGCGCCAGCATCTGCGCCGCGTGCTCGTGGACCTGTCCGGGGTGCTGAAGCTCTCGCCCGATTATTTCATCCGCACCGAATCCGTAGCCGGATCCGCGGCCACGACCCCTGCCGCCCCGGCGTGACCCCGCAGCGAGGGGACGGGGGGAGAACCGGGACCGCGCCTTTCGCGGTTTCCCGATCCCATTGGCTGCGGTCGTGCCGTCAATCGCTGCGCCGCACCCTCTGGCATTGCTCGCCCAGCCCGGCGATGCCCAGCCGCATGACCTCGCCGCCTCGCAGGAATACCGGCGGCCTTGCCCCCATGCCGACGCCGGGCGGCGTGCCGGTGGTGATCACGTCCCCCGGCATCAGCGTCATCAGCCGCGAGCAATAGGCAACGATCTCAGCCACGCCGAAGATCATCGTCGCCGTCGAGCCCTGCTGGCGGCGCATACCGTCCACCTCCAGCCACAGCTCCAGCGCCTGGGGATCGGGCACTTCGTCGCGCGTCACCAGCCAGGGACCGATCGGACCGAAAGTGTCGAAGCCCTTGCCCTTGTCCCAGGTGCCGCCCCGCTCGGCCTGCCATTCGCGCTCGCTCACGTCGTTGACCACGCAATAGCCGGCGACATGGTCCAGCGCCGCCGACTCGGATAGCTGGCCCGCGCGCGAACCGATGACCACACCCAGCTCGACCTCCCAATCGGTCTTTTGGGCGCCGGGCGGGATCACCACGTCGTCGTCCGGGCCGATGATGCAGCTGGTCCATTTGTTGAACACCACCGGCTCCGAGGGCACCGGCAGCCCGGCCTCGGCGGCATGGTCGGCATAGTTCAGCCCGATGGCGACGAATTTCGGCACATGACCCACGCAGGGGCCCAGCCGCGGCTGGCCCGACACGATGGGCAGCGCGTCCAGTCCCAGCCCGGCGATCCGCGCCAGCCCCTCGGGGGCCAGGACCTCGCCGGCGATATCGTCCACATGGGCCGACAGGTCGCGAATGCGGCCCTCGTCGTCCAGCAGCCCCGGCTTTTCCCGGCCCGGCGGGCCATAGCGCAGCAATTTCATCGCTTGTCCTTTCGCTGGTTGTCGGGCACAGTCGGTCCCCCCTGGCCCGCCTCGCCCCGGCCTTGCGCCCGACCGTGATCCGGCGCAAGGGAAAGGTCGCCCCGCAAGGGCGCGCGGCCCCGGATCAGGCCCCTGGATCCCAGCCGCTGATCTGCTTGCTGTCCATGAACTCCTCCAGCCCCCAGACGCCGCCTTCGCGCGCCCGGCCGGACGCCTTGACCCCGCCGAAGGCCGAGCCCCTGCCCCGGCTTTGCCCGTTCATCTCGACCATGCCGGCGCGCAGCTGGCGTGCCAGCCGGTTGCGGCGCGCGCCATCCTGGGTCTGGACGTAATTGGTCAGGCCATAGATCGTGTCATTGGCGATCTGGACCGCCTCTTCTTCGGTATCGAAGGGGATGATCGACAGCACCGGGCCAAAGATTTCCTGCCGGGCGATGGTCATGTCGTTGGTCACGTCGGCAAAGACCGTCGGGCGCACGAAATAGCCGCGATTGACGCCTTCGGGCAGGCCGGGGCCGCCGGCGACCAGGCGCGCGCCCTCGTCGATGCCCTTCTGGATCAGGTCCTGGATCTTGTCCCATTGCTGCTTGCTGACCACCGGGCCGATATGCCGCCCCGGCTGATGGGCCGTCGCCACCGCGGTTTCCTCGGCCATCTTGCGGGCCTGCTCGACCGCGGTTTCGTAAAAGGACCGCTCGACCAGCATCCGCGTCGGCGCATTGCAACTTTGCCCGCTATTGTAGAAGCAATGCCGCGCGCCCCGCGTCACCGCCCTTTCGTCGGCATCGGCAAAGACCAGGTTGGCGCCCTTGCCGCCCAGCTCCAGCGCCACCTTTTTCAGCGTATCGGCCGCCGCCTTGGTGATGGCGATGCCGGCGCGGGTCGAGCCGGTAAAGCTGATCATGTCCACGTCGGGATGCACCGAAAGCTGCGTGCCCACGCCCGCGCCATCGCCGTTCACCATGTTGTAGACGCCCGGCGGCAGGCCGGCCTCGTCCAGGATCTCGGTAAAGACGACCGAGGACAGCGGCGCGATCTCGCTGGGTTTCAGCACCACGGTATCGCCGGCCAGCAGCGCCGGGATCACCTTCAGCGTGACCTGGTTCATCGGCCAGTTCCAGGGGGTGATCAGCCCGACCACGCCCACCGGCTCCCACGCGACCATGCTGGTGGGGGTGTCGGGGCGCAGCGGCCGGATGAACTCGAACCCCCGGAACGCCTCGATGAAAGTTTCGATGTGATAGCTGCCGGCGGCGGTCTGGTCATCCAGCGACATGTCCTGCGGCGCGCCCATTTCGGCGCTGATGGCGGCGGCCATGTCGGGGGCACGGCGCTTGTAGATGTCCAGGATCTTCTCGACATGGGCCAGCCGCTCGGCCGGCGGTGTCGCGGCCCAGGCCGGGAAGGCCGCCTTGGCCGCCGCCACCGCCGCATCCGTATCGGCCTGACCGCCCAGGCTGATCACCGCCACCGGCTCTTCGGTCGAAGGGTCGATGACCTCAAGGTCGCGCGCCTGGCGGGGGGCGACCCATTCACCGTCGATATAGAATTTCCGCTTGTCGGCCAGTCCGCTCATCCGAGCCTCCTTCTGATCTGCGATTGGCCGCAGACTGGCACCCGCGCGACCGGGCTGCAAGCCGCGGCGATTAACACGACTGAACGCATCAGGTTGGACAATCTGTCGCAGAAGCCTATCTTGTCGCCAAAGACCAACCCGAAAGGATCCGACATGTCCCTGCGCATCAACGACACCGCCCCGGATTTCACCGCCAATTCGACCGAAGGCCCGATCCGCTTTCACGACTGGATCGGCGACAGCTATGCGATCCTGTTTTCGCATCCGCGCGATTTCACCCCGGTCTGCACCACGGAATTCGGCGCGGTCGCGCAACTGGTCCCGGAATTCGAGAAGCGGGGCACCAAGGTTCTGGGCGTCTCGGTCGATTCGGTCGAGGATCACGGCAAATGGAAGGCCGATATCGAAAAGGTCGCCGGCACCCCGGCGAATTTCGCCATCATCGACGACAGCGACCTGACCGTCGCCAAGGCCTATGACATGCTGCCGGCCGATTATTACCTGCCGACCGAGGGCCGCACGCCGCAGCATTCCGCCACCGTGCGCACTGTCTTCATCATCGGGCCGGACAAGAAGGTGCGGCTGACCATGACCTATCCGATGTCGGTCGGC
>Ga0164243_10005520_pt1 | contig 19301 bp, 15 predicted proteins | sample OricompcompostOP_FD_108781 | JGI IMG/M metagenome (GOLD analysis project Ga0164243, IMG submission 108781) | Organic Plus compost microbial communities from Emeryville, California, USA - Original compost - Organic plus compost (OP) | ecosystem: Engineered > Solid waste > Mixed feedstock >... | reverse complement strand
TGCCCTGTGCCCCTCGTCAAGGCGTGAGGCATGGGTCATCCATGGATCCATCGTACCACCGGATTTCCGTTCCGCCATGGCGCAATCTGGCCCCTCTGCCCCACCGCCATCACGAGAGGAATGCCCCCCATGACGATCATTCACCTTACCGGCATGTCCGGCACCGGCAAGTCCACGCTCCTGCATGAACTCGCACGACGCGGCTGGACAACCATCGACACGGACGACGGCGACTGGATGACGACCGACGCCGCGGGGGAACGTGTCTGGAACGAAGCGCACATGAACCGCCTGCTGGCGAGCCCACTCGCTGATGCACACCTCGCTATCGCCGGGACGGTCGCCAATCAGGGGCGCTTCCGCGATCGCATCGACGCCGTCATCCTCCTCACGGCCCCGCTCGCCGTGATGCGCGACCGCATCGCGCTGCGCACGACGAATCCGTACGGCAAGTCGCCTGGCGAGTGGGCGGCGATTCGCACGCATACAGCGACCGTGCTGCCTCTCCTGCGCGCTGCGGCCGACGTCGCACTCGACACGAGCGCGCTGACAGTCGCTCAGCTCGCCGATCGGATCGAAGACTGGCTCCTCGCCCATACGCAATGAGGAGAGCGTCTACGACAATCCGCTCACATCCTGCCGCCGCGCGCACGCGAGATCCCTTCTCCCATGCAATACCGCATCCCTGCCATGTTCTAATCCGACTGATCTTGACGGATATACATCAAGATATATATCCTGCCTCCAGTGATCGCGTCGACGAGATCAGGACCGGGGCAAATGGCAGAAGCTGGCCCCTTCGGCCACGGCTCCACAGGAGATGGGAACGATGAACGCACCGCGACGAACCACGTCGCATTCGGCACGGGACGCCACACCCTCCGATCCGCTCTCGCAACTGGAGGCGAGCGAGATCGCCCGGGCGATCGTCAGCGCGCGCAAACGGGCCGGCATGACGCAGGTCGAGATCGCCCGCGCCATGGGCGTCGCCCAGAGCGCGATCGCCAAGCTCGAGAGCGGACGTTCGATGCCGCGCATCACCACGCTGCAGCGGCTTGCCCGTGCGACATCATCCCGGATCCACCTGTCCATTGACCCCGTGAGCATTCACGACATGAACACAGCGAGCCATCAGATGACTGACACCCTGTCGCGACCCGCGACCCACACGCAGGCCAATCGCCGCGCCTTCCTCGGCGGAATCATGGGCGTTGCTGGCCTCCTGAGCCACCCCGGCACCGTGCGGCACGTCTCCGCACAGGAGGCCACTGCCGCCGCGACCGCCGTCGCCGACTACGTCTGGACCCCGATCGAATGGAGGGAGGAGCAGCCGATCTTCACCGTCATCGAACGCGGGGAGACGGAGACGATCGTCGAGACGCCGGACGGACAGATCACGGTCCCATCGAATCCGCAACGGCTCGTCACCCTGGACGACGAGCAGATTCCGCTGTTCGAACTCGGGGTCGATCAGAACATCGTCGGCTACGGGTACACCTCCGTGTCCGAGGAACTGCCCAACGTCGGGGAACTATCCGACTCGCTTCATGCACGCTTTGCTGACGTCCCGTCGGTCGGGCAGAGTCGCGAACTCGACATCGAGCGCGTGCTGAAACTGGACCCCGACCTGATTCTCGGCTACTCGTATTACAACGACGATACGCAGTACCAGCAGATGTCGCCATTTGCGCCATTCATTCGCAAGGGATTGCGAGTCACGGATGTTCCTCGCGGCGCGATTCGCGACTTCGGCCAGCTTTTCGGCGCGGTCGACGAAGCAGCAGCGGTGCTGGCCGAACACGAGGCGTACATCACCCGCGCGAAAGACGCCGTTGCAACGGCAGCGGCTGGCAAGCGTGTCCTCTTCGGTGTCGATATCCCGAGCATCGGCGAGTTCTATGCCATCACGTCGCACTACCTGCTCAACGGCGACGTGTCGGCCAGCTCATCGGCGTATCCTGGCTACCGCGATCTGGGCCTCCAACCAACCAGCTTCGTAGAAATCCTCGCCGCACAGGATCGCGAAGCGTTCGGCCTGACGTTCTCGTTCGAAGAGTTTGGCAACGTTGATGCCGACATCGTGTTCTACCTGGGATACGACTTCGAAGAGCAGTTCGCCGCATTCCTGGAGAGTCCGATCACGCAGAGCATCCCGGCATATGCAAACAACGCCATCCACTACTACGACGAAGGAGCGTTCGGGATGGGACTCGCAGGTTCGCGTGCCGCCGTGAAGTTCATTGTGGAGACCCTGACCGGCGAACCGTTCGCGTAATGCACGGCAACAGGACAGACGGGCGACCATGTGGCCGCCCGTCTGTCCAGCTCTCCGACCTCCCCGTCGCCCTACGCGATCAGGAAGCGTCCCATCCAGCTGTCGGGGTCGATCGTCTCCACCGTGATCCGCGAGCGACGCATCCGTCGCATCAGCTCCTCCAGCTCATCGGGCGAGCCGAGCTCGATCCCGACGAGGGCCGGTCCCAACGCGCGATTCGACCGCTTCACATACTCGAAGTACGTGATGTCGTCGTTCGGACCCAGTACCTCGTCCAGGAAGCGACGTAGCGCTCCCGGCTCCTGCGGGAAGCTCACGAGGAAGTAGTGCTTGCGCCCCTCGTGGACCAGTGCCCGCTCGATCACCTCCGCGTAGCGCGAGACGTCGTTGTTGCCGCCGGACACGATCGCGACGACCGTCTGTCCCGGCTCCGGCATCCACGCGCCGATCGCCGCCGAGGCGAGCGCCCCCGCGGGCTCGGCGATGATGCCCTCGACCTGATACAGATCGAGCATCTCGACGCAGATGCGACCTTCCGGCACGGCCTGCAACTCGAGACCAGGATGTGCAGCCGCGATCTGGTACGTCAGCTCACCAGCCTTGCGTACCGCCGCGCCATCCACGAACGTGTCGATCGACCGCAACACCACGGGCTTGCCCGCATCGAATGCCGCCTGCATGCACGTCGCACCCGCCGGCTCGACACCGATCACGCGCGTCTCGGGAGCATGCGCCGCGAACCACGTGAGCATGCCGGCGAGCATGCCGCCGCCACCGACCGGCACCAGCACGACATCCGGAGCCTTGCCCAGCTGCTCGACGATCTCCGCCGCGACCGTCCCCTGCCCGGCAATCGTGCGCGCGTCGTCGAACGCGGGCACCATCACGAGCCCGTCCTGCGCCGCCGCGATCCGCGCCGCGCGGTAGGCGTCATCGTACGTCTCGCCCTGCACGACGAGCTCGACGAACTCGCCGCCGAGCGCGATCATCCGCTCGCGCTTCTGGCGTGGCGTAGTCGCCGGCACGTGGATGCGCGCATGCACGCCGAGCAGCGCGCACGCCATCGCCACCCCCTGCCCGTGATTGCCGGCGGACGCGCAGATCACGCCGCGCGATCGTTCCTCCTCGCTCAGCTGCGCGATCAGGTTGTAGGCGCCGCGAATCTTGTACGAGCGGACCGGCTGCTGATCCTCACGCTTGAGCCAGATATCCGTGCCGGCGCGCTGACTCAGCCGATGCGAGCGATGCAGCGGCGTCTTGACGGCGATGCCGTCGAGACGTGCGATCGCGGCGTCGATATCCGCTGCGGTGACAGGAAGAACGGCGGTTTCTCCGGAAGTGGTTTGTGACATCTTGACGTCCTGATTCCTGTGTCGTGCCCACCGCGAATCGTGCCCGCAGCAAACGCGACCCAGGCGAATGCGAACCTAGAACTTCGCGATGATCGCGTCGGCCATGCCCGACGTCGTCGCCGCCTTCGCCGGATCGCGATCCGCACGCAGGTCGTATGTGACGTCCTTGCCCTCTCCGATCACCGCCGCGACCGCGCCCTCGACAGCCTCCGCCGCGGCGATCTCGCCGAGGTGGCGCAGCATCAGCGCGCCGGAGAGGATCATCGCGGTCGGGTTCGCCTCGTTCTTGCCCGCGTGCGACGGCGCGGAGCCGTGGATCGGCTCGAAGACGGCGGCATCCTTGCCGATGTTGCCGCCCGGCGCCACGCCGAGACCACCGATCATGCCGGAGACGAGGTCACTCACGATGTCGCCGTACAGATTCGGAAGCACGAGCACGTCGTACTGCTCCGGCTTCTGCATCAGCTGCATGCACATGTTGTCGACGATGCGATCGTTGAACTCGATGTCCGGATACTCCGCGGCGACGTCCTGCGCGATCTTGAGGAAGAGGCCATCGGAGAACTTCATGATGTTCGCCTTGTGCACCGCCGTCACGAGCTTGCGGTTGTTCTTGCGCGCATACTCGAACGCGTACTCGACAATACGGCGCGAGCCCTCCGGCGTGATCATCTTGATGCTGATCGCCGCGTCCTCGGCGACCTTCTTCTCGCTGAGCTTGTTGATCTCGCCGATGATCGTCTTCGCGTCCTCGGTGCCGGTGTCGAACTCGACGCCCGCGTAGGTGTCTTCCATATTCTCGCGAACGATCACGAGGTCGATGTCATCGAACGTGGACTGCACGCCCGCGATCGTCTTGCCCGGACGCAGATTCGCGTAGAGCTGCAGCGCGTGACGCAGGCCAACGTTAACACTGCGGAAGCCGCTGCCGATCGGCGTCGTGATCGGCCCCTTCAGGCCGAGACCGTTCTTGCGGACGGAGTCGAGCGTCGCTTCCGGAAGCACATCCCCGTGCTTCTCCAGCGCGTCGAGACCGGCGTCGCAGTAGTCCCAGTCGAACGTGATGCCCGTGCCCTCGAGCACGCGACGCGTTGCCTCCGTCACCTCGGGACCGATGCCATCTCCCGGAATGAGCGATACCTGATACGTGGCCATGGATTCTCCTCAAGTTCCAGCGGGGTAACGACCTCGTTACATGTCGGCAATTGTCGCACGCGCGCCGCGTCGAGGTACATGCGGCCTGCCGGATCGGCGACAATGAGGGCAGCACGATCGTTCGGAGTCCGCCGCGGGGCGGACGTCGCATGCCGTCAGGAGCACCCGATCACCATGTCCACGAAACCCGTTCTGCTCGCGATCCTCGATGGTTGGGGAATCGGCCGTGACGAACCCGGCAACGCCATCCTCCAGGCGAATACCCCGGTGATGGATCGTCTGCTCGCAACCTACCCGCACGCGACGCTCCTCACGTCGGGCGAGGCGGTCGGGCTCCCGGCCGGGCAGATGGGCAACTCGGAGGTCGGGCATCTCAATCTCGGCGCCGGCTTCGTCGTCTACCAGTGGATCACACGCATCGACAAGGCGATCGCCGAGGGTGAGCTCGCCACGAACGAGATCCTGCAGGCGTCGTTCGCCCACGCGCGCGAGCATGGTGGGGCTGTGCACTTCCTCGGCCTCGTCTCCGATGGCGGCGTCCACGCACACACGCGCCACCTGATCGCGCTGCTCGATGCCGCGAAAGCCGCCGGGATCGACGATCTCTACGTGCACGCGTTCACCGATGGTCGCGACACCTCCCCGACGAGCGGCGCCGGCTTCGTCGCCGCGGTCGAGGCAAAGCTCGCCGACCTCGGCACGGGGCGCATCGCGACGGTCTCCGGCCGCTACTTCGCGATGGACCGCGATCATCGCTGGGATCGCACGAAGAAGGCGTTCGACGTGATCGTCCACGCGAGCGGCCCGACCGCTGCGAGTGCCGACGCGGCCATCGCCGCCTCCTACGCGAACGGCACGACCGACGAGTTCATCGAGCCGACCGTGATCCCGGCGGTGGATGGGTCGGTGCACACGCTCGGTCCGAACGACAGCGTGATCGTCTTCAACTTCCGCTCCGATCGCGGACGTCAGCTGACCGAGGCGCTGAGCATCCCGACCTTCGACGGCTTCGATCGCGGCGACTTCGCGGCGGATCTCCACATCGCGACGCTCACGACCTACGAGGAATCGCTGCCGGTCGACGTGATCTTCCCGCCGCACGACGTGAAGGAGCCGCTCGCGAAGGTCATCAGCGATGCGAGCAAGACGCAGTTCCACACCGCCGAGACCGAGAAGTATCCGCACGTCACCTTCTTCCTGAACGGCGGGCGCGAGGAGCCCTTCCCGGGGGAGGATCGGCACATGGTCCCATCGCCGAAGGTCGCGACCTACGATCTCCAGCCCGAAATGAGCGCCGAAGGCGTCAAGGACGGCGTGCTCGCGGCGATCGCGTCCGGCACGTACGACTTCCTGATCGTGAACTTCGCGAATGCCGACATGGTTGGCCACACCGGCTCGATCCCGGCGGCGATTGCGGCGGTCGAGACAGTCGATCGCTGCATCGGCGAGATCGTCGACGCGCTGCTCGCCGCAGGTGGTGTCGGCATCATCACGGCGGATCACGGCAACGCGGACGAGCTGATCGATCCGGACACCGGCGGCCCGATGACCGCGCACACCACGAATCCGGTACCGATCGTGCTCGTTGCGCCGGATGGAGATCCGCTCCGCCACGTGACGCTCCGCACCGATGGCGTCCTCAGCGCGGTGACGACCACGGTGCTCGACGTGATGGGCATCACACCGCCCGCGGACATGACCTCCCCGACGCTGATCGTGCACGATGAGTCGACCGCATGATCCACGGCACGCGGATCTCCTTCCGCGCCTTCACCCGCGAGGACATCCCCACGCTCGTCCGCTGGCACAACGATGGCGAGGTGATGCCGTACTGGGGACATCGCCAGCCCGTGTTCGCGCCGGCGACCGACGACGCGGACTTCGGGCCGGCCGGACGCTTCACGCGCTTCGACGAGCGCGGCGAACTCTGCCTCTGCGACGAGACCGGGCGCGCGATCGGACGCTTCGGTTTCCACGACGCCACGATGCGCGATCGCCACGTCGAGATCTCCCTCTCCATCGGCGAGCACTACTTCCGCGACGGCGCCATGCGCGACGAGCTGATCTACGGGATGCTCGCCCGCGAGTTCAACGCACGCTACCGCCCCGAGGAGACCGGCTGGGTCGTCTCGGGCGAGATCCCGCCACCTCCGGCACCTACTGACGAAGGATCATCATCGTGAAGCTTTACTCATGGAACGTGAACGGCATTCGCGCAGGACTCAAGAAGGGCACCTTCCAGGAGTTCATCACGAATCACCAGCCAGATGTCCTCTGCCTGCAGGAGACGAAGGCGAACCCGAGTCAGGTGACGCTCGATCTCCCCGACTACCACACCTACTGGAACGCCGCCGACAAGGCCGGCTACAGCGGCACCGCGATCTTCTCGCGCACCGAACCGCAGGAGATCCGCACCGGACTCCCGACCGAGCTTGCCGAGAAGTTCGATCTCGCCAACGATCCCTTCGGCAATCCGAACGCCGAGGGGCGCATCACCGCCGTGGAGTTCGACCAGCAGTGGATCGTCTCGGTCTACACGCCGAACAGCAAGCGCGATCTCACCCGCCTGGAGCTGCGGCATCAGCGCTGGGACCCAGCCTTCCTTGCCTATGTCAAGCAGCTCGAGGCGGGCCAGCACGGCAGCGGCACCCCGAAACCCGTCATCTTCTGCGGCGATCTGAACGTCGCGCACGAGGAGATCGACCTTGCGCGCCCGGACACGAATCACCGCACGCATGGCTTCACCGACGAGGAGCGCGAGCGCTTCAGCGATTTCCTGCAGAACGGATTCATCGACACCTTCCGCTACCTGCATCCCGACGAGGTCGGCGCGTACACCTGGTGGAACCTGGTCAGCAAGTCGCGCGAGAAGAACGTCGGATGGCGCATCGATTATGTCGTGATCAGCGAGGCACTCGCACCGCGCCTGCAACACGCCGCGATCCACCCGGATGTCCTCGGGTCCGATCACTGCCCGATCTCGATCGATCTCGCGGACGACTAACCAGCGAAACCTGTCGATGTGAAGAGACCCGCTCCGGCTTGTAAGTCGGGGCGGGTCTCTTTGGGGGAACACGACCGGGAGAACCTACGACGCGCGGAACGCCTTGCGTCCCGGGAAGATCGCCGTGTCGCCCAGCTCTTCCTCGATGCGGAGCAGCTGGTTGTACTTCGCGACACGATCGACACGCGATGGCGCACCCGTCTTGATCTGACCGGCATTCGTGGCGACCGCGAGGTCCGCGATGAACGTGTCGTCAGTTTCGCCGGAGCGGTGCGAGATCACGGCACGGAAGCCGGCGCGATGCGCGAGCTCGATCGCCTCGAAGGTCTCGGTCAGCGTACCGATCTGGTTCAGCTTGACCAGGATCGCGTTGCCCGCCTTCTCGTCGATGCCGCGCTGCAGACGGCGCGTGTTCGTCACGTAGAGGTCGTCGCCAACGAGCTGGACCTGATGGCCGACCGTTGCCGTAAACGCCTGCCACGTCTCCCAGTCGTCCTCGGCGAGACCATCCTCGATCGACACGATCGGGTACTTCTCGGTCCAGACCTTCAGGAAGTCCGCCATCTCGGCGCCGGAGAAGGTGACGCCCTCACCCGGCAGCACGTAGTTGCCATCCTGGAAGAGCTCGGTTGAGGCCGGATCGAGCGCAATCGCAAGATCGACACCCGGCGTGTACCCCGCGCGCTCGATCGCCTCGACCACGACCTGCAGGGCCTCCTCATTCGAGCCGAGGCTCGGCGCGTAGCCGCCTTCGTCGCCGACGTGCGTGCTGAGACCGCGCTCGGTGAGCACCTTCTTCAGCGTGTGGAACACCTCGGTGCCCCAGCGCAGCCCCTCGGAGAAGCTCGGTGCGCCAACCGGCATCACCATGAACTCCTGCATGTCGACGCTCGATCCCTCGGCGTGCTTGCCGCCGTTGAGGATGTTCATCATCGGCACCGGCAGCGTGCGGGCGCTCGGACCGCCGAGGTAGCGATAGAGCGGCAGCTCGACCTGCTCCGCCGCGGCCCGCGCCACCGCGAGCGACACGCCGAGGATGGCGTTCGCGCCGAGGCGCTCCTTGTTCTCGGTACCATCGACCTCGCGCATGAGATTGTCGACGCCGATCTGATCGAGGGCATCCATGCCGACGACGACCTCGGCGAGCTCCTCGTTGACGTTCGCGACGGCCTGCAGCACGCCCTTGCCGAGATAGCGCGCCTTGTCGCCATCACGCAGCTCGACCGCCTCGTACGCGCCGGTCGACGCGCCGGATGGCACCGCCGCGCGCCCGATCACGCCGCTCGCCAGCACGACCTCGACCTCCACGGTCGGATTGCCGCGCGAGTCGAGGATCTCGCGCCCGTGAACTCCCTCGATGATGGTGTCGAACATGCTTCCCTCTTCAATCCTCATGCGGTATCGCTGATCACCTCAGTTAGCGGAAGTATACGGGGAAGCACGTCCATCAAGCGTGATCGGAACGTGAAGCGAAATCCGGCGAATGGCTCGCCACGTCTTGGTATACTTCCCCGAGTTGCAGAGACTGGCTGTGACGGAGACAGGATGATGGACCGGTCGCACAGAGAAGATCGCCCCGGCTGCAAGCGATCCCGACATCTGGCATCATCAATTCCCTCCCGAGCTGGAAGCCGAACGCACACCCCGTGTCACTAGCCTTCCGGGTTCGCTCCCCCATATCGGAGCACACAAGCGCGTCGTGACCAATGGTCGCGGCGAAGCAGGGTGGTACCGCGTGGAAGACCCCTCGTCCCTGCCGAGGGGTTTCTTTGTGCCTTTTTCGCCTGCTCGATTCAGGTCAACGGGAGAACATCACATCATGACGACCGTCAACGAGGGGACGTCATTCGACCTCGACGGACTGCGATCGGAGGCGCTCGAAAGCCTGCGGACGCTCGCAGACGCCGCCGCCGCACACGCCTGGGAGCGCGACTTCCTCGGGCCGAAGGGCAAGGTCACGGCCCTGCTCCGCGGCCTCGGACAGCTCCCGAAGGAGCAGCGTCCGGAGGCTGGCAAGGCGATCCAGGCCCTGAAGACCGAGCTCACCGATGCGTTCACGCCGGTACTCGCCCAGCTGGAGAGCGCCGCGCTCGCCGCGCAGCTCGCGGCCGATGCGGTCGACATCACGATGCCGGGACGTCAGCCCGCCGTCGGTGGCGCGCATCCGATCGCGGTGATGATCGACGAGCTCGTCGAGGTCTTCGCGCATCTCGGCTTCGCGGCCGTCTTCGGTCCGGAAGTCGAGACCGGGCACTACAACTTCGATCTGCTCAACATCCCGGCGAACCATCCGGCGCGCGATGTCTGGGACACGATCATCGTTGATGCCCCGACCGAGGAGATCGTCCTCCGCACGCACACCTCGCCGATGCAGGCGCGCACGATGGAGCGCCTGCAGCCGCCGGTCCGCGTGATCGTGCCGGGACGCGCCTTCCGTTTCGAGGCGCAGGACGCCTCCCACGAGTGGCAGTTCACGCAGCTCGAGGGGCTCGCCGTCGACAAGCACATCACGATGGCGGATCTCAAGGGCACGCTCCAGGAGCTCGCGCGTCAGCTGTTCGGCCCGGAGCGCCAGATCCGCTTCCGCTGCGACTTCTTCCCGTTCGTGGAGCCGGGCGTCGACTTCTCCGTCGACTGCGCGGTCTGCGGCGGCAAGGGATGCCGCGTCTGCAAGCACACCGGCTGGCTCGAGATGGGCGGCGCCGGGATGGTCCACCCGAACGTCCTCCGCGGCGTCGGCTACGACCCGGAGGTCTACTCCGGCTTCGCGTTCGGTCTCGGCATCGAGCGCCTGATCATGATGAAGTACGGCGTCGATGACATCCGGGCGTTTGCCGGAAGCGACATCCGATTCCTGCGCAAGTTCTCGCTGCTGAGCATCTAGGGGAAAGCGACACCATGAACGTTCCATACACGTGGTTGCGGGAGTTCGTCCCCACGGATCTCACCCCGCAGGAACTCGCCCATCGCATGACGATGGCTGGTCTCGAGGCGGAGAAGATCGAGCAGATCGGCACTACCTGGGATCACATCTACACCGGCCTCGTCACGAAGGTGACCCAGCATCCGGATGCCGATCGCCTCGTCGTCGCGGATGTCGATGCCGGCGAGCATTCGCGCCGCGTCGTGACCGGGGCGCCGAACATCCGTGAGGGGCAGAAGGTCGTCCTCGCTCTGGAGGGCGCGCGCTTCATCGATGGCCATTCCGAGGAGATCAAGTGGCGCACACTCAAGCCGGGCATGCTCCGCGGCATCATGTCGGAGGGCATGGTCTGCTCGCAGCGCGAGCTTGGCCTGTCGGATGAGCACGAGGGCATCATGGTCCTCGATCCGGACGCGCCGATCGGCGTGCCGCTCGCCGACTACCTCGGCGACTCCGTGATCGAGTTCGAAATCACGCCGAACCTCGTGCACGCCTTCTCAGTCTACGGCATCGCCCGCGAGGCCGGCGCGATCACCGCGCTGCCCGTCGCCGAGCCGGAGGTCGTCGAGTTCCCGGCCGAGCTCGCGACGACCGGCCTCGTCGAGATTGCCGCGCCGGAGTTCGCGAAGCGCTACCACGCGGTCATCATCGACCGCGTGAAGGTCCAGCCGTCGCCGGACTGGATGCAGCGTCGCCTGAGCGCGGCCGGCATTCGCCCGATCTCGAACCTCGTCGATGTCACGAACTACGTGATGCTCGAGCTCGGTCAGCCGCTGCATGCCTTCGACCTTTCGACCATCACGACCGGCACGATCGTCGTCCGCACCGCCGAGGCCGGCGAGCTGCTCGAGACGCTCGACCATCAGGTCCGCGAGCTTCCGGATCACGCCCTCCTGATCACGGACGGCGGACGACCGGTCGGTCTCGCCGGGATCATGGGTGGCGTGAACTCGGAAATCACCGACGACACGACATCCATCCTGCTCGAGTCCGCGAACTTCGAGATGACGAACATCCGCCAGACCTCGCGCGCGCTGAAGCTCCGCACGGATGCCTCGGCCCGCTTCGAGCGCGGTCTCGATCCGGAGCTCTCCGCACTCGCGAACGCCCGCGCCGCGAAGCTGATCCTCGACCTCAACCCCGGCGCGACGATCCGCTCGTGGCAGGATGTCTACCCGAATCCGGTCCAGCCGCGCTCCGTCTCGCTGCCGTTCGCGAAGATCGAGCAGCTGCTCGGCATGGAGATCCCCGCCGCGCAGACGCTCGAGGTCCTGACGCGCCTCCACTTCGCGCCGACGATCGACGTCGAGACGAACGTGCTGACAGTCCAGGTGCCGTCGTGGCGCCCGGACGTCAACCTCCCGCAGGACGTGATCGAGGAGGTCGCCCGCATCGTCGGCTACGATCACCTCCCGGCGACGCTCATCACGGGCACGACGCCGGCAGTCGAGCGCGATCCGGTCTTCCTGCTCGAGCGTCACGTCCGCAAGACGCTCGTCGCGACGGGTGCCTTCGAGGCGCGCACTTACGTGACCGTTTCCGAGGCGGAGATCACGCGCTGGTCGGCGCCGGAGACGGGCGGTCTCGCGCACGCGCTGCCGAGCGAAAAGCTGGTGCGCCTGAAGAACCCGATCCAGTCGGATCGCGGCATCCTGCGCGCCTCGCTCGTGCCGTCGCTGGTGAGCGCCGTCGCCGAGAACCTGAAGCACGAGAAGACGGTCCGCCTCTTCGAGATCGGGCACGTCTACCTTGGCACCGAGCCGGATGCCCTGCCGCAGGAGCCCTCGACGCTCGCGATCGCCTTCGCGGGCATTCGCGAACCGTTCGATCGCTTCCATGCGCGCCCGACCGCAGAGGATCAGCTCGACTACTTCGACCTCAAGGGTGTCATCGATGAGCTGCTCGCGCGGCACGATCATCCCGCGCTGACGTGGGCGCGCGCCGAGCATCCGTCGCTGCATCCGGGTCGAGCTGCGACGATCTCGCTCGAGGACGGACGCCGCCTCGGCATCATCGGCGAGGTGCGACCGGACGTCGCAGCCGAGCTGGGCGTCGAGGATGTCCGCCTCGTGATCGCGGAGATCAACCTGCAGCTGCTCTTCGAGGCGCGTCCGGAGGGTATCTCGCACGCCGTGAAGTTCGATCGCTTCCTGCCCGTCGAGCAGGACTACGCGATCGTCGTCGACGCGTCCACGCCCGTCGCCGACGTCGAGACCGCGCTTCGCTGGGGTGCCGGCCCGCTCGTGACGAGCGTGACGCTCTTCGATGTCTTCACCGGCGAGCAGCTCGGCGAGCACAAGAAGAGCCTCGCCTTCCGCGTGGTCTACACCGCGCCAGATCGCGCACTCACCGACGACGACATCGCGAAGGTGCGCCGCAAGATCGAGCGCACGCTGAAGCAGCAGGTCGACGGCACGCTCCGCGCCTAGTCCCACGCACCCCGCAGGGCATCCGTCGTGGGCGCCCTGCGGGACTCATCCGTCTCGCATACGTACGCATCCCGATCGGACACCATCATGAGCAGAGACCCCATCGCGATTCGCGTTGTTGAAGGCTACGACAACGCCAGGACCATCCTCGAGCGACGCGGCGACTTCGCCGAGCCGCAGCTCGCCCCGCATTTCGCGGCGCGCATCGCGGAGGTCTTCGGCGAGCATCTCACCGCGCGGCAGGTGGTGGAGCGCATCGTGACGGATGTCCGTGAGAAGGGCGACGTTGCGATCCGCGACTACACGATCGCGTTCGATGGCACGGCGCCGGATGTCTGGGAAGTCCCGACTGCCGAAATTGACGCCGCCTGGGAGGCGACGTCCCCCGAGCTGCAGGCCGCGCTGACGACCGCTGCCGAGCGCATCCGCGCCTTCCACGAGCGTCAGCCGAGTACGTCGTGGATTCACCCCGAGCCGCTCGGGACGTACGGTCAGCTGATTCGCCCGCTTGAGCGCGTCGGTCTCTACGCGCCCGCCGGCACCGCGCCCCTCCCGTCGACGCTCCTGATGACGGCCATCCCGGCGCGCGTCGCCGGTGTCGACGAGATCATCGTCGCATCGCCACCGAGCGCCGGGGGCAAGGTGCACCAGATCATCCTCGCCGCGGCGAAGGTGGCCGGCATCGATCGCGTCTTCGCGGTCGGCGGCGCGCAGGCGATCGCCGCGCTCGCGTTCGGCACCGAGACGATCCCGCATGTCGACAAGATCCTCGGGCCGGGCAACATCTTCGTCGCGCTCGCCAAGCAGCGCGTTTACGGCGCGGTGGATGTCGATCAGATCGCGGGGCCGACCGAGACGCTGCTCATCGCGGACGAGACGACCGATCCGATGCTCGCGGCGGCGGACATGATCGCGCAGTCGGAGCACGGCGTGGATTCCGCGGCGACACTCATCACGACCTCGCGCGAACTCGCAGGACTGGTCGAGGCGCAGCTGACGATCCAGCTCGCGACCCTCGAGCGCGGCGAGACGGCGACGGCGTCGCTCCGCCAGAACGGGCTCATCGCGGTCGTGGACACGCTGGAGCAGGCGGTCGACCTCGCGAACGCCTACGCACCGGAGCATCTCTGCCTGCTGGTCGCGAATCCGTGGGATCTCGTGCCACTGGTGCGCAACGCGGGCGGCATCTTCCTCGGGGAGCCGAGCGCAGAGGCACTCGGCGACTACACGGCAGGGCCGAGCCACGTCATGCCGACGGGCGGCACGGCACGCTTCTCATCGCCAGTGAATGTGCGTGATTTCCAGAAGGTGATCTCGCTGATCGGTGCGAACGACAAGGCGCTCGACGTCCTCGGCAAGGCGACCTCGACCCTCGCGCGCGCCGAGGGCCTGACCGGCCACGCGATCGCCGTCGAGCGTCGTGTCAACACCGAGGCGTGGGGCAAGGAGTAACAGTCTCCCGTACTGGCACCCTTCATGGGTGCCCCGCGTCTCCCGCCCCACACGTCGCGGCCGTCATGGCCGCGACGACGGTCCGGGATCGTCCGGTCGCGATTCCCTACGATCCGATGACCTTCAATGCTGCGACCACGCGCTCCTCGACCGTCGCGGCTTCGACCTCGGCCGACTTCGCGAGCGCGTCGCGCGCCTCGCTCAGCGTGTAGCCGAGCGACTGCAGGACCTCGAGCGCGTCGGCCTCCTCGCTGCGGATCGGCGTGCCCGCATCGACGACCCCCGTCGCGGCGGTCAGATCCGCCGGCAGCTTCCCGCGCAGATCGAGCAGGATGCGCGACGCCGTCCGCTTGCCGATCCCCGACACCGTCGAGAGCAGCTCGACCGACTCGCCCTGGATCGCCGCGAACAGCTCGTCACTGGAGAAGCGCGTCAGCACGGCGCACGCCAGCCGCGGCCCGACACCCGTTACCCCGATCAGCGTCTCGAACCACTGCAGGTCGGAGCGCGTCAGGAATCCGTAGAGCGTCATCGCATCCTCGCGCACCACGAGATGCGTCTGCAGCGAAACCTCCGCACCGATCGCACCCGCCGCCGCGATCGTCCGCCCGCTCGTGAACACCTGGTAGACCACGCCCTGCACGTTGACGAGCAGCGAGTCAGCGCGCGCCTCGAAGACCGTTCCGATCAGTCCGGCAATCATTCGCTCACTCCTTCTGTCAACTCCGGCAGGTGGAACCACCGCGCCGCATTTCGCCAGGCCATCGCCTCGACGTGCTCCGGATCGATCCCGGACGCGAGAAACCGCTTCAGGAACGACGTCTGCTTCAGCACCGGATAGTCCGAGCCGAAGAGGATCCGCCCCTCCCCCGCCAGCCGCGCGACGATCGGGAACACGTCGAACGTATAGAGGTAGGTGGACGCACCCGAATCGTAGACAACGTTCTGCGTCGCCCGCGCGACTTCGGGCATCAACTCGTAGAACGGCAGGCCGCCGCCCCAGTGCGCCGCGACCACCCGCACCTCCGGGAATGTCTCCAGGAAGCGCAGGAGCTTCGCGGGCGTCGCGGTGCCCTTGCCGGGATACTGATGCCCGACCGGCTCCGAAGCGTGCAGGTGGATCGGCACGTTCAGTGCGACGCACGCCTCGACGAACGGCGCGAGCGCGGACGGATTCTCCCACTGGAAGCCCTGCCCGTCGGCGTTCAGCTCCCCGATCGCGACAGCACCGAGCGCCGCACAGCGCGCGACCTCGGCCGGCGCGCCGGGATCGGTCGGATTGACGATCGCCATCCACGAGAGCCGATCGCCATGACGACGTCCCACCTCTGCGAGATCGTCGTTGTGCATCCGGCAGAGTCCCGGATCGCGCCACGGCCAGCCGCAGACGACCGAGCGCGCGATCCCCGCGCGATCCATGCTCGCGATCAGCTCGTCCGCGGTGGCAGTCGTCGCCTTCGGATGCCCGAACGTCTCGCCGAACCAGGCATCTCGCGCGAGGAACGGCGCGCGATCCCTCACGACCTCTTCCGGGAAGAGATGCGTGTGGGCATCAATCACGCGCGAGGGCCGGATGATCCCGGCATCGGTCTCCGTCATCTACATCAGGTAGATGAACGCACCGACCGCAATCGCCACGATCACGACCAGCAGCACGATCACCGGCCACAGGATCGACGAGAACACACCCGGGCGCTGCTCGGCGATCTCGGTCGTGATCTGCGTCAGCTGGATCGCCGCCTTCGACGGACTCACCGACACCACGATCGCGGAGACGTTGTCCGTCGTGCCGCGCTCCTGCGCGATCGCGGTCAGTTGCCGCGCCGGATCGGTCGCGGTGCCGTCACCGAGCACACGGAGGTAGTCCTCACGCTGGATGACATCGTAGAAGCCGTCACTGCACAGCAGCAGACGGTCCTCCGGCAGGAGCGTCAACTCGAAGATGCCCGGCAGCTTGCGATCGAGCTGCTCCGCCGTACCGAGCGCGTGCGTCAGGATGTTGCGCTGCGGACTCTGGCGCGCCTGCGATTCGGAGAGCTTGCCCTGCGTCACCTGATCGGCGACCAGCGAGTGATCCTGCGTGATCTGGGTCAGCGTGTTCGCACGCAGCAGATACGCCCGGCTGTCCCCGACATTCGCGATGGTCACGTACTTGCCGTGGATCACCGCCGAGACGAGCGTGGTGCCCATCCCCTCTAGCTCGGGATTTCCCTGCGCCTGCTGGTAGATGGCCTCGTTCGCGCGACGATAGGCCTGCTTCAGGGCGAGCGCGATGTCCGCTGGTCGTTCACGCGCGAAGAGATCGCGCAGCAGCTCGATCGCCAGCGCGCTCGCGACCTCGCCCCCCTGCGCGCCACCCATCCCGTCCGCCACGGCGAGCACGTACCCTGCGCCCGGGTCGGATGCCGTTTCCGGCAGCGGGGCCACGAGGATCGCGTCTTCATTCTCCGGTCGTCCGGCAGCCTCGGAGGTGCTGCTGACAACCAGCTCAAGTTCTGTCGGCACGAGGCTCAAGGTCGCTCTCCAGCTTGGTTCGATCTCGGAATCATCCGCAGCCACCGGAGCGCGATGCTCCGTTGGACATACGGGGCCATTATCCCCGGTTTCGGAGGAAACCTCCACCGGCCATCCACGCTCCACGATTGCGAGACACTTCTGTGACACCCTCCCTGCTACACTCGGAAGGCGGATGCTCCCCTCGGAGCAGCGCCCGAAGAACGACGTCTCCGCAGGATGGACAGCGTGCCGATTCGCCTTCTCAAACTGATCTCCCTGATCTGCGCATTCGCCGTCACCCTCACCGCCTGCGGTGGTGGGGATAGCGATAACGTCGACACCGCCGCGAACACCCAACCGACCGAGGTCGCCACGGCGGCAGACGCCTCGCTCGACGACATCCTCGCGACCGCCAGCAGCCTGATCGCGAATGCGACCTCCGTGCACTTCACGCTCAAGGTCGAAGGCGATTCCTTCATTGACGAGGGCCAGCTGATTCGCCTGCTCAATGCAAGCGGCGTCCTCGTCCGACCCGATCGCGTCAGCACGGACTTCCAGGTCGAGGTCGTCGGGGCGGGCAACATCTCGATCAAGCTGATCACGATCGGCGATCAGTACTGGACGACCGACATCGTGACCGGTCGCTGGACCGAGGCGCCAGAGGAGTTCACCTACAGCCCGGCGAAGCTCTTCGACACGCAGCAGGGAATCGGCCCGATCATGGGCAAGCTCGCGGACATCACGCTCGTCGGCGAGGAGGAGCTTGGTGGTCGCGATACGTGGAAGGTCACCGGCACCGCGTCCGAGAAGGATGTCTCCGAGCTCACGTCCGACGCGATGGTCGGCACCAGCTTCCCGGTCACCTTCTGGATCGATCGCGACAGCGGCGAGCTCCTGCAGATCGTCCTCGCCGAACCGACCGACAACGGCAAGGACAATCCCGCCACCTGGACGATGCGCCTCACCGACTACAACGATGACGACGTGACGATCGATGCCCCGATCTGAGCGCTCGCTGCTGAGCTCGCCACCACTCGCGACGGCCGTCCTCTGCGTCCTGCTGGGCGCCGTCGACCTGACCGTGATCGCGGCGATCCTGCCCGGCATGATCACCGATCTCGGGGTCAACACCTCCGACATCGACCGCTACATCTGGATCGTCAGCGGCTACCTCATCGCCTACATCGTCGCGATCCCGATCGTCGGGCGCCTCTCCGATCTGCTCGGCCGGCGCGCGCTCTTCCTCGCCTCGCTGGCGATCTTCCTCGCCGGCTCGATCGTCTGCGCGATGGCGTCCGATCTCGAGACCATCATCCTCGGTCGCAGCATCCAGGGATTCGGCGGCGGTGGTCTGCTCCCGGTCGCGCTCGCCCTGACCGGCGACCTCCTCCCCCCGACGCGACGTCGCGCCGGCATCGGGGTCGTCAGCGCGATTGACACGCTCGGCTGGGTGATCGGCCCGGTCTACGGCGCCCTGATCGAAGCGTTCGCACCCGGCGCGAGCGAGCATTGGCGCTGGGTCTTCTGGATCAACATCCCGCTCCTGATCGCCGCGATCGCGCTCGTCTGGCGGACGTTCCCGCACGAGCGCGGCATCCCGTTCACGGCGCTCCGTCGCTTCGATCTTCCCGGCGCGATCATCCTCGCCGGGACACTTGTCGCGCTGAACATCGCGCTCTCGGCCGGAGGCGAGTTCGGCAGCGCAACCGGCTCGGGACTCCGCGCGCTCGGCGGCACCGCAAATCCGCTCGCCGATTACGTCGTGCCCCTGCTGATCGCCGCCGTGATCGGCGTGACGATCCTCGTCGTGCTGATGCGCCACGTGGCGACACCGATCCTGCCGCGCGAACTCTTCCAGGATCGCGCCTTCCTGCTGATCTGCCTCGCGAACTTCCTGATCGGCATCGTCCTGATGGTTGGCATGGCCGACGTCCCGATCGTCGTCTCGCTCCTCGGCACCGACCATGCCAGCGAAACAAGCGCCGCGATCCTCGCGAGCTACACGATCGCGATCGCCGCGACCACGATCCTCGGCGAGCGCATCCGTCAGCTGCGCGATCCCCGCACGCCGATCTCGGGGGTCGTGCTTGCGGCGATCGGCTACGCGATCCTGCATCCGTTGCTCGCGGATGGTGGTCCGTGGCGGATGATCGTCGGCCTCGTCATCGCGGGCGTCGGGCTCGGCCTGCTGATCGCCCCGCTCGGCGCGCTCGCG
>Ga0164243_10005519_pt1 | contig 19301 bp, 15 predicted proteins | sample OricompcompostOP_FD_108781 | JGI IMG/M metagenome (GOLD analysis project Ga0164243, IMG submission 108781) | Organic Plus compost microbial communities from Emeryville, California, USA - Original compost - Organic plus compost (OP) | ecosystem: Engineered > Solid waste > Mixed feedstock >... | reverse complement strand
GGAGCGGTAACTAGCAGCATACTAGGTGTTCCAAGGAATGTTGTTCCTCTCCTCAAATGTGTAGTCACGATTGTGTCTCAAGCTTTACTGTTGAGCGTTTACCATGGAGGTTCTCTAGAATAGCTGCAGTTTCTCCAATCAAGAATCTTGCGAGCCAATGATATCGTATTCCGTATTCGCCCGGCGACCCCCGAAAGATATCAACGCCGTCCCACGGTTCCAGATGTGTGAACACGAGGACCCCGGCATACTTTCCCCATGTTTCCCGATTCACCTAATCCGACGGGAATAAAAATAAAAGAAATAAATCAGTGACAATCCCTGTCGGGGGATGCCGGGGAAAATGACACGAGAGAAAAGAAGAGAGACGTCTTGTCATGCCCCATCGTTCCGTCATTCGTCATTATACAAACATATTCGCCGTTTACCAGACACAAGCGCCGTCGTCACCTTTCTGTACCTTATTCCTCTATTACCCACGAACAAAAGCAGACAAAGCAAACGTAGATCGCATAGAATGAGTTATGAAAGTCGGGGAAAAGTATCATCTGGCATAGATATCCCTACAGCATTCTAGAGTCTCCGAGGAAACTCCAATACGCCGGAGCTAGGCCGCTGGTACAGCATTAGAGAGTTTTGCAAGGGAGGTAGAACGAAAAGAGAAAGGACAAGCAATATCCAGAAAAATCGTCAATATTAACGGTTGCATAGTACATCGAAGTGAAGTCGAATGCTGTGTCCGGCCGTCTCTATATGTGCGTGTAAAAGGGTTCATCAACGGATTCGTCGCATCGTTAGGCATATCAGCACCCAAAATGGGGTGAGAGAGAAAAATAATCGCAATGTGTGTCGGACGAAAGTGAGCCGTACTGCATTAACAAATTTGCAGGGGGAGAAATCCTGTGCTTGACTTCGCGTCTGTATACCGAGTAGGTATGGGGAAGCATGATGTCAAGGAATCTCTGATGGGTCATCGTTTCCGACTACCCGGTCATGGCATGGTCGCTACTGGACTGAGGTGCGTTAGAGGCGCCCGTCAGACTAAGCTGCCTCTTCTTCTCCTTCTTGGCCCAGCGCAATCCGCATGCATTGCAAAGGGTCTTCGGACCGCTGGGTCCCTTTCTCCATTCTGGAGAGTTGAGGGTTCCTAGGGCTCCAAGGTTAGTCATCACCTGTTATCCAAGGCCTGGAGGGTACTAACCGCAATCAGTGCAGACGTAGTCTTCAACCAGTTTTTGCTTCTTTTTCTTTTTCTTATCGCTGGAACGTGGCTCGCGGCCAACGAGAATTGCGATTCCCGCATCTCCCGTAATCAGCTGCGGACTTGACCGGCCAGTCGTCTGGCTGCGGCTGCGCTCTCCGTCGACATATTTCAGCCCCGTGAGCATTTCGATCGTTTCGGCGCGAGACCCTCCCTCATACCTAGCCATTTTGTCCCTTAGCGAATCGGGTCGGCCTCCTGCAGCACCTTCTAGATTCTCTCTCGTCAGAGCTCCGCTTCTAGACGGCCTATCCGGCGGCGGCATCAGCCCGCCATATCCCCCACCTTGCGTGTTACCTTGCGTGTTAGAGTGGGCTGTCCCACTCGTCGATGATGAGGCCATAGTCCTCATCTCCTCGGATCTTGATAGTTCCGACCTGCTGCTGTTGCGGCGCTGTTTCCATTGTCGTTGCGCCTCTGCTTCTTCGGCCTCTTCATCCGCCCGTAGCTCCGCTATGCGACGCCGGAGTCGGTCGTTTTCAATCTTGTGCTCCAAGAAACTGTCTAGAAGACCAGCGTTTTTAGTCGGGTATGGGCGTGACATGACGAAAACGGCCTGACAGAACGGCGACCTGTTGAGTGGGTTCGGAGCAAAGCCTGGCGTCGCAATATGGGAGTGACCGACCGCTTCAAAAATGGCGTAGCTACCATCCTTTCTTCTAAACCTATAAAAGACCCTCATTGACTCGCCAGATGCGATGGATTCGTTCATCTCGGCCATCACGAGACCCACATCGTCAGGGTGAACAAAGTCTTTGAGGAAATGTTCCCTGAGTTCCTCCGGTTGGTAGCCCAGCAGTTGCGTCACATTGGAGGAGACGTATTTGATGCGGCCGTCCCCGTCGAGTATCTGGAGTAGATCCTTCATCTCATCAAGAAGCTTCGCCGGCCAGTTTCTTCTCTTCGTAAAGTCCGTCGCTGCGCTAGTACCGCTGCTGGAGGCTCCTGCTGGCGCCGGCATGAGCTGTGCTGGTAAGGGTGGTGCCGTTGCGGGATCTGGAGGGGCGTTGCCCGGGTCTGGGAGAAAGGAACCGAAGGGCGCGGTGCCGGCAGTGTTAGGGACCTCCTGGGGTAATGCTCGATGGGCCAAGTGCGCTTGGTCAGACGGCGGGGCTAGAGGAACATGGGCGGCTGGCGGTGCAAAGCCTGGAACGGGTACCGTTGGAAAAGGGCTCAGGAGAGCGTTGGGACCGGGGCCGGCGGAGAAGGTCATGGGCATGGACATAGGGTCGAGTGGCGCGCCGAAGAACGGATTGAAGAATGCCATCATGTCTACGTCGTCGGTGCCGTCTGCAGGCAGCTTAACAAGACATCACGTTAGTACCAAGAAACTCTTACCCTTCCAACGACTGAGAGTGAGGCCGAACCCGAGGCTTAAAAACCATACCGTAGCAGCCGCCAGGTCAGGGAAGACACCGAGACCCAGCTCATCGAAGCCATAGTAGAAGTCGTCTTGAGTTGGAGGAGGTTGGCCGTTGGACATCGTCGACACTCAAGCTACGGCTAATTCTGGAGGACGGAGCTGCAGGTCAAATATCTGTTACCCTCTTGTAAATATATGGTAGGAAGTAATATGTTTCAAGGAAAAAATATCTATACGCTCATGAGCACCATGGCCGAAACTATGGTGCCTCAACAACCTCAACGAGCGAGGTAGGGCGGATGTGGGCGAAAAAAAAGAGGTAAGGTGAGGTGAGGTGAGGTGAGAGGTGAGTTGATAGCTCCTTGAAACGGAAGGACCACAAAGCGATTCGTGCTGGTCGTCGCCAATATGTGGAGTGGTCGGGTGTTAATTCTGAACCCCCAATAAATCAATTAATCGATGGATTGATCGATGTGGGGGAGTCGAGAAGCTTCGCTTCGTCCTTCGAGAATGGTAAGATCAAATGGGCACGAAGGAGGGGCATGGGTATGGGTATGAGCATGGGTCGAGGGTCGAGGGGTATTAATCTAGGAACAATGGAGGAAGGGAAGGATTGAATGTGGACAAGGTGAAGGCGGGAAGGCACGAGAGAATTCTCGTCCGATGGAAACAGCAGGGGGGGCCACTGGTATGTAATGGTAATGCTATTGATGTACTGTACTTTATACACTCACACTCGTGCAGTGAGAGCCTGGCAAGTGTGATCCGATTAGATCAATTGATGCCAGGCGTGGATCAGAATGCTAAATAAAGCTAACAGGGGTTAAGATGGAGACGAAGAGTATCAATTCAAATGAGCATTTGAGAAAGCGCCACGAGGAAAGCTTAAATGTAGTGATAACTGGGAAAAATAGAAAGAGCGATGATATTGAGGACAGAATTGCGGATTGTGCCTTTAGATTTCAGACAATTTCACCAATGGCTCCTTCAACGGTCGAATACTCTGTATTACTACTGCCGGGTGCCGGTCTAAGTATTTATGTACCTTCAAGAGCTTGAGATGGTGAAAGCTGGACGTCCAGCAGAATGACGACGTCCGTCGACGTCATCCCTCACGCCCGGCATCTTCACTACTTCGTAGAATGACCCTAGCCGGGGGGGTTCTTTCCGCCTCAGAAGTATCTGGTTTATGGATTGGCAAGACTGCGGGGTCGTGGCGATGGGGATTCAATATTGGGTGCGAGTTGCCATGCTTCGCCAGGACTAAGCTCGACGTTTGTTTAAAGTTAAGTACCATGAACCTTCCTGTATTCAGCGGGAATGATTTACCCATGGCTAGCAGCTCGCTTGACGATAAGGCTTCTCTAGGAGCTGGGAAACCGCACATATCTGAAGGGAACCTTAACGGAGCATGAGGACTCAACGTGTAGATTGGAACTATCATTCGAGGTTCACGATGTCTTAATCTAGTATTGAGCATTGGCGGCTGCCGTCGTTGGCTTCACTCCCCGGCAAGCGCCGTTGGCGGATCAGAGTGTCCTGATTAACACGTCAGTCACACCTTGCGACCCCTTTGGAACCTGGCCTTGTTTCGGTCCACTACTAATCCAATGCCCCATTATCGCAGCCGAATCGAATAATCACGGATGCATCGGAGTCTGCCGAACGCGCAGCTTTTTTGCTGCAAGCCATCAATGATGCGTGTTTGTACGGACTCCTCCATGTTTCCGTTTTTTTCTCCCACATTCGGACATGGAGCCGACTCAGAGCCACAGGACCGGTTTTCATAGAGGCTATTCCCATTTGATTGATTGGAGCAGTGAAAAGTCGTTTAAGTGGGGAGTCCTTTGTCTCTTCTGGAACGTATGATGGCATCGAACACTGGCTTGGATGCATCGAGTCGGATGAAGGAAGTTACTTTGGACTGAGAAATCGGGCCACAATATTCGCTAATCTAAGCCTAAGTTTACCTTTCTTTCAAATGGCTGGAAGGGGCATGGCACTGGTACTTGTCCGCTACTCCTCAGCAAGTCAGTCTTCCGCTTAGGTAATGCTCGCTGGATTTGGAGGCTTGGCCTGTGCAGCAGGCAGCAGTGGGGGTCAAGGCACAATCTCGAACTAGCATGGAGCTCTGCACCAAAGCGCGTCAAAGCCTCTTGGACCGCGTTCACGACCAGCCTGAACTTGGATGACCTTCGACCTCCACTTCAACCCCTATGAGTGTCGATGCAATCCGTCCTTAATGAGTTGATACTCGATTGGGATTTAATAGAGATTCAGGGGACGACGGCCCGCCATGTCTAAAATCGACAAGCTTTCCATCCAGGGCATCCGCTCCTTCGCTCCGAACACAAGAGAGACGATCCAGTTCAATAGTCCTCTTACCCTAATCGTCGGTTACAATGGCTCCGGAAAGACCACCATCATCGAATGTCTCAAATATGCTACAACTGGGGAGCAGCCGCCTAATTCGAAAGGAGGTGCCTTTATTCACGACCCCAAAGTATGCAACGCAGATTAGTTTTGGTTTATTATTTTTACCATCTAACAGCCAATAGCTGACATGTTCGTGTAAAATGTAGATCTGCGGCGAGAAAGAAGTAATGGCCCAGGTCAAATTGTCCTTCAAATCCGCCGTGGGCTCCAAATACGTCGTGACGAGAAACCTCCAGCTCACCGTGAAGAAGACGACGCGATCGATGAAGACCCTCGAGGGCTCCCTTAATATTATGAATAATGGCGAGAAAACGGTCATATCCACCCGTGTTGCTGCCCTTGACGAGGATGTCCCGAAGTATCTTGGGGTATCGCCAGCCATTCTCGACGCCGTCATCTTTTGCCACCAAGACGAATCTTTGTGGCCCATGAGCGAGCCCTCGGCGTTGAAGAAGCGATTTGACGAGATATTCGAAGCCCTCAAGTACACAAAGGCGATAGATAACCTCAAGGTTCTGCGGAAAAAGCAGGGAGAGGAGCTCTCCAAGCTTAAGATTTTCGAAGAGCAAGATAAAATCAATAAGGAGAAGGGTGACCGCGCCGAGCGCCGATCCCGTGCCTTGCAGGCTGAGATCGAGGAGGCGAGAGAGCAATGTAGGGCGATTTCGGACGAGATGGACGAGATACAAGACATGATTCGTCAGAAGCACCAGCAAGCGAATAGCTTTCTTAGCATCGTCCAGGACCTCAAGAACAAGCGCGACCAACTAGAGTACCGGCAAGACACCGTTGCTGAACTCAAGACCACACTGGAGGAGTTACCCGATGATGACGAGCGGCTCGAGACCACACTATCACAGTACGAAGAGCGGATGGCGCGATATGAGGCCGAGGCAAAGGAAAACCGTATTCAGTATGGCCAGTATCAGCAAGATCTTGCTCAGTCGAGGAAGGATCTTTCCAGGCAACTTGCGGAGCAGGGCAAATTCCAGTCCGACAAGGAGAAGCACGAACGCCAGCTTGTTAACCGTGCGGAGATGATTCATGCCGCCGCACAGCAGCACGGTTTCCGTGGCTTTGACGGAGAATTGAACGAAAATCAAGTTAGGTCCTTTCATGATAAACTGCAGAAACTTTTAGCGGACAAGAGGCGCGACCTCGAGCGAGTCCAGAAGCAGAACTCGAAGGAAGTGGATAAGATCAACTCGACTATCTCTTCTCTTGAGAGTCGTAAATCAGCCCGCACTCAAGACCGCGTCTTTGCCAAGCAACGCATGGCCGGCATTGAGAAGCGCACCGAGGTCCTTCAAAACGATGTGAAGCTGCTTGACATAGATGAAGGTTCAAAAGCTCTTCTTGATGGCCAGTTCAAAGATGTTGAAGAAAAACTGCGGAAAGTTCAGGCCGATTTTGAGAAGTTTGGCTATGATTCCCAGATCCAGCAGGAGAACGAGACCCTTTGGACCCTTGAGGCTGAGAACGAGAGGCTGGGGAGGGAACTAGTTGAATGCACCCGGCTTGCCTCGGAAAGAGCTCAACTTGATCTACGGAAGGGAGAGCTCGCTGACCGGAAACGCAAGCTCGATATCCGGATGAGCACAGCAAAGGAGAAGCTTGACTCGGCGATTGGGAGTGACTGGACAACGGCTACCCTTGAAGACAAATTCCAAGAAGCAGTGAGGCGGCAAAACAAAGCCGTGTCCCTGGCCCGTCAACAGCGCGATCAATTGCGCGAAAAGCTGCAAACCCTTACGTACAAGCTCAAGATGGCCAAAGACGCAGAGAAGAATAAGACGGAAGAGGCCGCCAAGTGCGAGAAAGCGGTGTACAACTATCTCCTTACAGTCAACGAGGACGCGGGGTCCGCTGATGATTATCCTGGCGAGGTATCTCACTACGAAGAGAAAGTTGAAGAGAGCCGGACTGAGATTAGTCTCTGGGACGCCCTCGCGCAATACTACGGCCAATGTCAAAATACCCTAAACAAGAAGGGGGCTTGTAGACTCTGCGAACGACCTTTCGAGCCTAGCCAGGCCGCATTCAGGTCACGAATGGAGAAGAAGATCAAGGAAAAGCTCAACCCCAAGGAGAAGGAGGAGTCGGAGAAGGAGCTCGACGAATCCACCTCCATTCTTGACGCTCTGCGTGACCTCAGACCGCAGTATGATACGTATAAGCGCCTTAACGAGCAGCTACCTCGCCTTAAGCAGGAGCGTCAGGAAATCCAGTCTGAGTGCGAAAGCTTCGAAAGGCAGTTTGAAGATCTCGCCGCCGCTGCCACGTCTGAGGAGGAGAAATTGGGCGACCTCGAGTCCGTGAACGAGACAGTTCTGATGATTAGCCAGACTCTGCGCGATATCAAGGACTCCGAGAACCAGATCGAAAGGATCACATCGCAGCAGTCCTCCGGTATTGCCACGAGGAGCGCCGACGAGATCCATGAACTACAAGCCAGCTGCAACGAAAAGATGCGAGCTGTCAAGAGCAAGACTGCCAAGATCATGACGGACAAGCAGAGGGCACGAGACCAACTAAACTCGCTCGAGCTAGAGAAGAGCGAGCTGCGTAACAAGGTTAATAATGCGGCTCGACAGCTGGAGCGCAAGACGGATTTCTTGAACCAGATTCAGACACTGAAGGAAGAGCATGTTCAGCAGCGAGAGTTGATTCAGAAGGCGAATGAGGACCTCGAAGCCCTGGAGCCCGAGATTATCGAAGCCCGGTCTCTCCGTGACGATGCGGTCCAGCAAGGCCGTGTCAAAGAGCAAGCGGTTGCCGAGGAACGTGATGCCGTCGCCAGCACCGTCAGTGAGCTGCGGCTGGTCGAGGCTGATATTCAGGACTATGTGGAACGTGGAGGAGACGCAAAACTTGCTTCTAACCTGCGTGCCATCGCGGCTTCGGAGAAGGCAATTGCTGATGTAGAAAAGGACATCTCTGACCTAACTGTGCGGGCAAACAAACTGAAGCAGGATATCGACAACGGCGATCGCAAGAAGAAAAACATCAGCGACAATCTTAACTACCGAAAGAATTTGCGACTCCTCGACAGCCTGCGCAAGGATATCGATGAACTCGAATCTCGCAATGCTGACGAAGACTACGAGCGCCTGGTAGCCGAGGCAAGGTCCTACGAAAGCCACCACAACAAACTCCTCGCCGAGCGCGGATCCATAATGGGAAGTATGAAGACCAAGGATGAGGAGCTCGAGAGGCTTCTCAAGGAGTGGGAGATGGATTATAAGGATGCGGCGCGAAAGTACCGCGAGTCGCACATCAAGGTCGAGACGACCAAGGCTGCCATCGAAGACCTGGGCCGGTACGGCGCCGCGCTCGACAAGGCCATCATGCAATACCACAGCCTCAAGATGGAAGAAGTCAACCGCATCGCTGGCGAACTCTGGCAGAGCACCTACCAGGGTACGGACATCGACACCATCCTCATCCGCTCCGATGCGGAAACCTCCACCGGCAAGCGTAACTACAATTACCGCCTGTGCATGGTCAAACAGGACGCCGAGATGGACATGCGAGGGCGGTGCAGCGCCGGTCAGAAGGTGCTTGCCTCCATTATCATCCGACTCGCGCTCGCCGAGAGTTTCGGTGTCAACTGCGGCCTCATTGCCCTCGACGAGCCGACGACCAACCTCGACAGGGACAACATCAAGTCGTTGGCCGAGAGCTTGCATGCCATTATCAAGGCTAGACAGGCGCAGAGTAACTTCCAGCTTATCGTGATTACGCACGACGAGGAGTTCTTGAGGCATATGCGGTGCAGTGATTTCTGCGATACGTTTTACAGGGTGAGGAGGGATGATAGACAGAACAGCGTTATTTCCAGGGAGAGCATCACGAGGGTGTTGTAAGAAGTGGGAAAAAAAGAAATGTTCACCGAGGGGCAGGCTTAGTTTGTTACGGGAATCAAAACCCATGATACCAGTATTTTTGTACTAATAAACGAAGGATTTAAATATCGTCGCATTTTGTTCTCCGCGATGGTTTTTGCGCGTGCAGAAAGCTTTCCATCTTGAGAGTCTGAACTCACTTCACATTTTTTAAGTTGCATCTCATGCCTCTACCCTTGGAACACCCGACCGAAATTATCGTGACCCTAACAATACACGCCATACCGAGATACCTTATGAATCAAAATACGAATAAAAGAAAAAGAGAGAACACAAAGACACAAGAATCAAAATCCCTGACTCCCGAAGTACCCGAAGAAAGCTCTCTACGATTTCTCTGCGTTTGAAGTCTCCTCCACGCCCTCCATAGCCTCGTCAGCGTTATCGCCCACATCCCCAGAATCGCTTCTCGGCTTCTTCAGGCTCAAGCTACCCTCAGGCTCATCCTCTGCACCACGCTTCGAGCCAGAATCGGACGTGGCGTCATCAGAATCCGGTGACTCCCTCGTCTCGACGATCATCTTCCTGCCCACCGCGGCCTCGAGGTCGATGTCCTGGGGGTGTAGCGAGCCCTCGTCGATCCGGTTGATGGTCAGTATCGTCGGGCCCAGGTCGCTGGGCCCAATCTCATCGGGACCCCTAACGTGGGGCGTTTCGTCGTCGTCGTCCTCTCCTTCGCCCGTGCCGTCTTCGGCAGCCGGTTGCTCTCGAGACACGATTAGCTGGTTCGTGGGGATGACACCGGCGCGCTGTTCCTGCCTTAAAAGCTCGCCTTGGGTTATGCCTCTCATGGCGGCTCCAGCGCCGGCCGAGGGTATGCCGTTCACGCTGATGCTAACAGTTTCTATGCTACCCATGCCATTCGGCCCATCGATCGTCTCGGTGCTCTCGGTCCTCAGTTCCGCGCGTGACTGGCCCTGCTCGCCACCGGGACTGTCCTGCCTCGAAAGCCAGGGGATGGGCGTCAGAAGCGCGCCGCCCAGCGCCTCGTCGGAGCCGAGGTTCGCCTGCGTCGTGTTCGCCCAGGAGACCTGGTCGGCCGCGCCGTTCGCGAACGACACGGTAGGCAACGGTAGGGGGTATCTCGTGCACGGGGACGTGACGCGGACGACGCGGTCGAGGGCGTGGAGATACGAGGCGAGGGCACGATAATGCCGGCGCGGCTCGAGGATGAGTTCCGCCATGCGCTGGATCGTGTGTGGCGGTTGTGTGGGGAACGTCTTGAGGGCTGTGACGATGTCGTCGACCATGTCCTGGAGCTGAGGGGGAAGGGTTGCGGGCTTGGGCGCTGTTTGCGCGGAGGATTCTGCGGTCGTCGTCGGAGCTGGTGCCGAGGTGGGAGCCTCCTGAGGGGGCGCCGCGTCGACAAGCGGATCGGCGTTTTCTTTGTTGGCGTCGGCGGAGGAACTAGGATGTTCGAGGGGCGAGGAAGGGAGTGTTGTTTGGAGCATTTGCTCCGTTCGCTGGTTCCATTTCGGAGGCGGGGGGGGTAGTTTGGGGATGGGGAAATCGTTCAGCACAATCTTGTTTATTCGCGCGATGAGGGACTCGTGGAGCGTCGGCCACAAGTCCGGGGTGGGGAAGATTTCGCTAGATGCAGAAAAAGAGGTTAATGCGCCGGCCTATTAAGAAACGTCGCGTGCCTATACGTACGAGTGGGGGATGTCGCCTCTGGCGAGCTTCTTCAGGATCTCGTCTTCGTTATCCATTGCGATTTGGTTTGGGCGTCAAGTGACGGGACGGATGGGCGGGGGGGGAGGAAAGTGTGGATGTGGTAAATAATGGCGATTAATGAATGGCGATTAATACATGCCTTGACGCGATATCGGGCGATTGCTCTTTCTCTTTAGCGAGCAGTGGTCGATGCGACCTACCATTTCTCGACAGCCGTCCAGGTTCGCACCTACCCCAGGTCCAGACATGACTAAGCGGGTGACTTCACATGCAAAAACAGAGATTCGCAGCAACGCACCTAACTCAGCCTTGATTCCAATGATGTATTCGATTCTAAATTGATCTTAATCCTACGACCGGAAAACCTCTAGTCTCATCCGGCCGGTCATAAGAGTCCACAACCACAGCCCGTCAACAACGATGATAACTACAAAACTGAAAACCAAGCTACCCCCAAAGACAAGTCTATGATACGTCCAAGCCCGATCGGGCTGCAGATTCGCCGTCTGGCACACAATGGCCCAGGGGAGCACGTATAGAATATTGCTTGCCAAGCTCTGCCAAAGGTACCACCGTGGCCTGGTAGCAAGTAGGATGGTAGCCGGCTGCGTCGACATGGCGTAGAAGATGTAGCACCAGTCCACCGTGCGCCACATCATCGCCGCGAGATCGGCGACTTCTTCCGAACCACTGAGATAGAACGCGAACGGTCTAGCGCCGAAGAACGTGAAGAATATACACAGCGGGACCTCGGTGAGAAGCGCCAGGGAGAAGGAGAGTAGGGCTGGGCGGATGATGACGAGAGCGGACGACCAGTTGATTTTGGGCCGGCGGGTCCGGACGCCTATTTCTCGACGCCAGGAACCCCAGGCGTGACCGACGAAGGCGAGAGAGGTTTGCTCAAGCGACATGACGGGGACCATGACGAGCCCCCAGCGTATGGTGACGAAGATACTCCAAGCCGTGGCGTACGTTAGACCCATGGAGATTATGGTCGTCACTAGCCAGAGATACAAGGCATTGCGTACGGCGGATTCTGTAAATGTGATTATGCCCGGTCGGAGAAGAATGTCCAGCGCACGAAGTGTTGGGGTTGTTGACTCGTTTTGCCGATCGGCTCCATTCCTCCAAAACTTGCGCGTGTTTTCCCACCGAAAGTACAGCAAGCCGACGAACGCGGCCGTGAGGCTGCACGCGACTCGTATACCAGCTTGCAAGTTGACGGTAGGTTCATGCGTTCCCACGTGGAATTTGGAAATCAGTAGCAGGTCCAGTGCAATGTTGACAGCAAACTTGACCGAGCTGATGATCAATGGCACGTCAGGCTTGTCCAGCGCCCGCGTAGCCGAGGCAACAGAAGTTTCGATCGCGCTGGCGAATGCATCGAAAGCACTGATCCTGACATAGGTGACGCTTGCCTCGCGAACCTCGACAGGAACAAACCCGCTTGCGAACGAGGAAGCGCCACCTACGAAGGCGATACTCATGATAAGCCCCAGTACGGCCTGAAACACGATCAGCGTGTGGGTAAGCTGCAGGCGCTGTCCGAGGGAGCGCGATGCCTTGTCTCCAATGATAACCCATGCCGCGCGAGGAAGACCTTCATTGAGGACTTCGGCGACGACGCCGATGTAAGTATATAGGTCGGTCGTCACGATGAGGGATCCGTCAATGTTTGCGACCCATAGCTTTGAGAGTGTTCCGTAGAGGGCCGGAAGGATGAACGCTGCAATGTTGAAAAGAAGGGCTCCGTGGTATGTATTCCGATGTAGCAGCCCCCTAACTTGTGTTTGTTCCGACCTTTGACGGTAAATTGGTGTAGAATCCTCCCCAACGCCGATGCCGTGACCGTTGTCCTCGTTGTCATCATCTTTCGATACCATCATGTAAATAAATTTGGGACGAACTCTTGCAAGATGTCTTTCTAGAAATGAAGAAAATTCAACAATAGAAGCTTGACACCGGGCTGAGATGGTAGACATGACTGCTATCGACTATTTACCTGCTCCATCGACATGCAGGACGCCGCAGGCCAACCGCTTCTTCCCCGCACAGCTTCGAGGTCGCATATGAAAGTGCCACAGATCATTTGATCAATGATAATTGGAACTTAGCGTAGGCATTTTCCCGTGATCTGAACCACGATTGCAACAGAATATACAACCGACGCCATGAGAAATGCTGATGGAGATAACGACGCGGGAGCGGGAGGGACGTGGGAGAAGTAGGTGGCTCATGCAAAATGTAAGCCACAATGTGGCAATTGTACTTGGAAGGACCGATCAGATTATGTTCTGTCGGGGTCCGGGTCAGCCCCAAGCCGCCGCCGGCTTCCCTTTCGGCCCCGGAACTCCACTCTGATTAACGGACATGGGCTAGGCTGGACCTGCCTCATTCATGCAGGGTGCAGTATTATATTCATCTCGCGACTGGAAATTTCAAAAAGATGACCGCTTAGTCAACTAGGCAAATCGAGCCTGCCCTTTCTTTAATCAATGTCTCGGTAGAAAATATTCCTGTGCTAGAACCAAGTTCCGAGGAGCGAGAATGGAGAAAGCTCTGCGCCAGACTGTGGAAGGAGAAGCGGATCTTAAGTAAAATCCGTGTGGAGAAGCCTGTGGATAAGATTGAAACAGCAGCGGATCTTCCCTTTTGCATGGATCAGCATGAAATAGAGGATGGCAAAAAAAGGAAGCAAAAACCGAAGTGGACAAGGCCGATTCTACTGAGTAGAAGTCGAGCTACTTCACTGAAATATAACCAGGATAAACTGGGGGCTGGCATGGTTTCAATGTTTCACCGGAAGGGGGGCGAGTCAGCTGTGGTTTCTGATACGATTGCCTAACGCGGCCCTGGTTGAGATTTCGGCATCATCGCGGCGCCTTGAGGTACGGACATGTCTTCTTTGCTGCTGAAATGCATCACGAACTACGCTAAGCTCTCACTTTCGGGGATCTTCACCATCTCTGCATGCTTTTTTGGCTTGCTCCTCCCAGCTGAATGAGCAGTAGCTCCCCACTTAGTGTAAGACGCGGCGGTGAGAGGCAATGGGTATTCCAAATCTCCAAGACCACAGTTAAGTTGGTAATTCCTCGAGAAAGGCAAGTTTCAAGAGTATCAAGCCAACATTTCTATCTCTCGAGTCTTGGATATAAAAGCCACCTCATGCCTCCCAACATTATAGCCCATTTGAGAACTTCGATCTCATCATCGCCAGCTTCGTCCTCCTACCTCCTACCTTCCACTTAGTCTCAACTCAACTCCTATCTTACTTTTTAGCTCAGTCTCTCAGATTCCAAAGAAAAATGCGGTTCTCATTCCTCAAGCCCGTAGTAGCCGCCATGGCTCTCTGCGGTACAGCCGTGATGGGTTCCCTCACGCCCCAGCAAATAGCTGACGGTCTCTCGTCGATGACACAGAAGACACAAGCCCTCCAGGCCCCGGCGCAATCAATTACTCTTATCAACGCGCCCCTAATCGTTATCGGCCAGGGCCCTTTTCCAGTGAGAGACCCTATTCCACCACTACTATAACCTTAGTCTGAGCGCGCTTTATAATAATAAGCACGATAGCTAACGTCCCGTGGTGCTCCAGCAAATCATTTATGGCTTTAACGACATTGTCTCTACTGGGAACACACTGATAAGCCAACTTGAGGGGACAGGACCGATACAGAAACGGGCTTTGGAAGCGCGTGGTCCTGATGCCGATCTCGTCTTCGCAGCTTTCCGTGAGCTATCCCGGGTGTCTCAGGCCACCCTTAACATCCTTATCGGCAAAGCGAATATCTTGTCATCGGTCCCTGTTGTTGGCGAACCGGTGGCGACTGCCTTGCGAGGATTCGAGGGAACTATCGATGTATGTGCTGATCTATCCTGCGGGATTCCGCAGCAGATGGCTAACTGGAAGCTTCATTGTAGTCCATTGCTATTGCTCTCATCAACTTGCTACAGGTTCACGGGAACGACATGGCCAATGACGCTAACAGCCTCGGCGACACCATTCAGTTGGCTATCCAGAGCTACCAATCACTCAACATCTAAGGCATGTTTAAAGAGCAGCGCTGCTAAGGCTGGTAGCTTTTGAGATTGCCTTACAGTAGGGTTTCAACTTTGGTGTTTCGTGTGCCTAGCTAGTCCGAACCTCGTACGCCAGGTCAGTGATAGGCACAAATACTCTCTTTATTATGCTTATTTTCTTGAGGGAAAAGGCCTGCTATTCCGGAACAATCAATTCAACATTGAATGCAATGAAATTTCAAATATAATATCACTGAAAACGAACTTCCTCCCATGATGACCTAGTGGCGCCATTCCTGAATGAATCTCTTTTTTCTATCATTACTAGTTAAGTAGATCCAAAGTCAAGCAATAATAAGGGGAGGAAAACCTGGCTGTAGCAGCAGTAAGAGAGAGAGAGAGAGACTGACACGAAGGGATGGGCGAGTGACAGTCTTGGTATCTTGTCTTCATCTTCAAATACTTCGCAGTGCCCTAGGCAGGGCCATGTCGGTGGGTGGTCTTATCCTCAAGACACGCACCTACAGCTGGAATAGAAGAAGCTCAAGTGTTGCGGTTGATGGCACTTGACTTCCTTTATATCGCCCTGGCCGCAAGCGCTAGGAAAGCCTAGTGAATGGGCGGGAAATACCTTTTTGGGTAGAGTCGAGGTAAGAGCTCTGGGGTTGGAGGCAGCTTTAAGTGCTGCTGTTGTGGAAATGGGATTTGCCATTGCCGAATAGCTTTTTGGAGAGAAAAGTGTGCTTAGTCAGCACTAGAGAAGTTGAAATGGTTTTTGCTAGTGAGTTTCTATCTTTCTGTCCTTCATCTAAGACGCAGGAACGAGGATATGGGCTCCACACTTCACACGAAATGGCATCGAGATGTCGGAGCCCGAAGTAAGCGATTGAAATGAGTCTTTCGGCCGGTCAATAAAGAAGGCGCTGTTCATGCTGCCCACTGGTAGAGCAGTTTCGATGTAGAAACTGAAACCAGTAGTGTCAGCCCAGGCAGCCGCCTGTCTTGAGGATGGCCAGAACTTGTTTCCAACAGCCTCCTTTTCCTATCCAGGGATGCCCGTAGCCTCCTCTTGGGATGCTGCACTGTCCAACCCTGGAATAGGTATCAACCGAGAGGCGAAATTGATGAACGCCTTTCTCCATGTCACTCCCATTGTCGCAAGGTGCTATCCTCTGGCCGCATAGGTCATTCCCGTACACCAATCCACGCCGATAACTCACTACTTTCTTGAACCGCCCTGGCCCCGTACGCTGCTCCATGTCGACTCTTCAGAGTTCTCAAGTCAGTACATCAAGGAGCTTGCAAAAAATACGACGAAAAAAATTCGGGTCCCTGCAATTCAACTTACTGCAAAACAGGCCAGGATGCCAACACATCCCAGGGGTTCAGATCTTTGGCCCGTTGGCGATCCCAATCGCACGTAGTAAACCAAGCTGACCACTGCGGGGATTCTCCGCGGTCGCAGAATCTGCGACAGGACCAAAAAATGCCATTTCTGTTCTGGCCAAAGGTGTCCCTTTTCCTGACTCTCGATGTCTGGCTTTCGTCTTTCCAGGGGACAACCTGCCCAAGCCGAGCCGGCAAGTTATTAAAATAGAACACCCCCCAAGCTTGCATGGGGTCCCAATCATTGTCTGTATACGACACGGTAAGTGTCCACTCCCACTCCTGTGTCCAGTCGACTTTATGCCGGATACGCCACTCGACCTCTCCAGGCCTGATGCCATGTCGCATGGTGATTTGATAGCCATCTGGGCACGAATGAGTTGTATACGAATCTTTCTCCACTGGATGCTTTTTTCCCTTGCATGTATGGATCCAACTTGCTATCTTGCGGTAGGGAGATGCTCTTTTTGCGCTTGGGATTTGCTGGAGTCCCTGTTGTTGAAGTGTAGGAGCGGCCACTCGCTGGCTGTTGCTCATGTGATTGTAACCACTTAGATTGAATGGCAACGATGCTACCGTGCCGAACTTGACCAATGCCGCCCGCTTCTTCATTCGATTATACACCGTTATCGGGTCTTCCTGCTGTGGCTTTGGGGAATGCTCAGTTGTATTGAAGTACGGAGGAGGCTGAGGGTGGCCATTGCAGTTACCCATGGTGCCTGAGTTCTCGACGACAGGTTGACCTTGAGGGAAATTGTAGGAGTCCTGCTGAACTGGGATATCTGTGTTCGGGGACGTGGTAGTGGTATCATTGACATCAACCCCCAAGGAAATGGGAACCGAGCACTTTGAGCCGATGTTTGCGGATGCCATGGCTCCAGAATGGGCAAAATGGGACCGGGAAAGGAGTTAGAGGAGATAGACTTGGAAGTCAACCGAGACTGAGTCCAAACCCCTTATTTTGTTAGAACGGGCGGGCTTTTATACTATGAGGATCTGTGCAAAGGGACCTCCTAGCCACATGGATAGGCCCTCAGAATATTACCTCTCGTACCCTCAATTATGAAGTTAGGGTGATCGTTGAGATGCTACCTCGGACCTTTTCCCATCCTCAATCCAACTTCAACTCATTCAACATTACAGATATCCGGATTGATCACTGTGGGACAACCAGCCTTCGGCATTTGCCTGAGGACCCGAGGAATCGCGGTGGCGTGTTATCTCTTTGTGATCTACGATTAAGCAGGAATGTATGGCCCATGACAGAGGGATTGGGGATTATAGCGAGACAACACCTAGGTGATGAGTTCCAACACCAGAAAAATTCAGACGTTGCAAGGTACTGTCTGGCGCACCCGAGATTCTAAGAGCACTGTACCTAGGCTCTAAGACGGAAGGGAGTGGTGAGGTCTTGATAATAATCACTGCCTTGGACCTCTTCCCCGAAATAAGGAACACAATCTCTACACATAAGCAGCACTGTACTTCTCGAACTATACATCCCCGTGGTTGAAAAGCCTCTTCTAGCAAGGAAGATTTGTTCCCGAGAGCTTGCAAACACGCCGGTTCACACCGAGCGTAGAGCACTTACCACACAACGCTCAGCACCTAGCATTCAACGTAGGGCACCTGCTATTCAACGTATCTAAATATATTAGAGGGGCGTCGACGCCTTCCTCAGGGCATAGGTCTATACCTGATACTATGGGCATATATAATGCTGAGAGTCTTGCAGTCAAATGCCCCTACCCTTTCTGGCGGGGTTCGCGAGAAACGTGCCTGCCACCGACATTAATACTACGAGAGTTCTGGATTGACGTCCTTAACATTCCTGAACGAAGGCGACTTCTTCATCATTAACAACAACAAGAAAACAAGAGTTCTGGAGGTTATCAAAATTCTCAACAGCTAATCACTTCTGCAATCTAAGGGCACCGCCAAAGCTCCCGTCACTAGCCAGCCGGTTGGACCTCGCGCGGTTTCCGAACCACTAATCGAACCTTTGTTTCTGGATAACCAGCAGCCGAGGGCGGGACGACCAGAGGAGAGGATCACGGGGAAACACCCCACGTTGAGGGCCCCGACGAGATCGGCCATCGCGACTTGGGCATGACACTCACCATTAGACGAAGGCTCGCTACACCCACAAGATATCGACATTACATTCTCAACGAGGTTTGCATTAGACACACCTCAATCATGGCATTCATAGTGCCTGGCCCCCGGCCCCACCCTCTCCCCAGCCTATGCCATTATCTTACCTTCCTCTTCGGATACTTCGCGGTGCCCTGGATAGGGCCATGTCGGTTCGGTGGTCTTATCCTCGAGACACGCACTTACAGCTGGACTATCTGGCAACAAAAGAAGCTTAAGTGTCGCGGCTAACGGCACTTGACCGCCTTTGCATCGCTCGGACCCCGAGCCCCAGGCGAGCCCGGCGAAGGGGCGAAAAATACCTTTTTAAGTAGAGTCAAGGCAAGAGCCGTGGAGTTGGGGGCGGCTTCGAGTACTGCCGTTGTGGAAATGGGGTTTGCCATCGCGGAATTTTTTTTGGAGAAAATTGTGTAAGCCAGCGCAAGAGGAGTTGAAATGGCTTTTGCTATTGAGTTCAATCCCTAACAATACCCAGATCTCCAGGGGTTCCTGCGAGATCCGGAAAGCCAACTGCCCGAGAAGACGATACCTTTAGGTTTTCGGTACGGAGGTTGTCCTGGCGCTGGTATGGGTTGTGTGTGGGTGTTAGAGCTGGACTGCATAGGCTGGGATAGAAAGGGGGGGGTGGATTCCGTGAGTGTGCCCGATGTAAACCTCACCAGGTGTTGTGAATGCTATCTGTGAGGCTGGCGAGGAGACTTCGGAACCGGGGAAGTTGTAGAATGGTTGCTTTGGTAGCTTCGGAGGCCGGGGGCCTGTGTATCTCTGTCTTAGACATCAATGATTCACTTGCTTTGTTTCACTTCCCTAGTTTAATATTCTAAACTTCATGCTGAAATATAATAATCAAATCAAAGTCCATCTTCCAGCGCCAGCCAAGGCCGCTGGCCCCACTCCCCGCGCTCCGGGGCTCGCCCGTCGGGTTTGGCTCACCCACTTACGAAGGTGCAGCTGGGCTATCTGGCAGCAGAGGATGCTCATGGGCCAAGAGGAATCAGCATCAATGGGACCAGTCTACTTATCTCAAGCTTCATACCATTGATGAGATTATTCGCAATAATACACCAGCATAACCCAGTGGACTTAATCTTCTTCAGGCTGGC
>Ga0164243_10005516_pt1 | contig 19306 bp, 18 predicted proteins | sample OricompcompostOP_FD_108781 | JGI IMG/M metagenome (GOLD analysis project Ga0164243, IMG submission 108781) | Organic Plus compost microbial communities from Emeryville, California, USA - Original compost - Organic plus compost (OP) | ecosystem: Engineered > Solid waste > Mixed feedstock >... | reverse complement strand
GATCCCGTCCGACATGAACCAGGCCAGCGGCGGCCCCGGACGACAGGCCTATCTGCGCCAGCACCGGGCGGTCGCCGACGAGGTGGCCCGCCAGGCCGGCGCGACCCACTGGTCGCTGGCCTTCTGCTCGCGCTCGGGCTCGGCACACGTCCCGTGGCTCGAGCCCGACATCAACGACCGTCTCGCCGAGCTGCACCGCGAGGGAACGAAGGCGGTCGTGGTGGTGCCGATCGGCTTCGTCTCCGACCACATGGAGGTCATCTACGACCTCGACACCGAGGCGACGGCCACGGCGAAGGAGCTCGGCCTCTGGTTCGAGCGGGCCGACACCCCGGGCGCCCATCCACTGTTCGTCCAGATGGTGCGTGAGCTCGTGCTCGAGCGAGCCGCCGTCGAGCGCGGCGACGAGGTCGAGCGACGCTCGGTCGGGCCCCTCGGGCCGTCCCACGACGTGTGCGCCGCCGACTGCTGCCTCAACCCCCGGGCCCCCCTGCCCACGATCGGATGAGCGCCGCGCTGTTCGACCTCGCCCGCACCGTCGGCCGCGAGGCCGCTGCCTTCGTGGCCGCGTCGCGCCCCGCCGGACGGGTGGACGTCGCCACCACGAAGTCAAGCCCCACTGACGTCGTCACGGCCATCGACCAGGCGAGCGAGCAGCTCATCCGCGATCGCCTGCTCGGCGCTCGTCCGGACGACGGCTTCCTGGGCGAGGAGGGCGCCGAGGTCGTCGGCACCTCCGGCGTGACCTGGATCGTCGACCCGATCGACGGCACCGTCAACTTCATCTACGGCATTCCTTCGTACGCCGTCGCCATCGCGGCGGCCGTCGACGGGGTCGTGGTCGCCGGTCACGTCATCAACGTCGTCACGGGCGAGGAATGGGGCGGCGTCCTGGGCGAGGGCTCCTGGCGTCACGACGGCGATGCCCGGGTGGCGTTGTCGGCGCCCGCGCCCGAGAGCCTTGCGAAGGTGCTCGTCGCGACAGGCTTCAGCTACTCACCGACGACCCGCGAGCAGCAGGCACAGGCACTCGTCGGACTCATTCCGCACGTACGTGACATTCGTCGCATCGGCTCGGCCGCGCTCGACCTGTGCGGTCTCGCCGAAGGGCGGGTGGACGCCTATGTCGAGCAAGGACTCAAGCCGTGGGACCTTGCGGCAGCGGGACTGATCGCCACGGAGGCAGGTCTGGTGCTGAGCGGTCTCGACGGCCCGCCCGACGAGCGCCTCGTCATGGCCGTCCACCCTTCCCTCGCCGAGGAATACTTCGGGCTCCTGCGCGCTTGTGGGTTCTGACCAAGCACAACGTGGTGGGGTGTGGAACAATCACGCCGGTCGCACCGCACAGATGGAGGGTTCATGGCAACCGATTACGACGCACCACGCAAGAACGAGGACGAGCAGTCCGAGGACAGCATCGAAGAGCTGAAGGCGCGTCGCCACGAGAAGAATTCCGGCAAGGTCGACGAGGACGAGGCCGAGGCGGCCGAGTCGTTCGAGCTGCCCGGTGCCGACCTCTCGCACGAAGAGCTGGCAGTGCAGGTCGTGCCCAAGCAGTCGGACGAGTTCACCTGTGGCTCCTGCTTCCTGGTGCACCACCGCTCGCAGCTCGCATCGGAGAAGAACGGCATCCCGATCTGCCGCGACTGCGCCTACTGACGCTTCGCGCGACGACGTGACCTCTTCGACGGAACCGGCTCCTCTGGGGCCGGTTCCGTCGTCTTCGCAAGCGGTCTCATGCCGGGTGGCAGGTCGCCGGTCGAGCGCACCCAGTAGAGGGCGATGCCGCGCCGGATGAGCACCTTGACGAGCTCGACGAGCGCACCGCCCACCACGGCCCAGGCGACGGCCTCACGGGTGCTGACCTCGGGGTGACGTGTCAGCGTCGGGGCCTTGCGGCCGGTGACTCCACGCCAGGCAACGGCCGCCACACGCGTGGCCAGGAGGCCAGAGGCGATCGTGGCGCCGCGATCCATGAGCTTCCAGACGCCCTTGCCGCCGGGCGCACGGGCGGGAGCCGGAGGTGTGAGCGTCGTCGGGGCCTTACGCTTCCTCGCCATCGGCGTTCCTCTCGGTGCTCTCGGGGACGGTGCCTTCGGGGGAGGGCGTGGCATCCCCGGTGTGTCCGAGCGCGCGGGCGAGCAGCTCGGGATGACGGGTGCCGACGAGCCAGTACGGCGTCGGGTCGGCGGGGTCGTCGACGTGGACGAGGACGCCCCGGTCGAACCAGGGACGGGTGGCCAGCCAGCCACGGACGTCGGCGCCGGGCCCGAGGCGGTGACGGTAGGCGGCGCGATCGAGCCGCTCGACCTCGCCGCGGTACCGGACGACGAGCTTCGCTCGGCCGACGTGCAGATCGCCGTCGTCGACACGTAGGAGGATGCTGCCGTAGCGCCAGACGCCCAGGCAGCCCAGGAGGGCTGCCACCACGGTCGTCACAATCGCGATGGCCCAGGTGGTTGCCACGAGCATGAGCCAGCCGCACACGAGGCCGAAGATGACGGCCCCGAACCACCACGTCGGGGGAGCCGTCTGACGTTCGCGGTAGTCGTCCACCCTGCTAACCCTGCCTCATGCCCGGCAAGGACCGCGCCGGTAGGGTCGCGAACATGGTCGAGGTGCAGCTGACACGGACGGACCCGGGTGTCCCAGCACCCTCCTACGCCCATCCCGGCGATGCCGGCGCCGACCTCGTCTCGACGATCGACGTGACCATCGCCCCGGGGGAGCGTGAGCTCGTGCCGACGGGCGTCTCGATCGCCCTGCCCGAGGGCCACGCCGCCTTCGTCCACCCACGCTCCGGACTGGCCTTCCGCCACGGCCTGTCCGTCGTCAACACGCCTGGCACCATCGACGCGGGATACCGCGGCGAGATCAAGGTGCTGCTCATCAACCACGACCTGCGCGAGCCAGTCGTGATCACCCGGGGCGATCGCATCGCCCAGCTCATCGTCCAGGAGGTCGTGCACGCGACCTTCGTCGAGAGCGACGCCCTCCCGTCATCGGCGCGAGGCGCCGGCGGGTACGGCTCGACCGGTGGTCATGCGGCGCTCGCGACCGAGGAGACCCCATGATCCGCCGCCGCACGAAGGACGCCACCCCCGCCACCCCCGCCGAGCCGGTCGAGACCGCTCCGCCCGGCCCCCGTCACGAGGGGCCCTGGGACGCGAGCGAGAAGTCCTCGGACGACGAGCCCGCGTACCTCGACTTCGGCTCCCTCAAGGTGCTGGGACGCGCCGGCTTCACCTTCCAGATGCCGGGCAGCCCCACTGGCGAGAACGCACCGGCGCTCGTACTCGTGGCCGACGGCGCGGCGCTCGAGCTGCGCCTGTTCGCGGCCTCGCGGTCGGGGAGCCTCTGGGACGAGGTGCGGCCCGACCTCATCGCCGACATCCAGCGGCACGAGGGCGAGTTCCGTGAGGAGGACGGCCGCTACGGCACCGAGCTCATGGCGCGGCTTCCCGCCACCCTCCCCGACGGCAGCGAGGGGTTCCAGCCCAGCCGCATCGTCGGCATCGACGGACCGCGCTGGATGCTGCGTGCCACGTTCCTCGGCACCGCGGCCCTGACGTCATCCGACGACGACCTGCTCGCCCAGGCATTGCGTGACGTGATCGTGGTGCGTGGTGGCGAGCCCCGCATCCCGCGGGAGCCCCTGCTGCTCACGGTTCCCGAGGGCGCACGGGCGATCAAGACCTCACAGGACCGGCCGGCCGAGCACACCCACGACCACGGGGAGTAGGGTCGCGAGTCGCGTGCCTCCCAGGCGCGCAGTGGCACCGACCTAGGATGGATGCATGGCACGACTCTTCAGCAAGACGCTCGAGCGCCTGTCGGCCGACAACCAGGAGGCCGACGAGCTGCAGAGCGACGCGGCCAAGGCTGGTTGTGACTTGATCGCCTCCCAGCGTGAGCGGTCGGTGTGCAGCATCCACGGGGTTCTCCGCTCGGTGACCCTGCGTCCCGTCGACGGCGTCACCGCTCTCGAGGCCGAGCTGTACGACGGCTCCGACAGCGTCACGCTCGTCTGGCTGGGCCGCCGCACGATCGAGGGCATCGTCCCCGGTCGCCAGCTCACCGCCCACGGCCGTATCGGCCGCCGCGGCAGCGAGCGCATCCTCTACAACCCACGGTACGAACTCGGCGCATGAGCGCTGGGCACGAGACCGTCGAACAGCTGGTCCGGGCCCAGCTCTCCAAGGCCCTGGGCGGTCGCCGTGGCATCGTCGAGAGCGCCGTCCCGACGGTCATCTTCACCCTGACCTGGGTCGTCAGCAGCGATCTGCGCACGTCGCTCATCCTCAGCATCGGCACCACCGTGCTGCTCCTGGTCGTGCGCCTCGTCCAGCGCTCCACGGTGCAGTTCGTGCTCAACGCCCTGGTGGCCATCGCGATAGCGGCGGTCTTCGCCTCCCGCTCCGGCGAGGCGCGTGACGTCTTCCTGCCCGGCATCCTCTACAACAGCGCCTACGCGGTGGGCCTGGTGCTCTCGATCATCGTCGGCTGGCCGCTCGTCGGCTTCCTGATCGGCAGCGTCACCGGCGAGCTGACGCAGTGGCGCGACGACAAGGGCCTCGTGCGCCTGTCGTCGAAGCTGACCTGGCTGCTCGCGCTGCCCTGCATCGTGCGCGTCGTGGTGCAGTACCCGCTGTGGGCCGCCGACAAGGTGACCCTGCTCGGCGCCTCCAAGATCGCGATGGGCTGGCCGCTCCAGGTGGCCGCACTGCTCGCGATGGGCTGGCTGCTCAGTCGCGACCGCACACCGCTGCGCGGCGACACCGACCCGACCTGAAGCTGCTCAGCGCTTCGGCGACAGCAGGTGCTCGAGGGCTTCCTCGACGTCCTCGGGGCACACGAACAGCAGCTCGTCACCGGCCTCGAGCGAGCGGTCGCTGTCGGGCGTCTGGATCGTCGTGTCACGCAGGATCGCGACCAGCACGACATCCGTGGGCCACGGCACGTCGCCCACCCGCACACCCACATGGGGGGAGTCGTCGGGCATCGTCAGCTCGACCAGGTTGGTGTTGCTCTGGCGGAACGTGAACAGCCGCACCAGGTCGCCGACCGTGACGGCCTCCTCGACCAGCGCCGACATGAGACGCGGGGTGGACACCGAGACGTCGACGCCCCACGACTCGCTGAAGAGCCACTCGTTGCTGGGGTGGTTGACACGCCCGACGGTGCGCGGCACCGCGAACTCGGTCTTGGCGAGCAGCGAGATGACCAGGTTGGCCTTGTCGTCACCCGTCGCCGCGATGACGACGTCGCAGGTCTCGAGCTGGGCCTCGGCGAGCGAGGCGAACTCGCAGGCGTCGGCGAGCAGCCACTGGGCCTCGGGGACCACGTCGGAGCGGATCGAGGCGGGGGACTTGTCGATCAGCAGGACGCTGTGCCCGTTGCCGATGAGCTCCTGGGCGACCGAGCGCCCGACGGCACCGGCTCCGGCGATGGCGACGCGCATCAGTCCTCCGGACCTTGGTCGAGCACACGCAGGGCGTGCTCGGAGTTGTCCTCGCGCATGAACACGCTGAGGAAGTCGCCCTCCTGGACGACGGTGTCGCTGTGCGCGATCAGGCCGGCGCCGAGGCGGGTCAGGTAGGCGATGCGCACGCCGGCGGCGTCCTCGAGCTCGCCGACACGGCGCCCGATCCAGGCGATGGGGGTGTAGACGTGGTCGAGCCGGACGTCGCCGGTCTGGTCGCGCCAGGTGGGCTCGGAGCCGGCCGGGAGCAGCCGGCGCAGCACCTGGTCGGCTGCCCAGGTGACAGTGGCGACCGTGGGCACCCCGAGACGCTCGTAGACCTCGGCACGGCCCGGGTCGTAGATGCGGGCGACGACGTTCTGGACGTCGAACTGCTCACGCGCGACGCGGGCGGAGATGATGTTGGAGTTGTCGCCGCTGGACACCGCGGCGAAGGCGTCGGCGTGCTCGATGCCGCCGGCACGGAGCACGTCGCGGTCGAACCCCACACCGGTGACGGTGACGCCCTTGAACTCGGGTCCGAGCCGTCGGAAGGCCTCGGGGTTGGAGTCGATGACGGCCGTGGTGTGGCCGCGCTCCTCGAGGCTGTGCGCGAGCGACGCACCCACGCGCCCGCAGCCCATGATCACGATGTGCACGAGGCGACGCTACACCGGCACGCACCGGCACGGGCAGGCCCGGCACGCGGGTCTAGCATCAGCACCGTGGGAATCGCGCAGGTCGCCAAGCGGGCGCTGGTCGGACGCAAGCTGCGCAACACACAGCTCGGCGAGACGTTGCTTCCCAAACGTGTCGCCCTGCCCGTGTTCGCGAGCGACGCTCTCTCGTCGGTGGCCTATGCCCCCGACGAGATCTTCCTGACCCTCTCGATGGCCGGGCTCTCGGCCTACACCTTCAACTGGCAGATCGGCGTCTGCGTCGCGATCGTGATGCTGACCGTCGTCGCGTCCTACCGCCAGAACGTGCACGCCTACCCCAGCGGCGGCGGCGACTACGAGGTCGCGACGGTCAACCTCGGGCCGCGGGCCGGCGTCACGGTGGGCAGCGCCCTGCTCGTCGACTACGTGCTCACCGTCGCGGTGTCGATCTCCTCCGGTGTGCAGAACGCGACGTCCGCGCTGCCCTGGCTCGAGGGTCACGAGGCAACGACGGCATCGGTGCTGGTCATCATCTTGATGGCGATCAACCTGCGGGGCACCAAGGAGTCGGGCACGGCATTCGCCATCCCGACCTATCTGTTCATGATCTCGATCCTGCTGATGGGCGTGTGGGGCTACGCGCGTTACCTCCTGGGCGACCTTCCCGACGCCGAGAGCGCGATCTACGACATCGCCCCCACCGGGCATTACGAGGGCGCCATCTCCAACCTCGCGATGGTCTTCCTGCTGGCAAGGGCCTTCTCGTCCGGATGCGCGGCGCTGACCGGTGTCGAGGCCATCAGCAACGGCGTGCCGGCGTTCCGCAAGCCGAAGAGCCGCAACGCCGCCACCACACTCCTGCTGCTCGGCACGATCGCCATCACGATGCTGATGAGCATCATCGTGCTCGCCGACCTCATGGGCCTGCGGTTCGTCGAGGATCCAGCCAGTCAACTGCTGCTCAACGGCAGTCCGGTGGGCGACAGCTACCAGCAGCCCACGGTCATCGCCCAGCTCGCGGGCGCCCTCTACTCCGGTGCGCAGCCGCTGTTCTACTTCACCATCGCCTGCACCGGCATCATCCTGGTGCTGGCCGCCAACACGGCGTTCAACGGCTTCCCGGTGCTCGGCTCGATCCTGGCGCGTGACGGCTTCCTGCCGCGCCAGCTCGACACCCGCGGCGACCGGCTCGCGTTCAGCAACGGCATCATCTTGCTGGCCCTCGCCGCGATCGTGCTGATCCAGCTCTTCGACGCCGAGGTCACCCGGCTCATCCAGCTCTACATCGTCGGCGTCTTCGTGTCGTTCACGTTCAGCCAGCTCGGCATGATCCGGCACTGGAACCGCCACCTGCTCACCGAGACCGACCCGGCCGTGCGCGGACGCATGAAGCGCTCGCGCATCGTCAACACGATCGGCCTGGCGATGACGGCTGTGGTGCTCGTCATCGTCCTGATCACCAAGTTCCTCGCCGGCGCCTGGATCGCGATCCTGGCGATGATCGCGCTCTACGTGCTGATGCGCTCGATCAAGCGGCACTATGGCCGGGTCTCCGACGAGCTCGAGATCGACGACACCGACGTCACGCTGCCGTCCCGAGTCCACGCGATCGTGCTCGTGGGCAGGCTGCACAAGCCGACGATGCGCGCGCTGGCCTATGCCCGGGTGTCGCGCCCCAGCACGCTCGAGGCGATCACCGTGGGCTTCGACCCCGACGAGACAGCCGAGCTCTCGCGCCGCTGGGCTGAGCTCGAGATCCCCGTGCCGTTGAAGGTGGTCGACTCGCCCTACCGCGAGCTCGTGCGCCCGGTCGTCCGCTACGTCAAGGAGCGCCGCAAGGCGAGCCCCCGCGACATCGTCACCGTCTACATCCCCGAGTACGTCGTGGGCCGCTGGTGGGAGCAGCTCCTGCACAACCAGACGGCGCTCCGGCTCAAGAGCCGGCTGCTGTTCATGCCGGGTGTCATGGTCACGAGCGTGCCCTTCCAGCTGGCCTCGGCGGGCAAGGCCACCGACGACACCGATCGCCCGGCACCCGGCGACGTGCGCCGCGGCATGCGGGGCCGGCGGTGAGCGAGCTCGTCGTCGACGTCGGGCCTATAGCCCACGGCGGCCACTGCGTCGCACGGCTCGACGGCCAGGTCGTCTTCGTGCGCCATGCCCTGCCCGGCGAGCGGGTGCGCCTCGAGATCACCGACACCACGTCGCACTTCCTGCGTGCGGACGCCGTCGAGGTCCTGCAGGCCTCGCCCGACCGGGTGACGCCACCCTGTCGCTTCGCGGGTGTCTGTGGGGGTTGCGACTTCCAGCACGTCGAGCCGGCGGCCCAGCGGCGCCTGCTGGGCGACGTCGTGCGCGAGCAGCTGCAGCGGCTCGCCGGTCTGACGTGGGACGGCGAGGTCGAGGCGGTCGAGCCCGACTCCCTCGGCTGGCGCACCCGGGTCACGTACTCGGTCGACGACGAAGGTCGTCCCGGGCTGCGACGACACCGCTCGCACGACGTGGTGCCCATCGACACGTGCCTCATCGCCCATCCCGACCTGCCCGACGTGCTCGGCCGCCGTTGGACGGCGCCGTCAGTCGAGGTCATCGTCTCCGGCGCGGGCGATCGGCTGGTGGTCACGGACGCCAAGGTCCCGCGCGAGCTGGGCGCCACCGGCGTCGTCGACACCGCGGGCAACCGACGCTTCGGATCCGCGTCCGTCACCGAGCCCGTGCTCGACAAGGGCTTCAGGGTGAGCGGCTCCGGCTTCTGGCAGGTGCATCCGCGCGCCGCCACCACTCTGGTCGAGGCGGTGCTCGATGGCGCCCAGGTGCAGCCGGGCGAGGTCGTGGCCGACCTCTACGCGGGCGTCGGGCTGTTCACCGCCTTCCTCGCCGACGCCGCCGGCGAGACGGGACGCGTCGTCAGCGTCGAGTCCGACCGTGTCGCCTCCCGTGACGCCCGGCGCAACCTGCACGCCCACCGTCACGTCGAGCTCGTCGCCAGCACGACCGAGCAGGCGCTGCGACACGGCGAGCTCGGCCCGCACGTCGACGTCGTGGTGCTCGACCCGCCACGCACCGGGGCGAAGGGTGTCGTCGCGCCGATCGCCGCGCTGGGTCCGCGCCGAGTGGTCTACGTCGCCTGCGACCCCGCCGCACTGGGGCGTGACCTCGCCACGTTCGCGAAGGAGGGCTACCGCCTCGAGTCGCTGCGGGCCTTCGCGCTGTTCCCGATGACCCACCACGTGGAGTGCGTGGCGGTGCTTGTCAGGACCTGAGCCGACACCCCATGGTGAGGGCATGCGCTTCGCCGACCCGCAGGCCTGCCCCGACTGCCGAGGAAGCCTCGGAGGTGCGAGCCGTTGCCCGCACTGCCAGCTCGACCTGACCTCGGTCGACGCCCGGCTGCTTTGGCAGACGCTCGTGGAGGCCGACCGGCTGCTGGTGTCGGCCCGCGCGGCATCGGCGCCGGCGGACGCGTCGACAGTGGGCACCGCTGCGGCGGTCGTCCCCCAGGCGAGCACCTTGCCGCGACTGCCGCGCCAGGCGGCCGCGCAGCCCACGGAGCCGTCACGGTCGTGGACGGCCGGCTCGGTGCTGCTCGGCCTCGGTGCCCTGTGCCTGCTGGTCGCCGGCTTCATCTTCGTCACCATCTCGTGGGGGAGCCTGGGTGCGGTCGGCCGTGCCCTCGTCCTGCTGGCCGTCACGGCGCTGTTCGGGGTGCTCGCCCGGTGGGTGACCCTGCGGCAGCTGCGCGCCTCCGCCGAGGCGCTCTGGGCGGTGTTCCTGGGTCTCGTGACGCTCGACTGGTTCGCCGCCCGAGCCCAGGGCCTGCTCGGCCTCGACCGGCTCTCCTTCGGGGTCTCCGTGGGCGTATGGGCGGCGCTCCTCCTCGGTGCCGGCATCGCCGTGGTCGTCACGGCACGACCCCGCCTCGGGCTCGTCGTCCCCGCCGCCGTGGCCGGTATTGCCCCCTGGGTGGCAGCCGGGGTCGTGGCCGGCGAGCTGTCCCGCTTCGCCGACTGGCGTCCGTTCTGGGCTGCCGTGGCGGGCATGACGCTGGTGGCTGCGGCCGCGGCGGCCGCACGGTGGGCCCGTGTGACGTTGACGGTCACCCTCTGCGCCGTGGGTGTGGTCCTCGCGGCGAGCGTCGCGACGCTCCTGGCGGTCGCCGAGGCCGTGAACGAGCCTTCCTGGCGGCAGCTCGTCGTCGAGGCACACGGACTGCCGGCTCTCGTCGTGACGCTTCTGGGCGCCGTCGCAGCCGTCGTGGGTCGTCGCCGGCTCGCCGCCGGTGCTGTGGGTGCCGTCGTCGCGCTCGTCGGCGCCCTGGCCCTGGTGCTGCTGCCCGTGGAGGACTCATGGCCCGGACGCGGTGCTGTCGTGGTGGCCGCGGTGGCCGCCGTCACGGGAGCGGCAGTGGCCGCCGCGGGCCGTGCGCCCTGGAGGCGGGGCCTGCGCGCCGTCGTGGTGGTCGTGGCCGCCGTGCTCGCGCTGCGGACGCTGCCCTGGCTCGCCCTGGTGGTGGAGACGACCGCCTCGGGCGCCCGAGGCGAGGGTGCCCGTTCGTTCGGCGTGCGTCCCTCTGACGTCCGGCAGACCGAGTCCACGCTGGCCGACGCACCAGCCTGGCTCGTGGTGGTCGTCGGCGTGGCCCTCGTGGGCACGCTCCTGCTGGCGCGACGCTGGCCGGAGTCGTGGTCGGTTCGCTCGGACCTGCCGTCCGCGGCTTGGTGGCTGGGCGCCGCTGGGGCGATCTCGGCGGTGGCCGTCGCCGAGGCGCCGTTCGTGGTGCTCGCGGCGGTCGTGGCCCTCGGAGCGGTCGTGCTCGGCCTCGTGCTGCGCCAGCGACATGCCGCCTGGACGATCCCGGCCGTGGTGCTGGCAGTGCTGGCGTCGGTGATGACGCTGGGCTCGACCTCGGCCGCCCTCGTGGGCTGGCTCGTCGCGGCCGCGGCGCTCGGAGTGCTGGCCGCACTGGGTCGTCGCCCGGTCGTCAGCGCTCTCTCGGCAGCCTCGGGAGCTGCTCTCGCGGGGGGATCGGCGGGGTTCGCCGCGGCGCTGCTGGGTGCCGACGGCCGTGTCGTGGGTGTGGTCCTCGTGCTCGCCGCGGCCTGCGTGCTCGCCGTCGGTGGCCTCGTGCGCGAGCTCGTGGCCAGGCGGACGCCAGAAGGCTGGGCCGTCGAGATCGCGGCGGCGGCCGTGGCAGCGGCGGGATTCACCGCGGCCGCCACGGACGGCGGGCTTGGCCTGCAGGCGCTGCTCTGGACCGTGGTCGGTGTCGCGCTGGTCGTCCGGGGACTCCTGCCGGGCGCGGCCCCATGGCCCACGCGATATCGCTGGGCGGGCAGCGCCGCGCTCGGCATCGCCTACGTCCTGCGGCTGGTCGCGAGCGACGTCGAGGTCGTCGAGGCGTACACCGTCCCCTTCGGCCTCGCGCTCATCGTCGCGGGCCTGGTGGCGCTGCGGCGGCGTGCCGACACGAGCTCGGCGGTCGCGCTGGGCCCGGCGCTGACGTTGCTGCTCCTGCCGAGCCTGCCGCAGGCGCTCGACGCCCCGACCAGCCTCCGCGCGGGGCTGCTCGCGCTCGGCGCGGCCGTGGCGGTCGGTGTCGGGCTGTGGCGTCAGTGGAACGCCCCGTTCGTCGCGGGAGCGGCCGTCCTGGCACTCGTCGTCGTGGCCAACCTCGGGCCGTATGCCCTCGCGCTGCCGCGCTGGGTCCTGATCGCCGTCGCCGGAGCGCTCCTGCTCGGCGTCGGCGTGACCTGGGAGGACCGCGTGCGTGACGGACGCTCGGTCGCCCGCCGCCTGACGGGAATGAGGTGAGCACGATGGACGACGACCAGCGACAGCTGCGCGAGCTACGGCGCGAGGCCCTCGGCAACGATGCCCTGCTGTTCTGCGGGGCCTTCTCCGTCGGGGCGGCCCTGTACGCGCTCGTGCGGGTGCTGCGCGAGGCCCTCCGTGACGACGACGTCAGCACCTTCTGGACCATCGGGCTCTCGGACGGCCTGATCCTGAGCGGGCTGATCGCCGGGGAGGTGTTCCTGCTGTGGAACAACGGTCTCCGCCAGGGGGTGCGCGGGCACAGCATCGGCAAGCGCCGCAGGGGACTGGCGGTCGTCACCACCGGCACCGGACGTCCGACGGGCGCGTGGCGAGGGCTGCTGCGAGGGCTGGTGATGGTGGTGCTCCTGGACCTCGCCGTCGCGGCCGTCCCGTTCGGCCTGCCGACGGCCCTGCGTCGTCTGACACCGGAGGACTGGCATGTCGGGGGAGTCGCCTATCTCGGGCTGCTCCTGCTGGTGGTGCCGTTGCTGCTGCCGACGTCGCGAGGCCTCGCCGACCGTCTGCTGGGCACGTCCGTCGTGCGTGGCGAGTCCACCTCGCCCACCCGCGCCCGGATGCTGGTCGCGCTCGATCTCGCCGGGCTCGCGGGGGTCGTCGTGGTGGCGGGGATGTACATCGGCTTCTACTGGCCGCTCCTGTGGCGGATGCCGTCACTGACCTGATCCAGGTACGTGAAAACTAGCTCGACATCATGTATCTTGATATCAAGACAATTTTCGGCAGTGGGGTTAGGCAAACCTCAACGGGCGTCGCATGATGGTGCTTGGGCAGGATTGGGCTCCACAGCCGCATGAAGGAGATGGCGAATGTCGGTCGACAGTTTCGGTGCGAAGGACTCACTGCAGGTCGGTGACCAGTCCTACGACTACTACCGCCTGGGCGCGGTGACGGGCGAGGGGCTCGACGTCGCGTCGCTCCCGTTCAGCCTAAAGATCCTGCTCGAGGCGCTCCTGCGCACCGAGGACGGCGCCGACATCACCAAGGGTGACATCGAGGCGCTGGCCGGCTGGGCCGCCGACGCCGACCCGAGCAAGGAGATCCAGTTCACGCCCGCCCGCGTGATCATGCAGGACTTCACCGGTGTGCCCTGCGTCGTCGACCTCGCCACGATGCGCGAGGCGATGGCCGACCTCGGCGGCGACGCCACCAAGATCAACCCGCTCGCACCCGCTGAGATGGTCATCGACCACTCGGTCATCGCCGACGTCTTCGGAACACCCGACGCCTTCGAGCGCAACGTCGCGATCGAGTACGAGCGCAACCGTGAGCGCTACCAGTTCCTGCGCTGGGGCCAGGGCGCCTTCGACGACTTCAAGGTCGTCCCGCCGGGCACCGGCATCGTGCACCAGGTCAACATCGAGCACCTCGCCCGCGTGGTCTTCACCCGCTCGGCCGACGGCGCCGTGCTGGCCTACCCCGACTCCTGCGTCGGCACCGACTCGCACACCACGATGGTCAACGGCCTGGGTGTCGTCGGCTGGGGCGTCGGTGGCATCGAGGCCGAGGCGGCGATGCTCGGCCAGCCGATCAGCATGCTCATCCCGCGTGTCGTCGGCTTCAAGCTGTCCGGCGAGCTGCCCGAGGGCGCCACGGCCACCGACCTCGTCCTCACGATCACCGAGCAGCTGCGCCTGCACGGCGTCGTGGGCAAGTTCGTCGAGTTCTACGGGCCGGGCGTCGGCGCCGTGCCGCTGGCCAACCGCGCCACGATCGGCAACATGAGCCCCGAGTACGGCTCGACCATCGCCGTCTTCCCGATCGATGATGAGACCACGAAGTACATGCGCCTCACGGGTCGCAGCGAGGAGCAGATCGCCCTCACCGAGGCCTACGCGAAGGCCCAGGGCCTGTGGCACGACCCCGACCACGAGGCGCGGTACTCCGAGTACCTCGAGCTCGACCTGGCGACAGTCGTCCCGTCGATCGCCGGGCCGATGCGTCCGCAGGACCGCGTGGCCCTGACCGACTCCAAGGCGGCCTTCCGCACGGCGCTGGCCGACTACGTCAACTCCGACGCCCCTGCCGAGCACACCGGCTACGACGAGGCGGTCGCCGAGTCCTTCCCGGCGTCCGACACACCCACCAGCCACGACGACGGCAAGGAGGCCCGTCCGGAGTACGCGTCCTGCGCGCCCGCCGACGGCGGACGCCCCAGCAGCCCGCAGCTCGTCACGCTGGCCGATGGCACCCGCTTCGAGCTCGACCATGGCGCAGTCACGATCGCGGCCATCACGTCCTGCACCAACACGTCCAACCCCTCGGTCATGATCGGCGCGGCGCTGCTCGCCAAGAAGGCCGTCGAGAAGGGCCTGACCACCAAGCCGTGGGTCAAGACGACGCTGGCGCCCGGCTCCAAGGTCGTCTCGGACTACTACGACCGCTCTGGCCTCACGCCCTACCTCGACAAGCTCGGGTTCAACCTCGTCGGCTACGGCTGCACGACCTGCATCGGCAATTCCGGACCGCTCATCCCCGAGGTCAGCGACGCCGTCAACGCCGGCGACCTCGCGGTGGCCGCGGTGCTCTCGGGCAACCGCAACTTCGAGGGCCGCATCAACCCCGACATCAAGATGAACTACCTGGCCTCGCCGCCGCTGGTCGTCGCGTACGCGCTGGCCGGCTCGCTGGACGTCGACCTGTTCAACGACCCGCTGGGCAAGGACCAGGACGGCAACGACGTCTTCATGAAGGACATCTGGCCGTCCCCGACCGAGGTCGAGGACGTCATCGCGGGCTCGATGGACTCCGAGACGTTCACCCGTGAGTATGCCGACGTCTTTGCCGGTGACGAGCGCTGGCAGAGCCTCCCGACTCCTGACGGCGACGTCTTCGAGTGGGACGAGAGCTCGACCTACGTGCGCAAGGCGCCCTACTTCGACGGCATGACCCTCGAGCCCGACCCCGTCACCGAGGTCAGCGGCGCCCGGGTGCTGCTCAAGCTCGGCGACTCGGTCACGACCGACCACATCTCGCCCGCCGGGTCGATCAAGAAGGACAGCCCCGCCGGCAAGTACCTGTCCGAGCACGGAGTCGAGTCGCGTGACTTCAACTCCTACGGCTCGCGTCGTGGCAACCACGAGATCATGATCCGCGGCACGTTCGCCAACATCCGTCTGCGCAACCAGCTCGCGCCCGGCACCGAGGGTGGCTTCACCCGCGACCTGGCCGGCGACGGCGAGGTCACGACAGTGTTCGAGGCCTCCGAGAAGTACATCGCGGCGGGCATCCCGCTCGTCGTGCTGGCGGGCAAGGAGTACGGCTCGGGCTCGTCGCGCGACTGGGCGGCCAAGGGCACCGCGCTCCTGGGGGTCAAGGTCGTCATCGCCGAGTCGTACGAGCGCATCCACCGCTCGAACCTGATCGGCATGGGCGTCCTGCCGCTGCAGTTCCCCGAGGGCCAGAGTGCGGAGTCGCTCGGTCTGACCGGCGAGGAGACTTTCGACTTCACCGGCATCACCGAGCTCAACGAGGGCCGCACACCCGGCACGGTCAAGGTCAAGGCCGGCGACGTCGAGTTCGACGCGGTCGTGCGCATCGACACCCCCGGCGAGGCCAACTACTACCGCAACGGCGGCATCATGCCGTACGTGCTGCGCAGCCTCCTCGACTGACCCGTCATCCTGCTGAGTGTGACGAGTTGGCCCTGGATCCGCGTGATTCGGGGCCAACTCGTCACACTCAGCGGGGGCGAGGTGCCTAGGGTGGTGGGGTGACGATTCACTCGGAGCATCCGTTCCTGCCGCCGCGTGACGACCGTGACGCCGTGCGCCGGATGCGCGGACGACTGCCCGCGCCGGTCACGGTGTGGGCGACAGGCACTGGCAAGGAACGACTCGGCCTGACCGTCTCGTCGCTTCTCGTGGCTGACGGCGAGCCGTCCCGGGTGCTGGGGCTCGTCGACGAGGACTCCGACCTCGCCACCGGGATGGGCGACACCTGGGCGATCAGCGTGCTGACCACCGATCATCGCTTCCTGGCCGATGCCTTCGCCGGGACGGCCCCGGCGCCGGGCGGCCCGTTCACGCTGGGGGAGTGGACCCAGACCGAGTGGGGCCCGGTCCTGGACGGCGCGGCCGGCTGGATGGGCGTGCGCCGCACGCAGGAGCCGTCACGACACGTGGGGTGGGCCCTGTTGCTCGAGGGGGTCGTGGAGCATCTCGAGCTGACCGAGGCAGATGCGCTCGTCCACGTGCGGGGTCGCTACCCGCGCTGAGCCGGGGACGCGCCCGGCCGGGCGGCTCATGGCGACATCGTTAGACTGGGCCGATGGTTCGACACGGTGAAGGAGGCGATGTGGGCATCCTCGACTCGCTGACCGGACCTGCGCAGCTGCGCGACCTCGACGGTCGACAGCTCGACGAGCTGGCGACCGAGATCCGCGAGCGGCTCCTGACCTCTGTCGCCGCCAACGGTGGCCACCTCGGGCCCAACCTCGGTGTGGTCGAGCTGACCATCGCCCTGCACCGGGTGTTCCGTTCGCCGTCCGATCGCATCCTGTGGGACACCGGCCACCAGTCCTACGTGCACAAGCTGCTCACGGGCCGCGCCGGCGACTTCGACAGGCTCCGCCAGGAGCAGGGGCTCTCGGGCTACCCGAGCCGCGCGGAGTCCGAGCACGACTGGGTCGAGAACTCCCACGCGTCCACGAGCCTGTCCTACGCCGACGGCATGGCCAAGGCCAATCTGCTGCTTGGCAACGACGACTACGTGGTCGCCGTGATCGGCGACGGAGCGCTCACCGGAGGCATGGCCTGGGAGGCCCTCAACAACATCGCCGCCGACCGCGATCGGCGCCTCATCGTCGTGGTCAACGACAACGGCCGCTCCTACACCCCGACGGTCGGGGGCCTGGCCAACCACCTGACGACGATCCGCACCAACCCGCGCTACGAGCCGGCCCTCTCGGCCATCAAGGAGCGCCTCAACCGCTCCGGACGTGTCGGTCCCGCTGCCTACGACGCCCTGCATGCGATCAAGAAGGGCATCAAGGACGCGCTCGCCCCTCAGGGCATGTTCGAGGACCTCGGCCTCAAGTACGTCGGTCCGGTCGACGGCCACAACCGCGAGGCCCTCGAGCAGGCGCTCGAGTCCGCACGCAAGTTCGGTGGGCCCGTGCTCGTGCACGCCATCACCACCAAAGGGCAGGGCTACGACATCGCGGTGGCGAACGAGAACGACCAGATGCATCAGTCCGGCCCCTTCGACCGCGAGACAGGTGACGCGGTCGCCGTCGCGCCGGCCGGCTGGACGTCGGTCTTCCGCGACGAGGTCGTGCGCCTGGCCGACGCCCGCTCCGACCTCGTCGGCATCACCGCCGCGATGCTGTACCCGACGGGCCTGGACGCCTTCGCCGACAAGTTCCCCCGTCGGGTCTTCGACGTCGGCATCGCCGAGCAGCACGCGGTCACGAGCGCGGCAGGTCTGGCGATGGCCGGCATGCATCCGGTCGTCGCCGTGTACGCCACCTTCTTGAACCGTGCCTTCGACCAGGTGCTCCTCGACGTCGCGCTGCACGACTGCGGCGTCACCTTCGTCCTCGATCGCGCCGGTGTCACGGGCGACGACGGACCGAGCCACAACGGCATGTGGGACATGTCGATGCTGCAGCTCGTGCCGCGCCTGCGCCTGGCGGCGCCCCGTGACGGAGCCCGGCTGCGCGAGCTGCTGCGCGAGGCGCTCGACGTCGACGACGCACCGACCGTGGTGCGCTTCGCCAAAGGTCCCGTGCCCGACGACATCACCGCCGTCGGCACGGTCGGACGCTGCGACGTCCTGGCCCAGGATCCCGACCCCCAGGTGCTCGTGGTCGCAGTCGGCGCCTTCGGCGTCATGGGCCTCGAGGTCGCCGAGCTGTTGCGTGCGCAGGGTGTCCGTGTCGTCGTGGTCGACCCACGCTGGGTCAAGCCGGTGGATGAGGCGCTCGTCGCCCTCGCGGCCGACGTCGAGCTCGTCGTCACGATCGAGGACAACGGCCGCGAGGGCGGTGTCGGCGCCACCTACGCCCGCCGTGTCGCCGACGCGGGCATCACCACTCCGGTGCGGGTCCACGGCGTCCCCCAGGAGTTCCTGCCGCACGCCAAGCGCGCGGTGCTGCTCGAGCGTATGGGCCTGACGGCTCCCGCCGTGGCCGCCGACACCCTCGCCACTCTCCAGCGGAATAGCGGGTGAGTCCGACGTGTTGACCCCACAGTGGTTTTCCCGACGCATGAGCGCGCGCAAGTGGACCGGTGAGCGTCCGGTCCTGATCCATGCCCTCGACGGCTTCCTCGGAGCGGGCTCGGCGCCCCGTATCGCGGCCGAGCAGCTGCGATCGGGACACGGCGAGGTCGTGCACACCTTCGACCTCGACTCGATGTACGACTATCGGGCCCGTCGTCCGGCGATCGCCTTCCGTGGCGACCACTACCAGGACTACGACGAGCCCAAGCTCGAGATCGTCCTCGAGCATGACCGCAGCGGACGTCCGTACCTCCTGCTGGCCGGGCCTGAGCCCGACTTCGCCTGGGAGGGCTTCATCACCCAGATCCGCGGTGTCCTCGAGGAGTTCGACGTCCCGCTGACCCTGGGCCTCGCCTCGGTGCCCATGGGCGTCCCGCACACCAGGCCCCTCGTCATCACGGCGCACGGCAACCGGGCCGAGCTGGTCGACCGGCAGAACCTGTGGTCGACGCAGGTCACGGTGCCCTCGTCCGCGCAGGCGCTGCTCGAGTACCGCCTGGGCCAGAACGGCCATGACGCGGTCGGCTTCGTGGTGCACGTCCCGCACTACCTCGCCCAGATCGAGTACCCGACCGGCGCTCTCGCCCTGCTCGACGCCCTGCTCGACCGCATTCCCCTCGACCTCGACATCGACGAGCTGCGCACCCGTCAGAGCGAGACTCTCGCCGAGATCGAGCAGCAGATCGAGGAGCAGAACGGCTCGGTCTTGCTCAGCGGCCTCGAGGAGCAGTACGACGCCTTCACGCGTGGTGCGGCACGCTCGCTGCTCGCGAGCGACGAAGACCTGCCCAGCGGCGACGAGCTCGCCGACCAGTTCGAGCAGTTCCTCGCCCGCATCCGCAAGGACGACGACGACTGAAACCCCCGGCGGCGACCTGGGTGTCGCCGCTAGGATGCTTCTCGTGCCTGCGACTCTTCCCGAGCTCCTCGAAATCCTCGACCTCGAGCAGTTGGAGGTAGGGCTCTACCGCGGCCTGCAGCCGCCCGGCGGAACGATGCTCAACCGTGTCTACGGTGGACAGGTCGCCGGTCAGGCGCTCGTGGCAGCACAACGCAGCGTCGGAGGCGATCGCCATGTGCATTCGCTGCACTCCTACTTCCTCCTGGGCGGCGACCCGTCCGCCCCGATCAT
>Ga0164243_10005514_pt1 | contig 19308 bp, 13 predicted proteins | sample OricompcompostOP_FD_108781 | JGI IMG/M metagenome (GOLD analysis project Ga0164243, IMG submission 108781) | Organic Plus compost microbial communities from Emeryville, California, USA - Original compost - Organic plus compost (OP) | ecosystem: Engineered > Solid waste > Mixed feedstock >... | reverse complement strand
GAGGCACTGGGGCCGCTGGCCAGAAACTACCGTTGGAGCTGGCACGGGGAGACGGCCCGGCTTTTCGAACAGCTGGACCCGGCCCTCTGGGCAGCGACGCACCACAATCCGGTTCGGCTGCTGCTGGAGATCGACCCGGTCCGGCTGGAAGCTGCCGCGCGCAGTGAGCCCTACCTGGAGGCGCTGAAATCCGCGGCGGCTTCTCTCGATGGCTACCTGAACGACAACGCGACCTGGTTCCAGAGGCGTTATCCGCAGTTGAAGGGTGTACGGATCGCGTACTTCTCGGCGGAATTTGCGATCACGGAATCGCTGCGGATCTTTTCGGGCGGGCTGGGTGTGCTCGCGGGTGATCATTTGAAGTCGGCGAGCGACCTTGGCGTGCCGCTCGTGGGCGTCGGGCTGTTTTATCACGACGGTTATTTCACGCAGCGCATGGATGCGAACGGCAAGCAGCACGACGTCTACACGCCGGCCGATCCGCGCAAGCTGCCGCTGACGCTGGAAACGCGGTTCGGCGCGCCCGTGCTGGTCGAAATCCCGTACCTCGACCGCAAGCTGTACGCGCAGATTTGGCGCGCGGACGTCGGGCGGGTACCGCTGTACCTGCTGGACACGGACGTGCCGCAGAACCGTGCGGAGGACCGGCACATCACCGATCGCCTGTACGGCGGCAACAACGAGCACCGGCTTCGCCAGGAGATCGTCCTGGGCATCGGCGGCATGCGTGCGCTCGAGACCCTCGGTGTCAACGTGACGGTGCTGCATCTGAACGAAGGTCACGCCGCGTTCGCGGCAGTCGAGCGTGTGCGGCAGGCGATGAACGGATCGACAGGAACGTTCGCCGCGCTGGCCGAACGCATGAGTGGCGGCGTCGCGTTCACGACCCACACGCCGGTGCCCGCCGGCCACGATTTCTTTCCTGCCGACCTGATGGAGCGTTACCTCGGCGGGTACGTCTGGGAGATGCGCGAGCCGTGGCACCGGTTTCTCGCGCTCGGCCGTCACGATGCATCGGATCACGACGAATCCTTTAACATGACGCTGCTGGCGCTGCGCATGTCCGGCCGGCGAAACGGCGTCAGTCAGCTGCACGGCGAGGTCAGCCGCCGGATGTGGAAGGGGGTCTGGCCCAGCCTGCAGGTCGAGGACGTACCGATCGGTCACATCACGAACGGCGTCCACCTTCCGACGTGGGCGTCCGACTCGATTGCGCGGATGTACGCGAAGTACATCGGCAGCGAGTGGGTGGACTCGCCGGACGAATTCCACTGGAACCGGATTTCCGACATTCCAAACGCGGAGATCTGGTCGCTTCGAAACGAGCTGCGGAAGCAGTTGATCGAGCACGTGCGCGAGGTGCTTGCGCGCCAGCTCGACGCGCGGCGCCAGGACGCGAGCTGGGCGGCGAAGGCGCTCGACCCCGATGCCCTGACGATCGTGTTCGCGCGGCGGTTCGCGACGTACAAGCGCGCAACGCTGCTGCTCACCGATCCCGATCGCCTGGTCCGCCTCATTCGCGAAAAGAACGTGCAGTTCATCTTCGCGGGTAAGGCGCACCCGCGCGATGAACCGGGTCAGGAGTTCCTGCGCCGAATTTTCGAGTTCGCGTCGCGGCATGACGTGCGCGAGCGCTTCGTCTTCCTCGAAGAGTACGATCCGCACCTCGCCCGCTTCCTGACGAGCGGCGCCGATGTCTGGCTGAACGTGCCCCGGCGGCCGTATGAAGCCAGCGGAACGAGCGGCATGAAGGCGGCCGCGAACGGCGGACTCAACCTGAGCATCCTCGACGGCTGGTGGGCGGAAGCCTGGGCGGATCACAACCGCCAGACGCATCCGCCGGGCTGGGCGATCGACGCCCAGGCCGTGGAGCCGAACGCGCAGGATCAGGCGGATGCAGAAGAGCTTTACCGCCTGCTCGAGGAAACCGTCGTTCCGCTCTTCTACGAGCGCGACATTCGCGGCGTGCCGAACGGCTGGTGTGAAAGGGTCAGGTCCGCGCTGCGACAGCTCGTTCCCTACTTCAACACGCATCGGATGGTGAGCGAATACGTGGAGCGCTTCTACGTGCCTTCGCACGAACACACGGTGCGCCTGCTGAATGACGGGAGCGACGTCGCCGCCTCGGCGTAAACGACCCGTTCTTCACGCGAAGTGAAACGAGCTCACGTCAGCCGGCGTGAGCTCGTATCGCTTCCAGGAACGCGGACCCGTAGCGATCGAGCTTCGCGGCGCCGACCCCGGAAACGCTCAGCATCTCCTCGAGCGTGTTCGGCCGCCGCTCCGCCAGTTCACGCAGCGTGCGATCGTTGAACACGATGTATGCCGGCACGCCCTGCGCATCGGCAATTTCCTTGCGCAGCGCCTTCAATCGCGTCAGCAGCGCGTCATCGACATCGGCAACCGCGACCTCGCGGACCCTCGGCACGCGATCCGGTACCGACACCATCATCGCCATGTCTTCGATACTCACGCCGGTGCAGACATCGCAGCTCGTGCCGCACGGTTCGATGTGTTCGTCGAAGTGCTTCAGGATCGCCTGGTGCCGACAGCGGCCGCGCTCGATCGTGTCGTACACGTGAACGATGGCGCTGCGCTTGAGACGCCAGAGATCGCGATCTTCTATGCCGTCGAGAAAGCGCTCGTGCAGCTTGACGTCCGCCCACGAGTAGAACAGGAAACAATCGCTCGGTTCGCCGTCGCGCCCCGCGCGCCCGATCTCCTGGTACCAGGATTCGATGTCGCGCGGCATATCCCGGTGAATCACGAACCGCACGTTCGACTTGTCGATTCCCATTCCGAACGCGATGGTCGCCACGATCACATCGACGTCGTCCTTCGCGAACGCTTCCTGGCTGGCTTCCCGCGCCGCATCGCTCAGCCCCGCGTGGTACGCACGCGCCCGGATCCCCTTCGAATTCAGGAACTCCGCCGTCTGCTCCACGGCCTTTCGCGACTGGCAGTACACGATCCCGCTTTGTCCCTGTCGCGCACGGATCAGCGAAAGGATCTCGCGCCGCGTGTCGCCCGTCCCCTTCTTCCGACACGCAATCCGCAGGTTCGGCCGGAAGAACGATCCCTTGTACCCGGCCGGCTTCGTCATCCCGAGCTGCCGGATGATGTCCCGCGCCACCGTGCGCGTCGCCGTCGCCGTGAGCGCCAGCACCGGGACACCGCCGAGTTCGTGCTTCAGCCCGTTCAGCCGGCGGTACGACGGCCGAAAATCGTGACCCCACTGGCTGATGCAGTGCGCCTCGTCCACGACCAGCAGCGAGATCGGGCAGTTCGGCAGGAACCCGCGCAGCCAGCCGTCCAGCGCTTCCGGCGCCAGGTACACCAGCTCGTAGTCGCCACGCCGCAGCCCCGCGACCCTGCGCTTCCGCTCTTCGAATGAAAGCGTCGAGTTGATCGACGTGGCGCGGAATCCCAGCCCGTCCAGCGCGTCGACCTGATCCTTCATCAGCGAGATCAGCGGAGAGATCACGATCACGGTGCCGGGAAGTACGCGCGCGGGAATCATGAACGTAAGCGATTTCCCCGCGCCCGTCGGCATGACCGCAATGCAGTCACGGCCGGCCAGCACCGCTTCGATTACCTGCTCCTGACCGGGGCGAAAATCGGCGTACCCGAAAACTTCGTGGAGAACTTCTCTTGCGGTCTGCATGCTCCTGCAAAAGGAAGCCTTCCGGCGAACTTCGGCAATAGCAGGTTCCCGGCGGTGCTGCCCGCATCACTGCGATCCGGCTGGACGGCGCACGGGCCGGGATATTGCACTTTTTCGCGCGGCATGAGCCGCCAGCAAGAATACGAAGTGGCCATCATCGGGGGCGGACCCGGAGGCCTCTCGACGGGGCTGTGGCTGGGACGCTACCTCCATTCCGTGGTCCTGATCGATTCCGGTGACCCGCGCAACTGGGAGACGGTCGGCATCAACGGCTACCTCGGCCTGCCGGGTGTCAAACCGGCGGAGTTACGGGAGGCAGGGCGCCGCGAGTGCCGGCGCTACGGCGTCGAACTCGTCGATGCCTGCGTCGACCGCGCGATGCGCACCGGTATCGAACGGTTCGAACTGACACTCGAGGACGGGACCCGCTACGCCGCGCGCCGCGTCGTCCTGGCCATCGGGCTTCGCGATGTGTGGCCGGATATCCCCGGGCTCAGCCGCTGCTACGGACGCAGTGCGCACCATTGCCCCGACTGCGATGGCTACGAAACACGCGGGCTTCAAACCGTTGTTGTAGGACACGGCCGCAAGGCCGTCGCGCTCGCCCTGGCCCTCACGACGTGGACACCGGACGTCATCATCTGCACGAACGGCGAGCCCGCCGACATCGAATCCGAACACCTGGACAAGCTGAAGGCGCTGAACATCCCGGTGATCGAGGCGCGCATCCGCCGCGCCCACTCGACCGGAGGCGAGTTGAAGTATCTCGAGCTGGAAGACGGGATGCCGCTCAACTGCGACAAGCTTTTTTTCACGATCCAGTCCCATCCGGCGCGCGACCTCGGCACGCAGCTGGACTGCATGCGGGACGATCACGGACAGCTCGAAGTCGATTACAGGCAGCGTACGTCGACGGAGCATGTGTACGCCGTCGGCGACATCACGCCCGGACCGAAGCTGGCGATTGCGGCGGCGGCGGAAGGCGCCATTGCCGCCGCATCGATCCACCGTTCACTGATCCCCGCGCCCCGGCGGCTCTAATGGAGCGGCGCGGTGTACCTTCGTCCGGACGCTGTTGAACGACTGGCGGAGGGGCTACCTTCAATCCAATGAGTGCCCACAAGGAAAAGAAGAAGGTCAATTTCGGAAACGCGTGGGCGGAAGCCCGGGGACTCGTCCTCGAGCACCGCAGGATCCTTGCGTTCGGATTCGTCCTGATGATCATCAATCGGCTTGCCGGGCTCGTGCTGCCGGCGATGCCGAAGTTCGTCCTCGACGACGTGATCGCGAAGCAGCGCGCCGATCTCCTCCTCCCTCTCGCCGGTATCGCCGCCGCCGCCACCCTCGTCCAGGCAGCCACCGCGTTTGGCCTCTCGCAGGTTGTCAGCGTCGCCGCCCAGGGCCTGATCGCCCGGCTCCGCCGGGACGTGCAGGCGCACGTGCTGCGACTGCCGGTCGGCTACTTCGATTCGACCAAGAGCGGCGTGTTGATCTCGCGCATCATGAACGACCCTGAAGGCATCCGGAACCTGGTCGGTACCGGTCTCGTTCATCTGGTCGGCGGCATCATCACGTCGTTCGCCGCGCTCGCATGGCTGCTTTACCACAACTGGCAGCTCACGCTCGGTACACTCGCGCTGATGCTCGTTTTCGCGGCTTCTATGTCGATCGCCTTCAAGAGGCTGCGTCCGATCTTCCGCAAGCGCGGCGAGATCACGGCGGAAGTGACCGGGCGTCTCGCCGAATCACTCGGCGGCGTCCGACTGCTGAAGACGTACGTCGCGGAAGAGCGCGAAGAACAGGTTTTCGCCGGCGGCGTCGACAGACTCTTCCGCAACATCGCCTCGACAATCACCGGCACATCCGCCGTGAGCGCGATCTCGACCGTGATTGCCGGCGGTGTCGGCGTACTCATCCTCGTCGTGGGCGGCCGGGCCATCCTCAACGGCGTCATGACCTCCGGCGAACTCTTCAGCTACGTGCTGTACGTGGGCATGCTCGTCGCGCCGCTGGTTCAGATCGCGTCGATCGGAACCCAGATCACGGAAGCGTTCGCCGGCCTCGACCGCATCCACGAAATCCGCCAGGTCGCGACCGAGGATGTGCACGATGCGACGCGCGAGACCACGTCGCACATCGAAGGTGAAGTCACGTTCGAGAACGTCGGCTTCGAATACAAGCCGGGAGTCCCCGTCCTGCACGACATCTCGTTCCACGCGCCCGCCGGCACGACAACCGCGCTCGTCGGGCCTTCAGGCTCCGGCAAGAGTACACTGATCGGGCTGGTGATGGGATTCTATCAGCCGAAGGAAGGGCGCATCCTCATTGATGGCCGCGACCTCTCTACGCTGCGCGTCCGCGATTACCGCCGCTTCCTCGGCGTCGTCATGCAGGACAACTTCCTGTTCGACGGCACGATCCGCGAGAACATCGCGTTCGCCCGCCCGGATGCGACCGATGAGGAGATCCGCGAAGCGAGCCGCATTGCGCACTGCGATGAATTCATCGAGCGATTCGATCAGCGGTACGACACCATTGTCGGCGAGCGCGGCGTGAAGCTCTCGGGTGGGCAGCGACAGCGCGTCGCCATTGCGCGTGCCATCCTTGCCGATCCGCGCGTGCTGATCCTGGATGAAGCGACGTCGAGCCTCGACAGCGAAGCCGAAGCGATGATTCAGGACGGCCTGCGCAAACTGCGGCAGGGCCGCACGACCTTCGTGATCGCGCACCGCCTGTCGACGATCCGCAGTGCCGATCAGATCCTCGTCCTCGACGCCGGCAGAATCGTCGAGCGCGGTACGCACGCCGAGCTCATCGAGCTGCGCGGACTCTACCGCAAGCTGTACGAGAAGCAGCACGGTCTCGTGACCGACCTCTTCATCAACCCCGGCGAAGAGCCTGAAGTCGATGGCGGCTCGCCGAGAGAGGAAGTCGGTGCCGTGATCTCGAGAACGTCACGCTCCTTGTGACGCGTTGGACACGGCGACGCGCTGAAACGTTCGCACCACCGCTGGTCTTGGGACCCGTGCTGCGAGCGCAGTGCACCAGGTAGGGATCCTGGGCCGTGATGTTGCGGTACATCGGAGCGCATTCCACTTTGTGACCCTCGTGGCGGCACTGATGCAGGACGGTGTCGCTTCGCAGTTACGCAGTCCCGCAGGGCAGGACCTCAATGACGACTGTTCTCTTCGTAGAGGACCAGCTGGAGCTCCGCGCGATCCACGCCGCGTTCCTCCAGCAGCACGGCTACCGGGTAGTAACCGCCGACGACGGCAACCAGGCCCTCGAAGTCGCCCGCCAGCAGCGTCCCGACATTATCGTGCTCGACCATTCGCTGCCGCATCGCACCGGCGTCGAAGTCGCGCGCGAACTCAGGCGCGACCCTGCCATGATGGATGTGCCGATGATCATGATGACCGCGATGCCGTACGGGGCGGTTGGCAAGAAGGCGCAGGCGGCGGGCTGTGTGAGCTTCCTGTCGAAGCCGTGCCTTCCGACACGGCTCCTCCAGGAAGTACGCCGGTTCGCACCGGTACGCTGATCTTCTGACCGGCCGCTAGTTCAGCCGGCTGAACGCCAGTTCGCCGACTCCCGCGACGCCCAGCGCCGCCCGGGCCGGCCAGCCAACATCCGGGATCAGCCGATCCCCCTCGATTCGCAGCGCATGCTCCTCCAGCCGGCCGTCGGCGTCCCCTTCACTCGAGGTCAGGATGATACGGTCGCCTGCCAGGCGGTACTCGCCCTCGATCGTCTCGACTTCGTGATCGCCGTCCACGGTGATGTCGAGGTCGAGAAGGAAGCGACCCGTCGGCTTGAGCGTGAGTACCACGTGGGCGGACCACGGGAACTTGCCGAACACATCGCCTGCATGGACAAACTCCCAGGCCCCGGCCAGTTCCTCGATGTTCCGCCCGCGAGGGCCGGCTCGATCCGTGTGGTCCCGCTCCCACCGGACCTTCTTCACGACGTAGCGCGAATCCAGGTCTTTGTTCAGAAGACCGCGCACATCATCGATGCCTGCCACCGCGAGCATGACCAGGGATCCGAGCAGAGCAACGGCAGCGAGTTTTCGAAACATGAGAGCCTCCGGGAAGGTGTCGCCGGAGGCCCTACGACCCGCCCGGAAGCGCGGTTTCAGGGCTGGATTTCGTGCAGCACCCAGCCATCCGGGTCGATCCGTACACTCGTTGGCGGCGCCGGGAGCCGGATCCTGTGTACCTCGTTCCTGCCGACGACCTGGACGGTTGCCCGGGAAGTTCCCTGCGCCGTCGTGAACTCCAGCGTCAGCGGCATGCGAAAAGTCGGCCAGTCGGACTTCTGGACCTGCTCGAGGCCGACCACCACCTCGCCGGCACGCTCATCCCACGTCTGCGAAACCCGGAAAACCGGATAACCGGGCCGGTAGACCCACTGCTCGAAGAACCAGCCCAGCCCGCGACCGGACTCCTCTTCGATCGCGCGGCGGAAATCCGGCGTCCGGGCGTTGCCGTGCACGTGCCGGTTGTAATAGCGCTGGACACCACGGAAAAAGACGTCGTCGCCCAGCAGGCCCCGCAGCATGTGCAGTACCGCGCCGCCCTTGTTGTAGCTGTTCGCATTCAGCAGCTGGACCAGGTCATTGCCCGGAACCGATGTCGTGTCCACGATCGGAAGATCCGTGACATCGCTCCGCAGGTACCCGTTCCAGGAATTCCGCGTCAGTTCCCTGAACTTCTCGACACCGTCCGTGTGTTCGAAGAAGAGGTTGCCGAAGTAGGTCGCGAAGCCTTCCGACAGCCAAAGGTCGCTCCAGTGGCCGGGCGTAACTGCATCACCGAACCACTGGTGCGCGACCTCATGGGAGACGGTCGCTTCCGCCAGCGTCCCGTTGCTGATCGCCTGCTCCGAATAGAAAATCGCCGTCGCGTTTTCCATCCCGCCGAAAATCGTCGAGGATTGCACGTGCGCCAGACGATCGTACGGGAAGGGTGCGACCAGCCGGGAGTAGTACTCGACCATCTCGCCGCCGCGGCGGAAAATCCTCGCACCGTTCGCGCTGTCCTGCGGAAACACCCAGTAGCTGACCGGCACGCAGCCGTTCGCGTGGTGGGGCGCCCGCCCGCCGTTCGCGCACGGCGTGATCGTGCCGATCGCAAAATCGGCGGCCCCGATCACCATCAGGTAGGTCGGGATCGGCTCGTCGATCCGGTAACGCCAGACGTTCGCGCCGGCTGTGTCCGTCAGCCGTGCGCCGTTCGCAATAACTTCCCAGCCCGCCGGCGCGCGCACCGTGAATTCCGCGGTCGCCTTGTCACTCGGATGATCTATGGCCGGAAACCAGAAGCGCGCGCGGTCGGGCCAGTTGTCGGCGAACGCACCCGGCTGGCCATGCACGTTCCGTCGGATGATCAGCCCGTTGTCGGGCCGGCCGTCGTACCTGACGATGACCCGGATCGTGTCGCCGCGGTGGATTCCATCATCGAGGACAGCGTACAGGCGGCCATCCTCCTGGCGAAACTCGACCGACTTCGGATCGTCCCGGGTCTTGCCGATGTCGACCCGAACCGCTCGCAGGCCCGACAGGTCCAGCCGTACGCTGTCCTCGCGAGCGTCCAGCACGAAGATATCGAGTGCCGCGGTCCCCGAGATCGGAGCCGACGCATCCGTGACCTGCGCCGCCCGCGTCAGGTCGATATCGATCGCGTAGTGCAGCACGTCGAAGGACCGGGCGTACGGCCCCGGCGGCGGCACCCTGCCGAACCGAACGGGTTCGGGCTCCGGCCCGTTGTAAACGATCGGCTCGTGTGCGCTGCACGCGGCAGCCGCCACCAGGCAAACGCAGCCCAGCGTTCGTGTCATCGCTCTCAGCCTGACCTCCCCTTTGGTGCCTCCGACATGCTACGCGATTCGGGCGACATCCGTCCAGTTCGGCGCGCGACCGCCGCGCGATACATCAGCCTGGCCGTGGGTCATTGTGGTGATTCTGCTGGTCGGGCTGGTGGCCTGGCTGCTCACGAGCCGCGGCAGGCCGGAGGGCGGCAGAATCGATGCGAACATCGAGGCTCCGGCGGCGCCGGGCAACGGCACCACCGGAAGTTCGTTGTAGCCGCCAGCGGCATGCGGCGGCCATCGTCGTCAGCGCGTTGCGCTGGTCGCCCTCGACGCGGCGCGCAGGTCCTTGCCGTGATAGACGTCCATCGGGATGTGATGGTCGGGATACACCCGGCTCAGGATATCGTACAGCTTCGGGTCGTACGCCTTGAGATCGTCCGGTGACCAGACGCGATGTTCGACACCGTTGGTCACGAACGTCTCCGGGTAGTTGTTCCAGAACCACCACTGCGTGCCTTCCGCAAAGTATTCGGCGATCGTGTTGACCGCGTAGTGCCGCCCGCCACGCGCGTTGATGTACATCTTCTTTTCCGTCGCCTCGCGGTAGGCTTCCTCCAGCTCCTTCTGAAGCGCCGGGTCCACGCGCCGGATCGAACCGTGGATGTTGTGCGAGAACTCGTGCACCAGGATGTGTTCGCCGTAGTAGCGCGTGCCCGGATAACCCAGCACGTTCTCTTCCGCGCCGGTCGTGAACGTCCCGCCCATTCCGCGCGCGCGCCGGTTCCAGTACTCGCGATCCGTCATCGAACCGATGCCGCCCGGCTCGTTGTAACGGGCGCGCTCGCCGTCCGTCAGCCGCGGATCGTCCAGCGCCGGCTTCTTCCAGTTGCGCTGCTCCGGGATGTCCGTCGTCATCTCCGTGATGGCCATGATGCCGACACGGCCACCCTTCGCGATCAGGTCCGCGCGGATATCAGGACGCGCCGACAGCATGTGCGTCACGATGTCGCGGGCGACCAGCAGCGCCTCGTCCGGCACGAGCGCCGAACTGATGATCGGCACACCCACCGCGTTCGCGTACTTGCGGTAGAACGTCGTGTCGAGGTTGAAGCGCTGGATGACTTCCGCGGGCACCGGCGTAACGGCCGCCGATATGTAATCACGGATGATTGCGTCTTCGCGCGGAGCCGGTGTGCTCGATTTTGTGTTCACGCCGGCGGACGCGCAGCCCGCAAGCGTGAAAACCGTCAGCGCGAGGATCTTGCGGTTGAACAACCTTGACTCCTTTCCCAGCCTGCGTCGGACCGTCGTTATTGCTGCGGAATGACTTCGATCACCCCACGGGGATGTCCCATGCCGAAACGGGCCGCCGCCGGACCCGCCGCCCAGTACCGGACACTCTGCACATCGCTGACGCGGATCTCGCGCAGGTAGTCGACAGTCCCCAGGTGCTGCCCGTTCATGTACACGCTGGCCTGCGATGGCTCGGCGTTGGCAATCGAGGTCGGCCCGCGACTCGTCAGCCATTCCGGGCGAAGCTTCTCGAGCGCCCGGTACAGATCCGTCGAGTTCGTGGCCGCCAGCTGCTCATGGGTTACGACATCACGCCGGCCTCCGCCGACGTTGCCCGACCGCGCACCACACGCGGCCAGGACCAGCACGGCCATGAGCAACCAGAGATTCGTACGCCTCATCAGTGCCCCACGGGTATAGGAATTCGGATGATGCCACGCGCTGCGGGTGGCGGGGGTGGCGGTGGCTCGTCGGATCCGGGGTTCTCATCGCCGAGTTGCGTGATCGAGGTGATCAGCAGCACGAAACCTCCGATCACGCCGGCCGTGACGAGCGCCGTTTTCCCCACGGACAGCTCGCGACGGGAAACATCCAGCACTTCCGGGCGGCTGAACAGGAGCGTCTGTCGCGTTTCGGCGAGGGACACGCCATTCGTGAAGCGGCTCAGCCGGACAGCCAGCGCGAGCGAGTCCGGCCCGTGAGTTCCGAACTGCCCGCTCAGCGTGTGCAGGTACGTGCCGAAATCATTCGCGAGCCGCCTTGCCGCGCTATCACTGATCCGGACCCGGACTTCTTCATCAGGTCGGACCGTGGCGGGATCCACCGGCACGTAATGGTAGCAGCCGCTCAGCACGCCTGCCATCAACAGAACCACTCCGGGCACGAGTGCCCGTGCCCGGAGTGTCGATTCACGCATCGCTTTCATGTACTTCAGCCCGGCCATTTACGAGCGCTGCAGGTTTCCGCACGCGATCGGGTTGGTGCCGTTCCAGTTCGTCGACGCCTGCCCCAGTCGCACACGCAGGCTGTACGCGGTGAGCGAATCGATCGCGGCCGAGACGCCGTTCTGCGAGGCGGTTCCGGCACCGGTCGCGTCCGTCGTCACGTCCGGATACGACTGCACGGTCGATAGCAGCTTGAGCCCGTGCGGCGAATCGTTGGACGGTGCCGGTGTGTTCACCGTGCAGTCGCCGCGGAAGATGCGCCACTGATACGCGGTGTTCGGCGCTCCGCCCGTCAGCGAGACCGACACGTCCATCCGGGACCCCAGGTACTCGGTCACCTGGAGGGTCGCTGCGACCGTCGATTCACCGATCGGCGCGGCCGTCGCACTCCAGTTCGCCCGGACCGGGTACTGATTCGCTTCATTGCGTGTTTCCGCACCGGTCACCGAGTCGCACGCCGCAACGCCGGCCAGGAGCAGGATCAGGATCTTATTCTTCATCGAATTCTCTTCCTCTCTTGTGATCCTACTGACGTCCTTCGGCCCACCAGACCCGGACGGACATGCCTTCCAGACCCGTCGGAATCCCGGTTGCCATGACCTGACGGATGTTGTTCGTCAGCTCCGATCCCGGCGTACGCACGCGTTCCGGAATGCCGGGGAGCACGGCCTGTTCGACGACCTCGAGCCGCGGGTAGCCCGTCCTGCGCCAGTCGTTCCACGGTTCGACCTTCAGGAAGTTGGCGATGTACTTCTCGGTGATGATCTCCTCCAGCGCCTGCGCGTTCGTCATCCCCGCGAGCGACGGCCGCGCGGCGAGGTAGGCGTCGATGTCGGCCGAGCCGATGCCGAGCTTCTGCATGTTGGCGCGGATGCCCTCGCGGTACGGCTCATCCGCCGCGGCGGGACCCGAAACGATCAGCCGGGCTTCCGCTTCCGTGAACTTCTGGTCGGCGTAGCTCGCGATGTTCAGCGGCGCATCCTCGTTGCTGAAGAACGGCCCGATCCACGAGATCGTCGAGTCTGCCTCCGCCGACGCACCGTTGCGGTGACCGCGGTAGGTCGCGCCATCCGACGGGTACCGCTGCTGGCCGCGTATGCTGTCGTACACGATCGGCGTGAACATGACCGGAAGCCGCGGATCGTTCCTGCCCTTGAGCAGTTCGATCATGAACTCGCTGCCGACCAGCAGATCATCGAGCTGCTGGAACGTGTACAGCGGATTCCGCGCGTTGTCTCCGCCGGTGTAAATGAAATCGGCATCATCGGCGTTGCTCTGGAACGCATTCTGGAGCGCCGTGAGTGCCGCCTGCGCGCGGGCCGTGCTGTTCTCGCCGGGCGCGTACGCCAGGCGCAGGTGATGCCGCGCCTGCAGGTGGTGCGCAAGCTTGATCCAGCGGGAAATGTCGCCTTCGAACAGCAGGTCGTTGATCGCCGGACGCCGCCCGATCGGCGCGTTCAGCTCCTCGATGGCCTGCTGAAGCTGCGCGTGCACACCTTCGTAGACGACCTTCTGCTCATCGTACTTCGGCTCGCGGATGGTCGGATCGAGCGCCTGCTCGTAAGGCACCGGCCCCCACATGTCCGTGATGTGCGCGAACGTCCACGCGTAGAACAGCCGCGCAATCCCGCGGTAGTAGACGTCATTGTCGTCGGTGGCATCATCGACGATGTCCTTCGCCAGTGCGAGCGGGCCCGCGTAGAAGTAGTTCCAGGCGGTGCTCCCGTCCGTGTCCTGCAGCTCGTACCGGTGCACTTCGGCGTACGACCGCGTGTCCGCGTTGTACGAGAACTGCTGCGTCCACTCCGAGCCCCACAGCTGGGTATCGCCGTAATACGTGGAGTGGGCGAACGAGCCGATCAGCGCCGGAAGCCGGATATCGACACTCGCGTTTTCCGGCGCGTTCGGGTTGTCATTTACATCCAGGAAGCTGTCGCACCCGGCGAGCGCTGCCGTGATCAGCAGCGCTGCAGCCGGCCGGGCAACCGATGTCACGATTCTATTGCGCATGTTCCCTTCGTTCCTTTGCTATTCCGGATCAGAACGTTGACCGCAGACCAACAACCAGGCTCCGCGTCTGCGGCTCCGGGAACCAACGGAAGTACTGGCCACCCGCGTTGGTGCCGCCGTACGAGTCGCCTTCCGGATCGCCCAGCGAGAAGTCGCTCCAGACTCCCAGGTTGCGGCCCGTCACGTAGACCGTCGCGTCGTCGACGCCGAAACGGCCAAGCAGCGTCTGCGGGACGCGGTACGACAGCGTCATCTCGCGGAGCTTCACGAAGCCCGCGGGTTCAATCATGGCCTCGTGACGGTCGAAGCCGTACACCCGGCCGTAGTAGTCCTGATCGCGCAGCAGGCGGATGTTGTTGACCTCGCCGGTGTTGATGTTGATGCCTTCGTGCGTCACGTAGGTGCCGCGCGTCTCGGTGATCTTCGAGCGCCCGTTGGTGATGGTGTACTGCTGCTCGAAGTTGATGATCTTGCCGCCGTTCCGGATATCGACCAGGCCGGAGAGCGCGAAGTTCTTGAAGCGCACCGTGCTGTTGAAGCTGCCAGTCCAGTTCGGCATCACGGTGCCCAGGTTGATCTGCTCGTCCGTGCGGATCGGATAGCCGTCGTCATCGATGAGCAGCGTGCCGACTGGCGCCGACGCGTGGCACGGCGGCTCCGCGCCGTCACCCGGCGAGAAGTCCACGCAGTTCCGCTTCCAGCCGTACCCCCAGATCACGCCGTACTCATAGCCTTCCATGATCCGGACCTGCGGCCACGAGAAACCGGCAAGGAAGATCGAGGTCACACCGGGGGCGAGCTCGAGCACCTTCGACTTGTTCTTCGCCCAGTTGAAACCGACATCCCACGCGAAGTCGCCGATTTCAAGCGGGCGGCCGCGCAGCGACAGCTCGATACCGCGGTTCTGCAGGTCACCCGCGTTGCGGACGATGCTGTTGAAGCCCGTGACCGAGGACGACGGCACGCTGAAGATCTGGTCGTACGAATTCTTCGTGTACGCCGAGACATCGATCTGCGCACGACCGCCCAGCAGGCGGAGTTCGAGACCGATCTCCTTTTCGATCGTGGATTCCGGCTTCAGCTCCGGGTTGCCAAGCTGGTTGTTCTGGTCGTACGCCGTCACGCCACGGAACGGGAAGCGCAGCGACGGCCCGCCGTTCTGCTGAATCGAGTTGTTGGCGCCCTTGCCGATCGTGCCGGTGCCGTACCGCGTCGTGAGGGAATACGGGGGCGCGTCGTTACCGACCTTGGCGATCGACAGGCGCACCTTGCCGTAGTCGAGCCAGCGGCTCTGCATCTTCAACGCGTCCGTGAACACGACGCCGAGGCTCGCCGAAGGATAGAAGTACGAGTTGGCGTTCGTCGGCAGCGTCGAACTCCAGTCGTTGCGGCCCGTCAGCGTCAGGAACGCCCAGTCCAGGTAGTCGACCGTCAGCTGGCCGTAGGCGCCCAGGAGCCGTTCCTTCGTCGGCAGGCTCGCACTGACCGTCTGGTTGACGAAGTTCGAGAGGTTGTAGTAGTTCGGGATCACGATCTCCGAACCCGACCCGGTCACGTTGCTGGCCTGCTCCATCAGCACGTTGCCGCCCAGCATGCCGCTGACCGTGATTCCCGACTCGCCGATCTGCCGGCCATCATAGATGAGCTGCAGGTCGTTGTTGATGATGGATCGCGTGCTCTTGCGCTGCTGTGTCGACCCGGACGTGAGGCCTTCCGCCGTGCGCCACGGACGCTCGTTCGCGTAGCGCTGGAACTCGGCCACGTACGTGTCCAGGCCCCAGTTGTTCATCAGCCGCAGCCCGCCACCGAGCGAGAACATGAACTGCTGCGACACGATCCAGCGGTTCGTGACCTCCTCGTTCACTTCGTTCTTCGCGAGCCACTCGAAGTGCGGGCTGTTGGTATTGAACATCACCGGCGTGCCGTCCGGCATCCACGCCTGGCGGATGTCCGTCGACGGGGGCGTGTTGATCAGCTGCCGGTCGAGACCATCGTAGGAGTCGTTGCCGTACGGGTTCTGGCTGCGGATGCGCTGGATGCTCGTGGTCGACGACAGCCAGTCGCTCAGCCGCAGGTTGACGTTGGTGTTGAGGTTCAGTCGGTTGAGACCCGCTATCGGGTTGATGCCCTGCTGGTCGAGGTAGGAGACACCGAACGTGAACGCGCCCAGCTCGCCCAGCGAGCCACTCGCACGCAGCGACGAGTTCACGGTTGCCGCCGTGCGGTAGAACTCCTCACGCGCATCGCGGAAACGAACCTCGCCCAGCGAGTCGAACACGATCTGCGGAATGCTGTCCTTGTGCGGACCCCAGTTGCTCTGCGTCTGCGTGTTCGTGCCCGGGTATCCCGGCTCACACCAGCCACCCTGGTGCGGCATGCGGCCGTTGCAGAAGTAGCCGCGGCTGCCGGCCGCGTAGTCCGTCACGTAGCCTTCGATGATCGGACGGTCGAAACGCGTTTCGGTGTTGAAGGAGAAACGCAGCGGCTGTCCCGACTTGCCCTGCTTCGTCTTGATGATGATCGCGCCGTTGGCCGCGCGGGAGCCGTACAGCGCCGTCGCCGCGGCACCGCGAAGGATCGTGATCTCCTCCGCGTTTTCCATGTCGAAGTCCATCTGGCGGCTCCCCGCCGAGCCGGTGCTCAGCGCGTTGCTCGGCCCGTCGGTCGCCGTCGAGACCGGCACGCCGTCGATCACGTACAGCGGCTGGCCCGAGCCCGAGAAGGACGTTTCGCCACGGATGACCACGCGGGCCCCGGCGCCCGGACGGCCGCTCGCGCTCGTGACCTGCACGCCGGCGGACTGACCGGCCAGCGCCTGCGCCAGCGTCGTCTCCGGCACCCGGTCGATCCGCTCCGCGCTGATCGACTGCACCGCGTAGCCCAGGCTCTTTTCGCTGCGCGTGATGCCGAGTGCCGTCACGACCACCGGCGCGATCGCGACCGCCTGTTCACGGATACGGAAGTCGGCGGTCGCCGTCTCGCCCGCCGTCACCGAAACCGTCGTGTCCTGAGAGTTGAATCCCATTGTCTGCACGCGGATCGTGCGCTCGCCCGGCGTCACGCCCCGGATCGCGTACCGCCCTTCCGCGTTCGTCAGTGCGCCGTTCGATGTCCCTACCACCAGAACCTGCGCACCCGCCACGGGCTCGCCGTTGTCCGCACGTGTTACGCGCCCGACCACTGTCCCGGTCTGCTGCTGCGCCACGGCACTCGTTAGAGTCGCCGCTGTCAGCCCCAGCGCACTCAACACGCGCATCGCCCAGCTTCTCATCGATTTTCCCCCTTCGCGATTGGCTGCTCTGATACTGCCGTGCTCGTTCGCTCACGCTCTGTCACCCAAGCCACGCGCGGGCAAGGTGTGTTAGAGGCGTAAGGCCCCCTCCCCCGTTCCGACGGACGGGGCAGTCCCGGACGCATTTGCGTCCTTCGTTCTTTTGTGGACAGAAGACTTCAGCCGCAAAGCGGCGTTGTTGACAGATCCGACCGCCTGGCGGCGGTCGCAGGCCAGATCTTCAGCCGCTCTGCAGCGGCAACTTCAATCAGCATCGTTGGACCGGCGCAAGCCGATCAAGGTTCTGTCGGGCAGATCAATTCAGCCGCCTGATGCGACTTCTTCAGGTGCAGCGTGCCGCGGATGCGGCGGGGTATGACATCGGAGCCGGTCTGCGTGCCCGCTCCAGGCGGGTGCGATACACCCCTGGTTCCCGCCCGGACATCGACCGAGGGTCCCCATCGGCGTATCAGCCGGCTGCCGGCTCTCTTGCGAATGATTGCATATTTTATACTATCCGGCACCACAACGCGCAACACCCGCGGGACAGACGGGTCATCACGGCGTGCGCGCGCCGCGCTCCAGTCCGGTCAATTCCGTCGCGAACCGCCGGCAGCCGAATCGATGCGCGCACGGATGATGTAGTCGAGCCGGGGGAAATGCTGGCGGAGGTATTCGTTGCCGCCCTCCTCGAGCGGCCGCTGCCGCCCCTGGCGAACGCCGTCCCCGGATTCGGCGCCGTAGCCGCTGTAGAGCGAGTCGACGACATCCATGCCTTGGACCACACGCCCGAACGGAATGAGCCCCTGTCCGTCGTTGCGGCTGTTGTCGCGAAGGTTGATGTAGACCTGGGTAGCCCGATCGTTCGGCCCGGCCATGGCGAATCCGATGAACCCGCGCGTGTTGCTGTTCAGCTGCGGAACGGTGTCGTCGGGGATCTTGCGATCGCGCCAGATGCGGTTGATGCGCGGGTCGCCGTGGATGCCCCACTGGACGATGTAGTTCGCAAGGACGCGGTGAAACCGGCCGTCGTCGTAGTAGCCGTTTCTAACGAGGTTGTAGAAGTGGTCGGCGCCACGCGGTGACCACGCGCGGTGTACCTCGATGACGAAGGTTCCGCGGCTGGTCTCGAACACGGCGCGGTAGACGTCGGGTGCACGCTCGCGCCAGGCGGGGTGCTCCGGATTCAGCAACAGGTCGCGGGCCGATTCGCTCTGTGCATGCACGACGGCCGGAACGCACAGCACGGCGATCAGGAGCAAAATTCTCATGCGCGTCTTGTGGTGAGGGCGATTTTCCCGCAAATATACGTATACTGTCCCAACACGCTCAAATCGGTGAACACCCCCGGCTGCGAACATCCGGCTTGCGACGCAGCCGTACGGACATTTTCGCGACCCTGAAGCGCACACCTTAGCACAGGACTCAGCATGAACGCCAAGACACTCCTGTTCGTGGCACTCGTCGGCTTTATTCTGTACTACATCGGCAGCTGGGTGCGCCTGGCGCGCAAGGCGGGAGTGACGCGGGTCCCGCGCCCGAGCGCCGCCAACGCCGGCATCGGAGCGCTTGCGAACTTTTTTGATACGCTGGGCATCGGGTCCTTTGCTACGACGACATCGATCTGGAAATTCTTCAAGCTGATCGACGATCGCGTAATTCCCGGCACGCTGAACGTCGGCCACACACTCCCCACGGTCACCCAGGCCTTCATCTTCATCGCGATCGTCACCGTCGACACGACCACGCTGATTTCGCTGATCGCCGCGGCGGTGCTTGGCGCGTGGCTCGGCGCGGGGATCGTCGCGAAGTGGGACCGCAAGAAGGTACAGATCGGCATGAGCTTCGCCCTCATCGCCGCGGCCGGCCTCATGCTCGCCACTCAGATGCAGTGGATCCCCGGCGGCGGCGAGGCGACCGCACTCACGGGGACCCGGCTCATCATCGGAATCATCGGAAACTTCGCGCTCGGCGCGCTCATGTCGCTCGGAATCGGCCTGTACGGCCCCTGCATGATCATGATCAGCCTGCTCGGCATGGCGCCGACCGCCGCGTTCCCGATCATGATGGGCTCGTGCGCGTTCCTCATGCCTGTCGGCAGCGTCAAGTTCATCCGCGAAAACGGCTACGACCTGCGCACCGCTCTCAGCCTCGGCCTGGGCGGCATCCCCGCCGTGCTCGTCGCCGCCCTGATCGTCAAGAGCCTGCCGCTCTCCGCCGTCCGCTGGCTCGTCGTGATCGTCGTGCTCTACACGGCATTCATGATGCTCCGCTCGGCCGCGAAGCCGCAGAATGCCGCCGAGCCCGCCCTCGCG
>Ga0164243_10005513_pt1 | contig 19309 bp, 10 predicted proteins | sample OricompcompostOP_FD_108781 | JGI IMG/M metagenome (GOLD analysis project Ga0164243, IMG submission 108781) | Organic Plus compost microbial communities from Emeryville, California, USA - Original compost - Organic plus compost (OP) | ecosystem: Engineered > Solid waste > Mixed feedstock >... | reverse complement strand
CTCCTCAAGGACGTCTCCGAGAATCTCCGCGTCGGCTACGACGTCGGCGAGACCCTGATCACCAAGCTGAAGCAGACGCACGACGTGAAGGACCGGGTCTACCGCCGCTCGGTCACCTTCTTCACGACGAACGAACACGTCTTCACAATCCTCGGCACCGTTTACACCTCCCAGTACGGCCTGCACGAGGCGACCCAGGCCCAGGAGGCGATGAAGGAGGGGGTGAACAAGGGCCTGGAAGACGTCGCCGAGCTCGGCCGCGAGTTGGAGAAGGCCGCGATCAAGGCGGGCTACGGTACGACGATCAAGGCCGAGTCGATCGAAAAACTCGTTCAGGCGATCTCCGACTACCAGATCGAGTCGCTGAACATGATCGCCGAACTCCGCAAGGAGAGCGAAGAAAGCTCCAAGGCGATCCGCAAGGTCGTCGAAGACGGGAAGAAGAGGTATCAGGAGACCCTGGCCCGGTACGCTTTGGAAGGGGCGAAAAAGACCCCCGCGTAACGGGTTTGTCGGGCGGACGTTGGGGCCAAAAAAGAACGCCGGACGCTCGACCCGAGGGGGGAGCGTCCGGCGTCGTGTTTCGGTGTTTTTTGGTCCGACCCGGGGGGCGGGTCGCGTTCAGTCGCGGTCGGAATTCCCGCGGGATTCGGCGGTACGCCCGCCCCGTGACGAATTCACGTAGGCCGAAGTCAACATGCTCAACAGCGCCGACCGGCGGCCGGAACGCATCGACTTGCCGCTGCGCCGGATCCGGGCGACGGTCCCCGCCCATTCGAACCCGTTGGGCCCGGTCGCATTCCTCGGACAGTTCGACTCGCTCATCGAAAGAGTATCCTTAAACACCCGGGACGTCGCCTGACGTCAGGCCGCGCCCCACACCAGTCCGTTGTGCCGAGAAGATCCCCAGTCCCGCCCGGCGTCCCGCGCCCTCGTGGCGTCGGCGTCAGGCGGTCCGCGGTTTACGTCACCGCGGGGGATTTCCATCTTGCCGGCAAGACCCGACCCACGCCCGGACCCCGGGAGGGCGTTTCGAGGTCTCGTGCTGACTCGACCTTGCGTTGAGGGGTGTCTTAGCAGGATCGACCGATATTGCGGCCGATGATGAGCTAAAACCGCGCGAATCGCCCTATTCGTTTCACCGGCACGACCGCTCTGGCCGAAGGCCTTGGGGCGAAGGAAGGCGCCCTCAACATAAGTCCTTTGGAAACTTATCAGCCGGGTTGCCAGGCGCCAATCGAAAAGTGCTTTTCCCTGCCTGCTTTTCTTTCGGGGCCGTCGGCGGCGTTTGAGGCCGGGGGGTGTCCGCGGCGGGTCCAAATACGGAGAGAAAAAAAACCATTAAGGTCGTGTTGAAAGCGTTAAATGCGGCATGAAGCACGATCGACGCGAGGAGCCCCCCGGTCACCTCGTAGAGCCAACCGAGGACCAGGGATAGGAAAAAAATGGCGATCGGGGCCGGCATCTGGGGGAAGTGAACGAGTGCAAAAAAGAGCGACGTCAGGACGACCGGTAAAGGGGACCGTCCGCTTTTGGAACGGAGACCGAACCACGATAACGCGGGAAAGCGCGGAAGAAGCGGGATTCGGACGGGGCGGGGTTGGGTCCCAGGCGGTTCCGGTTCGTTCGGAAGGATCTCGGCGAGATCGGGCGTGGCGGGTGACGTCTTGATGCGCGTTCGCGCGGCGTCCAGTCGGTTGAACCACCCCTGGATCATCCCGCGGAACATCAACTCCTCGGCGATCGGGGCGAGGACCGCGGCCGAGACGTAAGCGAGGAGGATGCCGTCCGGCGTCATTCCGGCCCGGAGCATCTCTTCAAGCGGGTGTTTGTTCGGGTCCCAGATGCGCGAGGCGCACATGTTCACGGCGACGACGAACGGGGTGACGATCAGGAACGCGGCGAGGCCGAGTTTGACGTCCCGCGTCCACGAGTCGGTCGTCAGGCCGAGGTCTCGCGGCGTGGCGCCGGAACTGAACCGGAGGAGCAGGGGGAGGCAGACGATGAGGATGAGGTTAACGGCCGAGATTAAAGCCATCATCTCGGTGAAGTTCAGCCGACGTTCCGGCTTCTCCGCGGCCTTGGCTTTCACCCCCCCGGTCGAGGGCGGTTTTGGAGTGACTTCCTTCCCGATAGGCTTTGTCGCCGACGGCGGGGGACCGACCTGGAACTTAAATTGCCGCTTTGCCAGCACGTAAGCGTTGACCGTCAAAGCGTTAACAAGGATATAGACGGCCACCCCCAGCAGGACCGAACGCCCCCCCCAGGGGACGATCCGCACCGCCGCCGGGACGTCGGGCAAGATCCGATCGCCACGGAGTGCGGCCAGCAGCAGCCGTACGTACGCCAGGAACATCGACGCGACGACGACAAAGATGATCAGTCTTAGGGCCGCCGCGAGTGGCGTTAGGGTGGGTAGCATCGGGGCGCGGGTCCCGGGCGGGGGGCGGGGCGGTTCCGTCGACCCACATGGTAGCACGGTGCGGAGCGGGTCGGCCACCTTGTGAGAAATCGGCCGGACGCCTAGAATCGGCTCTCGCCCGGGGGACGAGGCCGTCGGCCTCTGGCGCGCCCTAAAGCGGCGTCCACGCCGGGGCTCGGTGAACGAGGTTGGGGGTTTGCGATGCGGGACGTGCAGGAGCAGCTGGAAATCCTCAAACGCGGGGTCGAAAAGGCCGTCCCCGAAAGCGACTTCCTCGAAAAACTGCGCAAGTCGGCCCGAGAGGGGACGCCGCTCCGCGTCAAATACGGCATCGACCCGACCGGCATCAGCGTCCACCTCGGTCACACGGTCCCGCTCCGCAAGTTGCGGCAGTTTCAAGACCTCGGTCATACCGCCGTCATCATCATCGGCAACTACACGGCCCTCGTCGGCGACCCCTCCGGCCGCGACGAGACCCGGGCCTCGCTGACCCAGGAGCAGGTCGCCGCCAACGCCAAGGACTATCTGAACCAGGTCGGCAAGATCATCGACCTCGACCGCGCCGAGGTGCACCACAACGGCGACTGGTTCTCGAAGTGGTCGTTCCTCGACGTCCTCGACCTGACCCGCCAGATGACCCTGGGCCAGATCTCGGCGCGTGAAGACTTCGCCAAGCGGATCGCCGCCGAGAAGCCGGTCTACCTCCACGAATGCCTCTACCCGCTGATGCAGGGCTGGGATTCGGTCGAGATCAAGGCCGACATCGAACTGGGCGGAACCGAACAGCTTTTTAGCCTCTTGGTGGCCCGGGACTTACAGACGTCGCGTGGGCAGAGCCCGCAGGTCGCGCTGACGATGCCCATTCTGGTCGGCACCGACGGCGTCCGCCGGATGGGCAAGAGCCTGGGCAACTACATCGGGGTAGCCGACGACCCGGACAACATGTTCGGCAAGGTCATGAGCATTCCCGACGAGGCCATGCGGCAGTACTTCACGCTGCTGACCGACATCCCCCTCGCGGAGGTCGACCGCTGGCTCGCGCCGGGGGTGAACCCCCGCGACGCGAAGGAAGTGCTCGGCAAGACGATCGTCGGCCAGTACTGGGGGGCCGAGAAGGCCGACCACGCGGCGGACGAGTTCCGGAGGCGGAGCGCGGGGCAAGACCCGACCGAGATCCCGGTCGTGGCGATCGACCCCGCGCAACTCGACCCCGAGGGGCGGGTCGCGGCCCCCCGGCTGATCGTGCTGCTCGGCCTGGAGTCGAGCACGTCGAACGCGCGGCGGGTGATCGAGCAGGGGGGGGTGACGGTCGGGCCGGACCGCCAGCCGGTCACGGACGTCAAGGCGGCGCTTGAGGTCGGGGACGGGCTGATCGTCCGGGTCGGGAAGCGGAAGATCGTGCGGGCCGTCGTCGCGGGGCGCGGCTGAGGTCGGGTGGACGGCGCGGGGGAATTCGGTCGCATGGCCACACACGGTTTCGGAATCGTCGGCTGTGGGATGATCGCCGAGTACCACACCCGGGCGATCAACGAGATCCCCGGCGCCCGGGTCGTGGCCGCCTACAGCCGCTCGGAGGCCAACGGCGCGAAGATCGCCGCGATCGCCGAGGGGGACTGCCGGGTCTTCGACGACCTGAACGCCATGCTGGCCCTCCCCGAGATCGACGTCGTCTGTGTCTGCACGCCGAGCGGCGCGCACCTGGATCCTTCGGTCGCGGCGGCGCGGGCGGGCAAGCACGTGGTGGTCGAGAAACCCTTGGAGATCACGCTGCCGCGCTGCGACGCGATCATCCGGGCCTGCGACGAGTCCGGGGTGCGGCTCTGCACGATCTTCCCGTCGCGGTTCTCGCCCGCCAACCTCGCCCTCAAGACGGCCATCGACACCGGCCGGTTCGGCCGGCTCACGCTGGGCGACACCTACGTCAAGTGGTGGCGGACGCAGGAATATTACGACTCCGGCGGCTGGCGCGGGACGTGGGACCTCGACGGCGGTGGCGCGCTGATGAACCAGGCGATCCACAACGTCGACCTGCTCGCCTGGCTCATGGGGGACGTCGACACGGTGCACGCCCTCACCGCGACGCTCGCCCACCAGCGGATCGAGGTCGAAGACACGGCGGTCGCCGCGCTCCGCTTCAAGAACGGGGCGCTCGGCGTGATCGAGGCCGCCACGAGCGCCTTCCCCGGCCTATTGAAGCGGACCGAGATCCACGGCGACCGCGGGTCGGCCCGGGTCGAACAGGACGACGTCACGCTCTGGGAGTTCCAGCAGAAGGTCCCGTCCGACTCCGACGTCCTCGCGTCGATGGCGCGGGGCGCGGGCTTCAAGGCCGGCGCGAGCGACCCGCGCGGGATCAACCACGCCGGGCACCGCGACCAACTGGCCGACTTCCTCCAGGCGATCGACGAGGGCCGCGCGCCGCTCGTCGACGGGCGCGAGGGGCGGAAGTCGGTCGAGATCATCCGCGCGATCTACCGCTCGGCCGCGACCGGCGCGGCCGTCCGCTTGCCGTACGACGACCCGGACGCCGCCGCCTGACGCCGGCTACCGGGATAACGCCCGTCAACGCCTCAGGTCAAAGGAGTGACCGAGATGACCCGCCCCCGGCGCAAGAGCGTCGACTACCTGGTCTACGTGGCCGTCCGGCTGGTCGTCTGCGTCGCCCAGATGATGACGGTCGACCAGTCGTACGCCTTCGCGCGGTGGCTCGCGAAGGCCCTTTACCTCGTCGACAAGCGGCACCGCGTCGTCGGCATGGAGAACCTGCGCCACGCCTTCGGCGACCGGTACACGGAGGCCGAACGCGACCGCATCGTGCGCGGGGTCTATGAGCATTTTTGCATGATGCTCATGGAGATCCTGCACATCCCCCGGAAGCTCCACCCGACGACCTGGCGCGACCGGATCACGCTCGTCGGCCACGCCCCGGTGCTCGACCGGTTGATGTCGGGCGGCCCGATGATCCTCCTCTCGGGCCACTTCGGCAACTGGGAGATGGCCGGCTACCTGTTCGGCGTCTTCGGCTTCCCCCCGAACTCGGTCGCCCGGACGCTCGACAACCCCTACCTCGACGACTTCCTCCGCCGGTTCCGCGAGCGGACCGGCCAGAAGATGATCCCCAAGAACGGCGGCTACGACCAGATGCTGGAGGTCCTCCGCGACGGCGGCATCCTCTCGTTCCTGGCCGACCAGGACGCCGGCCAGCGCGGGCTCTACGTCGACTTCTTCGGCCGCCCCGCGTCGACCCACAAGGCGATCGCCCTCCTGGCGATCGAGCACAACGCCCCCGTCGTCGTCGGCTACGCCCGCCGGGTCGGCCCGGGGTTCCGCTACGAGGTCGGCTGCGACGCGATCATCGAGCCCCACGAATGGTCCGGCGACGCGGACGACGTCCGCCTGCTGACCCAGCGGTACACGTCCTCTTTGGAGGCCGTCATCCGCCGCTCGCCGGAGCAGTACCTCTGGCTCCACAGGCGCTGGAAGCACCAGCCGAAGCCGAAATCGAAAGCCGCCGGCCGCGTCCGGCTCGACGCGACCGACGGCTCGTGACGAAGGCGTGGCCGGCGTTTCCCGCCGGGCGACGGGCCTTGCTTATTTCTGGAACATCTCGCCGACCGGGACGATCCGGACCGAGACGTCCTTGAGCGGGAAGGCGGCGATCACCTTGTCCTCCTTGAGGACCTCTTCCGGGGTCCCCTCGGTGTCGTAGGTGATCGGGGTCGGTTCCCCCGACTTGAGCGCCTTGGCGAGCGCCTCGGCGTCTTCGGCGACGAGGACGACCTTCTTGCCGGGCGAGGCAAGGTGGCGGCGGACGGCGGCGTTGACGTCGTCGACCGTCAGCTTGGGGAGGCGTTCGGCGAGCTCGGTGACGAGGTCCTTGCGGCCGTAGAAGGCGCCGTCCATCGCGTAGCCGAGCCGCCGGGAGAGGGTCTGGACCCAGAGCTTGCTGTAGTTCAGCAGGTAGTCGCGCGTCGCCTCGAAGTCGGCCTTGCTCATCCCGTCCTTGACGAGCCGGTCCAGTTCCCAGAGGGCCCCGCGGAGGGCGAAGACCGCCTTGTCGTTGGGGACCGGCCGGAGCCAGATCGAGAAGTACTGCTGCCGCCTCGGGTTGTTCGGGACCGGGAAGGTGGACATGCCCTCCTGGATGAAGTCTTCGAGGTAGGCGTAGTCGCCGTAGTTGAGCCCGCGCTTGGCGCGCAGGTCCTGCATCAGCTTGCCGTTAAACGTCCGGTGCTCGCCCAGGTACGAGTTGGCCACGGCGAGGGCGTAGAAGTCGTCGTCGCGGCGGTTCACGTCGATCGGGAAGCCGAGCGAAATGGCCGTCGAGGCGGCGGGCTTCTTGATCACGGTCACGTCGAGGCCGCGGGGCGCTTGCGGGCGCGGGAGTTCGAGCAGTTCGAGCGGGGCCGTCGGGAGCAGGGACATCGGCATCCGGATTTCCGAGACGGTCGTCGCGTCGGCGCTGCCGGCGATCCCGACGTGGAGGGCTTCGCGGGTGTAGTACTGCCGGTGGAACTGCACGACGTCGGCGAGCGTGATCGACTTGAGCCCGTCGACCGTGCCCCGGTCGACGTGGCCGTACGGGTGGTTCTTGTAGAGTTCCACCTGGAGGGCCCACTTGCCCAACTCCTCGTCGTTGCCCGCGCGGAGCGACTTGGAGACGTAGTCGATCGCCTCGTTCTTGAGCCGTTCGAAGTCCTCGGGGGCGAACCGAGGGCTCGTGAGCATCGAGACGACGAGGGGGAAGTAGCTCATCGTGTTGTCGCGGTGGATCACGCCCGAGAAGACGGTCACCTCCTTGCGGCAGTCGCCCGAGAGGCCGGAGGCCATCGGGTAGAACCGGGCGAGGAGTTGGTCGTAGCTGAGGTGGGCGTTCCCCCCCTCGGTGACCATCGCGGCCGTCAGCGCGGCCAGCCCCTCCTTGCCCTTCGGGTCGTTCTGGGAACCGACCCGGAAGACGAACCGGACGGCGACCAGCGGGATGTCGTTCGCGGGGAGGTAGCTGATCGTCGGGCCGGGGCGGAACCGGTGTTCGCCCGAGAATTGCCGCTGCGATCGGTCGCCCGGCGGCTGCGCGTGCGCGGAGGCCGTCAGCAGCGCGAGAGAGGCGAAGGCGAGGGCGGTCGCGGACGGGACGAGGCCGCGTCCGGGGCGGCGTGGGTGGGTGAGGTCCTTCACCGGGAGGCCTCCGATCGGAGTGTCACGACGGTCTGGTTCGTCGGGGCGAAGTAGCGGGCGGCGACGCGCTGGAGGTCGGACGTGGTCAGCTTCTCGTACGACGCGTACAGGTCGTTGATCGCGTCGGGCCGGCCGGTCGTGGCGATCGACTCGCCCACGGCGTGGGCGACGGCGTCGGCGCTGTCGAGCGAGTTGGCGAAGGCGTACCGCAGGTGCGCCTTGACCGACCGGAGCCGGCGCTCGCTGATCGGCTCCTTGGCCGCCTGGACGAGGGCGCTCTCGATCCGGGTCCGGATCTCGGCGACGTCTTTCGGGTCGCGGATGCGGGCCAGCACCTGGAACAGCCCCGGGTCGCGCTTGTGCTCCGACTCGGCCGAGAGCAGGACGACCTTCTGTTCGTCGAGCACCAGGGCCTTGTACAGCGGGCTGGTCTCGCCGAAGACCGCCTGGGCGAGCGCGTCGAGCGCCGGGGTGTCGGGGTTGGTGAGGTCGGCGGCCGGGACGTGGTAGCCGAGGTAGAGGATCGGCAGGGTCGGGAGCGGCCACTTCAGCTCGGCCGAGCGGGGCTCGGTCTGCGGCGGCTCCACGGGGATCGTCACCGAGGCCTTGCCGCGCTCCCAGCCGCCGTAGTCCTTGCGGACCAGGCGGACCAGTTCGTCGTGGCTCACCTCGCCGGCCACGACGATCGTGCAGTTCTCGGGGCGGTACCAGCGGTCGAAGAACGTCTTGCTGTAGTCGTAGCGGTTCGGCATGTTCTTGACGTCGGCCAAGAACCCGATCGTCGTGTGCTTGTACGTGTGCTTCGTGTACGCCTTGTCCTGCATCGTCTCGTTGAGGAGCAGGAACGGCGACGAGGCGCTCTTGTTGTACTCGCCCAGGACGGCCCGCGCCTCCTTCTGGAACGCCGGCTCGTCGTACTTCAGGTTGCGGAAGCGGTCCGACTCGACCTCGACCGCCTTCGCCAGGGCCGACGACGGGATCGTCATGTGGTAGCAGGTCCAGTCGTCGGTCGTGAAGGCGTTCGAATCCGCGCCGAGCGACTTCAGCACGGAGTTGTAGCGCTCCTGGGGGTAGCGGTTGGTCCCGCGGAACATCATGTGTTCGAAAAAGTGCGCGAACCCCGACAGCCCCTCCTCGACCTCGTTCCGCGAGCCGGTGCGGACGACCGTGTAGTAGGCGATGATGCCCGGGGAGTCGAAGGGGACGGAGACGACCGTTAGGCCGTTCTCCAGCACGGTCGTCGTGGCCTTGTACGGGAAGACGGGCCCCCGGTCGATCTCCTGGGCGGGGGCCGGGGGCCCCGCCACGAGGGCGGCCAGGGGTAAGATCCAGGCGAGTCGTTTCATCCGACACTCCGGGCCGAGAGGGCGCGGGTCCCCGCGCCGGCCCCGTCGGGGTCGGGCGGCCCGCTCAGCCCGGAGGATACACCGGGCCACCCGGCTTTGAGAATACCCCGGACCCGGCTCAGCGCGACTCGAACGCCCGCGCCGGGCCGTCGGCCCCGATCCGGACCGTGAACCGGGACCCGTCGGCCGCGACCGCGGCGTGGACGAACCGGCCGCCCTGCGGGTCGGCGTTGGCGATCAAGGCGGGGTCGGTGTTCGACGACGCGGGGGTGGCCGCGTTCTTGTGGAGTTGGAAGAGGGCGCGGACGGACGGGATCGACTTCAACAGCGCCACCGCGGCCGCGTCACCCCCCTTGTTCGGCCCGTTGTTCATGACGGCCACGGTCGGGGCGATCGTCTTGAGCAGGGTCGGGTGGTTCGAAATCGCCAGCCCGTGGTGGGTCACCTGGAACAGGTCGATCGGCCCGACCCGGTCGGTCGGGCAGACGAGCGACTTCTCGACGTTCCAGGTCAGGTCGCCGCAGTCGAGGAAGTCGAACTTGCCGAGGCGGAACCGCAGGACGATGCTCCGCGCGTTGTCGCTCGGGTCGGGCGCGAGGTCGGCCGGGGCGTCGGCGCAGGCCGGGTTGGCGGGGCCGTCCGGGGCGGCGATGACCTGACCGCCCGACGCCAGAACGACGGCCTGCGTCGGGCCTCGGAGCGGCAGCACGTCCCCCGCCTTCAGGGCCTTCCGCTTCCCTTCCGACGCTTTCCGATAGGCGATGCCGAGCGGGTCGTCCGCCTTGGGGCCGTCCGGGTATTCGGCGCGGTCGCCGTCCGGGGCGGCCGGGTCCGGGAGGCCGCGGTCCCAGAAGTGGTCGATCCGCACCCGCTTCGCGAGCCCCTCGACCCCGCCGAAATGGTCCATGTGCCAGTGCGTCGTCACCAAATGGTCGAGGTGGTCGAGCTTCGCGACGTCCTTCAGCACGTGTTCGATCCGCTTCGGGTCGCGGTCGTTCAGGCCCGGCCACCCCGAGTCGATCAAGACCGATTCCCTCTGGGGCGTCACGACGAGGGTGGCCGCCCCCCCTTGGACGTCGATGAAATAGACGTCGAGCCCCCGGGGTTCTTCCCCACGCGCGGTCGACAACATGGAGCCCAAAAGGGCGAATCCGATCACGCAAGTCCGCCGAACCATCACGCCGTGTCCTTTCTTCGGGATCAACATCCGGGGGCGGCCGTCCTCCGGCGAGGCCGGCCGGGTCGGGCTCATCATCGTTGATCCGCCGGCCGTCGAACAGTTGTTGCCCGGGTTTCCACGCGTCGGCATGAGGCTCGGCGCAGTCTCGTTTTTCGTCTCAGACGGAATGATCGAATAAAACGGCTTGAGCCATAGAGGCGTGGTATTTTCTCTTGTCGAAACGGCTGGTGGGTTGGGTTATTTGATTAAAAAAACTTGATCTCGGCCGTTTGGCGAGTTTATTATCGCTTGGCGAGGCCCGGCGGTCGGCCGGTAATGCCGGCGGTGTAAGGACGCGGTCGCGAGGGGGACGGCGGCGAGACGGGCAGGCATAGCCAGGGAGCGGATTTATGGCTCAGAGAACCGTCGTACTGATCTGCCCCGATGTCGAACGGGCGGAATGGGTCCGTCAGAGCTTGGCGGCCGTCGGCGTTGACGACGTCGAGCGGTTCCCCCGGGCGGAGGACCTCGGGGACGTGCTGGGCGATACCGGGCACGGCCTGATGCTGTATTACCGCATGGACGGGGAGGGCCTGAACGGGATCGATGCGGCCCTCTGGTCGCAAACGACGTCGGACCGCGGGGCGCCGCTGATCGTCTTGAGCGACCGCTACGAGGCGTCCGAGGCCCTGACCCTCTTCCAGATGGGGGTGACCGATTACCTCAGCGTTCGCGAGCATCAGGACCACTTCGCCCGGTTGACCGCGCGGCTCTTGGGCGTCAAGGACGAACCCTGGTTCCGCACGCCACGTAACGTCCGGGCGCGCGAGGGGGCAGAGGCTTTCGAGGGGGTCGAGAGCCTGGCGCGGTAACCCGGCCTTCAGCGTGAACTCACGGGGCCGTGGGGCTGCGGCCGGCGCGGGTCACGTGTGCCGGCTTGACGACCGACGCCCGGAGTAGCGCCTCGAACGCCCCGGGGTCGGCCGCCATGCGCCGGGGGTCGACGAGCCAGGCGCGGAGTTGTTCCGACGCCTCGACGCGGCCGCCCGGCGGGAGCCGACGCATCGCGAACGACCAGTTGACCGGCAAGGCGCCCAACAGGCGCTCGGCCTCCACGTCGAGGCCGCACTGGTAGACCAACCGCGGGGGGAGCAGCGCGGGGGGGGCGAGCCGGACCTTCCGTTCGGGGTCGGACGTGTACGCCCACAGGATGGTGCTCAACCGACCGCTGTCCGGGTCGACGCTCAGTGCGTAGAACAGGAAGATCTTCTCGTGCCGCCCCTCCACCACAAGTTCCGAAGGGGCGGCGAGTACGGCGAACCGCTCGGTGCGGGCGACGAGTCGTGCTTTTTTCAACTCTTCTTCCACGCGCTTGAGCACTTCACGCTCGATAAAGCTGAGTGAAACGGCCTCCGAATCGGCGTACTCACAGGTGACGATGGTGTCGCCCCCCTTCGCCGGGATGCATAAGCCCACGCCGACCCGGGCCAGGCGGTAGCCCGGCCGGTCCCCCCCGGTCTTCCGCACGTCGGCCAGGACCGTCATACGGAACAGAGTGGCCGTCGATCCGGCGAACGAGGGGAGGGTGTCCAGGTCGCCCGATTCGAGTTTCGGGACCGACTTAATGATCAGGTCGGACCACCCCTGGGGGGGGGCGTCAACGACCTTGGTCCCCGGCGCGATGAGTACGAGTTCGGGCAACGGGGGCGTCACCTGTTCGGCGGCCGCGGCCGTCGGGGCGAGGGCGGGGGGTAGCAGAAAGAGCCACGCCGCTGGCCAGCTGCGCCGCCGATCCCCGTGTCGCATCGATTGGCCCTCCCGGTCGGATGCTTCCGATCGATTCGCCGTCCGCCTACCGGGTCGCGCGCCCGACCAAAAATCGATTCGGGACGTTCCTCCCGCGTAGCAATTCTGGGGCGCTGACAACCCCATGTGTGGCACACGGGTTGCCAATTCTGAACAGGTTCGACGCCCTTAGACGCGGGGTTCCCCGGCCACGGGTTGCCACAAAACGCTGCCAAGACGCCCGTTGGGATTTTATGGCGCGTCCCGGTTTGTGGGCCATGCGGAATAAAGGGGTTGCAGGGTGAGTCCGGCTGGGGCGAATCGTAGCGAGTGGGGTTGCCCTGTAAAGGGCAAGTCGCGGCATAACTGTCACAATTCGCCTTACTCCTCTCGTATTTGTCCTAGGAAACCTAGTTTCTCTAATTTGAATGAGGGTGTTCAGCCGCTAGACTTTTAGAGGGTCGTTGTTTCACGGCGGAGACCTGCTCGGGCTCATGAGACGAACACCACGCATCATCACCTTGTCACCGGGTGGCATCCGAGGTGAGCGGGCTACCGTGGCGGGGAGCCGCGCCGGGGCCCTTGGGGTTCTCGATCTCGGCTCCGAGCCGGACGCGAAGGCGGCGTCCGCGGCCGTAAACCGGGTGGGCGCCCTCCTCAAAAGTCGCGCGTTCGGCATCCGCGTCGGACCGGGTTTTCTGGAAAGATCGTTGTCGAAACGACTTCCGGAAAATTTGGTCGCGGCGGTGGTTGTGGCGGACGGGGGGGTGGATTGGCGGAAGGCTCGTGACGAGGCGGCCCGGGGCGGGCGGACGGCGATCGCGGAGGTGAGGTCACGCGACGAGGCGGTCGCGGCCGCGGCGGCGGGGTTTGAGAACCTGATCGTGGTCGGAAACGAGGCCGGCGGCTTCGTTTCGGACGAGCCCGCGTTCATCCTGTTCCAGGCGGTCGTCGGCCGGGTCCCGGCGGGCTGCCGGGTCTGGGTCCGCGGCGGGGTCGGCCCGGGGACGGCCGCCGGCTGCATGGCGGCGGGGGCCGCCGGCGTGGTGCTCGACGGCGCGCTCTGGCTCGCGAAGGAGTCGGCCCTGGCGCCGACGGTCCGCGAGCGGATCGCGCACTGGGACGGGGTGGAACCGTCCGTCTTCTTGTCGCGGCCGGGCCTCTCGTTCCGCGGTTTCGCGCCGCCGGGCTCCGACCTGCTCCGGCGCGTCCGCGACCTGGACGGGACGGACCTCGACCGGGAAAACGCCTTACGCGCACTCGTCGGCTGGGGCGACGGGCAGATCTGGCCCGCCGGTCAAGAGGCGGCCTTCGCCGCCGAGTTGGCTCGACGGCACGGCACGGTCGGGGGGATCGTCCAGGCGGTCGAGGCGGCGATTGATGAAGGTCTCGCCGCCGCGCGGGGCCGTCGGCCGTTGGCGGAGGGGTCGCCGCTGGCCGAATCCCACGGGACGCGCTACCCGATCGTTCAAGGGCCGATGACCCGGGTGAGCGACCGGCCCGCGTTCGCCCGCGCGGTGGCCGACGCCGGGGCCTTGCCGTTCCTGGCCCTGGCCCTGATGCGCGGCGACGAGGTCCGTTCCTTACTCCGCGAGGCGGGCGACGCCTTGGGAGGACAACCCTGGGGCGTGGGCCTGCTCGGGTTCGCCCCGCCCGAACTGCGGAAGGAGCAGACCGAGCGCGTGCTCGACGCGCGCCCCCCGTTCGTCCTGATCGCGGGGGGGCGTCCCGACCAGGCGGCCGTGTTCGAACGCGCGGGGATCACGGCGTACCTGCACGTCCCGTCGCCCGGCCTGCTCGGCCAGTTCCTCCGGGAAGGGGCGCGGCGGTTCGTCCTCGAAGGGCGGGAGTGCGGCGGCCACGTCGGGCCGAGGACGAGCTTCGTCCTCTGGGAGCAGGCGGGCCGCGTGTTGCAGGATGCGTTCGACCGCGGGGTCGACCCGAACGAGGTTCACGTCCTCTACGCGGGGGGGATCCACGACGCGCGCTCGGCGGCCGTCGTCTCCGGGGTGGCGGCCCCGCTCGCGGCGCGGGGGGTGAAGGCGGGGGCGCTCATCGGCACGGCCTACCTGTTCACGCGGGAGGCGACCGAGACGGGGGCCGTCGTCGACGCCTATCAGCGTGAGACGGTCGCCTGCACGTCTACCGTGCTACTCGAAACCGGCCCGGGGCACCAGGTCCGGGTGAGCCCGACGCCGTTCATCGACCGCTTCGAAAGCGAGCGGCGGGCCTTGGTCCGGGAGGGGCGCACAGCAGAAGAGATCCGCACGGCGCTGGAGGGGTTGAACGTCGGCCGACTCCGGGTCGCCGCCAAGGGGGTCGACCGCGTCCGCGGCGCCGGTGCGGCGCTGGAGTCGGTGAGCCCCGAGGTGCAGCGGGCCGAAGGGCTGTACATGCTCGGGCAGGCCGCGACCCTCCGCGACCGGCTGACGACGATGGCCGACCTCCACCGCGAGATCGCCGAAGGGGGCACGCGGCTCGTTCAGGACGCCTCGCCCGAACCCGCCCGCCCCCGGCGTCGCCGCCGCCCGCGTCCGAGCGACGTGGCGATCGTGGGCATGGCGTCGGTGGTCCCCGGCGCGGCCGACGTCCGGACGTTCTGGGAGAACACGCTCCGCGGGGTCGACGCCATCACCGAGGTCCCCCGCGACCGCTGGGACTGGCGGCTCTTTTACGACGCCGACCCGAAGGCCCCCGACAAGATCATCTCGCGCTGGGGCGGCTTCGTCCCCGACGTCCCGTTCGACCCGCTCCGTTACGGGATGCCGCCCGCGAGCCTCCCCGCGATCGAGCCGCTGCACCTGCTGACCCTGGAAGTCGTCCGCGCGGCGCTCGACGACGCGGGCTACCGGGACCGCGCGTTCCCGCGGGAGCGCACGGCCGTCGTCCTCGGCGCGGGGGGCGGCGCGGCGCAGGTCGCGATGGGGTACGCGTTCCGGTCGTACCTGCCGCTGCTCGACACCGTCATCCCGGGGGCCGGCTCGGAAGCGCTCACGGCGTGCGGGCATTTGCTGCCGGAATGGACCGAGGACTCGTTCGCGGGCATCCTCCTGAACGTGGCGGCGGGCCGGGTCGCGAACCGGTTCGACCTGGGGGGGGCGAATTTCACGGTGGACGCCGCCTGCGGGTCGTCGCTCGCGGCGGCGGCCGTGGCGGTCCGCGAGCTGGAGTCGGGGGCGGCCGACATGGTCGTCCTCGGCGGCGTGGACACCGTTCAAAATCCGTTCACGTATTTGGCGTTTAGTAAGACGCATGCGTTCTCGCCGAGGGGCCGCTGCCGCCCATTTGACGCGAAGGCCGACGGCATCGTGATCAGCGAGGGGGTGGCCGTCGTCGTGCTCAAACGCCTGGCCGACGCCGAGCGCGACGGAGATAGAATCTACGCGGTGATCAAAGGGCTCGGCTCGTCGAGCGACGGCCGGGCCAAGGGGTTGACCGCCCCCCGGTTCGAGGGCCAGGTGCGGGCCCTGCACCGGGCCTACGAGAAGGCGGGGGTTTCCCCCGCGACGGTCGGCTACGTCGAGGCCCACGGCACGGGGACCGCGGCGGGCGACCTCGCCGAGGTGAGCGCCCTGAAGGACGTCTTCCGCGAGGCCGGGGCCGCGCCCGGCGGGTGCGGGCTCGGGTCGGTCAAGTCTCTGATCGGCCACACCAAGTGCGCCGCGGGGCTCGCCGGACTGATTAACGCGTCGCTCGCGCTCCACCACCGGGTTTTCCCCCCGACGATCGGCGTCGAGACGCCGAACCCGAAGGCCGGCATCCCGGGGAGCCCGTTCCACCTGAGCACCCGGCCGCGCCCCTGGCTCCGCGCCGACCCGAGCCGCCCCCGGCGCGCGGGCGTGAGCGCCTTCGGGTTCGGCGGGACTAACTTCCACGCCGTCCTTGAGGCGTACGACGGCGACCTTGAGCCCGCCGGCCCCGCCGTCCTCGACTGGCCCGCCGAACTGTTCGTCTGGAAGGCCGAGACCCGCGCCGGGTTGGCGGCGGCGGTCGGCCGCGTGGCGCAGGCGCTCCGCAACGGCCCGGTCCCCGCGCCCCGCGACCTGGCCCGTGCGTTGGCCCTCGACGCCTCCGCGGCGTCGGGTGAGGTCCGCCTCGCGGTCGTGGCGTCGTCGGCCGACGACCTGATCGCCAAACTCGACCGCGCCGGCCGGACGATCGCGGCGGGCGACGCCGCGTCGTACGACCCGACCGGGATCGTCTTCGCCGAACGTGGGGATTGGTCCGGGGCGCGAGTCGCGTTCCTGTTCCCGGGGCAGGGGTCTCAGAGCCCCGACATGCTGGGCGAGGCCGCCCTCGTGTTCCCGGAAATCATCGAGTCGTTCGAAGCGGTCGATGGCGCCCTTGCCGCCCGGGGGTTCCCGGCGGTCGGCCCGATCGCGTTTCCGCCGCCGGCGCTCGACGACCGCGAGGCCGAACGCCAGAAGGCGGCGCTCGCGGCTCCCGACGTCTCTCAGCCCGCCCTTGCCGCGGCGAGCCTGGGGCTGCTGAAGGTGCTGGCGTCGCTGGGTGTCGAGGCTGACGTGTTCGCCGGCCACAGTTTCGGCGAACTCGTCGCGCTGCACGCCGCGGGCTCTCTCTCCGAGGCGGCCTTGGCCGAACTGTCGGCGTCGCGCGGGCGGTTCCTGCTGGACGCCGTCGGGGCCGAACCCGGCGCGATGGCCGCGGTCCAGGCCGGTCCGGACGAGGTCGAGCCGCTGATCTCGGGGCTCTCCGGCGTGGTGCTCGCGAACCGGAACGGGCCGAAACAGACGGTCCTCTCCGGCCCCCGCGCGGAGATCGCCCGGTTGCTGGAGGCCGCGAAAGCGAAGGGGGTGCGTGCCCGGCCCCTGGACGTGGCCTGTGGCTTCCATTCCCCCCTCGTCGCGGGCGCCAGCGGGCCGCTCGCCGACCTGGCGGCTCGGCTCGTCGAGCGCGGGCCGGCGCGGACGGTCTATTCCAACGTCACCGCGGAACCCTACGCCGCTTCCGCCGACGTGGCGGAGGTCGCGCGTCGGATCGGCGAACACGTCGCGCGTCCGGTCCGGTTCGCGGAGATGGTCGACGCGATGTACGGCGACGGGGCGCGCGTTTTCGTCGAGGTCGGCCCCGGGGCGGTCCTGACGTCGCTCGTCGGGACGATCCTGGGCGACCGGCCGCACCTCGCCGTCGCCTGCGATGCCGCCGCCGGGCGCGGGGTCGCCGGGTTCCTTGCGACGCTCGGCCGCCTGTTCGTCGCGGGGGTCTCGATCGATCTGCGCCCGTTGACCGCCGGGCGGTCGACGCGGACCGTTCGCCTGGCGGGCGACCGCTTCGACGGCGTTTTGCCGGTCCACCCGGCCTCCACCTGGCTCGTCAACGGCACCCGGGCCCGCCCCTTGAACGGCCCCGAGCCGGCACGGCTCGGCCCGGGGCTCGCGCTGCCGAAGCCCCCCGAACCGGCGGCGCGGCCGACCCGTACCGAGACGAAGCCGGCGCGTCCGGCCGACCCCCGTCCCGGCGCACCCCTTAGCCGGACTCCGCCGGCCTCGGCCGCCGTCCTCGCGGCGTTCCAGGCGACGATGCAGAAGTTCCTCGACGTCCAGCGCTCCACCATGCTCGACTACCTCGGCGGTTCCGCGAGCCTGCCGCCCGCGCCTGACGCGGGTGCGGCCCCGGCGGCCTCCGCGAACGGGCACGTCGAGGGGCCGGCCGTGACCCCGCCGGAACCGGCGCCGGCGCCGGTCCATGTCGCCAACGGTCACGCCACGCCCGAGCCCGCCGCGCCGGCCGCTGACGAGGTGGAGACGCGGTTGCTGGAGATCGTCCGGGATCGCACCGGGTATCCGGCGGAGATGCTCCGACTGGACCTCGACCTCGAAGCCGACCTCGGGATCGACTCGATCAAGCGGGTCGAGATCATCGGCTCGCTGCGCGACGCGCTGCCCGCGGCGTCGTTGAACGGCTCGGAGTCGGAGTTGATGGACCAACTCGCCCGCGCCCGGACGCTCGGGGCCATCATCGAGCGCGTGAACCGCCACGCCTCGACGCACGCGAAGGGGCGAAACAACGGGTCGGGCGCCGCTCATGGCGAGAAGGGCGCATCGGCAAACGGATCGAACGGCGCGGCCAAACGGTCGAAACTTCGTCGGATGGTGCTCCGGCCGGTCGACGCGCCGCTCCGAGTTTCGGAAGGGGCCGGGGCGCTGCGGGCCGGGGGCGTCGTTCTCGTCACCGACGACGGCCGGGGCGTCGCGGCGGCCGCGGCGGAACGGCTCGCCTGGAAGGGCTATCGGGCCGTCCGCGTCACTCAGGCGGCGTCCCCGCCGGACGGCGAGGCGGGGGACGTGTGGTCGGTCGATTTCACTTCACCCGACGCGGTGAGCCGGCTGGTCGAACGGGTCCGCGGCGAAGGGCCGCTGTGCGGCGTCCTGCACCTCATGCCGTTGCGGCACGCCCGGGAGGCGGGGGTCGACCCCGCGGTCTGGTCGGAACGGACGGCCGCGGAGTTGCGGGGCCTGTTCCTGCTCGCCCGCGCGACGGCCGACGACCTGGCCCGGTCGGGCGGGGCGGCCCTCGTCGCGGCCACGGCGATGGGCGGGGCGCTCGCGAGTCTGGAAGGGACCCCCGCCGACTTCTTCCCCGGCCACGGCGGGATCGCCGGCCTCGTGAAGACACTCGCGCGGGAGTGGGACGACGTCCGAGCCCGCGTGGTCGACGTCGACGGCGGGGAGGACCCGGACGACCTGGCCGCCCTGTTCGTCGATGAACTCATTGCGGACGACGCCCGGACGGAGGTCGGCTATTTCCGGGGCCGTCGGATCGCCCTTCGACCGGTTGAGGTCGAACTGCCCGCGACGGCCGGCCCTGGGGTCGTGATCCGGCCCGGGGAGCCCATCTTGATCACGGGGGGGGCTCGGGGGATCACGGCGTCCGTCGCCCGCGACCTGGCCGCGCGGTGGCGTCCGACGCTGCTCCTGGTCGGCACCTCGCCCGCGCCGGCGGACGGGAACGACCCGGAACTCGCCGGGTTGAGCGAGCCCGCCGAGGTCAAGGCCCGGCTCCTGGACCGGCTCTCCCGCACCGGCCGTCCGGTGAGCCCGGCCGAGTTGGAGCGGGCGTACCGGTCGTTCAAGAACGGGCAGGAGATCCGGGCCAATTTGCAGTCGCTGCGCGACCTCGGCGCGACGGTCGAATACGCCCAGGCGGACGTGCGCGACGCCGGGGCGATGGGCGCGTTGCTCGACGTGTGGCGGTCGCGCTACGGGCCGCTCGCGGGCCTGGTCCATGGGGCCGGGGTGATCCAGGACAAGTTGCTGAGGGACAAGTCCCCCGAGTCGTTCGACCGGGTCGTCGGGACGAAGCTCGACGGGGCCTTGAACCTCGCGCGGCTCGTCGACCCCGCGGCGCTGCGGTTCGCGGCGTTCTTCTCGTCGGTGGCCGGGCGGTTCGGGAACCGGG
>Ga0164243_10005511_pt1 | contig 19310 bp, 21 predicted proteins | sample OricompcompostOP_FD_108781 | JGI IMG/M metagenome (GOLD analysis project Ga0164243, IMG submission 108781) | Organic Plus compost microbial communities from Emeryville, California, USA - Original compost - Organic plus compost (OP) | ecosystem: Engineered > Solid waste > Mixed feedstock >... | reverse complement strand
TAGAGCGCCTGCATGCGCTGTGTCGCCGACTCGGCGGGCAGCGAGGCGATCTCGGCGAGCAGGGGCTCAGGATCCTCGTAACGCGTCCAGAGTCCTTCGAGATCGAGCACGCCGACGGCGCCCATACGGCCGAGGGCGATCGCCGTGGCGGGGCTCACGACCGAGTCCATCGGCGCACCGAGCACCGGGGTCTCGAACGTGAACGCGTCGATGCTCCACGACGTCGAGACGTCGGCGGGGTTGCGCGTGCGGCGCGTGGGAACGACCGCAATGTCGTCGAAGGTATAAGCCTGACGGCCGCGCTTGCCGCGTCCGAGCTCGATCTCCATGCTCACGTGGTTGTTGCCTTTCCTCAGCGCGTGTAGTTCGGGGCCTCGACGACGATCTGAACGTCGTGCGGGTGCGATTCCTTGAGGCCCGCGGGCGTGATGCGCACGAACTTGCCCTTGCTCTTGAGCTCGTCGATCGTGCGCGAGCCGACGTAGAACATCGACTGGCGCAGGCCGCCCACGAGCTGGTACACGACGGCCGCGGCGGGGCCGCGGAACGGCACCTGGCCCTCGATTCCCTCGGGGATCAGCTTGTCATCGCTCGGCACGTCGGCCTGGAAGTAGCGGTCCTTCGAGTACGAGGTCTTCTTGCCGCGCGTCTGCATCGCGCCGAGCGATCCCATGCCGCGGTACTGCTTGAACTGCTTGCCGTTCTGGAAGATGAGCTCACCGGGCGACTCCGAGGTCCCGGCGAGGAGCGAGCCGAGCATGACCGTGTCGGCGCCGGCGACGAGCGCCTTCGCGATGTCGCCCGAGTACTGCAGGCCGCCGTCGGCGATCAGCGGCACGCCTGCGGCACGGCAGGCCAGCGAAGCCTCGTACACGGCGGTCACCTGCGGCACGCCCACGCCGGCGACGACGCGGGTGGTGCAGATCGAGCCCGGGCCCACACCGACCTTCACCGCGTCGACGCCCGCGTCGATGAGCGCCTGCGCACCCTCGCGCGTCGCGACGTTGCCACCGATGACGTCGATGTGGGCGAAGCTCGGGTCGGCCTTGAGCTTGGTGACGATGTCGATGACGCCCTGCGACTGGCCGTTGGCCGTGTCGACGACGATCACGTCGACGCCCGCGTCGCGCAGCGCCTCCGCGCGGTTCCATGCCTCGCCGAAGAAGCCGATCGCGGCACCGACGCGCAGGCGGCCCTGCTCGTCCTTCGTCGACAGCGGGTACTGCTCGCGCTTGTCGAAGTCCTTGATGGTGATGAGGCCACGGAGCACGCCCTGCTCGTCGACGAGCGGAAGCTTCTCGACGCGGTGCGCGCTGAAGAGGGCCACGACCTCTTCGCTCGGGATGCCGGGATAGCCGACGACGAGGCCTTCGCTCGTCATGGCGTCCTTCACGAGAGTCGTCTGCTTGTCGGCCACGGAGACGAAGCGCATGTCGCGGTTCGTCACGATGCCGACGAGCTTGCCTGCCTCGTCGACGACGGGCAGGCCGGAGATGCGGTACTGCGCGCACTTCGCGTCGACCTCGGCGAGCGTCTCGTCGGGCGTCGTCGTGATCGGGTCCGTGACCATGCCCGACTCGCTGCGCTTGACGCGGTCGACGGCAGCGGCCTGGTCTTCGATCGACATGTTGCGGTGCAGGATGCCGATGCCGCCCTGGCGCGCGAGGGCGATCGCCATGCGGGCCTCGGTCACGGTGTCCATGGCCGCCGAGAGCAGGGGCACCTGCACGCGGATCCGCTTCGTCAGCTGCGAGGACGTATCCGCCTCGCTGGGGATGACGTCGGTGTGCCCGGGAAGGAGCAGCACGTCGTCATAGGTGAGACCGGTGAAGCCGAAGGGATCGTTGTGCGTCATATGTGACTCTCCTGCAGGTGCGCGGCGGTTCCGCCCATTGTATGGCTGATAACTGACAGCCCTTCTCGGCTATTCCAGGCGGTCGGCGAGGATCGCGGTGCGGCGTCCGCCGATGCGGGTCACGAACAGGGTCGCCTTCTCGTCGCCTGCGAGTCTCAGCCTCTTCCGGAACTCTGCCGGATCGATGTCCACGCCGCGCTTCTTGATCTCGAGCGTGCCGATCCCCCGCGCCTTCAGCGCCTTCGCGAGCGGCTTCGGATCCGCGGGCAGCACCTCGCGGACGCGGAACGAGGTGGCGAACGGGCTACGAAGCTCCGCGTCGCCCGTGAGATAGGCGATCTGCGGGGCGGTGGGGCCCGCGCTGAGCGAGCGAGCGACGTCGCCGATGAGCCGCGCGCGGATCACGGATCCCTCGGGTTCGTGGATGAAGGATCCGAGCTCGCGAACCGGCTCGTCCTCCGTGTCGGCGGGCGCGGTGATCTCGTGCGCGGCGTCGCCGCGGATCACGAGCGCCGCGCGCCCCACACCCTCGCGAGCGAGCGCTCCCGTCCAGACGACGAGCTCGACGGTGGATCCGTCGACGCTGACCCACTGCGCCTCGCACCCGTCGGGCAGGGCGTCGCGATCGTGCGCGGGGCCGAGCTTGATGCCCGCGGGCTTTCGCGCCGCCAGCTCGAATACCCAGTCGAGGTTCGGCGAATAGTCGTCGGCGCTGACCCGTCGGGTCTCGCTGTGCCCCTTCGTGCGGCGGGCCGGATCCAGCCAGACCGCGTCGATGCCGTCGATGTCCGTGCCCTCCGCGGTGCCGTGGAGAACCGTCACGGCGTCGCCGAAGGGACGCAGGTTGTAGGCGGCGAGCGCGGCCGTCACCTCGTCGGCGTCGACCGAGGTCACGCGCAGCCCGAGGGAGGCGAACGCGAGGCTGTCGCCGCCGATGCCGCAGCCGAGGTCGGCGACGGATCCGATGGATGCGCGAGCGAGGCGCCCCGCATGGTGCGCGGAGACCGACATGCGAGTCGCCTGCTCGAGCCCCGCACGCGTGAACAGCATGTGATGCGCGAACTCGCCGAACTTCGCGCTCGCACGGTGGCGCAGGCGCGACTGTCCGACGACGGCCGACACGAGATCCGGGCCGTGCCCCGCCGCGCGCAACCGCGAGACGACGCGGGCGACGTCGTTCGTCGTCTCCACAGGGTCCAGCTCGTCGAGGAGCGTCATCGCCTCGGGCGTGAGGAGCGCGTCAAGCTCTGCGTGTTCCATGTTTCGAGCCTAATTGGCACTCACGTTGCGCGAGTGCCAGATACGGTTCTACACTGGCAATTAGCACTCTCGGGGTGAGAGTGCGAACCCAAGTCTTCTGTCAGAAAGAGGTAGACCGTGTCGGTTTCCATCAAGCCGCTCGAGGACCGCATCGTCATCAAGCAGGTCGAGGCTGAGCAGACCACCGCGAGCGGACTCGTCATCCCTGACACCGCCAAGGAGAAGCCCCAGGAGGGCGCCGTCGTGGCTGTCGGACCGGGTCGTATCGACGACAACGGCAACCGTGTGCCGCTCGACGTTGCCGTCGGCGATGTCGTTCTCTACAGCAAGTACGGCGGAACCGAGGTGAAGTTCGGCGCCGACGAGTACCTCGTGCTCTCGGCCCGCGACGTCCTCGCGATCGTCGAGCGCTAAGAATCTCCTCAGAGCCCCGGATCCCTCAGGATCCGGGGCTCTGTCGTATCTAGGGTGGTGACATGCGTAGTGAAGTGAGCGACATCGTCGAGATCGTGGACGAGAACCCGTGGGCCGCCTGGGGCGCGCTGATCATTGCCGCCGGCATCGTGGTCGTGGTGGCCTTCATCGCCAGTTGGGTCTTCAGCGCCGTCACGGGGCGCCTGGGCCGTCGCGCCGAACTATTCGCCGAGCTCCACGCCCGGTTCCCCCGCCCCATCTTCTGTCTGCTGACGGTCGTGGGCTGGCGCGGAGCGGTCGCCGCGTTCTTCCCGCGCGAGTTCGAGAACGCGCGCGGCGTGGCCTCATACGTGCTCACGCTCGCGATCATCGCGGTGACCGGATGGATCCTGGGCAAGGTGGTGATCTTCCTTCTCGACGGAGTAAAGCGCCGTCAGGATTCATCTGAGGATGATGAGTTCACCGTGCGTCGACGCCGCACCCAGCTGCGCATGATCCGCAGCCTCGTGATCGCGGTCGTCGTGATTCTGACCGCTGCCGCCATGCTTCTGACGATCCCCGGCGCAAAGGCATTCGGAGCATCGCTCTTCGCCTCTGCGGGTCTTGTTTCGATCGTCGCGGGCCTTGCCGCGCAGTCGACGCTGGGCAACCTCATCGCAGGCATTCAGCTCGCGTTCTCGAACGCGCTCAAGGTCGGTGACACCGTCGAGGTCGACGGCCAGTTCGGCAAGGTCGAGGAGATCACCCTGACGTATGTCGTCGTTCAGATATGGGACGATCGCCGCCATGTCCTGCCTTCGACGTATTTCACGACGACGCCGTACACGAACTGGACCCGCAATCAAAAGCAGCTCACGGGAACGGTCTATTTCGAGGCCGACTACAACGTCGATGTGGACGCGGTGCGCGCCGAGGTCGAGCGGATCCTCGACGCGGCTCCCGAATGGGACCGTCGCAGCTGGGGCCTCGTCGTCACCGATGCCTCCGGCGGTGTCGCCCAGCTACGCGCCACGATGACAGCCGCCGACGGTGACCAGCTCTGGACATTGCGCTGCACGGTCCGCGAGCGGATCATCGCATTCCTCGCGAACTCTCGACCGCAGGATCTCACGCGTAACCGCTTCGAGACGATCTCTACGCCGAAGGCGTGACCTTCGACAGCTCGTCGAGGATCCACCACACCCAGTAGCAGCTGAACAGCACCGAGACCGCGCCGATCGTGTAGGTCGCGACGCACCACGAGCGCCGGGCGCGCTGGCGCAGCTGCGCACCGACCGCGATCGCGGCCCCGATGATCCCGAGACCGCCGCCCCACGGGCCGAACCACGCCACGATCAGGCCGACCGACGCGAGCGTGATCGCGAAGACGACGAGCGTCGTCACGGGGCGTGCGCGGTGCCGGACCGGAATGGGGTGCTCATCGGGAAGGATGTGGCCGAACGTGTCGGCTGCGAGCTCGATGGGCCCCGTTGCCGGATCGATGATGCGGGATCCCGTGCGCGCCCGGGCGCCCCGCTCGCGCGGGTTCGCCTCGTGCGCACGGATCTCACTCATGCGTGTTCGAGCGCCCTCTCTGCCACCTGGATCTCGGTGACGGGCAGGGTCGAGTCGGCCCCGAAATCGAGCGTCGACGACCTCCGGCCGCTCGAGATCAGCTGCGATGCGAGCGCCGCGATCATGGCGCCGTTGTCGGTGCAGAGGCTCAGCGGAGGGATCCGCACCGTCACCCCGCGCGCCGCCGCGCGCTCGAGCGCAACCTCGCGCAGTCGCTTGTTGGCGATGACGCCTCCGCCGAGCAGGAGGCGCGGCACCCCGCGCTCCTCGCACGCGTCGAGCGCCTTCGTCACGAGCACGTCGACGACGGCTTCCCGGAAGCTCGCCGCGACATCCGCGACGGGAAGCTCCTCGCCCTCATGCTGCTCGACCCAGCGCGCGACGGATGTCTTCAGCCCCGAGAACGAGAAGTCCCAGCGGTGCTTCGCCATGTCGCTCGCGCGGCTGAGGCCGCGCGGGAAGCGGATCGCGTTCGGGTCTCCGCCGATCGCCGCCCTGTCGATCTGCGGGCCGCCCGGGTAGGGCAGGCCGAGGATCCGCGCGACCTTGTCGAACGCCTCGCCCGCCGCGTCATCGATCGTCTCGCCGAGCATCTCGACATCCGTCGTGATCTCACGCACGTGCAGCAGCGAGGTGTGGCCGCCCGAGACGAGCAACGCGATCGTCGGGTACTCCAGCGGCTCGCTGTCGGGCGTCACGATGTCGGCCGCGATGTGGCCGACCAGGTGGTTCACAGCATAGAGGGGCTTCTCGAGTGAGACCGCGAGCGCCTTCGCCGCGCCGACGCCGACCATCAGCGCACCCGAGAGACCCGGGCCACTCGTGACGGCGATGGCGTCAAGATCCTGCAACCGGATCCCCGCCTCGGCGAGCGCCTGCTCGATCGTCGGCTGCAGCGCGTCAAGGTGCGCGCGCGCCGCGACCTCGGGCACGACTCCGCCGTAGCGGGCGTGCTCGTCCATGCTCGACGCGATCGTGTTGCTCAGCAGCGTGCGGCCGCGCACGATGCCGATACCGGTCTCGTCGCAGCTCGTCTCGATACCCAGAACGAGGGGCTCGGTCATGCGGTCCTCCTCAGGTCACACTTCATGATCACGGCATCGACGTCGTCGGGCTGGTAATAGCGGGCGCGTCGGCCGATCTCGACGAAGCCCTCGCTCTCGTACAGCCCCCGCGCGGCCGGGTTGTCGGCGCGCACCTCGAGGAAGACCTCCCTGGCGTTCCGTGTTCGAGCCGTGTCGAGGAGTTCCTGGAGGAGTGCGCGACCGAGACCCTGACCCCGCGCTTCGGCCGCGACCGCGATCGTCTGCACATCGCTGTCGGATCCGCCCGGCAGGTGCCGCAGGCCCGCGTAGCCCGTCAGCCTGCCGTCGTCCTCGGCCACGATGTAGCGGCCGTATGGGCTCTCGAGCTCCGCCGCCATCGCGCTCTCGGGCCACGCGTCGGTCGGGAAGCTCGCGTTCTCGATCGCCATGATGCCCCGCAGATCGGCGGCGGTCGCGGTGCGGATCACGTGCTCACCCGCTTCACCGCGCCCGGGATCTTCGCGTCGGGGGCGCGCAGGTAGAGGGGGTCGACGTGCTCGGTCGCGCCCTCCTTGAGCTGGCGGGCGGCGATTCTGGCCAGCTGAACCGCGGGGATCGCGGTCGTGAGGGCGGGGGCGGTCTGCGGATCCTCGGTGTGGGGCCGCAGGTCGGGGCCCGCGATACGGTTCGGGAGGCCGCCCTTCAGGCCCGCGTAGGCGCTGACCGCGTTCTCTCGGCGGCGGGCGTCCGTCACGATGACGAACTCGGCCTCCGGATCCTGTTCCAGGATCTCGAGCGCGGCGGCATCGTGGCTCGCGACGGGGACGACGGGGATCCCGCGGCCGATCGCGAAGGCGCGGGCGGCTGCGATGCCGATGCGCAGGCCCGTGAACGGGCCCGGCCCCATGCCCGCGGCGACGGCCGTGATGTCGGCGGGCGTCTTGCCCGCCGCGTCGAGCGCCTGCTGGATGAGCGTGCCGATCACCTCGGCGTGGCCGCGGCTGGTCTCGCTCTGCGCCTGCCCGAGCACCTCTTCGGTGTCCGGGTCGACGACGGCGACGGCGGAGCCGATCGAGGAGTCGATTGCGAGGATCATCCCCTCCAGGTTAGGGGCGACTCGCTTATAACCCGCCCTACGCGTGTCTCGTTATGACAACGGTGCGCGGGGCGTCCAGGTCGAGGTTCTCGGCGTCGTCGGCCTCGCCCACGGGGCGCTCGATCTCGATGTCCCACCACTCGTCGGCGATCTGTTCGACGAGCCCTCGTCCCCACTCGACGATCGTCACGGATCCGTCGAGATCGAGATCGAGGTCCTCCAGCTCGCCCGCGTCGCCGAGGCGATAGGCATCGGCGTGGATCAGGGGCGCACCGCCCACGAGCGACGGGTGCGTGCGCGCGATCACGAAGGTCGGCGACTGCACGGGTCCGCGCACGCCGAGGCCCGCGCCGATCCCGCGCGTGAGGGTCGTCTTCCCGGCACCGAGCGGCCCCGTGAGGACGAGCATGTCGCCCGCGACCAGAGCCTTACCGAGCGCCTCGCCGAGCGCCTCCATCTGCGCGGAGGTGGCGATCTCGTGCCGTCCGAGAAGGGATGCGGGAACCATGGATCCATTTTCCCCCACGAACCTTGAGGGGTGTATTCGCGCGGCCGTGCAACGCGATGACGGCATGCGTCGGACCGGGGAGGTTACTCCACTACCGTGCGCGTGACGCGCGGACCCAGGCGGGTGACGATCTCGTAGTTGATGGTGTCGGCGGCCTCGGCCCACTCGGTCGCGGTGGGGGCGCCGCGGAGCGGGTCGCCGAAGAGCACGGCGCGGTCGCCGACCTTCACGGGGGCGTCGCCGACATCGACGATGAACTGGTCCATGGCTACGCGACCGGCGACGCGGAAGCGGCGGCCGCCGATGCGGACGGGACCGCGGTTCGACGCGTGGCGCGGGATCCCGTCGGCATAGCCGAGCGGCACGAGCGCGAAGGTCGTTTCGCGTTCAGCGCGGTAGGTGTATCCGTACGACGCTCCCTGCCCCGCCTTCACCCGGCGCACGGCCGCAACGGGTGCCTGCAGCGTCATGGCCGGGCGCAGCCCCAGGTTCGCGGAGGAGCGTTCGTCGAACGGCGAGAGCCCGTAGATCCCGAGGCCGACGCGCACGGCGTCGAGGCGCGTCTCGGGCAGATCGATGGCGGCGCCGGTGGCGGCGAGGTGGCGGATCCTCGGACGGAGCCCCGCATCGATGGCGGCCGACATGGCGTCCCGGAAGAGAGCGAGCTGGGCGAGGTCGTCCTCGCGGGAGGTGCCGGAGAGGTGGCTGAATACGCCGTCGACGCGCAGGCGGCCCTCCCGCTCGAGGCGGGAGGCCTCGGCCATGAAGGCGGACCAGTGGGCGGGGGCGGATCCGCCGCGGCCCAGGCCCGTCTCGAACTTCAGGTGCACGACGGGGGCTCCGCCGACCGCGGCAGCGCGGCGCAGCTGCTCGATCGTCGACAGGCCGAGCTCGACGTTCGCCGCACCGCGGGCGCGAAGTCGGTGTCGGGGCCGTGCAGCCAGGCGACGACGGGATGGTCGATGCGGGCGGCGCGCAGCTCGAGCGCCTCGGAGACATCGGCGACGCCGAGGCGGGTCGCGCCGCCGGCGATCGCGCCGCGGGCGGCCGTCACGGCACCGTGTCCGTATCCGTCGGCCTTCACGACGGCGATGAACTCGCGCGTGTGCGCCGCGGCGCGGAGGGTCCGCACATTGTGCTCAATGGCGCCGCGGTCGATGACCGCCTCGCGGGTGGGAGATGAGGCCATCACCGTCCGCCTTCCAGAATCGTGTAGGCGAGCGCCAGCCCGCCATCGTGCGAGAGCGACAGGTGTGCGCGGGTCACGCCTCGCGCTTCGAGCGTTGCCGCGGTCTCGCCGGAGATCTTGTAATTCGGGGCCTGTCGCTCCCCCAGCCGGGGAACCTCGATCTCCTGCCAGAAGATCCCTTCGGACCCGCCGAGCGCTTTGATCAGCGACTCTTTCGCCGCATAGCGCGCGGCGAGCGAACGCAGGGGAAGCTCTCGTTCGTGCGGCGTGAACAGACGTTCCATCAGCCGCGGCGAGCGCGCGATCTGGCCCTCGAACCGCTCGATGTCGACCATGTCGACGCCTACCCCGATGATCATCTCTTCAGCCTAATAAGGCGAGCTGCGCTCCCGGTCCCGGAACGTCTCCCCCTCGGTGCGGGAATGACGGGGTGTTCCCGCGCGAAGTGGGACACAGTACAGAGCGTGTCCCACTTCGCGTCGTTATCTCGCCGTTATTCCCGCACAAAGTGGGACACGGGTCACTCGACCGTGACCGACTTCGCGAGGTTGCGGGGCTGGTCGACGTCGAGACCCTTGGCCGTGGCGAGGCCCATCGCGAAGATGTGCAGCGGCACGACGGCGAGGAGCGGCTCGAAGAGCGGGCTCGCGAGCGGGATGCGCAGCACCTCGTCCGCCGACGGCAGCACCGCCGAGTCGCCCTGCTCGGCGATCGCGATCACACGGGCGCCGCGGGCGCGGATCTCCTCGATGTTCGAGATGACCTTCTGGTGCATCGTCACGGATCCGCGCGGCGACGGCACGACGACGAACACGGGCTGGCCGGGTTCGACGAGCGCGATGGGCCCGTGCTTGAGCTCGCCGGCGGCGAAGCCCTCGGCGTGGATGTACGAGATCTCCTTGAGCTTGAGTGCGCCCTCGAGCGCGATCGGGTAGCCGACGTGGCGCCCGAGGAAGAGCACCGACCGCGTGTCGGCCATCCAGCGCGCGAGCTGCTCGGTGCGCTCCTGCTCGTTGTCGAGGATCCACTGGATCTTCTCGGGCAGCGCCTCGAGCTGCGCGACCGCCTCGTCCGAGACCTCGTCGGCAAGGGATCCGCGCACGCCCGCGATGTGGAGCGCGAAGAGATACAGCGCCGTGATCTGCGCCACGAAGGCCTTCGTCGACGCGACGGCGACCTCGGGGCCGGCGTGCGTGTAGACGACGGCATCGGACTCGCGCGGGATCGTCGAGCCCTGCGTGTTGCAGATCGACAGCGTCTTGGCACCGAGGCGAGCGGCCTCCTTGACGGCCATGAGCGTGTCCATCGTCTCGCCCGACTGGCTGATCGAGATCACGAGGGTCGATGCCGACACGATCGGGTCGCTGTAGCGGAACTCGTGCGCGAGTTCCACGGACACGGGGATGCGCGACCACTTCTCGATCGCGTACTTGCCGACGAGCCCCGCGTAGTGCGCGGTGCCGCACGCGAGGATCACGATGCGGTCGATGCCCGTGAAGAGTTCATCGAGGCCCTCGAGCTCGGGGATCGAGATGCGGCCCTCCTTGACGCGTCCGCGCACCGTGTTGGCGACGGCCTCGGGCTCCTCCGAGACCTCCTTCGCCATGAAGCTCGACCAACCGCCCTTGTCGGCAGCGGAGGCATCCCACGACACCTCGAAGGGCTGGGGCTCGACGGGGTTGCCGTCGAAATCGGTCACGACGACGGCCTCCGGCGTGATCGCGACGATCTCGTCCTGGCCGATGGCGAGCGCGCGGCGCGTGTGCTCGACGAAGGCGGCGACGTCGGAGCCGAGGAAGTTCTCGCCCTCGCCGAGGCCGATGACGAGCGGGGAGTTGCGGCGGGCTCCCACCACGAGACCCGGGTGGTCCTCGTGGGTCGCGAGCAGGGTGAAGGCTCCGTCGAGGCGGTTCACCACGGCGCGGAAGGCGGCCACGAGGTCGCCCGTCTCGCGATAGGCGCGCGCGATGAGCTGCGCGGCGACCTCTGTGTCCGTCTCGCTGAGGAACTCGATGCCGTCGGCCGCGAGCTCCTTCTTCAGCTCGGCGAAGTTCTCGATGATGCCGTTGTGGATAACGGCGAGGCGGTCGTCGTCGGCGAGGTGCGGGTGCGCGTTGACGTCGGTCGGGCCGCCATGAGTCGCCCAGCGGGTATGACCGATGCCGGTCGTGCCGCGGCCCATCGGCTCCTGTTCGAGCGATTCGCGCAGCGCGGCGAGCTTGCCGGCCTTCTTGCGGGCGTTCAGGCGCCCGTTCTCATCGACGACCGCGATACCTGCGGAGTCGTATCCGCGGTATTCGAGTCGGGCGAGGCCTGCGACGAGGATGCCCTGGCTGTCCCGGGGGCCGACGTATCCGACGATTCCACACATGCGACCGATCCTAATGTCGCGAGTCCGTGAACCAGCCCTGCATGACAGATAATGAATCTGTCTGATAGATTGAGTGCATCTCGAGGAGGAGACCCCATGACATATGCGCCCGATGCGATCCGCACCATCACCCTGTCGACCCTGCGCCTGCCGCTTCCCGTGCCGATCTCGGACGCGAAGGTGTTCACGGGACGCCAGAAGCCCATGACCGAGGTCGTCTTCCTCATCGCCGAGATCGAGACCGAGCAGGGTCACTCGGGCCACGGTTTCAGCTACTCCAAGCGCGCGGGCGGACCCGCCCAGTACGCCCACGCGAAGGAGGTCGCGGGCGCCGCGATCGGCGAGGACCCGAACGACATCGCCAGGCTCTACACGAAACTGCTCTGGGCGGGAGCGTCGGTCGGCCGTTCCGGCGTCGCGACGCAGGCGCTTGCGGCGATCGACATCGCGCTCTACGACCTCAAGGCGAAGCGCGCAGGGCTCCCCCTGTCGAAGCTGCTCGGATCCCACCGCGACAGCGTGCGCACCTACAACACCTCGGGCGGCTTCCTCAACGCATCGCTCGACGAGGTCACGGCCCGCGCGACGCAATCGATCGAGGAGGGCATCGGCGGCATCAAGATCAAGGTGGGCCTCCCCGACAGCGCCGAGGACCTGCGCCGCGTGCGCGCCGTGCGCGAGCACATCGGCGACACGCCGCTCATGGTCGACGCGAACCAGCAGTGGGATCGCGCGACCGCGCTGCGCATGGGCCGCCGCTTCGAGGAACTCGACCTGGTCTGGATCGAGGAGCCGCTCGACGCCTACGACGCCGAGGGACACGCCGACCTCGCTCGAGCGCTCGACACCCCCATCGCGACCGGCGAGATGCTCGCATCGGTGGCCGAGCACGAGCGCCTCATCGAGGCGCGCGCCTGCGACATCATCCAGCCCGACGCCCCGCGCGTCGGCGGTATCACGCAGTTCCTGCGCCTCATGACCTTCGCCGACCGCGCCGGTCTCGACCTCGCCCCGCACTTCGCGATGGAGATCCACCTGCACCTCGCCGCGTGCTACCCGCGCGAACCGTGGGTCGAGCACTTCGACTGGCTGGATCCGCTGTTCGAGGAGCGCCTCGAGACTCGCGGCGGCCGCATGATCGTACCGGACCGCCCGGGACTCGGCATCACGTTCACGGATCAGGCGCGCGCCTGGACGACGGAGAAGGTGACCATCACCGCATGACCTCATCGCGCGGAGAGCAGATCGCGGACGCGATCGCCGAGGGGATCGTCGGCGGATCCATCGCGCCGGGCGAGCGCCTGCCCAGCGAGGCGCGGCTCGCGGACGAGTTCTCCGCGAGCCGCGCGGTCGTGCGCGAGGCGATCCAGCGCCTGCAGACGCGCGGCCTCGTGCGCACCCGCACCGGATCCGGCAGCTATGCGCTCACGCCGCCCGCCGATGGCGGGGACGGCTGGCTGCGCGCGAGCGGATCCGCCGAGCGGGCGGAGCTGCACGCGTTCCGCACCGCGATCGAGCAGGAGGCCGCCGCGCTCGCGGCCCGGCACCGCACCGTCGACGACCTCGCGGCCCTGGACGCGGCGCTCGACGCCCTGTCGGCGGCGGCGCTTCCCGCCGAGACCGTCGAGGCGGACTTCGCGTTGCATCGCGCGATCGCCCTCGCCTCGCACAACCGCTACCTCGTCGAGATGCTGACGAGGCTCGGGGCGACCGCCATCGTGCTCCCCCACGCCCGCCTCACCGACGCGGTCGCCGCGACCGTCGTCGCGGAGCACCGGTCGGTGGTCGATGCGATCAGGTCGTCGGACCCCGTCACGGCCGCGGCCGCGATGCGCGCCCACCTCGCGGCGTCCGAGGCCCGGCGCGAGCGTTCGTAGACCGTGTCCCACGTGACGCGGGAACATGAGCATCGTTCCCGCGTCACGTGGGACACAGGCCCGGGAGCGCGTCCCACTTCGTGCGCCTACAGCGCCGTCATAGCCGCATCACGAGGGACCCGGGCGGCTACAGCTTCCGCAGCAGCACGCGCTCGACGGCGTGCTCGGGGCCCTTGCGGAGGACGAGCGTGCCGCGGTGCTTGGTGGGCTCCACGTTCTCGACGAGGTTCGGCAGGTTGATGTCGCGCCAGATGCCGCGGGCCGTCTCGATCGCCTCGGCGTCGGAGAGGTGCTGGAACACCTTGAAGTACGACTCGGGGTTCGAGAAGGCGCCCTCGCGGAGCTTCAGGAAGCGATTGACGAACCACTGCTCGATGTGGTCCGTCTCGGCGTCGACGAAGATCGAGAAGTCGAAGAGGTCGCTGACGGCGACGTCGTTGGGCGCGGGCGGCGGCTGCAGCACGTTGAGTCCCTCGACGATCAGCACGTCGGGCTGGCGCACGACGACGGCGGCGTCGGGCATGATGTCGTACTTCATGTGCGAGTAGAAGGGCGCGCGCACCTCAGCCGCGCCCGACTTGACGCGCGTGACGAAGTCGACGAGCGCGCGACGGTCGTACGACTCGGGGAAGCCCTTGCGACCCATGATGCCGCGCCGCTCGAGCTCGGCATTGGGATAGAGGAAACCGTCGGTCGTGACGAGTTCGACGCGAGGGGTGTCCGCCCAGCGGCTCATGAGTTCGCGCAGCAGGCGCGCGACGGTCGACTTTCCGACCGCGACGGATCCGGCGACGCCGACGACGAACGGGATCCGCGGCTGATCCTCGCCGAGGAACGCACCGACCTCGGATCCGATCTGGCGGGTGCCCGCCGCCCATGCGCTGAGCAGGCGGCTGAGCGGCAGGTAGACGTCGCGCACCTCGTTCACGTCCAGACGGTCGCCGAGGCCGCGGATCTGCACGATCTCCTGCTCCGTGAGCGGCTGATCCATGCCGCGTGCGAGTCGCGCCCACTCGGCACGAGGGATGTCCCGGTAGAGCGAGAGCTGCAGTGAGCTGCTTTCAGCCGTCATTCGCACAACTTTACGGCCCACTGCGGGTCGCCAGAAAATCGGAGTGCGCGACCGATTTTCTGGCGACCCGTTCGTGGCACTATCTTTTTGCTATGCGCCTCGGGGTTCTCGACATCGGTTCGAACACTGTCCACCTGCTCGTCGCGAACGCCCAGCCCGGCGGACGTCCGATCGCGAAGACCAGCGAGAAGGCGACGCTGCGCCTCATGCGCTACCTCACCGACGACGGCTCGATCTCGGACGAGGGCATCGACAGCATCCTCCAAGCAGTGACGAAGGCCCGCGCCGTCGCCGAGCAGGAGAACGTCACGGAACTGCTCGCCACGGCGACGAGCGCGATCCGCGAGTCGACGAACGGCGCGCAGGTGATCGCGCTCATCGAGGAAGCGATCGGCCAGCAGCTCCAGGTGCTCTCCGGCCCCGAGGAGGCGCGGTTCACGTTCCTCGCCATCCGCCGCTGGTTCGGCTGGTCGGCGGGGCAGATCCTGATGTTCGACATCGGCGGTGGATCCCTCGAGATCGCGGGCGGATCCGACGAGTTCCCCGATCTCGCGGAGTCGGTGCCGCTCGGCGCCGGGCGCATGACGATAGAGTTCCTGCCCCAGGATCCCCCCGGTGACGAGGCCACCTCGAAGCTCGCCTTCCACGCGGAGGAGACGCTCGCGGCGGTCGCCGCGCGCTTCGGGCGGATCCCCTCCCCCGATCACGTCGTCGGATCCTCGAAGACGATCCGGTCGCTCGCCCGCCTCGTGGGTTACAAGCGAAGCGGCTGGGGCGGCGCGGCACGATGGATGCTGCCGCAGCAGGAGCTGGAGTCGTGGATTCCGGTGCTCGCCCGGGTGCCCGCCACCGCGCGTCAGGAGCTGCCGGGCATCACCCCCGAGCGCACCTTCCAGATCACGGCCGGCGCGATCGTGCTCAACGAGGCGATGAAGGCGCTCGATGTATCGGAGCTCGAGGTCAGTCCGTGGGCCCTCCGCGAGGGCATCCTCCTCCGCTACGCGGAAGACATGGGCTGGTAGACCGCGCTACGGCGGGACTGTCCGTATGACGTAAATGCACAGTCCCGGCTTCCGGGCTGTGCATTTACGTCATACGAACGGCGCGCTACAACGCCAGGCGTTGGCGGACGACCTCGGCCAGGCCCGATGCGGCCTGCTCGGCCGCGTCGTGCGTGGCCGCCTCGACCATCACGCGGACGAGCGGCTCCGTGCCCGACGGGCGCAGGAGCACGCGGCCCGTGTCGCCCAGCTCGGCCTCCACGGCCGCGACGGCCGACTGCACGTGCTCGTCGTCGACGCGCGTCTTATCGACGCCCTTGACGTTGATCATCGTCTGCGGGAACACCGTCATGATCGACGCCAGCTCGGCGAGCGTCTTGCCCGTGCGAGCCATCTCCGCCACCAGCTGCAGGCCCGTGAGCAGGCCGTCGCCGGTCGTCGAATGGTCGTTCATGATGACGTGACCAGACTGCTCGCCGCCGAGCGAGTACCCCGATCGGTTCATCTCCTCGAGCACGTACCGGTCGCCGACAGCGGTCTGCACGACCCGGATCCCGCGTTCCTGCATCGCGACCTTCAGACCGAGATTGCTCATGACCGTCGCGACGAGCGTGTCCTGCGCGAGCATTCCGCGCTCGTGGAGCGAGGCGGCGAGGATCGCCATGATCTGGTCGCCATCGATCGCGTTGCCGTCGGCATCGACCGCGAGGCAACGGTCGGCATCGCCGTCGTGGGCGATGCCCACATCGGCGCCATGTTCGACGACGGCCTTGGAGATCACATCGAGGTGAGTGGACCCGATGCCGTCGTTGATGTTGATGCCGTCCGGGTCGGCGCCGATCACCGTCACGCGGGCGCCGGCATCGGCGAAGAGCTGCGGCGACACCCCGCTCGCCGCACCGTTGGCGCAGTCGATCACCACGTGCAGGCCGTCGAGGCGCGCGGGAAGCGTGCCGAGGAGGTGCAGCAGGTAGCGGTCCTCCGCGTCGGCGAAGCGGCGAATGCGCCCCACGTCCGCGCCCGTCGGCAGGAGCTTCGGCTCGCCGAGGTAGTGCTCGATGCGCTCCTCGACGATGTCGGGCAGCTTGACCCCGCCTCGGGCGAAGATCTTGATGCCGTTGTCGGGGGCGGGATTGTGCGACGCCGAGATCATGATGCCGAAATCGGCATCGAAGTCGTTCACGAGGAACGCCAGAGCCGGCGTGGGGATCACACCCGCGTCGTATACATCGACCCCGCTCGCCGCGAGCCCTGCCGAGACTGCAGCGCCCAGGAACTCGCCGGAGATGCGCGGATCGCGAGCGATCACGGCCTTCGTGCGTCGTCCCTGGGCGCGGCGCGCCTCTGCAGAACGCCCCTGGCCCAGGACGACAGCAGTCGCCTGGGCCAGGGAGAGAGCAAGGTCGGCAGTGAGGGCGCCATTGGCGAGCCCTCGCACACCATCCGTGCCGAAAAGAGCCATAGAGGGCTCGATCAGCGCTTCGAGAACTGCGAAGCCTTGCGGGCCTTCTTGAGGCCGGCCTTCTTGCGCTCGATGACGCGAGCGTCACGGGTGAGGAAGCCGGCCTTCTTGAGGGCGGGACGGTTGTTCTCGCGGTCGATCTCGTTGAGCGCACGCGAGATCGCGAGACGCAGCGCGCCGGCCTGGCCCGAGGGGCCGCCGCCGCTGATGCGAGCGATCACGTCGTAGGCGCCCGTGAGGCCGAGGAGCGTGAAGGGGTCGGTGATCAGCTGCTGGTGCAGCTTGTTGGGGAAGTACTCCGCGAGCTCACGGCCGTTGACCGTGAAGGAGCCCTCGCCCGGGATCAGACGCGCGCGGGCGATGGCCTGCTTGCGACGACCGACAGCGGCACCGGGGACGCTGACGACCGGGCGCTCGGCGACGACCTCGGTCTCGGCCGGGGTCTCGGTGGTGTAGTTCTGAACGTCTTCAGTCACGAGTTAGTCCTTAAAGCCGCGGCGCTTACTGGGCGACCTGGTCGAAAGTGTACGTCTGGGGCTTCTGAGCGGCGTGGGGGTGCTCGGCACCCGTGTACACCTTCAGCTTCGCCAGCTGGTTGCGACCGAGGGTGTTCTTCGGAAGCATGCCGCGAACGGCCTTCTCCACGGCGCGAACCGGGTTGTTCTCGAGCAGCTCGGTGTAGCTGACCGACTTCAGACCACCCGGGTAGCCCGAGTGACGGTAGGCACGCTTGTTCTCGGCCTTGTTGCCCGTGAGGACGACCTTGTCAGCGTTGATGATGATGACGAAGTCGCCCATGTCCATGTGGGGGGCGAAGGTCGTCTTGTGCTTGCCGCGCAGAAGCGCCGCAGCGTGCGAGGCGAGGCGACCGAGAACGACGTCGGCGGCGTCGATCACGAGCCAGTCGCGCTGAGCGTCGCCAGCCTTCGGGGTGTAAGTGCGAGTCACGATAGTGCTGCTTTCTTGTCGAACGGAGAGGTTCGTGAATCCCACTCCGGGGCGGTTGACGGCGAAGATCGCAGCAACACAACCGGTGGAGGGCTCACGTTCGGATGCGCGACAGCGCGCGCACCAACAAGCAACGTTACCGGATCCGCCCGCTTCCCGCGAACGGATCCGGCTCCTCACGTCAGATTCTCACCTACGCGCGCGCGAACGCGACCGCCGCGGGGCCCGTGTCGATCCCGTTCACTCGGATCACGCCCCCGTCGACGCTCGCGTCGCCCGAAAGCGCTCGCCACCGGGCGGGGTCCACGCCGTCGGGGATCCGGTACTCGCCCGCTTCCCCGACGAGCACGATTCGCTCGTCAGGGGTCTCCCATTCGCGACGCCAGCGCTCGTCGCCGCCACTCTGGACCGTCCGATGCGTTGCGGCGGCGGCGTCCGCAATGGCACCGCGCTTCCAGTCCCCGAAACCCTCGAGGCTCTGCCGCTGCAGTTCGGGAATCGTGCCGTCCGCCATCGGGCCTACGTTGAGCAGCAGGCGTCCACCCTTCGAGACGACATCGGCCCAGTGCTTCGCGAGCCGCATCGAGTCGAGGATCTCGCGTGGGGACTCGAGCTGGTTATAGCCGAACGACCAGCCCAGACCGCGGTTGTTCTCCCAGACCGGTTCATTCTCGTTCTCGCGCCCGGCCGAGTACTCGGTCGTCGCCACATCGTGATATGTGTCGCCCCATCGATCGTTCACGATGCCGTCGGGATTGCCCGCGAAGTAGTCGACGAAGAGGCCGTACAGGCCGTCCTTCTCCGCGTGCTTGCCCGCATCGGGCCACTCGATGTCGTTCCACAGCACATCGGGCCGGTAGCGCTCGATGAGATCGCGCACATGCGAGAGCGCGTAGTAGTGGTACGCCGCGTCGTTCGGGCGAAGGCTGTGCACCTCGGCCCCCGACGTGTGCGGCGGGAGCTCGGTCACCGACCAGTCGAGGCCACCCGAGTAGTAGACGCCGAATCGGATGCCCGCCTCGCGGACCGCGTCGGCGATCGCGCCGACCAGGTCGCGCTTCGGTCCGCGCCGCACGGTGTTCCGGGATCCGGTGCCCGGTGCGTCCCAGAGGGTGATGCCGTCGTGGTGCTTCGTCGTCGGCACCACGTACTCTGCGCCCGCTCGGGCGAACAGCTCGGCCCACGCCTGCGGGTCGAAGTTCTCGGCTCGCCATGCATCGAGGAAGTCGTCATACGGCGCGTCGCCGTAGGTCTCACGGTGGTGCTGCTGCGCGGGACTGCCGTCGATGCGGATCGTGTTGAAGTACCACTCCGCGTACGGGTTGTGTGCGAACCAGGTGCCGTCGGGCACCTCCCCCAGAGCCCCGATCGGCTCCCCCCACGCGGGCACCGAGTAGGCGCCCCAGTGGATGAAGATGCCGAACTTTGCCCTGCCGTACCATTCGGGGAGGTCTCGCTCGAGGTCGCTCCATTGCGATTCAGACATTCCGATCCTTTCAAGTCATCTGATGACTAGCCTGGCGGAGCGCTCACGACACCTCAAGCCCGAATCGGTGACAATGGTTCGCATGACTGATTCTCAGCCGCTCGTCGTCGCCTTCGACCTCGACGACACCCTCGCGCCATCGAAGTCGCCCGTGCACCCCCGCGTCGCCGAACAACTCGTCGACCTCGCAAG
>Ga0164243_10005510_pt1 | contig 19311 bp, 21 predicted proteins | sample OricompcompostOP_FD_108781 | JGI IMG/M metagenome (GOLD analysis project Ga0164243, IMG submission 108781) | Organic Plus compost microbial communities from Emeryville, California, USA - Original compost - Organic plus compost (OP) | ecosystem: Engineered > Solid waste > Mixed feedstock >... | reverse complement strand
GACTTGGACATTTGAAGCGAAACAAGGCGCAGGCGAAATCAGATAATATCGGATTTGCCGAAGCAGAACACCTTGCCCCGATCTTGGGACTAAGGTGTTCTTTGCTTGGTTTAAATTCCGACTTAACTCCTTTGTCCGATCTCAGTTAATCTGATATAATGACATCAAATTATTTCTGATAGAAGGGCGACGGCTACATGGCAGAACAAATTGGCGAGCGTATTCAGAAACTTCGGCAAGACCGAGGGTACTCCTTGTCCGAGCTGGCGGAGAAGGCGGATGTGGCGAAATCCTACCTCAGCAACGTGGAGCGTAATATTCAATCGAATCCCTCGATTTCCTTCATCCAGAAGATAGCCGACGCTCTCAACGTCTCGATCAACCTGCTATTGTACGGCGACCGCCCCGCACCGGAATTACTTGATCCGGAATGGTCGGAGTTGGTGCAGGAAGCGATGACTTCGGGCGTCAGCAAGAAGGAATTTAAGGATTTCCTTGAATATCAGAAATGGAAGCGAAGCCAGCAGGAATAACGATACAACTAGTAAATGTACACAGAGAAAAAGCGCGAGACCTCAGAGGTATCCCCGAGGCACTCGCGCTTTTGTTTTAAAACATTTTGTATCCGCCTAGCCGCAGCTTTCGAATCGTCCAACCGCTCAGGATCGCCCCGCACAGCCCGGCGAATGCCGTCAAATAATCGACCAGCCGGAACGATGCCAGATAGGTCCCGAAGCTCTGTTCATGGTCCCACAGCGTATAGACCACAACCGGCAAAATGACGATGATAAAGACGTACGCCGGAAACCAGGTTGTTTTCATTAACATATTCAAAATGAAACCGATGCCGAACATCATCACGAAGAAGAGAACCATCAGCACCAGTACGATGAGCCAACCCATCCTTCCCCCACCCTTCTATAGGTCATTCAAAAAGGCATCTTTCGATCACGAAGCGGTCAATGAAGGTATGCAGCGTCCAAACTTTTTCGAATCTTCATTGACTATAAAGTAAATCACACTTCATCAAGCTAGTAGTAAGTTTACTAGATATTATGTAACGAAGCAATGAACTTTACATGAAAAATAAGTGAATCGATTTGCTCCGTTTAGGCTCCATGCGATACAATAAGATACGTATTGGCAATTCGTAAATGAGGATCAGAATGAATCTAGGAGTGATTATACATGAACGAAGCTACTCTAACCTTAGAAGGTTGGTATGCGCTTCACGATTTCCGCACGATCGATTGGACCGCCTGGAAAGCGGCAGATGACGAAGAACGCGCCGGGGCCCTGGAGGAGCTGCATACGTTCCTGAAAGAATGGGATTTGATGGAGGAATCCAAAACGGGCAGCACTGCGGTGTATTCGATCGTCGGACAGAAAGCCGACCTCGTGTTCATGCACCTGCGCGAAAGCCTGGAAGAGTTGAACGCTTTGGAGACGGCCTTTAACAAAACAACTTTTGCTGAATATACGACCAAAGCCTACTCCTACGTCAGCGTTGTAGAACTTAGCAATTATCTCGCATCCGGCGGCGGTGACCCGAAGGCAAATCCAGAAGTGATGGCCCGTCTGCAGCCGATCCTCCCGAAGACGAACCATATCTGCTTCTATCCTATGAACAAAAAGCGGGAACTCTCCGACAACTGGTACATGCTGACGATGGAACAGCGCCGCGAAATGATGCGCAGCCATGGCCTGATCGGCCGCAGCTATGCCGGCAAAGTGAAGCAGATCATCACCGGTTCCGTAGGGCTCGACGATTGGGAATGGGGCGTAACTCTGTTCGCCGACGATGCCCTGCAATTTAAGAAGCTGGTGTATGAAATGCGGTTTGACGAAGTCAGCGCACGTTTTGGCGAGTTTGGTGCTTTTTACGTCGGCAATCTGCTGAATGCAGAGCGTTTGGACGAGATGTTGAAAGTGTAATTCCATATCGATAAAAAAGTAGGGTGTGCCGCCTCGTGCGACACACCCTTTCTTATTCTTTTAATCTTCCGCTTCCGCCTCTGCCTCCATCGACTTCAGGAACTCCGCCGTCGCCCGATCGCGTTCCCGGCTCTTCTCCTTCAGCCGTTCGATGGCTGGCTGGATCAGAAGGTCCACTTCCTTCTGCACCGTATAAGCCAAATCGTAACGCTGCTGCGATTCCAGGTAAGATCCCACTTCCATCAAGGCGTTATAGCGATCCAGCTCATCCCGCGTGAGCAGCCCTCGAACCTGTACGCTGCAGTGACGCATTTTAGAAGAATCTTCCTTTCTTCAACACCAGCGGAATCCCGCCGATAATGAACAGATAACGCATATCCACCAGCTTCTTCAATTGGGCTGCAACCCAACCTTTATATTTCTTCCCAAATGCGCTGGCGATCGCTTCCCCTTTACCCAGCGAAGCTACGGTTCCTTTATTGCTGAACACAAATTTCTTAAGCTCTTTGCCGCGAATGGCCGCCACCACGTTTTGCGCACAGGTAACTCCTTGCTGCATGGCAATTTGGGCCGTAGGCGGGTATGGGCGCCCTTCCGGATTAAACATCAGCGAATTGTCCCCGATGATAAAGACATGATCATGACCAGGTGCACGCAAATAATCGTCGACCTTCACGCGACCGCGCGCGGTCTCGAAACCTGCCGCTTCAATGAGACGGTTCCCGCGGATCCCGCCGGTCCAAATAACGGTTTGCGACTTAATTTCCTCTCCCGTGGCCAAAATAACACCATCCGGCGTGCATTCCTTGATCGCTACGCCAATCTTGAACTGTACACCCTTCTTCTTCAGTACGTCCATCGCATATTCAACCAACTCCGGATCAAAGCCCGGCAGAACTGTTGGTGCAGCTTCTACGTTGTACACGTTAACAAGATTTGGATCAACGTCGTACTCCTTGCACAGCTGCGGAATCCGGTCAGCCAGCTCGGCAACGAATTCAATGCCGCTGAAGCCCGCACCGCCAACAACGAAGTTCAAACGGTCAGTCCGGCTTTCGTCCATTTTATATAGGGCAAATTGATATTCGATATGCTGGCGAATCAAGCGCACGGAATTGATGCTGCGGATCGTCATTGCATATTCCGTCAGGCCCGGGATACCAAAGGATTCCGGTTCGCCGCCCAGCGCGATCACCAGATAATCATATGAAAGGGTTCCGTCCTGCAGCACGACCTTCTTGTCGGCCAGACGAATCTCCTGCACATTCGATTTCACAAGATCGATTTTAAATTCGTCAATTAATTTGGATATGGCCACTCGGGTATGTTCAATGGAGTCCGTCCCGGCTGCCGGCATATGCAGATGCGTCGTGAAGTAGTGATAATCATGCCGATTCACTAGAGTGACGTCCGCTTCATTGTAGTTCAACTCTTTCTGCAGCCGCTGCGCGGTAAGAATGCCGCCATAACCCGCACCAAGAATCACTATTTTGGGTATGGTACTCATGTATTTTTCTCCTTCCAATATTACGCACTCTATATTTGATTTAAAGCCAATAACGCAATGTGAAAATTAACACATAAAAAACCACTCTGTACCAACTCAAACCGTTTCAGTCATCCACACATTTGGTCAATCCAGAGACATTTGTCACATTTTAGTACTAGTTTAAACCTTATTTGTAGGATGAGCAAAAGTCTTCTGTCGTATAATCATAAATGTACTTTTTTCGTCACAAATATGAATGCATACATTTGAATGATATCGGCTTTTGCCTAAAAGATCAAGTCTTATTTTACCCGTAATTATAGGACTTTCAACGGATTATATTCCAGATTTTCGACACTTTTCATCTTGCCTTTCCAAACCAGGGATTCGACCATTATAATAAAGTAGAATTGACATTTTAGTTATAGAGAAAAAAGAAACCATCTGGAGGTGTTTGACACGTGTCAACCCAAAATAACGCCGAATTCACAGACCTTCTGATTGTTGGTGGTGGACCGGCGGGTATGTTTGCCGCTTTTTACGGCGGAATGAGAAAAGCTTCTGTTAAACTGATTGAAAGTATGCCTCAGCTTGGGGGGCAAGTGGCTGCCCTTTACCCTGAGAAATATATTTATGACGTGGCTGGCTTTCCTAAAGTGACCGGGCAAGAGTTGATCAACAACTTGCATGAACAATTAAAGCTGTTCGAACCGGACGTACGTCTGGAGGAACGGGTGCTGCAAATTGAGAAGAAAGAAGAGCGCCATTTTGTGGTGACCACCGATAAGGGCGTTCACTATGCGCGTGCCATTATCATTACTGCTGGAGTTGGCGCGTTTGAACCTCGTCGTCTGGATCTTCCGAATGCCGCCCACTTCGAGCAAACGAACCTGCATTATTTCGTCAGCGATATGAACCGGTTCCGCGGCAAAAAAGTGTTGATCAGCGGCGGCGGCGACTCCGCAGTCGACTGGGCACTGATGCTGGAGCCGATCGCTGAGCAAGTGACGCTGATTCACCGCCGCGATAAATTCCGGGCGCATGAGCACAGCGTTGAGAAGCTGATGGCTTCCCGCGTCCAAGTCATTACCCCAACGGAAATCGCAGAGCTTCACGGTGACGATCGCATCGAACGCGTCACGCTGGCGCACGTTAAGACGAAGGAGACTCAAGAGATCGTTGTGGACGACGTGATCGTCAACTTCGGATTTGTCTCGTCGCTCGGACCGATCGCAGAATGGGGCCTTGAGATTGAAGGCAACGCTATTGTCGTCGATTCCCGGATGGAAAGCTCGATTCCAGGCATTTTTGCGGCCGGTGACATTACGACATATCCCGGCAAATTGGACCTGATTGCGGTCGGATTCGGCGAAGCACCGACAGCGGTCAACAACGCTAAGGTCTATATTGATCCAGAAGCGAAGTTGTCCCCAGGTCACAGCAGTAACTTGAAGCTGTAACCATAAGCAGTGAATCCACGTTCTTACATGTTCTAGTAAACAAAAGGGTATCTTACCTTTACGGAAGATCATATCGTAAAGGAGAGATACCCTTTGCCATATATATGCCCGTTATGCAACGGCTTAGCTTCATTAAACGCCACCTGCCCCGATTGCGGACACGTTCTAGAGAATGCTGGAAAAAGAGAAGATTACGCTGGGCCTTACAGCCCCTACGGATCCGCTGATCAGTATACCTCAGCCATCTCCGCGCGTATTCCTTCGGGCTGCGAACATGTCGTTCAGTGTCCGCATTGTCATGAAGCTTATATTTATCATGTCAACGCCTGGCGGGCGCCTTGATGGTTGGGGATAATTTTATCCTTCTTAAAGAAGTTAGCCAGGTTGTCCACAATTAGTGCAAAACGGACGGCGCGGCAAGCTCTAATTCGCGTTTGCGAATTTCTGCTAACAGCAGTGCGATAAACTCCCGATCCAACTGCAGTTCGGTTGCTTTCTGATAGGATTCGAGGAGCAACTCATCCGTTAACAGCGCCATTGATAACACATCCTTTCTAGTATTTTCCCCATCATAACAGGAAAAGTTTAGTAGAACAAGTGTTCCTGTTATCCACAAACCCTTGTGGAAATCCTGTGAATAACGTGTTAGTAAATATCGAAAACCGTTGAAAAAGCTAGTGGGATAATGTGGACAAAAGTTATTCACAGGACATCTGTTCCCATTTTTCTCCAAAAATTTTTTTATTTTCCGACAATCCGAGCTTATTGAGGCCGCGTATTTACCTCAAAAATCCAGATCTTTCCGTTCCGATCTACACCATAATCAAACCCAAGCTGCCCGATCCCCGGAAACCGAGCCTCCAGAATCTGTATGCTCAGATTCGTTAACGTACGCATCTCCCGTTTCTTGCTGGCGGCAATTTTGCGGCCCAGGGACCGGCTGAGCCCCGCACGGGCACTAAGCATCGTCCCGCCCTTACACAAGTTGGTCACGAACAACCCAGGTCGGGCTAACCGGCCGACCATGGAGCGATAAACCCAAACTCCGTTCTCTTTCACGACCTTCACCCGATAGTCGATCGGGCGTCCGGCAATTCGGGCCAAATGAATCCCTTGCTGGATCATATACTTACGTCCGACCTTCACTCGGTTTAAGGAACGAAACATCGCTTCAAAGCTGGAAAACGTGCGTGTCCGGGACATATAGGTATAAGCATAAACTCCGCCTGCATAAGTTACCTTAATTACACCATACCCCCCGCCGCCGCGGAGGGGTTTAATGACGACCATGCCGAACTGATGCAGCATGCTTCTTAACGAATCGGCACTGTACAATCGGGTTTGCGGTATGTGGGCGGCCACGACCGCGTTGCTGAGAAGCGCTTCGGTCTTGAGCCACTTATTGGCCAATTGTCTCCCCGCCATGACACCATCCCCTTCCTCTCACTATACGGTATAGTACTCATTTGTAGATTCGTATTCTTGGATGATTGTCCAAGGCTTAAGCCCTTTCTCCGGTACGGCTGTCAGGCAGGGTCTTTCTATGCAAAGCGAGGGTTTTCGCGTATATTAAGGGGAGACGTTGGTCTATGACTAGCAGAGGAAGGAGAGTTCACAAGCTTTGAATACAGAAGGTTCTTCATTTGAGGCAGCTCTGTTCGAGGTCCTCTATTGGTTTGCCATGATCGCCATGTCGTTGGTACTGGCCGGCATTACCGTCGCATTGTTCCTCACGGGTATCAAAATGGCCAGAACAACGCGTAAAGGTCTCGGAATCGGCTGTATCGTCTTTTCTCTGGCAGCGGCCTGCATGGTCGTTATGATGGTAAATCGTCAATTTTTCTAAAGCAGGTCGGGAGCTCCTGACCGCACAGAAAAAGCTCGGAGCATCGCTTGTAGATCGCTTCCGGGCTTTTTTTCACAAAAAAACGGGAACCAAATCACATTTATGCGTATTACTACATAGAAATTATCGTGACTTGGGGATAGTAGAAAGATACAGGAGGTTCTATTGGCATGGGAAGTACGCAACCTTGGGGGGACCGATTCAAAAGGTTTTTTCTAAATAACCGTTTTGTGGTGTTTTTGCTCGTTGTCTTGCTAATTGGCTTGAATATATTGGTGTTCGCCCATATTCCGTTCGTGTTTAGACCTATTACGGTGTTGCTCAAAACGGTCTTGCTCCCGATTCTGCTTACCGGAGCGATCTATTATCTGCTCAATCCGCTGGTGGATTGGCTGGAAACGAAGCGCATCCGCCGAGTCTACACGATTACCGGGTTATATCTGTTTATCGCGGGGATCCTCACGGTGTTGATTATGACCGTGATCCCGTTGGTTCAGGAGCAGATTTTGAGTTTGATTGAAAATTTACCTCGATATACGGCGGAGGTGCAGCGACAGTTCGAAAGCTTGATCGGCAGCAACTTCTTCCATCAAGTCCAAGAGTCGACCGGCTTTAATCTGGACGATCTGTCCAACACGCTGTCGGAGCGAGGGACCGCTTTGCTGAACAACGCTTGGTCCGGCATCGGCGGCTTCCTTGGAGCCGTTAAGAACGTCGTGCTGGCCATCATCACCGTGCCGTTCATCTTATTCTATCTGTTGAAGGACGGCAAGAAGCTGCCGAAGTTCATCCTGCGTTACGTGCCCGTACGCTTCCGTGAACAGACGCACCATGTGATGACCGAGATGAACAACCAGATCAGCTCGTACATCCGCGGGCAAATTATCGTCAGCTTCTGCATCGGGGCGCTGATGTATGTCGGCTTCGTGATCATCGGCCTGGATTATTCGCTGACGCTGGCGATCATCGCCTCGTTCACGAGCATCGTTCCGTACCTTGGGCCGGCGATCGCGATCACCCCAGCGATCATCGTGGCCATCGTTACCTCGCCGATCATGCTGCTGAAGCTGATCGTCGTCTGGACGGTTGTCCAGCTCATCGAAGGCAAGTTCATTTCGCCGCAAATTATGGGCAAGACGTTACGCATTCATCCGATCACCATCATCTTCGTGATCCTCACTGCCGGCAATCTGTTTGGTGTACTGGGCGTGATCCTCGCCGTACCGGGCTACGCTGTGCTGAAGGTGATCTTCACCCATCTGTTCCAATGGTTCGAACGGCGCTCTCATTTGTATGAGGAACCGAATGCGACTGCCGCTGAGCAGGTTGAGCTTCCCGAGCCTCCGCCTGAATCACAGTCATGAAAAAAGGACTCTTCCGATGGGAAGAGTCCTTAATTTGTATCCAATCAATCGCAAGGTTGCGGCGCGCCTTCCTCGTCCTTAAAGCGGAACGATTGCCCGCAGCCGCAGGTGGCGATGGCGTTCGGGTTGTGGATGGTGAAGCCGCCGCTCATGCCGGATTCCTTGAAGTCGATCTCCAGACCGTTCAAATAACGGATGCTGTCCTTATCCACAACGACTTTCAGCCCCTTGATGTCCATATAGACATCCTGTTCGCTCTCCTGATCATCCAGGCCCATTCCATAGGAAAAGCCGCTGCAACCGCCGGGATTCACTCCGACACGCAGGAACATATTAGGGGTTTCTTCTTGAGCTATCATATCTTTAATCCGCGCCATGGCGCTGTCGCTAATATTGATCATTATGCACTCACTCCTTTACGAAAAATTATACTCCTTCTCCTCCAATCGCTCAACAACTGTGATCTTTCTAGTTGCCAATCTTTATATCTTCACCCTCGGCTTATTGCCCGCTTGGAATGTGAGGTTTATAATAGGTAGGTAATTCATACTGTTAGGATACGAGGTATTTATGCAATTGGAAACGGAGGGAACGTCATGTTCACTGTAGTCACCCCAAACACCGACAAGAGAATGGCCGAAATTGTGGACAAAGTCCGCCAAGGCGAACGCCTCAACCTCGAAGACGGTGTCTATCTATATGAGAGCAATGATATATTGACGATTGGGCAATTAGCAAATGAAGTTAACCTGCGTAAGAACGGGAAAAAGGTATATTTTATCGAAAATATGAGCCTCTACTTCACGAACGTCTGCGAATCTCATTGTGCGTTTTGCAGCTTCCGCAAGGATCAAGGAGAAGAAGGGGCTTATACGCTTTCCGGGGAGGAAATGGTCGCTTACGTGAAGCAGCACATCACCCCGGGCGTCCGTGAGTTCCATATCGTAGGCGGGCACAACAACCACGTGCCGTTCCAATATTATGTGGACTCGCTCAAAGCGCTGAAAGAGAACTTCCCGCATGTGACCATCAAGGCGTATACGGCGGCGGAGATCGAATTCTTCACCCGGCTCAGCGGTTTGAGCACGAAGGAAGTGCTGATGCGGCTGCAAGAAGCCGGCCTTGAATCCTTAACCGGCGGCGGTGCGGAGATCTTGTCGGATCAATATCGGGAGAAGATGAAGGTGGAGAAAGCCAACGTCGACCAATATTTGGACGTCCATCGGACGGCGCACCAATTGGGAATGAAGACCCCAACGACGATGCTGTACGGCTCCATCGAATCCTACGAAGATCGCGTTCGTCATATGCTGCAAATCCGCGATCTGCAGGATGAAACCGGCGGGTTCCAAGTATTTATTCCGTTGTCCATGCAACCGCGTAATAAGAACGCCAGCATCATGCGCCGCAACTCGGCCTTTGAGGATCTCAAAGCGATCGCGATCAGCCGCTTGATGTTGGATAACATCCAGCACATCAAAGCTTACTTTATCAATATCGGCGTCCAGTTGACGCAGGTTGCCTTAGCCTTCGGGGCTTCGGACGTGCACGGCACGATTCTGAAGGAGCAAATCAGCCATGCGGCTGGTGCGCAAACTCCGGAAGGCTTAACGTTGAAAGAACTGATCTGGCTTGTCAAAGGGGCCGGACGCATACCGGTTGAACGGGATACGTTCTACAACGAACTGAAGGTCTACGAATAATACGTCAGGGAGTCCTATTCGTTAGGGATGGGCCTCCCTGATTTTTTGCAGGATACGTTCGGCCAATTGGTCCGCATCTTCCCCCTCCACCTGCTCGCCGTCAACCAGCACATACGGAAACAAATAACACGTGCCGCAAGCGGTCAGGCAGCCGTACTCATAAATATCACAATCGACTTGCTCCTTCACTTTCCGAATCGCTTCGTCCGTGCCCAAACTGGCATTGTTCGTACAATATTCAAGGATCGGTTTCATCTTCCGTCCTCCCCATGAAGAAGCATTTAAATTTTTGACTTTTTGTAATATAATAAGGCAAGAAAGGAGTTGAAAACAATGAGTGAAAACGTACAAGATAAATTGTATGATGAAGTATTGGAAGTATTGGACAAACTGCGGCCTTTCCTGCAACGTGACGGTGGCGACGTCGAACTCGTCGACGTAGAAGACGGCATCGTGAAACTGAAACTGATGGGTGCCTGCGGCAGCTGCCCAAGCTCCACGATCACCCTCAAAGCAGGGATCGAACGCGCTCTGTTTGAAGAAGTGGAAGGCGTAGAAGAGGTCGTACAAGTATTTTAATCCGCAATCCATGAATTATTGCTCTTCAGCAGGAGGGTTTTAAACGAAACCCGGCTCCGGCAAAATGTCGGATGGCCGGGTTTTTTTGTTGTTGGGTCGGTGAAACCCGCTTATGAAGGCTTGATCCACGGCCGGATCGGGTCGAGTCCGCCGGAGATGTCCATAATGTTGCCGGTGATGAAATCCGAATCCGGATGACACAAAAACGCAATCACGCGAGCGATATCCTCCCCGCTTCCCGGACGTCCCAGCGGCGTCTCTCCATCGCGGAGACCGCGAACTTCATGGATCGACATCTCTTTCTGGTTCCCGCGAATGTCGCCGGGGCAAACCATATTTACAGTGATACCATAAGGGGCTTCCTCGACGGCCAGCGTCTTCGTAAAAGACACCAGCCCGGTTTTCGCTGCGGCATAAACCGCCCGATGCGGCCAAGCGCGCGACTCCGCGGCATGACCAAAGCCGAAATGGATAATCCGCCCCCATTTCTTCTCCCGCATCCCAGGCAGTACGAGATGATCCAGCAGCAAACTGCCCACCAAATTCCCTTCGATCATGGCCAGCACTTCACTCTGGCTGTAGTCAGCGAACAGCTTGCGTTCGCGGATAAACGGTCCGGCGTTGTTGACCAGGATGTCAATCGTGCCAAGCTGCTCGTTCACTTGCCGGGCTAGGTCCTCGATTTGCTCCCGGCGCGAGACGTCGGCTTGCACTGCGATGCAGCGGACGCCCAGGCGCTCGATATCCGATTGGAGGGAGAGCGCTTCCGCTTTGCTATGTACATAATTCAGCGCGATATGGCAGCCTTGTTCTGCCAGCGTCAGCGCTGTTTTCTTCCCGAGGCCTTTGGCGCTCCCGGTTATTAAGGCAACTTTGCCATGCAACGTTCCTTCTCCTCCTCCCAGGTGCTATCCCTTTAAGTATAAAAGATTTAAGGGATTCCCACAAACCGCCGCGGCATACGATCCAATTCTTCAAATGCAAAATACAGTTAAGTTTCATTTAAATGCGCCTTTGCATGCGTTTAACTGTAAAAGTGCAGTTGAATATTACCCAAATACGCTGTTTGCATCCGTTCAACTGTAAAAGTGCAGCTTGTTTCCGCCAAAAGTGTCTTTAAGCGCTAAATTGCCTCCAATAAGATGTATTTTTACATTCCATCGACGTAAAATCGAAGGTTTTGCCGGAAATGGACTGCACTTTTGCAGTTTAGGTACGACTGGCGCTCAAACTCCCCAAATAAAATAAAAATCCCGCTGCACACGCAGCGGGATCATCCAGCTTCTTGTTCCTTAGAATACCGGTACCAAAGCACCTTCATAAGTATCGTTAATGAACGTGCGAACTTCATCGGAAGTCAGCGCCTTCGCCAGCTTCTGAATCGCTTCGGAATCTTTGTTGTCTGGACGAGCAACCAGAAGGTTCGTGTATGGCGAATCTTTATCCTCGATGAACAAGGCGTCCTTCGTCGGGTTCAAATTCGCTTCCAGCGCGAAGTTCGTATTGATCAGCGCCAGATCTACTTCTGGCAGCAGACGAGGCAGCATAGCTGCATCCGTTTCTTTGAACTTCAGGTTTTTCGGATTTTCCACGATGTCTTTCGCAGTTGCTGTGATTCCAGCGTCATCCTTCAGTTTGATCAACCCTTGCTTTTGCAGCAACAGCAGTGCGCGGCCGCCGTTGGTCGGGTCGTTCGGGATCGCGATCGTCGCGCCGTCCGCAAGCTCGTCAGCGGATTTGATTTTGTTGGAGTATGCGCCAAACGGTTCAACGTGTACGCCTACAACCGGTACGAGGTCAAAGCCGTTTTGGCTATTTTGCTCATCCAGGTAAGGCTGATGTTGGAAGTAGTTTGCGTCCAGCTCTTTTTCATACAGTTGTACGTTAGGTTGCACATAATCGGTGAATTCTTTAACTTCCAGCTCAACGCCTTCTTCTTTCAGCTTCGGCGCGATAAATTTCAAGATATCCGCATGTGGTACGGTAGCACCTACAACCAGCTTCACTGGTTCAGCTGCAGTTTGGTTCCCCGAATCTGCGGCGTTCCCTTCAGCGGCTGACGTTTCACCTGCCGTGTTTCCTGCTGCCCCGTTATTCGCGGCATTATTGCTCCCGCAAGCAGCCAGTACCAGTACCAATACGAGCGTAAACAAAGATAAAGTCCATTTTTTCATTGCAGGTTCTCCCCCTTAAAAATGTTTTTTTGAATAAGGATGGTGTTATATATTTAAGTTTCCTTATTTCCGCGTAAAATAAATCACCAAGCGGTCACCCAGCATTTGCAGCACCTGCACCAGAATGACCATAAAAATCACCGAAACGATCATGATTCCTGTCTCGTACCGGTAATACCCGTAGCGGATCGCCAGGTCGCCGAGACCACCGCCGCCGACCATGCCTGACATGGCGGTATAGGATACCAACGTGACTACGGTAATCGTCATGCCTGCGATGAGGCCGGGCAGCGATTCTGGCAGCAGCACCTTGCGGATGATCTGGAATGAGGAAGCGCCCATGGCTTGGGATGCTTCAATCACTCCGCGATCCACCTCACGCAGCGCCGTTTCTACCAAGCGGGCAAAGAACGGGGCCGCCCCGATCACCAGCGGCGGAATTGTCCCTTCCACACCGGTCGATACGCCCATGATCGCCCGCGTGACTGGAATCAACGCAACGATCAATATAATGAACGGAACCGAGCGAAGGATGTTAACAATGAGCGAAATGATCCGGTAAACCCAACCTAATACCAAGGATTGAGAACGTGAGAAGGTGAACAACAACACCCCGAGCGGAAGCCCGATCAAGAACGTAAACAAGGTTGCAAACCCCATCATCTTCAGCGTATCTAGTGTCGCCGTTCCCATCTCCGCCCAATCGATGGTTCCGAGATCCAATCCAGCCATTATTCGATCACCTCCACGTCAAGGTCACGTTCCCGCAGGAGCGACAGCGTGCGCTCCACCCGGTCATCTTCACCTTCAAACGATACGGTCAGTTGACCGTACGGGATATCCTTAATCGCTGAAATCGTGCCTTGCAGGATGGCGAAGTTGACGCCCGTTTCCCGAACAACTTGGGACAAGACCGATTCGTAGGTTTTCGCTCCTAAGAACGTGATTTTCACCAGCTTCGACCACTCTGGATGCGGAACCGAAGTCGCCAGCTTCAAGCCTTCATCCCCGGACTCCCGATGAATAAACTCCCGGGTTACCGGATGCTTCGGCTTCAGGAACACCTCCGTCACCGGCCCCTCCTCTACGATGCCGCCTTGGTGAATAACCGCTACACGGTCGCAGATGCTTTGGATGACATGCATCTCGTGCGTAATCAGCAGAATCGTTAGCTGGAACCGCTTGTTGATGTCCAGCAGCAGCTTCAGGATGGAATCCGTCGTCTGCGGATCCAGTGCCGAGGTGGCCTCGTCGCACAGCAGCACATCCGGTTCACTGGCCAAGGCCCGGGCGATACCAACACGTTGCTTCTGACCGCCGGACAGCTGCGCCGGATACTTGTCACGGTGCTCCTCCAAGCCAACGAGAGCCAGCAGCTCATTGACCTTCTCCGCAATGGCCGCCTTCGGCGTTCCGATCAGCGTCAGCGGAAATGCGATGTTATCATAGACGGTAGCCGAGGACAGCAGATTAAAATGTTGAAAAATCATGCCGATTTTGCGGCGCTGTTGCTGCAGCTCACGTTTGCCAAGCTTCGTCAACTCCACCCCGCCGACCCAAACCTCGCCTTCGGTCGGGCGCTCCAGCAAATTGATGCACCGGATCAACGTACTCTTGCCAGCACCGGAATGACCGATGACGCCGAAGATTTCCCCTTTGCGAACGCTCAGATTTAATCCGGACAGTGCGGGGGTTGCCGTTTTTTTGGTGCGATAGATTTTCGTAATGCCCTTCAGTTCAATCAATCGGCTAACCTCCTGTTCCTAACATGCGGAAATATAAGAAAAAGAGCCCTAACAGATTCAAAGGGCTCTCTTTACGTAAAGACAATGCCTTCTCATCTGCCAAAACCGAGTAATTCACATCGGTTTTGAAGGAATTAGCACCATGACATTCGGCCGTGATGAGTGCGCTTCATTCCGCGCATCATTCACGGGCGAATCGGTTGCTGGGCTTCATCGGGCCTTTCCCTCCGCCTCTCTCGATAAGAAATAAAATATGAAATTAAAAGAGTCGTTTGTGAAATTACATCAATGTTAACCTGTCATGTAAAACTATTGATGAGTATAATGAGTTTTGTTCGTTTTGTAAAGAGGAAAAATAAGAATGGCGATCGGATTAGATCGCCGTAATTTTTTTCCATCTATGATTGATGTAGTCAAATACCGTGAAGTAGGTGTCACAAACCATTTGGTATCCCTGCTCCAGATCCCGGATATGCTGATCCAGGTCCTCCAGGGCAACCTTGCCGAACAACGCCTGATGCCGTTGCCACAAGTCGTCCTTCATCTCCGAGTTCATGTAGTGAATCTCCGTATTTCTCCGGCGCCGCAACACGCCTAACGCTTCCCGGTACTTCTCTTTAATCGCGTTCAACCGGCTCCCCAGTTCGGTGTGGATCTTCAGCGTCGTAAATTGGCGCAACACCGTAAAATAGGAGAACCGCGACTTCACCTTCGACGTGTTCAAATCAAACAGTTCATTAAGCACCGTCCCAAGCTTGTCCAGCGCCGAGAACACGCGAATGAACCCATCCTTGTAAAAATACACATATCTCGCATAATCCGCCCGTTCCACCGGGTCCATGTCTTCAACAAATTCGGTATGTACCTTTTGGCGAAAAAAGGTAGCGGCATATAAGCATTGTTCGAGCTCATCCAACGAAGAGATCAATCCGTGCACCCAAATCTCCAGCTTGCGGAAATCATGCGTAGGGTCTTGATGCTCCTTGATTTCCTTCTGCAGCAGCCTCACGGTCTGCGTCATCGCGCTGATCGTATCGGCCAGCCGCCCCTCATTTTGGCGAGGCGGCTCCCCAAGCAAGCTTCGCAGCATAGGCATTCCTCATTTCACAGAAAGTAGGATTTCCAACGCTGATCCACCAAGGACACGATATCCTCTTGCGGGAACAGCTCATCCGGGTACCCTGGCTTCATGCGGGCATCAATAACGAGCGGCAAACTGTAGGACAGATGATGCTGGCGCACCTCGGAAGCCGCGTAGATGTCGCTGGCCGGATTAAACCGCGTAAACACCGTCCACAGGAACGCCGTTTGATCATGAGCCGCGGCTTCGGCGTTATCCACCAGCACCACCAGCGGCCAAGCGGTCCCGCGTTCGCGAAGACGACCCAGCAGGCGCTCGGCCAGCTCCGGCTCGTCCTCATAGGATGCACCAGAAACGACAAGACATCCGTCATGAAATACTTGGATCGAATCGATTTCCGCGATTTCGCCTTCCTCGTACGCCCGAGGCAGCTCGCGCATCGGCTCGCCTACGCCGATCAGAATCGCCTTACTGCCGTGATTCAGCTTATGGCCGGTGTAGTCCAGCGTATCATGCGAAGTGTTGTTTAGAATAAACAAATCCGTGCGTGGATCAAAGCGTTCCAGCACCGTCTTCAGCAGCAGACGGAAATCGGCGAGATCGATCAGCTTGTCCGTCAACATCAGGAATTTGGTCAGTGAAAGTTGACCTTCCCCAAGAATCCGGAAGGCGGACACCAGCGCTTCACGGGAATAGCTCTCCCGAACAACCGCGGAGCTCAAGGCATGGAATCCGCTCTCCGCATACGTCCAAAGCGAGCGCACATTCGGCATGACGATCGGGAAGGCCGGCGACAGCAGCTTTTGCAGGAAATCGCCCAGATAATAATCCTCCTGACGCGGTTTACCAACGATGGTTGCCGGGTAGATGGCATCCTTCCGATGCCACATATGGCCAACATGCAGCACTGGAAATTCATGCTGCAAGGAATAATAGCCAAAGTGATCGCCAAAAGGCCCTTCCAGTCGACGCTCATGCGGAGGCACCAGCCCAAAGATGGCAAATTCCGATTCGGCCGGAATGCGGTGACCGCCCAGCGGGTTTTCGGCCATCGGCAGCTTCTCACCAAGAATGAAGGAAGCAACCAACAGCTCGGACAGATGCTCAGGCACCGGTGAAATCGCCGAGGCAATCATCGCTGGAGGTCCGCCCAGGAACACGGATACCGGCAACGGTTCGCCGCGTTTCTCCGCCTCATGGTAATGGAACCCGCCGCCTTTTTGGATTTGCCAGTGCACGCCGGTGGTTTGATCATCATACAATTGGATCCGGTACATTCCCAGATTGTTTTCTTTCGGTTGCAACGGATTTTCCGTATACACCAGCGGCAACGTAATAAACGGACCGCCGTCCTTCTGCCAGCTGGTCACCTTCGGCAGGTCTTTCAGCGGCGCTTCCGTTCGGCAGACGTCAAGAATCGGGGCGTCTTTTTTGGATACCGTTCTCATGCCAACCTTCAAAACGTCGCGGATCAGTCCGCGCTCATTCCAAATCGCTTTAGGTGTCGGCGGCAGCAGTTTATGTATCGCGTCAACCAATTGGTTAGCAAGCTGTTCTGGTCGCGGGCCAAAGGCCATCTCCACCCGGCGAGGGGTTCCGAACAGATTTGTTGCCACGGGAAAAGGCGTACCTTTGACATTGGTAAACAGCAGAGCCGGGCCGCCGTCATCGATGACCCGCCGGTGAATTTCGGCTAACTCCAGGTAAGGATCAACCGGCACATCGATGATTGCCAGGTCGTTTTCTTTTTGCAGTGCATCGATCCATTGACGCAGATTCTTGTAGCTCATCTCCTGATCCTCCTAAAAGACCGGGTCAGCGCCCGGTCGTTGCGTAACTTTACACTATAGACAAAAGTATACCTTACCTCATCCCCCTCGGGATGCCCAGTCATTCTACAGATTCATGACAATCCCGGCGCAATCGCGGAAGTTGTCGCCGAAACCTGACGCCATGAAGCGCAGGTTAAACGGCTTTATCAGCCGGTGCAGCCTGTACCTCCTTGGCGGTTCGGCTCAACTGCCAAGCTCGGACGCTTAAATAACATAGAACCCCAAACAAGGAGGCTAGCACGATGATATGCGCCAGCGAAGCGAAAAGATAAATCTGGTAGTTGTTGATCGTCAGCGCGATGGTTGCCCCGGTCAGCACTTGAATGATTACCAGCACCGTGGCGGCAACGCCCAGCTTACGGATGCCCGGCAGTTCGGGATGCTTGCGGTAGGCAAAATGGCCCACCGTGGCGATCACGACCAGCAACAGAGCAGCCGCAACCCGGTGAATAAAGGCGATCCCTTCCCCGCCGGATAAACCGGGAAGAAGCTGCCCGTTACATAACGGCCAACCGCTGCAGCCACCCGCCGAGTCCGTATGGCTGACATACGCACCGAGGTAAACGACAATGTATGTGTAAGCCGTCGCAAACCAAGTCAAATTGCGGAACGCTTTGGACACGCGGGCTCCCGATCCAGATGGACGCACAGCTTCTTGCGAACGACGCCCTGCGTTGCGGTCAGCTTGTCCGCGTTCTTCCTCGCGGATGCCGAGAACGAGCATGATCGAGCTGGCAAAAGCGATCAACGAGAACCCGAAGTGCAGCGCCATAACAGCGGACGACGTAGGGTAAATGACTGCCATCGCCCCCATCACAGCCTGTACCATGACAAAAATTAAAGCCATCAAGGAATACAACTGGAGATCCTTCCGGTTCTTCCGGTACATCCAAAACGCAATGAACGCTGCCAAAGAAAACAAACCGGCCGCCCCGCTGACTGCCCGGTGTGAATATTCAATCATGGAAGCGAGCGTATGTGCAGGGACAAACTTCCCATGGCAAAGCGGCCAATCATTGCCGCAGCCAAGACCGGATTCCGTTTTGGTCACTACACTGCCCCCAAGAGTCGCCAGAAACATTACAAAACAAGAGGCATAACTGAGCCATTTTAAAAATTTCGTATGCAAAACGGTTCACACCTTTAAGTTAATCGCTAATCCTTTTCATTATAACCGATCAAGTAACCACTTTCATAGAAAATGTTGAAAAATAGACACCGCCGCAAGGGGAAGTCCCTGCGGCGGTGTGATGAATATAATGGCATCCGTCTGATTGTAGATTATAACGTATCCCGAGTCTCCGGCGTGTCATGGAGCGTATGATACACATCCAACGCCTTGTTCAGGAAATCCTCAATTTCCTCACGGGATTTGCGAAGCTTGTTCACGAATCGAACCAGCTCGCGGCCATCGGTATAGGCGACAAAGCTGGGGATCCCAAGAATGTTTTGCTCCTGGCTGACGTCGCCGACTTGGTCAACGTCGACTTCAATCAACGTCAGTCGACCTTCGTATTTCGCCTCAACTTCAGGCATAAATGGATCTATAAATTTACAATCCGAGCACCAGTCGGCTTTGAAGACCGCTACGATCAGGTTGCTGGATTGAATGCTGACTTGAAATTCCGCGGGGGATGTAATTTTTTTCATGAATGATCCTTCCTTTCATCAGGATACTTCTAGTCAACCAAAAGCGGGAGTGGAAGTCAATCTTTTTGGACATACTGGATAGTATTATGCCTAGCCGGCCGCCAAATATTCGGACGCTCGATCCAAGGTAGAAGGGAGGCGGAATCCATGGAAGACCACCGCCAAGACACCGGGAACGGGAAGGCCGTCAACCTGAAAAGATGGATGTCCAGCCTGCCCGCCGCAATCTCAACGATGTTCAAAAATAAAACCGCCGTGCTTTCCGATTCCTCTGAATTGCGGAAAGAGACGGTGGATTTGGGCTGGAACGAAGCGGCTGCCCGCACGGTCATCACCGACATCGAGGAGCAGTTGCGGCGTACCGCGCCCTCCAGACCATCGGCAGGGGAAGAGTATAGCGCCGAGGATTTGCGGCTGGTCGAAGCCATCGCCGAGGAAACGCGGCTGGCCGGG
>Ga0164243_10005509_pt1 | contig 19312 bp, 14 predicted proteins | sample OricompcompostOP_FD_108781 | JGI IMG/M metagenome (GOLD analysis project Ga0164243, IMG submission 108781) | Organic Plus compost microbial communities from Emeryville, California, USA - Original compost - Organic plus compost (OP) | ecosystem: Engineered > Solid waste > Mixed feedstock >... | reverse complement strand
TGTTGCGTCAGGGAAGCCGATCAACAGAGCTTCGCTAGGGCGTCCAGGCGCCGCCCAGTGCTTTGTACACTGCGACCCATTGCGTCCCCAGCTGCGTGTTGCTCTGGCTGTAGGCGCGTTCCGTTTGAAACAACGTGCGGCGCGCATCGAGCTCGGCCAGGTAATTGATCATGCCGTGGTTGTATCGGACCCGCGCGATCTCGTAAGCCTCGCGGCTGGCGGCGAGCGCGGTGGCGAGCTCGCGGTTGTGCTCCTGCTCCGCGCTATAACCGCTCAGTGCGTTTTCGATCTCGTGCCACGCGCGCAGCACGGTTTGCTGATAGGTTACTGCAGCCTGCTGTTGGTCGAGCTTACGGATCTCGACGGCGGTTCGCCGCCGTCCGCCATCGAAGATGGGCAGGCTCAAGCTCGGACCGACCGACCATTGGCGGGATCCCCAATCGGTAAAGTCCGACGCACTCAGCGACTGTTGCACGAAGCTGCCAGTCAGCGTGAAACGAGGATACAGATCTGCGACAGCGACTCCGATCTCCGCTGTGGCTGCCTGCAATTGGGCTTCGGCCCGTTTGATGTCGGGACGTCGTCTGGCGACTTCCGACGGCACGCCGCCGGCAATCGCCGAGGGCAGGCTGAAGGTGGATTGCGTGGCCGCGAGTTGAGCGTCCAGCCCGCCGGGCTCCACGTTGAGCAGCACCGCCAGCGCGCTGATCAACTGCACTTCCTGTTGTCTCAATTGCGGAATGTTGGATCTCGATTCGGCCAGGCGCGCCCGCTGAGTGGCCAGATCGAGCTGATCCACCAGTCCGCCCCTGACGCGATATTCCGTGAGCTCGACCAGATCTGCGCTGGCGGCGGCGTCCGCATTCGCTATGCGCAGTTGATCCTGGACGCCACGCAACTCGAGATAATTGCGCACGACGTCGCCCACGAGCGATAGCTGCGCGTCACGCAAATCTTCTTCGGTCATCCGCAGGTTGGCATCGGCTGCTTCGACCGAGCGGCGCACGCGCCCCCACAAGTCCAGCTCCCAGCCGACATCGAAGCCGCCCTGATACACACTGAAGGGATTGCTGAGCAACCGGATGATCTGCTCGCCCTCGGGCCCGGGCGCGATCAGGTCGATAAGTCGGGTTGCGGTACCGTGCTCGCTCTGTCGTTCCCGCGAATAGCCGGCGCTGGCATTCACTTGTGGCCAGCGCGCACCCGCCTCGACGCCACGCAGTAACCGGCTTTGCACGACCCGCAGCGTCGCGATCTGCACCTGAGCATTGCTCGCGAGTGCGCGCTCGACGAGCGCATCGAGCGTCGGGTCGTTGAATCGTTTCCACCATTCTCGCTCGACTGCATCTTGGCTCGCCGTCGCAGCTCGCCACTGGGGCGGCAAGTCAGGTTCCGGCGCTTTGAAGTCGGGACCGACGGCACACGCACCGAGCAGTGCCGAACTGACCAGGATCCAGAGCTTGCTTCGCATGACGCACCTACACCAGCCGGTGTCTGAACAACCAGACCGCGACCGGCAGGGTCACCAACGCGATGATCACCAGCGGCCACATGTCATGGTAGAGATAGCCGAAACCCGCGCCTTCGAGATACACGCGCCGTACCAGGTCGATGGCATAGCGCAGCGGATTGGCATACGTGAGGTACTGCATCGCCCGCGGCATGTTGCTGACCGCCGAGGTCAGGCCGGACAGCAGCATCATCGGCATCAGCAGCACAAACGTGTACAGCATCGCCTGTTGCATGGTCTTGGAGAATGCCGACAGTGCCAGCCCGATGCCGACCGCCGCGGTGGTGAACAGCAGCAGCCCGGAATACAGCGTCAGCAGCGAGCCTTGAAAGGGAATGCCGAACCAGAAACGCGCGAGCAGGAAAATGATCGAGGATTGCGTCAGGCCGATGAGAATGGGCGGCACGGCCTTGCCGATCATGATTTCCGTCGGGCGCAGCGGCGTGACCAGCAGTTGATCGAACGTGCCTTGCTCGCGTTCGCGCGCCACCGACAACGCCGACAGCATGAGCACCTGGAGCATGCTCAGCGCGCCGATCAGGCTGGGAATCATGGCCCAGCGGGTCTCCAGATTCGGGTTGTACCAGGCGCGGGTTTCGATGGTCAGCGGCGGGTTCGAGCCACCGCGCAGCTGGTTCCATTGGGTATTGAAACGATCGACCGCGGCGCTGACGTAGGACGCGGCGACGTTGCCGGTGTTCGAGTTGCGGCCGTCCGCGATGACTTGCACGACGCCGCCGCGTCCCGAGAGAATGTCGCGTTCGAAATCGGCTGGCAGATGAATCACCAGCAGCGCGCGCTTCTTGCCGATGGTCTCGCCGATCTGATTCGGACTGCTCAGGTTCATCACCCGATCGAACACGCCCGAGCCGTCGAGCACGTTGACGAACTGCTGGGAGGCATTGCTGCGGTCGGTATCGAGCAGCGCATACGGCACCTCGTTCAGGTCGAACGTGGCCGCATAGCCGAACAGCAGCGATTGCAGGATCACGGGCAGCACCAGTACCAGGCGGCTGCGCGGATCCTTGAGGATGGCGAGCAGCTCCTTGCGGATCAGGATCCGGATCCGATGTAGCGTGGCGTTCATACCAGTTGCTTCCGCGTGTTGATCCGGATCAGCACGAACAGCAGCACCGCCGCCGTCAACAGAACGGCGGTGTCCTTGATGAGCAGGCCCGGGACATTGCCGGCGAGAAACAGTGTCTGCAGCGCCTCGACGTAATAGGTCGGCGGCAGCACGGTACTGATGGCCCGCACGATGACGGGCACGCTGCGCAGATCGAAGATGAACCCCGAGAGCATCAGCGCCGGCAGGAAGCTGACGATGAGCGCAATCTGCGAGGCGAGAAACTGGTTCTTGGTGGCGGCGGAGATCAGCAGCCCCAGGCTCAGCGACACCAGCAGGTACAGCATCGAGATCAGGACGATCAGCAGCAGCGAGCCGCGGATCGGCACGAAGAACAGGAATTTGCCCGCCAGCAGGCACATGGCGAGGCCCGCCAGGCCCACCCCGAAGTAGGGAATGAGCTTCGAGGCGATGAGCTCGCCGGTATTGATCGGCGTGACGAACAGCGATTCCAGCGTACCGCGCTCCCATTCGCGCGCCATCACCAGCGAGGTCAGCAGCGCGCCGTTCAGGGTCATGATCAAAACGATGAGCCCGGGCACGAGGAAGTGAGTGCTGGTGTTCGCTTCGTTGAACCACAGTCGGGTTTCCAATTGCACGGCGGGCGCGGGCAGAGCGCTGTTCTGACCGGCCGCCGCACGCTTCACGTTCCACTGCGAGATCGCGCCTTGCGCAAAACCTTCCAGCACGCGTGCACGATTCGCATCCACGCCATTGACGAGCACCTGGATGCTGGCGTCACCTGCCGCCAGCCGCCGTGAGAAATCCGTCTGCAGATAGACGATGGCCTCGACTTTCCCGGAGCGCATCAATCGCTGTGCTTCCGCCATCGAGTGCAGCGGCGTCACGGTGAAGTAGGGCGACAGATAAAAGCCGGCGATCACATCCTGGGCGGTGGGCGAGGTGTCCTGGGAGACGATCGCGACCGGCGCGTTCTTGATGTCGAACGACAGGCCGTAGCCGAACACCAGAATCAGCACGAATGGCAGGAACAGCCCGACCATGAGGTTGCTCCTGTCACGGAGCAGTTGCCGGGTTTCTTTCACTGTCAGCGCGCGCAGGCGGCGCCAGGACAGCCGTTGCGAGTGCACCTGGTCGATCATGCCGCGTGCTCCTGGCGCTGCGCCCGTTGACGACCCTGTTCGACGATGCCGATGAAGGCCTCTTCCATGGAGTGCGCCGGCTCGCCGCCCGAGCCGGCCTGATTGCGCACTTCTTCGGGCGTGCCGATCGCCAGCATGGTGCCGGCGTCCTGGATCATGATGCGATCGCAATACTCGGCTTCTTCCATGAAGTGAGTCGTCACCACGATGGTGGTGCCGTGATCCGCCAGCGAGCCGATACGTCGCCAGAACTCGCGCCGCGCCAGCGGATCGGCACCGCTCGTCGGTTCGTCGAGAAACACGATGGCGGGCTCGTGCAGCAGGGCGGCGGCCATCGCGAGCCGGCGTTGAAAGCCGCCGGGCAGCGAACCGGCCGTCGAATTCGCGCGCTGCTCGAGCTCGAAATTCTCCAGCGCCCACTCGATGCGCCGCGCAGCGTGCGAATTGCGCAGCCCATAGGCGCCCGCGAAAAACTGCAAGTTCTCCAGCACGCTGATATCGCCGTACAGCGAGAACTTCTGCGCGACGTAGCCGATGTTCTGTCGCGCCTCGGCGCGCGCTCGTCGCAGGTCGGCGCCAGCCACTTTCAAATTTCCCGAGGTGGCTGGCAGCAAGCCGCACAACATTCGAAAGGTGGTCGTCTTGCCGGCGCCATTCGGACCGAGCAGCCCGAATACCTCGCCGCGCTTCACTTCGAAGCTGGTGCGGTTCACCGCCGTGAAGTCGCCGAACTTGCGCACCAGGTCGTGCACTTCGATGACGACTTCGAAGTGATCCTGCGAATCCTTCTTGCTGAGCTCCAGCGCGGCATTCGCGGTCGGGTGCACGTCGGTCTTCCCCCGCAGCAGCATCATCAGGCTGTCTTCGAGCGTCGGTGAAGTGGGTTCGAAGGTCACATCCGCCATCGACAACGGCTCGCGCTCGCGCAGTACCGTACGCACATGGCCGCCATGGGGGACGGCGTCAATCACGTCGGTTCGGTCGATGAGCTCTGCCTGCAATTTGCGCGCGGGCGTCTGCTGCAGCGATCTTGCAAAGAATGAGTGACCGTTGGCGTGCGACTTCAACTCCTCCGGTGCGCCGCTCGCCAGCACTTTGCCTTCGTGCAACACCACGACGTGCGCGCAGCGTTCGGCTTCGTCCATGTACGACGTGCTGACGACGACGGACAGGCCTTCGTTCTCCACGAGCCCGCTGACGATCTCCCACAGCTCGCGGCGGGACAGGGGATCGACACCGACCGTCGGCTCATCGAGCAGCAACAGCTCCGGCGAGCGTACCAGCGTGCAGGCCAGACCCAGCTTTTGTTTCATGCCGCCGGAGAGCTTGCCGGCGAGCCGGTCGAGGAACGGCGCTAGTGCCGTCATTTCCATCAGCCGCGGATATCGTTCCGCACGCTGCTCCCGCGTGACGCCGTGCAGGTCCGCATACAGATCCAGATTCTCCTGCACGCTGAGGTCCTCGTAGAGACCGAAGCGTTGAGGCATGTAACTGATGCGATCCTGGATCGCTTGCGGCTGCTTGCCCGCGTCCAGGCCGAGCACCGTGAGCGTGCCTTCGTCGGCATGCATGAGTCCCGCAGTGAGTCGCAGCAGGGTCGTCTTGCCAGCACCGTCCGGACCTACGAGCGCAGTCAAGGCACCGGGCTTCGCGCCAAACGACACATGATCGAGTGCAGTGATCATGTCGTTCTTCTGACGCTCGAATCGTTTGGTGACGTTGTCACCACGAACGATGAAGCCGTCGGTGCCGCTGTTCATTGGCCGGACTCGCGCGTGCCCGCTGTTTGTGCCGTGGGCGTGATCGTCACCGTCGCCGGCATGCCGAGCCGCAGTCTGTCCTCGGGATCGTCGACGAAGACGCGGATTTCATAGACCAGACTGGTGCGCAGTTCCTTGGTCTGCACGGTTTTGGGCGTGAACTCGGCGGTGGAGGAGATGAAGCCGACTGTGCCCTGGAGCGGATCATTTGGGGCGCTGTCCATCGTGACTCGTGCTGGCCCACCCAGCGCGACACGGCTCAACTCCACCTCGGACAGATACGCGCGTACCCACTTCGGCGTCGTGATCGCAATCGCGAACACCGGCCGCTGCGGAGTCGCAAGCTCGCCCGGCTCCATGAGCCGATTGCGAATCACCCCATCGGTCGGCGCAATCAGTTCGGCGTCGGCGAGTTGGCGCTTGAGCAGCGCGAGATCGGCTTCGGCCGCATCCAATTGCGCTTTCGCTTGATCGATATCTTCCTGACGCGGCCCCGCGAGCGTCAGTTCGAGCGCCTTACGCGAGCTTTCGGCCTGCGCTTCACTCATGCGCGCGGCCGCGATGGCGGCTTCTAGATCCTGCGGGCTGATCGCCCGGCCGTTCGATTCGTCGCTGATGGTACGCAGACGCTTCAACTGGCTGGCGGCATTCGCCGCTTCGGCTTCCGCAGCTGCCAGAGCGGCGCGAGCCTGAGCAACTTCTTCAGGACGAGCGCCATTGCGGAGCTTTCTCACCACTTCGCGTTGGGCGGCAACGCCTGCCTCGGCTTGCGCTACACGCGGCAACAATCGGCGAGTATCCAGTCGCGCCAGTACCTGACCCGCCTTCACTCTGGTGCCTTCGTCCACCAGCACCTCGGCAATGCGCTCGCTGTCGTTGAACGGCAGCTCGATCTGGCGCAGATCCACATTGCCTTGCAGGACGATGTCCCCGCCGTGCGGGTTGCGCCCATGGAGCCAGTAGCCGAGCAGGGCGATTGCCAGCAGAACGACGACGGCGAGTGCAATGCTTCTTTTCGGCACGGCCAGGTCCCACGCACAGTTGCAAACGGTCCTCAGTTTATTCAAAATCAAATTTGAATTTCAAATGAATTCGATCCCATCACAGCATGCCTGCCCGGAAGAAGACCGACACTGCCCCCAAGAAGTCGCGCACGGCGGCGAAGCGCTCGCCAGCCCGCACGGCCATGCGCGAGGATGGTGCGCAAACCAGGCAGCAGTTGCTGGAAGTTGCCGGTCGCGTGTTTGCTGAACGCGGCTATGTGTATGCCACCAGCAAAGAGATCTGCGAGCGCGCCGGGGCCAACATCGCCGCGGTCAATTATCACTTCGGCGGCAAGGATGGCTTGTACGCCGCGGTGCTCGAGGAGGCGCATGCAAGGCTGGTGAGTATCGACATCGTTGCCGAGATCACGCAAAGCACGGCCAGCGCGGCGGACAAGCTGCGCTCGTTATTGAGAAGGATCGTCGGCGAGGTCGCGAAACGTGACGACGGCGCGTGGGAGCTTCGAGTGCTGAGCCGAGAGCTCATGGCGCCCACCGCGCTCATGGACAAGATGATGAAGAACCAGGTCATGCCGAAGGCGAAGCTGGTGTCCGGCATGATCGGTGACATCCTCGGCGTGCCGCCGACACACCCCGCCGTGAGCCGCTCCACCGCGAGTATCGTCGGCCCCTGTCTGTTCCTGCTGATCGTGAATCCGGAGTGGCAGAAGAAAATATTCCCAACCTTGCTGACCGACGCGGACGCACTGGTCGAGCACATGGTGGCGTTCGCGCTCGGCGGATTGCAGTCGATCGCGACTGGTTTGCGCAATTCGGCACGCGCATCGCGCTGAACGCACGACAGACCGGCGATCGTCGGCAGGAGGACCAGCAGCCGCTTCATCGAGCAGCTGCACGGATTTTTCGCGAGCGTCGGCGCTGGTGTTGGATACGCGCGCAAGTCATTTCTTCAGCCTGCTGCTCGTGTTCAGGGGCGGATTGTCGATGTTGAACGCGTCCGGTCGGATCCCTCGTTCAATGTCGTGCCACGTCACGGGCGCTGCTATCGGGTAGCCGGGCCGGGCTCGCGGTGAAAACGTGCCAACCGCAGTGGTGCCCCGGCCATTGCGCAAGAAGTCGATGAACAGCCGGCCGCGTCGCTGCGCGGGCGCCGCGGCCAATGTGTATCGGTCAGGATCCATGCTCGTCAGTTGCTCGGAGATCTCACGGCTGCGTCGATGGGCGGCATCATGCGTGATGCGCTTCGCCAGCGGCACCATGATGTGAATGCCTTTGCCGCCGGAGAGCTTGGGCCAGCTGCCCTCGAATCCGTGCTGGTCGAGCAGTTCGCGCAGGGTAAAGGCCGTATCGATCACGAAGCGCCAGGCGATGCCCGGCCCGGGATCCAGATCGAACACCATGGTGTCCGCGTGCTCGATGTCGTCGACGGTCGCATTCCAGGGATGCACCTCGACCACGTCCATGTCCAACAGTCCGAGCAGGCCCGAGAGATCATCCACCCACACGCGTGTGCCTTCGCCCCCTTCGCGTTTCCTTATCTTGAGCTGATGAACCGCGGGCGGCACTTCCGGCAGCGGACCCTTGTGATAAAAGGTCTCGCCGCCGACATGGCGTACCAGCTTCAGCGGCCGGCGCGCAAGATGCGTCAGCGCGTCGCGATGAGCCCGTTGCCAGTACCTGGCCAGGTCGTTCCAGTCCGGCGGCGTTGCATCGGGCAGCAGCTGCAGAATGTTCTCGCGTTTGACCCGTGTGCTTTTGGTGCGCCGACGATGGGCGGGTGCTGTGTCGCTCAGATCTTCCCGCAACCCTTTATAGACCGGAGCGCGCAGGCGTCCGTGCGTCGTGACAGAACTGTACTCGACTTCGGCGCACAGCTTGGGCTCCACCCAGGTCGCTTTGGGCTTGTCGATCGGCTCGGCCAATGGCGAGGTCGCTCGGATGTAGGGATCGAGTTTTTCGCGCAGTTCGTACAGCTGCTCGGTCTTGAATCCCGTTTGCGCTTTGCCGCCGTAGAGCAGGCGTCCGTCCTCATAGCGCCCGAGATATAAAGAAGCGATCCGGCGTGGCTTCGCGCCGAGCTTTTCCACGAAGGCGATGATGGGAACGGATTCGCTGTTGCGGCACTTCCTTTTCAGCCAGCTCTTCTGACGGCCCGATCGATACGGCGCGTCGAGTCGCTTGCTGACGATGCCTTCGAGGTTCATCTCGCAGGCGCGTTGGAACACTTCGCCGCTCGGTGCCTCGATGCCTTCGCTGACGAACAGGCGCTCGCGTCCTGTGCCGATCAGTTCGTGCAACAGGCGCTTGCGATCGCGCAGTGCGCAGTTGCGCAGGTCGTAACGATTCAGATAAAGCAGATCGAACACGCAATAGACGAACCGGTCGTTGCGACCTTGATTCAAGTCCTGTTCCATCAAGTGGAAATCGGAGCGGCCGTTCGCATCGGGCACGTAGATCTCGCCATCCACGATTGCCGACTCGGCATCCAGCAGCTGCAGGGCTCGACGGGTCGCACCGAACAGGTCGGTCCAGTCGAAACCGCGCCGGGTGTAGAGTGTCCATTTGCCGCGCTGAAGATGCGCCTGGAGGCGGTAACCGTCATATTTTATTTCATGGCACCAGTCGCCTTCCTTGGGCACGTCGTCGGTCGGCGTCGCCAGGCAGGGCTCGATGAAACCTGGCTTCGGCGCGCGTCGTGCGCCGGAAACCCGTGCGGTTTCTCGCTGACCAACGCTCATGTGACTGCCTCGTGAGTGCGCGCATTCGGTAACGCACGCCACCGGCGTCATGGTGCATGATTGCGTTCGTCACATCAGCCGACGCGAACAGGCACATAAATTCTTGCGCCCTGACGCTCGATGAGCAGGGCGGCGGGCTCGCCGCCGGGTAGATCCTTCGATGCGGAGCGCAAGTCCGCCACCGTGTTCACTTGCCGATCGTTGACTCCTAGCACGACATCGCCGGGCTGGATGCCGGCGCGCGCAGCGGCGCCACTGACTGCGCCAACGACGATGTTTCCTTCAGTGCCGAGCGATTTCTTTTCCTCCGGCGTGAGCGGCTTCACCGACAAGCCAAGGCGAGCGCCACCGCTCGAATCGCTTTTCATCTCGGCAGCGGGCGGCGCACTGCGTGGCTTGTCCTCTTTCAACTGGGCGATGCGCACCCGCAGCTCCTGCTCTTTCTTCCCTCGCCACACCGTCAACGTGGTTTCATCGCCCGGACGGCGTTGTGAGATATAGCTCGACAACTCATTGCTCTGCTCGATGGGTTCGTCGTCGACCTTCAGGATCACGTCGCCGGGCTTGACGCCCGCGTGTGCCGCCGGCCCGCCAGTCTCCACGGCGCTCACCAGTGCGCCGCGCGGCCGATCCAGGCCGAACGGCTGGGCCAGTTCGCCGTCCACGTTCTGCACGACCACACCAATGCGTCCGCGCACCACATGCCCGCTCTTGATGAGTTGATCATGAACGTTCATGGCCACGTCGATCGGAATGGCGAACGAGATGCCCATGTAGCCGCCGCTCTGGCTGAAGATCATGGAGTTGATGCCGACCACTTCGCCCCGCAGATTGAACAGGGGGCCGCCGGAGTTGCCCGGGTTCACCGGGACGTCGGTCTGAATGAAGGGAACGTCCGTGCCGCCCGGCACGGCGCGCGAGGTGGCGCTCACGATGCCCGCGGTGGCGGTGTTGTCGAGTCCGAACGGCGAGCCGATGGCAAGCACCCACTCGCCGGTCTTGAGCTTCGTATGATCGCCGATGTGCACGATGGGAAGATCCTGCGCATCGATCTTGATGACCGCCACATCCGTGCGCGCGTCGCTGCCGATGACTTTCGCTGGGTACTCGCGACGATCGGTCAGTCGTACGGTGACTTCGTCGGCGTCGGCAACGACGTGTGCGTTGGTGAGAATGTAGCCATCGGCGCTGACGATGAACCCGGAGCCGGCGCCGTGCATGACCGGAGGACTGCCTTGGTTCGGCGCGCCTTCGCCAGGCATCGGAATGCCGAAGCGCCTGAAGAAATCTCGCAGCGGTGCGTCGGAAGGCGCCATTCCGGAATCGGAAGTGGGGCGCCCCATGCCGACCACTTCCACGTTGACCACTGCGTTTCCGAACTGCTCGACCAGAGCGGTGAAATTGGGCAGCGACGCGGGAGCGGCAGCGGCGGGCGCCGCGCTTGTTGGGGCGGTGTCACCATTCTCGGTGCGCTTGGCTTGCGCTTGATGCTCGTTACAGCCGGCGAGGGCAGCGAGCCCTGCGGCAACCAGCAGCGGAAGATGTCTGGGGCGTAGCACGGCGAGCCTCGCGACTTAGCTTGTCGAGAACCACTGAAGGCACCGCGATCGGAGATGGTTCCAAGCGGGGGCGGGTACGCTTTCGACCTACGCCCGCCCATTGTTCAGTCCGGGCCTCGCGTTCGATGCGCCATGCGGTACAAACCAGGCAGCACCAGCAGTGTCAGCAGCGTCGACGAGACAATACCGCCAATGACTACCGTGGCGAGCGGTCGCTGCACTTCGGCGCCCGTGCTCGTATTCAGCGCCATCGGCAGAAAGCCGAGCGCGGCCACCAGGGCGACCATCAGAATCGGACGCAGACGAAGCATTGCACCTTCTCGAATGGCTCGCTCCAGCTCGGCGCCGTTCGCCAGTCGATCGCGGAAAGCCGAGACCATCATCACGCCCGTGAGTACGGCGACGCCGGACAGTGTGATGAAGCCGACGCCTGCCGTGATCGACAACGGTATGTCGCGAATCCACAGAGCGATGATTCCACCAGTGAGCGCGAGCGGCACGCCGCTGAACACCAGCGCGGCGTCCTTCGCCGAACCGAAGGTCATCAACAGCAAGGCGAATATCATCGCGAGCGTGACAGGCACGAGCACGGCCAAGCGCTGGGATGCGGATTGCAGCTGCTCGAAGGTGCCGCCGTAGTCGAGCCAATAACCGGCAGGCAGTTTGATCTGTTGCGCGATTTTTTCCTGGGCCTCCGCTACGAATCCGCCAAGATCGCGACCGCGCACATTGGTCGAGACCACCAGCCGCCGTTTGCCGTTCTCGCGGCTGATTTGGTTCGGTCCGGGGGCGAGCTCCAGCGACGCGACCTCTCCGAGCGGCACGTAACCGCCATCGGGCAGCGATATCGGCAGCCGCGAGAGATTGGTGACATCGTTACGCAAATGCTCCGGCAAGCGCACCACCACGCTGAAGCGCCGGTCGCCTTCAAAGATCTGACCGGCTTCTTCACCGCCGGTCGCGGCCGCCAGCACGTCCTGCACATCCGCGACGTTCAAACCGTAGCGGTACAGCGCTGCACGTTTGGGCTCGACCGACAGCACGGGCAAGCCGGCCACCTGTTCGACTTTCACGCCTTCGGCGCCCTCGATGCCGCTCACCACCTGCGCGACAGCGTTGCCCGTGGCGAGCAATCGATCGAGATCGTCGCCGTAGATCTTGATGCCCAGATCCGAGCGCACGCCGGAGATCAGCTCGTTGAATCGCAATTGAATGGGCTGGCTGATCTCGAACGCGTTGCCGGGAATGGCGGCGAGCTTCTGCTCGATCTCCCGCACCAGCGCGGCCTTGGTCTTGGTCGGATCCTGCCAGTCGCGGCGCTCCTTCAGCATCACGTAACCGTCCGAGATGTTCGGCGGCATCGGATCGGTCGCGACCTCCGCGGTGCCGACTCGCGAGAAGTACGTTTCGACTTCCGGCACATCCCGCAAGGCGCGCTCGAGTTGCAGCTGCATCTCCAGCGACTGCGTGAGACTGGTGCCAGGAATGCGCAATGCCTGAACCGCCAGATCGCCTTCGTCCAGGTTGGGAATGAACTCCGATCCCAAGCGCGTGCCGAGCCAGCCGCAAATTCCGACGAGGATCATTGCGCCGGCAAGAGTCAAAGCGCGGAACTTCAATGCGCGCTCCAGGATAGGCGCATACGCGCTGCGCGCACTGCGGACGATTGCGTTCTCCTTTTCCTCGATCCTGCCACGCACGAACACAGCGACCGCGGCGGGAACGAAGGTGAGCGACAGCACGAGCGCAGCGAGCAGCGCGATGATCACGGTGAGCGCCATCGGCCGAAACATTTTCCCTTCGACGCCGGTCAGAGCCAGGATGGGGAGATTGACGAGGATGACGACGAGCACGCTGACCAGGCTCGGCGTGAACACTTCGCGCGTGGCAGTGAACACCGTCTTCAGGCGTTCGTCGAGATTCAACAATCGTCCGGCCTGGTGTTGACGCTGCGCCAGGCGCAGGATGCAATTCTCCACGATGATCACCGCGCCATCGACGATCAGCCCGAAGTCCAGCGCGCCCAATGACATCAGGTTGGCGCTGACCCTGGACTGAACCATGCCCGTCATCAGCAACAGCATCGAGAGCGGAATGACCATGGCCGTCAGCACCGCCGCGCGCACGTTGCCGAGCATCAGCAGCAGCACCGCCACGACGAGGATCGCGCCTTCGAGCAGATTCTTCTGGACGGTCGCGATGGTTTGCTCGACCAGAACGGTGCGATCGTAGACGGGCTGGGCGGTGACGCCCGCCGGCAGGGTCTTGTTGATCTCCGCCAGTTTCTCCGCGACGGCTTTCGACACGGTGCGGCTGTTCTCCGCAATCAGCATCACCGCCGTGCCCAGGACAGTTTCCTCGCCATCTCGCGTTGCTGCGCCGGTTCGCAGCTGCTTTCCGTATGCAACTTCCGCAACGTCTCGCACCGTGACCGGCACGCCGCCGCGATGGGCGACGATGATCTGTTCGATGGAAGGAATGTCGACCACCTGCCCTGGGGAGCGAATCAAGTACTGCTCGCCATTGCGTTCGACGTAGCCGGCCCCGATGTTGGCATTGTTCTTCTTCAACGCATCGACGACGTGATCGAACGACAGGCCGAACGCGAGCAGCCGGGCAGGGTCGGGCGTGACGTGGTACTGCTTCTCGTAACCGCCGATGGTGTTGACCTCGGTCACGCCGGGCACCTGGCGCAGTTGCGGACGGATGACCCAGTCTTGCAGCGTGCGAAGCGCAGTGGCGTCGTAAGGTCGCCCATCGGGCTGACGCGCATCTGCAGCCGCGTGCACGGTGTACAGATAAATCTCGCCCAGGCCGGTGGCGATCGGTCCCATCTGCGGTTCGATGCCTTCGGGCAGCTGACTCTTCGCCTGCTGCAGACGTTCGTTGATCAGGTTGCGCGCGAAATAGATGTCCGTTCCGTCCTCGAATACGACCGTGACCTGCGACAGTCCGTAGCGCGACAGCGAGCGTGTGTATTCCAGGTGAGGCAGGCCGGCGATCGCGACTTCGACCAGATAGGTGATGCGCTGCTCGACTTCGAGCGGTGAGTAGCCGGGTGCCTGGGTATTGATCTGCACCTGGACGTTGGTGATGTCGGGCACCGCATCGATGGGCAGGCGCTGATAATTCCAGACGCCGGCAGCCGCCGCGACGACCACCAGAAACAGCACCACCCAGCGGCGGGCGATGGCAAAACGCAATAGAGCGTCGATCATCGCAACGCTCCTAGTGATCGTGCCTGGCGGAGTCTTTGCCAAGCTCCGCCTTGAGAATGAAGCTGTTCGCGGCGGCGTAACGCTCGCCTGCCTGCAAACCCTCCGTCACCTCGCTCCATTGCGCGTCTGTGCGTCCGAGGCGCACTGGCCGCGGCTCGAAGCCCTCGCCGGCGTGAACGAACACGACGTTGGCGTTCTCCAATGTTTGTAATGCGTCGTTGCGCACGACCAGTGGCACCTGGTGCTCGCCAAGCGTCACCTCGGCAGTGACGTACAGGCCGGGCGCCCAGCGACGTTCCGCGTTGTCGAGGAGCACGCGGGCGGTGAGTGTTTGATTGACGCTGGTGCCGAACGGCGCGACGTAGACGACCTTGCCCTCGGCTTTCACGCCCGTGTCATGGCTCGCTACGCGCACCGTCTGACCGACGCGAACCTTCGCCATGTCGCGTGGAAACAAGGAGAGCTCGACCCAGACGGTCGACAGGTCCGCAATCGTGAACAGCACCTTATCGCCGGTTTGCTCGCCCGGATTCGCGTTACGAGCGGTGACGACACCGTTGAGCGGCGCGGGAACGGCATAGGTCTGCAGGCTTTCGTTGCTTTCGACCGTAGCCAATGTGTCGCCGGCGCGCACCGAATCGCCAATTTTCGCGGTGACGGTGCGGATCACACCTGGAAAGCGCGCGCCCACGTCTCTGACGCGCTCGGCGTTCGGCGCGATGACGCCGTAAACCGGCAAGGTCTCGCGGATGGTGGCAGGGCCCGCTTCGACGACCACGATGCCCGCCGCTCGAATCTGCTCGGGCGTCAGCGCGACGTGTCTCGATCCGCGGTCTTCGTGGTCAGCCGCGGCAGGCGTGGCTGGCGTTCGTGTCGCCGGGCTGGGCTCTCCGCATCCGCCGATGGCCAACACCGCGGCGCTCAGCATCAACAATGATTTCCGATTCATGGTTCGACTCGAGGCGGGGTCAGGGGACGGGTGAGGGCGGCGCTGGTGAGACGTTCGATTTCGGCGAGGACGCGGTGATAATCGGCGGCGGCATCGATGGCCGCGGCTTGCAACGCGAGCAGCTCTTCCTGGACGGTGATCAGCTCCAGGAAAGAAAAGCGGCCGCGCTCGTAACCGCTGCGAGTTTGATCCAGTGCGAGCAGCGCTTGAGGCAACGCCTCGTTACGCAGCGTGTGGACCCGGGCGCGGTCTGCGTTCATTTCCTGATACAGCGCGAGCAGGCTGGCGCGAGCTCTGACGCGAGCAGCATTCAGCATCGCATCCGTTTGATCGCGCCGGAGCTGGGCCTCGCGAATCGCGCCCTGATTCCGATCGGAGATCGGCAATGGCATGGAGAAGCCGGCGACCAGAGCGGCATCGCTGCTACGCTCGAAGCGGCGGACGCCGACGCTGAATGTGAGATTCGGTCGGGCTTGAACCCGCGCCAGTCGCAACTCCGCATCACGCAGTCGCGCTTCAGAAGCGAACCGCGTGAAATCCGGTGACTGCTCCAGCTGCTCCATCAGTGCCTGGAAGGATTCCACCGCACGCAGGTCGAACAGTTGCGCCTTCGCCGTGCTGAATGCGGGCTCCGGGCTGCCCCACGTCGCAGAAAGGGCATAACGCGCGGCGCGCAGTTCGCTTTCCGCTTGTCGTTGTTCTACGAGACTGCGTGTCAGGGCAATGCGGGCGCGGCTTCGCTCGGCTTCCGGTGAACGTCCGGCTGCAACGCGCGCGCCGATTGCGTCGAGCGTTTGCTGAGCGAGTGCGGTCGCTTCTCTCGCAAATCGTTCGCGCTCCTGGGCGGCAACGACTTCGATGAAGCGCAGCGTGACGTCGGACAGCACGTCCAATTCGCGGGCGCGCTGCTCGATGCTGGCGAAATCCAGATCCGCCTCGGCGACTGAGCGGCGCAGCCCTCGCTTGCCGCCCAACTCGACGACCTGACTCAGACTGAGTGTCGTTTCGAGCGCGTCGATGCCTCGCGTCTGGCCCGTGCCGGCGAAGTTCTCCAGCTCCAGGTCGAGCGCCGGATTCGGGCGCAAGCCTGCCTGAACGATGCGCGCTTGAGCGGCGCTCAGCTCGTACATGCTGGCCAGCAGATCGGGATTGCTGCGCAAGGCAGCATCGATCGCTCGCGCCAGCGTCAGCTCGCCTTCGGGATTGATGGTTTCAGCGCGCGACTGTGCGTTCGCCGTGAAAACGACAAACAATAGGGCGCACGCAGCACAGGCGCGTGCAAGTGCCAATAACATCGAAAACCTCCTACTGCACGCGTGCGTTCACACGCGTGAGGTCACGGGGAATGACTACGAAGCGGAGGTTTAAACCGGAGGACCGCGCAGCGGCGGACGGAGGCCCCAGACAGGAGCGAGCGAGGGAATGAACAGCTGAGCCGGACGGCTCGTGTTCTTCAATACGGGTAACAGGAGTGCGAGCAGGATGCTCGCAAACATGACGATCGGCAGCTCGTCCACGCCGACTTTCTTGACCCATGGCGCGACCGAGAGGTCGACGTCGACGTCATTGTGGCCGTCGGCGGAAGCCTTGCCGCCGCTATGCGTCGGCGCATCCTCGACGTGCACGGCAGCCGCGGGTTGTTGACCGTCCAGACACAAGTGCAAATGAGCTTCACCCACGCGCACCAACAGCAGTGCTATGGCGAGCAGCCACAGGAGCCTGGCGATGGGGGAGTGACGCAGCATGCGGTGAGTATGCCTCAACCGCGAGAGTTTCTCACGGCATTGGTGTCTGCCTTGTGACGTTCATCTTACGGGTCGAGCGTGCCGAGCTTGGAGAGCGGGCGATGCGGCCCTTGGCTACAATCCACTACATGCCGCTGGCCAATTCGTCTCTCGACCCCGATTCGCACAGCAACGCGGCGCCGCGATCGCGGCGTGTCCCGGAGGTGCTGGCCACTTTTCTGAAACTGGGCCTGAGCTCGTTCGGCGGACCCATTGCGCATCTCGGTTATTTTCATCGCGAGATCGTCGTGAAGCGACGCTGGGTGGACGAAGCGCAGTATGCGCAACTCGTGGCGTTGGGGCAGTTTTTGCCGGGGCCGGCGAGCAGCCAGGTCGGGTTCTCTCTCGGTTTGTTACGTGCTGGCTGGGCCGGTGGTCTCGCGGCGTTCGTGGCCTTCACGCTGCCTTCGGTCGTGCTGTTGCTGGCATTTGCTCGCGCCATACCGCTGCTTCAGCAACCCGTGGGTCAAGCGGCGATACACGGTCTCAAGCTGCTGGCCGTCGCGGTGGTTGCCCAAGGTGTCTTGGCCATGGCCGAGCGCTTGACGCCGGATTTCAGGCGCAGGGTCATCGCGGTCGTCGCCGCAGCCGTCGCAATCACCGTCAGCTCCGCTCTCACTCAACTTGTGGTGATCGTTGGCGGAGCGTGCGCCGGGCTGATGTTTTGTCGCAGCTCGAGGGTGTCCGACTCGGCGGGATTCGCACTCGGCTATCGGCCGCGCACCGGTTTGGTTTTGATTTCGTTGTTTGTAACGTTGCTGCTGGCTTCGATCCTGCTGACGGCCAATACGTCGCTGCTCGGGTCAGTTACTGCCGCGTTCTACCGAACCGGGGCTCTGGTGTTCGGCGGCGGCCATGTCGTATTGCCGCTGTTGCAGGAGAGTGTGGTCGATCCCGGTTGGGTCAGCACCGAGGACTTCCTCGCGGGCTACGGTGCCGCGCAGGCAGTGCCCGGGCCGATGTTCTCGCTCGCCGCGTTCCTGGGGGCTCGCATCGAGGGCGTCAATGATTTGCTGGGTGCGGCCGTGAGTCTGCTCGCGATCTTCCTGCCTGGCTTGCTGCTGATGACCGGCATGTTGCCGTTCTGGCACGTCATCGCGCGAGCCGGGAAGGCAGCGAATGCAATCGCAGGAGTCAACGCCGCGGTCGTCGGGCTCCTCGCAGCCGCTCTTTACAATCCCGTCTGGACCAGCGCCGTGCACGAGTGGACCGATATCGCGATCGCTGGCGCGGCGTTTCTGATTTTGACAGCCACACCTGCGCCGGTACTAGCCGTGGTCGCGGGCTGCGTAATCGCGTCGATGCTGGCGAGCTGAAAACAAATCTCGACGTTTCTACATTCGCGCCGACTCGCGCAAACTCCGTCCGAACGTTGACGGCGTCCGCGAACCACAATATCTTGTGCCCATCCACGGTGCCTGCTCCAAACATGGACCAGGCTGAAAAGGGAACCCGGTGACCGCATCGTAACGACGCGCATTCCGGGGCTGCCCCGCAGCGGTAATTGGGAACGAACGGCGCACACAGCACTGGGCTTTTGCCTGGGAAGCAGCGCCAAGTAGGTCGGCATTCGCCGAAGCCCATGAGCCCGAAGACCTGCCGAGGAACGCGCGCCGCAAGGCGTGCACAGGCTGTCGGGCTCTCGTGGGAAGGGGCTGGCGGATGTTCGCGTCGCTGCGTTCGCCGGCGACCGCGCCTTCCGTTCCGCATGTTTCCATCGATGACTCGATTCGCTCGCGGGAGCGAAAGCCGCTGCAACGGTGTCGTGTCATCCATGGCGCGAGCTGTTACGCGTCTTGTAACGGCCCGTTAACGCGCGAATAACGCGTAACGACCGCCTCGCTACCGTAATTAACTGGCAATCGCTGCGTGCCGCGCCCAGGGTGGCGTCATCGCGTGCGACTGCCGCCGATAAGACCAAGAAGCGAGGCAATGTGAGCAAAGATGGATTCGCCCGGTGGGCGAGTGGCCTGGGCATGGCGGCGATGGTTCTGCAGGCGGGAGCGTCCGATCGCAAGCCGGACCCGACCGAGGCCGTCATCGTCGAAGGGCGGCGGGAGCGCAGCACGGTCGTGCTCGATGAGCCAGTGCTCACAGGTTCCCGGCTCGGTATCGATGCGTTCGATCTGCCGGCCAGCGTCTCTGTGATCTCTCACGAACTGATTCAGCTGCGTGGCGCGCGAACCGCGGTCGAGGCGATGGAAAGTGCTGTCGGCATGACGGGCGGTACTTCAGTCGGTTCTATTCCGAACTACGCGACCCGCGGTTTCGCGGGCAACGACATCACGGTCATGCGCGACGGTATCCGACAGAACACGGCATCGCAGTCGTCGCGTCCGTTGGACAGTTTCCTGTTCGAGCGCATCGAGGTGCTGAAAGGCCCGGCGTCGCTGCTCTATGGCGAAGGCGCGGTGGGTGGCGCGATCAACTACGTCTCCAAGTTGCCTGACGACACCACGAAAGGCGAGATCAATGTCAGTGGCGGCTCCTGGAACACGTATCGGGTGGGCGCTGGCCTGGGCGGACCGTTGGGAGTGGACGATCTGTATTATCGGCTCGAC
>Ga0164243_10005507_pt1 | contig 19320 bp, 20 predicted proteins | sample OricompcompostOP_FD_108781 | JGI IMG/M metagenome (GOLD analysis project Ga0164243, IMG submission 108781) | Organic Plus compost microbial communities from Emeryville, California, USA - Original compost - Organic plus compost (OP) | ecosystem: Engineered > Solid waste > Mixed feedstock >... | reverse complement strand
CCGGCGTGCGATCAGCCCGTCGTCCCAGGCGCCGGCGCCGTCCGCGGAGGCGGGGCGTTCGGGCCTCCCGCCGCTGTCGGAGGACTCGGGGTGCTCGGTGTGCTCAGGGTGCTCGGTGTGGTCCTGGTCAGTGACGGCGGTCACCGGTCACCTCTCCTTCTGCAGTACGGACAACGCGGCGATGAGTTCCGGCTGGGGCTCCGCGTGCACCTCGAGCGTGTCGACCGGGGCGAGCCGGCGTTCGCGTTCGGCGCGCATGATCTTGTCCACGTGGGAGACAAGGAGCCGTCCGCCGCGGTCGCGCAGCCGCAGCGCGCCGTGGGCGCCGATCCGCTCGGCGAGGGTCTCCCCTGCGGTCCGGGCGCGGCGGCCGCCGAGGAGGACCGTGGCGACGAGGGCGGTGACCGTCTCGGGCTCGGGCGCGACGCCGCGTTCCAGCTCGCGTACCTCCTCCTCGGCGAGCTCCTCCAGCTCGCGCCGCCAGCGCCGCACGGCGAGGCCGATGCGGTGCTCGACGCTCTCCTGGCCGCTGTCGCGGGCGGCCAGCTCGGGCGCGTCGGCGGCGGGCTCGCGCCGCCAGGCCTCGTCGACGCGTTCGTCGGCGGCGGCGACGGCGCACAGCAGGAGCGCGCTGAGGCTCTCCACGAGCGTGTCGAGCAGCTCGCCGGGGGTGCAGTCGAGGGGGAAGGCGCGCCACCGCTTGAGGGCGTCCCCGGCGAGCACGGCCCCGGCCTGCAGCCGCCCCCGCACCCGCGAGTGCTCGCTGTCGTACGCGGTCTCCACGGCGGAGGTGAGGCGCAGCGCGGCGGCGTACTGGGCGGCGGCGGCGCCGGCCAGCTCGGGCAGCCGGGAGTTGAGCGAGTCGAGGATGCCGTACGCGGTGCGGGCCATGACGTGCTGGCGGGCGGCCGGGTCGAGGGTCTGGTGGACGAGCCAGCTGCGCAGCGCGGCGACGGCGGTGCCGGGCAGCAGCCCGCCGCCCCAGGCGGACTCGGGCAGCTCGGGCACGGTGAACCGGGGTACGTCGCCGAGTCCGGCCTTGGTGAGGAGGGCGCCGTACTGCCGTGACACCTCGGAGACGACCTGGTGCGGCACCCGGTCGAGCACCGTGACCAGGCTCACGTCGTACTCCTTGGCGGTGCGCAGCATGTGCCAGGGGACGGCGTCGGCGTAGCGGGCGGCGGTGGTGACCATGATCCAGATGTCGGCGGCGTTGATGAGCTCGGCGGCGAGGATCCGGTTGTCGGAGACCAGGGAGTCGATGTCGGGGGCGTCGAGGAGGGCGAGGCCGGGCGGCAGGGTGTCGGCGGTCTCGACGCGCAGGACGCGCGCGGGGTCCTCCCCGGGCAGCAGCAGGTCGTCGGCGGGGTCCTGGTGGTGGGGCACCCAGACGCGGGTGAGGTCGGGCAGTACGCGCATCCCGCTGAACCAGTGGTGGTCCTCCGGATGGCAGACGAGCACCGGCGTGCGTGTCGTCGGCCGCAGCACCCCCGCCTCGCTGACGCGCCGGCCGACGAGCGAGTTCACCAGCGTGGACTTGCCGGCTCCGGTGGATCCCCCGACGACGGCCAGCAGCGGCGCCCCGGGGTCTCTCAGCCGCGGCATCAGGTAGTCGTCCAGTTGGGCGAGCAGTTCGTCGCGGTTGGCACGCGCGCGGGCGGCCCCGGCGAGGGGCAGCGGGAAGCGTGCGGCGGCGACACGGTCGCGCAGGGCGGAGAGTGCGTCGAGCAGCTGAGGCCGTACGTCCAAGGTCACCACATGCGAAGAATGCCCAATTTCAGGGTAATTCTGAAGCATATGAGCATGTCTGCGTGCCGACAGGACACAAGCGGATGGAAGGGGCGTCTGCGACGCGCGCACAGCCGAGGCATAACGAGTGCACAACACCCGATGCGCCAGAGGCCAAAACGAGTGCACGATTCGTACCTGCCTGCGATTATCAGGACCGCTTCACCGAACCTCCACATCGAGCCACGGAGGCGAGGCGACAGGGACAAGGATGCGGGAGCCCTATCCTTGTCTGCGGCAACGTCGAGGACTGGCCCCCACCAGGGCACCACGACGACCGGCCACCACACCCGGCCCCCGTAGCTCAGTGGATAGAGCAGGCGCCTTCTAAGCGCTTGGCCGCAGGTTCGAGTCCTGCCGGGGGCGCCAGTGTCCGCCCTCCCCGTCGGGAGGGCTTTCCGCTGCTCGGCGCGGTGCGTGTGACGCAGGCAGGGTCGGTACGCTCCCCGCCATGGGGCTCGACATCACCGTAGTGATCGCCGACCGCTCATGGCTGGCGCGGGTCCCGCCGCGGGAACGGCTGCCGCGGCTGCGGAACGCCTGGCACACCTGGTACGCCGACGCGCCGGCGGGCGACGAGGGGTGGGCGTGGCCACAGGGACGGGACAGTTCCGTCTTCGCCGTGTACGAGTTCCCGGACACCCTCGGCTCCTTCAAGCCGCACTTCTGGGCGCGCCACCGATGGGAACGCGTCCGCGACCACGTGGCCCCCTCGCTGCGCACCGAACTGGACGCGCTGCTCAGCGCGCTGGTCTGGGACGGACCGGACGGCGAGGCCGAGCACACCGATACGGGGTTCTTCGGCGAGGGAGGCCGCGGCGTGCTGCTCGCGCGGTCGCCGGAGAGCGTGCGGGAGCTGGCCGCGGCCTTGGGCCGCGCGCGCCCTCATCTCGACGAGCTGCGTGGGCCGTTCGCCGAGCATGCCGCAGTTCCCGACGGCTGGATTTCTGACTTCGACGCGTTCGCGGATCTGCTGACGCAGTGGGGGGACGTCCTGACCGAGGCGGCCCGGCGTGGGTGGTGCGTGGTGGGGCTGAGCGAGTAGTTCACGCGGTGCGACACAGGCTCGCCCCAGGCGCTCAGGATTTCCCAGCGACCACGCGGACACGGTGTCCGCCCAGCGCCCGCCTCAAACTGTCCGCGAAGCGGGGACGTAGGGGCGGCCAGTCGTCCAACTGGAAACCCAGGTAGCCGAAGGCGACGCAGTCGTCGGTCCACTCCCAGTCGCGGAGTGGCGCATCACGCCCGCAGGCCGGGCAGTCGACGTCGGCGGAGCCTGTCTCGTACCAGGTGCCGATGGCCTCGACAAGCCCGTCCGGGACGGGGGCCGCGCAGCGGGGACAGATCGCCGGGACGGCGGGCCCCGGCGCGGCGGCGAAGACCGTCCGCCCCGTGACGACGCGCAGTTCACCGCACGGCTCCTCCTTCACGTCCCTGACCCCGGCTCGCCAGTCCCAGGAAAGGACTTCCACGGCTTCCCTCCAGCGTGGTCCGGTCAAGTACGCCACCTCGCCCTGCCACGGCACCGCGCGGATGATCCCCATGTTCTCCAGCCACTCCCTGCCGCGTCGACCGTATGTACTCGCCTCCTCCGCGGAGACGTCCAGATCCACAACGGTCTGTTGGTACGTGCCCACGACGTCCCCTCTTCTTCGCTCCGTGTACGGACCGCACGGTGCCACAGGGTGCGGAGTGATCAAATCGTTGCCGCTGTGTCCGCAACCCCGTACCGGCCTCCCCTGTCCCCTAATCAGCCGCTCGACATGAGCGGGTCACAGGTGAAGGGGAGGGGCACTTGAGGACGAGAAGGGCCATGTGGAGCGCGTTGGTGGCCGGCGGGGCCACGCTCACGTTCACGGCGGTCTCCGCGGTGCCGGCGGGGGCGGCTGAGGGAGGGGTCTCCTTCAGCAACGTCAAGGTGAACGGCGGCAAGCCGATCGTGATCGGGGTCAAGGAGGAGGTCGTGGTGCGCGCGACCTTCCGGATGACGACCAAGCTCAGGCACGACCCGGGGGTGGCCGTGTTCCCCTACCGCGGCAGCCTCGAGTCCGGCGACCAGCTGTGGAACACGATCGAGACCTCCGACTGCAAGGTGGTGAACCGGGCCAAGGGCATCTGCGACTACGAGGAGCGGCTGTACATCGACCCGCGCCACTACGACTTCGGCAACGAGGACGCGGGCGCGTGGAAAACCGCCGGCCGCGTATGGCTCGCCGGCGACAAGCACGACATCGACGACGTGAAGGTCCCGCTCCAGGTCAAGCGGGCCACCCGCCTCACCGTCAACGCCTCGCCGGAGCCGCTTCGGAAGGGCAGGACACTCACCGTGACCGGGAAGGTCACCCGGGCCAACTGGGACACGCACAAGTACCAGGGCTACGCGGGCCGCACCGTAAGCCTGCAGTTCAAGGCGGCGGGCGCCACCTCGTACACCACGGTGCGGAGAGTGAAGTCGAGCAGCACAGGCTCACTGCGCGCGACCGTGAAGGCCACGCGGTCCGGCACCTGGCGCTGGGTGTACTACGGCAACACCACCTCCGGCGCGAAGGCGTCGGCCGGGGACTACGTGGTCGTCCGCTAGGTGCCGCCAGGGGGGCGCTCGCGTGCGCATGCGCTCCCCCACGCGGGCTCTTACCGCCGTGTCCGGGCGGGCGAACATCCGTACCGAGCTGGGAATTTAACCAGGATCGCCCACAATTGGGTGGTTACGCCTGAATAGTGAGTTCACTGGTAAGGATGGAGCGGTTCACCATCGTTCTCGTTCCGCCTTTCTCGGAGCCGCTCATGCGCACTGCCGCCATCGCCGCCCAGGCCCCACCCCGTGTGGAGGGATCCCGGCCCGTTCCCTCAGAGCCCGAGCAGGCGGAGGAGCGCGAGCTGGCGTTCGAGGGGTTCCGGTACACCTGCCGGATCGTCCACCAGGGCTCACCGCAGACGGAGCCGTTGCTGCTGCTGGGCGGCTCGTCGCAGAACCGGTACTCGTGGCAGAGCCACGAGAAGTGGCTGGCGCCGCTGTGCACGCTGATCACGGTGGATCTTCCGGGGTACGGCAGTTCGGACTTCCTCCCGGCTTCGTACGACATCAGCTTCCTCGGGGACGCGGTGCAGCACATGCTGACGGAGGTCGGCGTGCCCGAGGTGAATCTGTTCGGCGGCTGCTTCGGTGAGGTCGTGGGGCTGCGTTTCGCGCAGCGCCATCCGGAGTCGGTCAGGCGCATGGTCTACGCAGCCGCGGCGAACCGGCTGCCCGCGCTCTACAGCGAGGCCGTGCCGCGGCTGACCGAGACGTTGGAGCGGGGTGACATCGCGGGGGCCGCGGAGGGGCTGGTGCGGCTGTTCATGTCGAACCCGGAGGCCGGGAAGGTACGCCGGCACGCGGCCGTGGCGCGGCTGCTTCAGCGGCAGTTCCTGAACCAGACGCAGGACGAGATCAGGAAGGCCGTGGAGCACAACATCCGGCTGGTGACGCACGGGTGCTACGAGCCGCTGCCGGTGCCGCGGGTGCCGACGCTGGTGTTCACCGGGGAGTACGACACCCTGTGCACGCCGGACATGGGGCGTGATTTGGCTGCCACCATGCCGGGGGCGCTGTTCACCACCGTGAAGGAGGCGGACCACCTCGTCACGGTGGAGCGTCGGGAGGAGTCGGCGGACCTGATCGCCCGCCTCTGCATGGACCAGTCCGTCGATGGGCTGGCCTACTGCACCGAGGTCGAGGTGCCCTGCCCTGCCCGCCTCCACGCCCAAGCGTGACCCCCGGTCTCGAGTCCTCAAGCGCCCGGGCACCAGGAAGGGCCGGAACCCTACGAGGGGTTCCGGCCCTTCCTGGTGCCTGGCGACGAGCGTCAGACCTGCTGGCCGTCGACGGTGAGGCTGGTCTGGCAGGAGACGTCGGCGTCCTTGCCGGAACAGCTCTGCCGGACGTCGTTGACGATGTGGACTTTCCCGTACGTCCTGCTGGTGAGCTCGCGCTCACTGGTGTCCACGCACCGGATGTTGCCCTGGCCGTCGTCGGAGCATGTCGCAGGGGTCTCGGTCGCGACGGCCTGGCCGCATCCAAGGCCGAGGAGGACGACGCCTCCGAGAACCGCGACCGTCGCTGAGACTGTCTTGAACTTGAACATCTGCCTATTCCTCACGCTCGGCGCCACCCAGACCGACGGCGACACCGCTTGCGACGCCTTGAACACCTGGCTCATCCAACGAACCGGGCAGGCCCGGAGCCCGTGCCGCCCGATGGACGACAGGACTCCGGAGCCTGCCCGAATCACCCTGCAGTGATCACTCGCCGCCGGCGGCGAAGCTGCTGGCGCACTGGATGGAGTTCGTCTCGCTGTTCTCGGCAACACCCAGGCCGAGGATGCCGACGGCCAGGTTGACGTCGTCGATGACGATGAGACCCTTCGCCGAGTTGTCCTGCGGGCAGGCGGTCGCCTGCTCGTTGTTCAGCTCCACCGCCGGGTCGCCGTTGGCGTGGCTGACGCCCGCGCCGAGGAAGCCGACGCTGCCGAGCATGGCCACAACGACCGCAGCCTTCTGGAACTTGCGCATTGCCTCTCCATTCTTCGATTGACCGCTCCGGACGGACCGATCACTGACGGCCGCCAAATTTAGGACGACCCTTGCGGCAATTGATAGAGAAACGCCGAATGGCGCTGGAATTGCGAAAAATAATCTCCGCGCCGCGGTCGCCCGCTCAGAAAATCCGTCCGGCGAATTTCTGAACCGAGCGTGACGCCACCGCGCAGCCTTCGGCGCCAGGTGTTCAACCGACGACGAGGTCGCTCGCGCAGCTCAATTCACCCTTGCCGCCCGAGCAGGTCTGCGACATGTTGTTGTCGATACGGACACGCTCATCCGTCTGGGTGACCCGGTATTCGCGCACCTGGACGCAGCGGAGGTTCCCCTTGTCATCCTTCGCACACGTCCCGGGATTTTCGGCACCCACCGCGGGAACCGCTCCGAATGCGAGCAGAGCAATACTTGCCAGTACGCTTGCGGCCGCCGCCATCTTCTTCGACTTCACCATGAACCTTTTCTGCAACAGATCCGCCGGAACGACGGCCGGCCGGGCAGGTCCCGGTCTCGAACCACGAGAGGCGAGACCAGGACCTGCCCTCAGCCACCGGAGGGTGGTCAGTGACCGCCCAGAGCCACGCTGGAGGCACACGCGATCGAGTTGGTCTCCTCGTTCTTCGCGATGCCGAGACCGAGGAGGGCGCCGACGCCGGCGTTGACGTCGTCGACCGCGACCAGACCCAGGGTCGAGTTGTCCTGCGGGCAGACCGTCGTCTGCTTGTTGTTGAACTCGAACTCCGGACCCTCGCCGGCGTAGCTGACTCCGGAACCGGCGAGCCCGACGGTACCGAGCATGGCCACGACGACCGCGGCCTTCTGGAACTTACGCATTACCTCTCCGTTTCTCATGTGGACACAGTCCGTAGTGGACCTGTCACCGAACGCTGCCAACCTAAGCGACGTTTGCGACTTTTGGTAGCCGAAACGCCTAAATGTGCACGTTTGACACGAAGATGCAGGTCAGAGAGGCGCAGGATGACGCCGGACGGGCGAACGACAGCGCGCGACTCACTTGCCGTCAGGAACAAAACTCATCAAAGAGTGATCTCTGGACATTCCCCGTGACCCGGGCCGCCATCCCGCGTTGAGCGGTACGTGCGGCGCTAGACGTGCTGCCGCGCTTAACCAGTCAGTAAGGAGAACGTGATGTCTCGCATCGCGAAGGCGGCCACCCTGGCTCTCGGCACGGGTGCCATGGTGTTCAGCGGCGCCGGTATGGCCTCGGCCAACTCCGGCGCCGAGGGTGCGGCCGTCCACTCGCCCGGCGTCGTGTCGGGCAATGCGATCCAGGTTCCGATCCACATCCCCGTCAACCTGTGCGGGAACACCGTGAACATCTTCGGTGCCCTCAACCCCGCCTTCGGCAACTACTGCGTGAACAAGTAGCAGCCCGGCGGTCTACGGCCACGGACGTCCGTCGTAGAGCATCGGGAGCCCCGGTGGCGGCCTTACGCCTCCGGGGCTCCTTTTTGTATGCCGTTCTTGTATGCCGGCTCTTCCCGAGCGGAAAAGCATGTGGCCCCCGGTGTTGCACCGGGGGCCACATGCTTGGGGGTGGGAAAGGTCAGGCGTGCAGTCCCACGTCGCCGCGCACCGGCTTGACCTGGTTCACGACGCCCGCCGCCTCCTTCGCGGTGCCCATCACCGATTCCTGGTCGGTCTCGAGCGTCTTCGAGTCCTGCAGCGGCATCAGCTCGAAGGGAACCGCGGTGCGCAGGCCAGTGTCGAGGCCGGTGGACGCCAGGTCGGTGGTGTCGGCGTACGCGGGCGCGGCGACACCGGCGACGATCAGGGACCCGGCAAGGACGGCGGCAGCCTTCAGGGACTTCATCGTGTTCCTTTCTTCGGCAACGCAAGTCGCCGGAGTGGTTCTGTCACCGTGCACAACGATCCCCGGCCGTGGCGGAAACCGTGAAATCGAAGATTGCCGAGTCCTCATACGAAATACGAATTCTATGAGCTGACGGAGCGTCCGATGCGTCCAGTCGCCTTTCAGGAATTCGGCAGCAACAGCGACGTGAGGGCGGGAAGCAGGCCGGGCGACGTGGCGGACTCCGCCGGCTCCGCGGGCGCCGGCAGCGTCGTGGCCGTCTGCGGGTCTGTTCCGGTCAGCGCGTCGAGGAGCTCTTCCACGCGGGCCAGCAGTTCGTCGGTCGACGTCAGTGCCTCCTCGGCCGCCGCCTCCGCCGCCGCGTCGGCCGCGTCCGCCACGGCGGTCTCGTCCGTTGCGGTCGTCCCCTCGGTGGCCTCCGTGCTCTCCGTCGTGCCGGACACGGAGGTCTCGGAGGTCGACGAGGCCTCGTCCGTCGTCGTGGCCGTACTGTCGGCCGCCGCCTGGTCGGGCTTCGGGAGCAGCAGGTCCAAGAGCTTGTCCAGTGCCTCCCGCACGGCGCCCAGGGCCCCCGTACCGTCATCCTCCTCCGCCGTCGGCGACAGCACGTTTGACACCGACGCCGGCGCGCCCGGCAGCAGAGGCGCGAGCAGCGCGGGGGTGTTGGTGGCGGCGGCCGCCGGGTCGTCCGCCCCCGCCCGTTCCACCGCCTCCCGTGCCGCCGTCGCCAGCCGCTGGGCCTCCGTCAGGGGGAGTCGGCCGTCCGGGGCGGACAGGATCGCGCGGGCCAGGTCGGTGACCGGGGTCAGGTCCGCCCGGGCCGTGTCGGTCTGCGGCAGCCGTGCGGCGAGGGAGACCGCCGGGTCCTGTCCTGGGTGGGCGTCGGCCGCGAGGGCGGTCGGGCCGGTGATGGTGGTCAGGAGGGCGGCGCACAGGGCGCCGAATGCGATGCGCCGGGCCGGCAGAGCGCGCATGGAGAGTCCTTTCGCGGAGCTTCGGATCTTGGACCCACCGTCGAAGCGTCCACGAAGTCCCGCAACCGGGCGTACGCCTCTCGGGCCGGGGCGGCGTCACCCTGATGCGCTTTCCAGCAGATGAGCCGGGGTGCGGGGATGCTCCCGCGGCGTACCCGGCTTCACGATTCCAACACACTTGTCTCACTTAGGCGAATTTCGCTCTGTTTGTCCGTTTGGTGACTAGAGTTGCGGTGCTCCGACGCACCTTCACCGGGCGGACGCACCGCACTCGTCCCCGCTGCCGTGCCCCCCGCCACCCTTTTCCGAAAGGCTCCGAACGGTCATGCGCCAAACCCTGGGTCAGCTGCTTCGCCGTGCGACGGTGGGCGTCCTCGCCCTGACCGCGTTCTGGGCGCCCTGCGGCCCCACCGCCGTCGCCGCGCCCGCCGCACCGGCCCCGGAGGCGGAGGTACTCCCCTTCGGCGAGCGCTACCGGGCCCTCCAGCACGGCAACATCGTGCGTGCGGCCAACTCCTCTGCGACCTGCCGGGCTTCGGCGTCCTCCTGCCGCTCGGTGCAGAACGGCACGCGGCCGGGGGTGAACGGCGACTTCGACATGCACTACATCGACGTCGACGACGACAAGAACACGTACAACTCCTCCCAGGGGGAGGTGCGGCTGCCCAAGGGGTCGCGGGTGACGTACGCGCGGCTGTACTGGGGCGGCAACCTGCTCGTCGGCGAGCAGAAGCCGGCCGAGGACAACGGGCGCGTGCTGATCGCCGAGCCGGGCGGCAACTACAAGGAGCTGCTCGCCGACACCCTCGTCGGGCACCGCGTGGCGGGCGGCATGGACGCCTTCCAGGCCTCCGCCGACGTGACACGGCTGGTGCGGGACAGCGGGTCCGGGCTCTACACGGTCGGGCAGATCAACGTGGCCGGCGGACGGTCGGCGGACGGCGCGTGGGGCGGCTGGACGCTGGTGGTGGCGTACGAGAACGCTGCCGAGCCGCTGCGGCACCTGTCGGTGTGGGACGGCTTCGCCCGGCTGAGCGGTGACTCCGGCGCGACCTTCACCCTGCGCGACGTGCCGTTCCCGGCGGCCGCCGGGGGCCGGGTGGGCATGGTGGCCTACAACGGCGACCGCGGCACCGTCGGCGACTCCCTCGTCCTGACCGCGGGCGACACGGCCACCGCGCTCGGCAACGGCGCCAACCCCGCGGACGACGTACTCAACTCCACCATCTCCAACCCGGCGGACGCGCCCTCCTCGCGCGTGCCCTCGTACGCCAACACCCTCGGCTACGACTCCGACGTGTTCGGCCTCGACGGGCTTCTGACGCGCGCCGGCGACCAGGCGTCCTTCCGCCTCATCTCCCAGCGCGACACCGCATGGGCCGGCGTGCTCTTCGCCGCCGTCGACGCCCGGCCGTGACTTTGCCCCCCACCGTCCCCACACCTGCGTGAGCGAGGAAGCCGTGCCCACGGACCTGACACCGCCCGGCCGCCGGCCGCGGGTCCTGCACCTCACCCAGCCCGTCGACGGAGGCGTCGCCCGGGTCGTGACCGACCTGGTGCGGGCGCAGCTGGCGGACGGCATGGACGTCGCCGCCGTCTGCCCGGACAGCCCCCTCGCCGCCCGGCTGCGCTCCCTCGGCGCGCACGTCCGCACCTGGGAGGCGACCCGCTCGCCCGGTCCTTCGCTGGTGCGGGAGGTGCGCCAACTCGCCGACGCCATCGGCAGCGTGCGGCCGGACCTCGTGCACGCGCACAGCGCGAAGGCGGGGCTGGCCGGGCGGCTCGCCGTGCGCGGGCGCATTCCGACCGTGTTCCAGCCGCACGCCTGGTCGTTCGAGGCGGTCGGCGGGAGCACGGCCGCGCTCGCCCTGCGCTGGGAGCGGTGGGCGGCGCGCTGGGCCTCCCGCGTGATCTGCGTGAGCGAGGCGGAGCGTGACACCGGGGTGGACGCCGGGATCCGCGGGCGGTGGACCGTCGTGCCCAACGGCATCGACCCCGAGCGTTTCCGGCCCGCGGAGGACACCGCCGCCGTCCGGGCCCGGCTCACCGTCCGCCACGGCATGGACGCGGAAGCGCCGCTCGTCGTGTGCGTGGGGCGGCTGTGCCGGCAGAAGGGGCAGGACGTCCTGCTGCGCGCCTGGGACGCCGTACGGCGGCGGGTGCCCGGGGCGCGGCTCGTGCTGGTCGGCGACGGTCCCGACGAGGGACGGCTGCGGGCCGGCGCGCCGCGCTCCGTGGTGTTCGCGGGGGCCGTGGCGGACGCGGCGCCCTGGTACCAGGCAGCCGACCTCGTCGTCCTTCCGTCCCGCTGGGAGGGGATGGCGCTGGCGCCGCTGGAGGCGATGGCCTGCGCGCGGCCCGTGGTGGTCACGGACGTCGACGGGGCCCGCGAGAGCCTGCCGCCGACGCTGGCCGGCCGCTGCCTGGTACCGCCGGAGGACCCGCGGGCGCTGGCCCGGACCGTGACCGCGCTGCTGCTCGACCCGACGCTGCGCGCCTCCCTCGGCGACCGGGCCCGCCGCCATGTGCTGTCCCTCCACGACGTGCGGCACACCGCGAGGGCGGTCGCCGGCGTCTACCGCGATCTGCTCGGCGCCCGGCCGGCCGGCTCCGGGGCGCATCCGCCCCTGACGGCCGGCGGCGCCGAGGACGACCGGACGACACAGCGCGTCGAGCACTCAGAGGACAGGGAGTCCATCCACTCGTGACCGCCGAACGTACCGTGACCTCCCCCGGTGTCGCACCGCGGGAGCACGGGTCCTCCCCCGTATCCGTCATGCCCCCACGCGGTTCAGGCGTCGTTTCCCGGCCGCCCGCCGCCCGGCCCCCCGAACGGCCCGCCTCCCCCGTCCCCCTGCTCCTCGCGGACGGCGCGGCGGCCCTGCTCGCCTGGTGGGCGGCCGCCGGGCATTCCTCGCTTCTCCTCGCCCTGCTGGCCGGGGCGTCGCTGCTGCTGCGCCCGCGCGGCGGGCGGACTCCGGTGCCGGCGCTGCTGGAGGAACTGCCCTCCGTGTGCGGGCGGGTGGCGGTGGCCTGGCTGGCCGCCGCCGCGCTGTGGGCGGCGCTGCATCCGCGGGACGTGCTGTCCGTGGTCACCGTGCTGGCCGGGTTCGCCGTGCAGGTGACGGCGGCCGGCACTCTGCGCGCGCTGGTGCACGGGCGGCGGCGTGCCGCGCTGCTGCGCCGTCCGCGCGCGGCCCTGGTGATGGGGCCCGCGGCGACCGCGCAGCGCGTGGCCGCCGCCGTGCTGCGGCATCCCCGCAGCGGGGTGCGGCCGGTGGGGGTCGTCGCCACGCAGGGGGACGGCTCCGAGGGAGGCGTTCCCCTGCTGCGGACCGACCAGGAGGTCGACCGGGCGGTCATCCAGAACGGGGTGCGGGCGGTGCTCGCCGTCGGCCCGTCGGTGCGGACCGAACAGGCCGCTTTGCTGCGGTCGTTGGCCGCGTCGGGGTGCGTGGTGTGGGAGGTCGACGCGGACGCGGCGCCGTACCCGGCGCGGGAGCGGGTGGCCGGGTTCGCGTGCCGGCGGCTGGACCTGGCGCCGGTGCGGGCCGGCGGCGCGGGCAAGCGGCTGCTCGACATCCTGGTGTCGGGGACGCTGCTGCTGCTGGTCAGCCCGCTGCTGCTGGTGTGCGCGGTGACGCTGCGGCTCTCGGACGGACCCGGGGTGGTGTTCCGTCAGGAGCGCATCGGGCGGGACGGCAGGCCGTTCACGCTGCTGAAGTTCCGCACCCACCGGCCGGTCGACGAGCACGAGTCGGCGACCCGGTGGAGCGTGGCCAACGAGCACGAGATGCGCCGCTTCTGCCGGATGCTGCGCCGCACCTCGCTGGACGAGCTGCTCCAGCTGTGGAACGTGCTCCGCGGCGACATGAGCCTGGTCGGGCCGCGCCCCGAACGGCCTTTCTTCGTCGCCCAGTTCAGCGAGACGTACCCGGGTTACGCCACCCGGCACCGGATGCGCACCGGCATCACCGGTCTCGCGCAGGTCCACGGCCTGCGCGGTGACACCTCGATCGAGGACCGCGCCCGCTTCGACAACGCGTACATCGACGACTGGTCGCTGTGGCAGGACGTCTGCATCCTGCTGCGCACGGCGGTCACGCTGGTCCGTCCGACGGGGAGCTGACGTCAGGTGAGCCACGTCCCCCTCCTGCCCCTGCCGCGCCGGGCCGCCCGCTTCGCGCCGGTGCTGCCTCTGGTGGCGGTGGTGGCGCTGCTGGGCCTGCCGGTCGCGGGCGACGGCGCGCAGCCGGCCGACGCGGTGTCCGCGCTGGTGGTGGGGTACTGCGTGATCCTGCTGCTGCGGGAGCGGCGGCGTCCGCTGTCGCCGCGTGCGGCGGTGGTGCTGGGACTGCCCGTGGCGGGGCTCGCGGTCGCCGCCATGGGCGCGGCCTCGCCGGCGGCGGGGCTCGGCGGGATGGCCCGCTATCTGCAGGTGTTCGTGCTGGTCCCGGCGGCCGTGCTGGTGCTGCTGCGCGGGCGGGCCGACTTCCGGCTGCTGGCCTGGTCGTTCGTGGGTCTCGCGCTGTGGCAGGGGGCCCTCGGCGTGCATCAGTACGTCACCGGGACCGGCGCTTCCTACCAGGGGGAGACCGTCCGCGCGGTCGGCACCTTCGGGGCGCAGGACGTGATGGGCATGGCCACGGCGGTGGCGCTCGGCGTGGTCTGCGCGACCGGGCTGGCGCTGGGCCGCACCCCGTCGTGGCAGCGGGCCGTGGCGGCCGGGTGCGCGGTGGTGCTGCTGGTGCCGCTGGCGGTGTCCTTCAGCCGGGGCGCCTGGATCGCGACCGCCCTGACCTGCACGGTGCAGCTCACGCTGGCGGGGCTGCGGCGGGCGCTGAAGGCGGGGGCGGCCGTGGTCGCGGCGGGGGTGATCCTCGTGGGCGGCTTCGGGGTGGGCTCGGCGATGCTGCAGGAGCGGATCGACAGCATCACGCAGGTCGCGGACGCGCCGGACCACTCCGTGGTCGACCGGTACACGCTGTGGGCGTCGGCCGTCGGCATGTGGCGCGAACAGCCGCTGACCGGCGTGGGGCTGAAGAACTTCCCGGAGTACCGCGACGGGCACGCCACGCTCGCGCTGTCCTCCGGCAGCGACATCGAGGGCGCCGGGGAGACGTTCCACAAACAGGCGCTGCTCTCCCCGCACAGCATGTATCTGCTGGTGCTCAGCGAGCAGGGGCTGCTCGGCTTCTGTTCGCTCGTGGGGAGCTGGCTTGCGCTGCTGGTGTGCGCGGCGGGGGCGCTCGCGCGGGCCCGGCGGGACGGGGCCGGGCTCGACTGCGCGCTGATCGCGTGCGGCCTGCTGCTGTGGCAGCTCGTCGATTACGTGTACGGCGACATCGGCGGCCCGTCGACCGTCCTGACCGGCGTCGCCCTCGGCCTGACGGCGTGGTGGGGGCTGACGGAACGGGCCTCCGCGGACACGGCCCGCCAAGGCACCCTGCCCGGCCGCGTCGAGGAGGCGGTGGCCCGATGACGACCCCCCGCACGGACTGCGCCCCGCCCCGCGCGAAAGCCCGCACCGCCGAAGCGCCCCCTCCCCCGGTCGAGACCTCCGGCACCGGATCCGAAAGCCAGGGCGACCCGAATCCCTCCCGCCGTTTCCTCGCACGCGCCGCGCTGCTCACCGCTGCCCTGTCCATCGCCGGATCGCTGCTCGGGCTGGTCCGCGACCAGTCGCTGGCGCGGCTGTTCGGGGCGGGGAGCGACACCGACGCGTTCCTCGTGGCGTGGACCGTGCCGGAGATGGCGGCCACGCTGCTGATCGAGGACGGGCTGGCGATCGCGCTGATCCCGGCGTTCAGCATGGCGCTGGCCCGGCGCGCGCGGGGCGTGGCCGGCGACCCGGTGCGGGAGCTGGTGCGGGCCACGCTGCCGCGGCTGTGCCTGGCGTTCGCCGCGGTGGCCGCGCTGGCCGCCATGGGGGCCCCGTATCTGGTGGCCGTACTCGCGCCCGGGCTGCCGGACCCGCAGCTCGCCGTGGACTGCACCCGGCTGACCGCGCTCAGCCTGCTGGCGTTCGGGCTCGCCGGGTACTGCAGCGCCGCGCTGCGGGCGCACCGCCGCTTCCTCGCCCCGGCGGCGATCTACGTCGCGTACAACACGGGGATCATCGCCACGATGTTCGCCTTCGGCGGCGGGTGGGGGGTGCGGGCGGCGGCGGCCGGGGTCGCGGTGGGCGGCTGTCTGATGGTGGCGGTGCAACTGCCGTCGCTGTGGCGGCAGATCACCTCCCGTACACCCGCGCCGGCCGCCGCCGCCGACGGTCCCGCGGACGAGGAGCGGCCGGTGCGGCTGGCGCTGATCGCGGCCGTGCTGCTGTTCGCGCTGTGCCGCCAGTCGCAGGTGCTGGTCGAGCGGTTCCTGGCGTCGTCGCTGCCCGCGGGCGCGATCTCGCACCTCAACTACGCGCAGAAGGTCGCGCAGATCCCGATGACGCTGTCGCTGATGGTGTGCACCGTGACCTTCCCGGTGGTGGCGCGGGCGCTCGCCGACGGGGACTCCGCGCGGGCCCGGGCCCGGGTGCAGCGGGACCTGGTGCTGGCGTCCTGCGTGGTGCTGCTGGGCATGTGCGCGGTGGTCGCCTGCGCCCCTCAGATGATCGAACTGCTCTTCCAGCGGGGGGCGTTCACCGCGTCCGACACCGCCGCGACGGCGGACGTGATGCGGGTGTACGCGCTCGGCCTGCTGGGCCAGACCCTGGTGGGCGCGCTGGTCCGCTGCTACTTCTCGGCGGGCCGCGCCCGCTGGTACCCGCTGGGCGTGATGGGCGTGGGCATCGTCGCCACCTCCCTGATCGGCGCGCTCGCGGTGGGCCGCTGGGGCGTCGCGGGGATCGCCGCGGCCAACGCCGCCGGCATCACCGTCACCGCCGTCCTGCTGCTGACCGGGCTGCGCGCCGCCCCCTCCGGCGACGCGCCGGGCACCCCGGCCGGGGTCACGGTGGGCGTCCGCCGGGTCCTCGCCGACCTGGCCCGGCCGGTCCTCGCCTCCGTCCTGGCCGTCGCCGCCGGGGTGTTCGCCGCGGGCCGGTTCGCCTCACCCGTGGCGGCGCTCGCGGCCGGCTGCCTCGCCGTCACCGCCGTCTTCGTCCCGATCGCCCTGTCCGCCCTGGGCGTGGGCGCCGCCACCGCGCGGCGCTCCGTCCGTACCGTCACACGAAGGCTCACACATGGCCGCACCCGTTGAATCCCCGCTCGCCGACCGGCCCCCGGCGGCGCGCCGCCCGGCGCCCGTCCCCTGGGTGGCGATGTACCACTCGGTGGGCGACTGCTCCGACGACCCGTACCGGATCACGGTCACCCCGGACCGGCTGGAGCATCAGCTGACCTGGCTGCGCCGGCGCGGGCTGCGGGGCGTGTCCGTGGCGGAGCTGCTGGACGCGCGCGCCCGCGGCGAGGGCCGTGACCTGGTCGGCCTGACCTTCGACGACGGCTACACCGACTTCCTCACCGGCGCGCTTCCGCTGCTGCGCCGGTTCCGGTTCAACGCGACATTGTTCGTGCTGCCGGGACGGCTCGGGGGCGACAACGCCTGGGACCCGCTGGGGCCGCGCAAGCCGCTGCTGGACGCGGACGGCATCCGGCGCGCCGCCGGTGAGGGCGTGGAGATCGGCTCGCACGGGCTGACCCACGTCGACCTGACCCGCGCCGACGACACGCTGCTCGCCGCCGAGGTGACGGAGAGCCGCGCCCGGATCGCCGCGCTCACCGGCGCGGAGGCGGACGGCTTCTGCTATCCGTACGGCACGGTCGACGCGCGGGCCGTCGACGCCGTGCGCAGGGCCGGCTACCGGTACGCCTGCGCCATCGACCCGGGCCCGCTGACCGGCCCGCACGCCCTGCCGCGGGCGCACGTCGGGCAGAACGACACGGCGTGGCGGCTGCACCTGAAGCTGCGGCTGCACCGCTGGCGCCGCCGTCCGGTGGAGGGCGTCTGAGATGAGGGCGCTGCACATCATCACCGGCCTCGGCGTGGGCGGCGCCGAACAGCAGCTGCGGCTGCTCCTGCGGCATCTGCCCGTCGCCTGCGACGTGGTGACGCTCACCAACCCGGGCCCGGTCGCCGAGGGCCTGCGCGCCGACGGCGTGCGCGTGCTGCACCTGGGCATGGCGGGCAACCGCGACGTCGGCGTGCTGCCGCGCCTGGTCCGGGTGATCCGCTCCGGCGGCTACGACCTGGTCCACACCCACCTCTACCGGGCCTGCGTGTACGGCCGCCTTGCGGCGCGGATGGCGGGGGTGCGGGCCGTCGTGGCGACCGAGCACTCGCTGGGCGACTCCCAGATGGAGGGCCGCGCGCTCACACAGGGCGTGCGGGCGCTGTATCTGGCGAGCGAACGGCTCGGCTCGGCGACGGTCGCCGTCTCCCCGACGGTGGCGGACCGGCTGAAGCGGTGGGGGGTGCCCGCTCCCCGCATCGAGGTGGTGCCGAACGGCATCGAGGTGGACCGCTTCCGCTTCGACCCGGAGCGGCGGGAGCGCACCCGCCGGCGGCTCGGGCTGCCGGACGGCGCGTTCGTCGTCGGCGGGGTGGGCCGGCTCGCCCCCGGCAAGCGGTTCGACGTGCTGGTGCGGGCGCTGGCGCGACTCCCCGAGGACTGCTGGCTGCTGCTGGTGGGCGGCGGTCCCGAGGAGCACGTGCTGCGCCGCACCGCCCACGAGGCCGGGGTGTCCGGGCGGGTGCTGTTCACCGGGGAGCGGCCCGCCGTGCCCGACGGTACGCCCGGCCCCGACCTGCCCTCGCTCACCTCGGCGATGGACCTGTTCGCCTCCCCGTCCACGGAGGAGGCGTTCGGTCTGGCGGCGGTGGAGGCCCTGGCCGCCGGGCTGCCCGTGCTGCACGGGTCCTGCCCGGCGATCGAGGACCTGCCGCCGGACGCCTCGGCCGGCGCGCGGCGGGTGCGCGGCGGCCCGGAGGAGTACGCCCGGGCGATCGCCGAGGTCCGCGCGGCGGGCCCCGCCCCGCGCACGGCCGCCGGGGCCGCCCGGCACTACAGCATCACCCGCAGCTCGGCCCGCCTCATGGACGTGTACGCGGCCGCCGTGGCGGGCCCCTCCCTCTCCGTCCACGTCAAGGAAGCACCGTCCTCATGACCGACACACCGATCCGTCTGCGTCTTCCGTCCCTGGACCGTGTCAGAAGGCTGCCTGCCTGGTCCGCGCTGGTGGCGGGCACGCTGCTCGGCGGTCTGTCCGGCGGCGCGTACGGACTGCTCACCCCGGCCGAGTACACGGCCACCAGTTACGTCGTCGCCGTCCCCACCGACCAGGCCACCCCGGAGTCCGCGCGCGGTTTCGCGCAGGCCTACGGGCGGGTGGCCACCCAGCTCGCGGTGCTGGGGGACGCGCAGGTGTGGGCCGGAGTTCCGGTGCGCACCCTCCGGGACAGCGTGCGCACGGCGACCTCGCCGGACGCGCCGATGGTGTCCGTCACGGCCACGTCGGACGAACCCGGGACGGCGGTCGACATGGCGAACGCGGTGGCGCGGGCGCTGACCCGGCACGCGGAGGACACCAAGGACAGCACCCGGGTGCGCCTTGTGCAGTTCTCCCGCGCGGTGAAGCCGTCCGCGCCCGCCTCCGCGTCGCCCGCCGTGACCGCCCTGGTCGGGGCGAGCGCGGGCGGACTGCTGGGCGGTCTGGCGCTGCTGGCCCGGCCCCGCCGCGGCCGCGACGGGGAGCCGACGCCCAGCGCCTCCGTGCCCGGTCCGGCCTCCGCCGCCGACGTGCCGCGGTGACGGCGGTGGGCCGGACGGTCCCGGCGTCACCCGGTGCGCGACCACCAGTCGAGGCGCAGGCACAGCTTCCCGCCGAGCCAGTGCTCCACCCAGCGTCCGAGGTCCAGCGGCATGCAGTGGTCCGGCAGCTGCGGTCCCGTGGGCGGCTCGGTGGGCGCCGGGGTCTGCGGGTCCTCGGGCGTGCGGCCGTAGAGGGCGTTGCGGAAGACGCGGGAGGAGTCCGGGTTGTCGTCGCACTGCCAGACGCCGTGCGGGCAGTAGTCGGTGACCGTGTGGTAGAGCGGGCGGTGCTGCTGCATCCAGCCGAGCATGCGGCGCATGTACTCGGGATTGTCGCCGTTGCGGAAGAGCCCCCACTCCGGATAGGCGATGGGCTTCTTGTGCGCCTTGGCGAAATCGACGTG